>LNFM01001848.1_pt1 | contig 81318 bp, 66 predicted proteins | sample 596031 | NCBI WGS metagenome assembly LNFM01 (sample SAMN04254537, study PRJNA301005) | activated carbon metagenome | isolation source: dual media filters at the Ann Arbor, Michigan drinking water treatment plant | place: USA: Ann Arbor | reverse complement strand
GATGAGGAGTACCTGAGACTCAAAATTCTCACTTGCATGCTCCCGGTTATATAAATTTCATGCAAAATGACCCACACGATTTCCTGAAGACCCAAATCTTTCAATGGCATGGAGGCCGGAACTGTATAATTTTGTTAAATAAATAAAAATAAATAGGGTGTCGCTGTGGGAGATCATATTCGTTTATACCGGTTGTGGGTAATGTTTTTTGTGGCGTTTGGGATAGGTGCGTGTGGTGGTGGGAGCGAGCCTGATACCACCCCGCCCAGGATCGTATCCGTGAATCCAGCGGACAAGGCGATTAGAGTGAGTGCTACCACGGATATAAAAATTGTTTTTTCCGAACCACTTGATCCCGCAACGGTGACAACATCGACGTTCAGTATCGACGGTATAGTGGGTGCCAGGTTGAGCATTGATGATCGTACTCACACCGTCACTATTAGGCCGAGCGAACCTCTTTTGTTTGATGCCACCTATAAACTTACATGCGCGGGGGTGAAGGATAAGGCGGGGAATGAAATGCAGAAGACCACGCTAACGTTTAGTACATATAAAAAAGCCGTAGCCAAATACGTTGGTTATACGAACGGCTTGGTCAGTAATTACTCGATGGCCACTTACGACATTGATGGTCGGTTGATTCGGTGGGCTGGTTATACAGATCCGGGGCCGGACGGTGCCTGGTTCACTACCGATGATGTGGCCGGAAGGCATGATTCCAATATCTGGGATGAGCGTGGGAATCTTATCCGTCAGGTTTACTATGTTAACAATGGAGCTGATGGTGTTTCGTGGACCGCCGATGATGGAGTGGATGGTTATCTAGTCAAACATTTTGACGAAAATAATAACCTCTTTGAACAGTTGTCTTATTTTGATCCAGGCCCAGATAATCTGTGGTTTACTTCTGATGACAAAAAAGGATCAGGCTACAAGGCTTTTTATGATGCCAATGGCAAGTTACTTCGTGCGGTTTCTGGAGGTATCGACAGCAACGGTATTTATGTTGATGATAAGTGGCACGCGTCATATGACTATGAGGTCAAGGGGAATCGCACCAGAGAGACCTTTCATAGGCAGGCTGGAGGTGACGGTATATGGTTTACTGATGATGACGAAGTCTCACCCTATACGGCGTATGTTTACGACGTAAACGGCAATATCATTCGGGAAATCGACTACACTGGCTCTCATGGCCTTGATGGCAAATTGTTTACTCCTGATGATGGCGTTTCTAGCCATACTTCCTTTACTTTCGATGCCAATAATAAAAAGACAAAAGAGATTTATTATGCAACGACTGATGGTGTTGATCAGGACAGTAACGACAGAGTAAGGGGGTATTCTTCCTATACCTATAATGGCAATGGCAAGTTGACAAAAATCACACATTATGGCGATTTGGGAAATGATGGCGTATGGTTTAACGCAGATGATGGTGTTAGGTCGTACACTGTGAACACGTATGATGATAATGGTAATAGGATTCGTGAAATTTCTTTCAATGGGGCTGGGAAGGATGGCATTTGGGTAACTGCTGATGATACCGCATACGATTACACGGCAAAAACCTTCGATATCCACGGCAATCAACTCCGTACGGTTAGTTATTATGATGCTGGTGCGGATGGTTTGTGGTTGACGCAGGATGACAAGGTGGGTGGTTATATCTTATACGTGAAAGATGCCATGGGCGCAGATATTCGTATCCCAAAAATGTACATTAACCCTGGTGCTGATGGCATCTGGTTTACCCGTGATGATGTGCCAGCATATTCTTCTGGTTTCAATAATGAAACAGGTTTGATTTGCAACGAATACAGTGGCGGCTTGATTGTTCTATGCACTCACTCATCGGACATTACGGATAGCAAAGGAAATATTACCCGGACTGTCGGGTACAAAAATGCCGGTGCGGATGGCATTAAATATACTCCTGATGACGTAGTGCTCGGTTACATTGAGACCATTTACGATGCGCAAGGTAATCCTGTTAAAAAGAACCGCTACAACGGCGCAGGTGGTGATGGTGCTTGGTTTACTGGAGATGATGTGCTTTTTTCCGCGTACGAAATAAATCTGGCATATTAAAACAACGAATGGAGTGCTTTTAGTCATGTCGTTAGGCCCCTTAATGCTCGGTGTGTCCGGGCTTGCGCTGACACCCGAAGAACGCGAGATGCTTCAGCATCCGCTGGTCGGCGGTGTTATTTTATTCACCCGCAATTACACGGACCCTGCGCAGGTGGAGGCGCTGGTTGCGGAGATTCATGCGTTGCGCACGCCACATTTGTTGGTGGCGGTGGATCACGAAGGTGGGCGGGTGCAGCGATTTCGCAATGGTTTTACGCGCCTGCCGCCAATGCGCGATGTGGGTATGATTTACGAACATGATCCCAAGCGCGCCAGAGGGCTGGCCGAGACCATCGGCTGGCTGATGGCGGTGGAGTTGCGTGCGGTGGGGGTGGATTTCAGTTTTGCGCCGGTGTTGGATCTTGATCATGGCGTGAGCGGGGTGATCGGTGATCGCGCCTTTCACCGCAACCCTGAAATTGTCGCTGATCTCGCCCATGCCTATATGTCCGGCATGAACCGCGCAGGCATGGCGGCAACGGGCAAGCACTTTCCCGGTCATGGGGCGGTGGCGCCGGACTCGCATGTCGATATCGCGGTGGATGAGCGCAGTTACAACGACATCTATCTCGACGATATCGTGCCCTTCGAGCGCATGATTCATTATGGCCTGGCGGCGATCATGCCCGCGCATATCATCTACCCGAACGTTGCTCCCGAGCCAGCGGGTTTTTCGCGTTTCTGGATGCAGGATGTGTTACGCAAACGCCTGGGTTTTCAGGGGGTGATATTCAGTGACGATCTGGAGATGGAGGGCGCGAGCGTCGCCGGAGATATCGTGGATCGCGCCCATGCGGCATTGGATGCCGGGTGTGACATGGTGCTGGCGTGTAATGATTTCACTGCCATGGCGAAGTTGCTGGACGGGATGCGCAGCCATGATGATCCTGCGTCCCACTTCCGTCTGGTGCGCATGCACGGACGCAACCCCGTCAGCCGCGCCCACCTGCGTAGCGATCCTGCCTGGAAGCAGGCGGTGATGGCGATGGAGGAGGGCGTACAGCCGAAGACGCTGGATTTGCTGTGATCCTGAAACGGCCATAGCGTGTCAACCGATTTCACCAGGCTCGCCGCCGACATCAAGCGCTGGGGACAGGCGCTGGGTTTTCAGCAGGTTGGCATCACGGGCACCCAGCTGGATGAGGCCGAAGCCCATCTGATGAATTGGCTGGATGCGGGCCATCATGGCGAGATGGAATATATGGCGCGTCATGGCAGCAAGCGCAGCCGGCCCGAGGAGTTGCAGCCGGGCACGTTGCGCATCATCTCGGCGCGCATGGATTATCTGCCGCCCTCGGGCGCCGATGCTGAATCTGTCTTGGCAGACGCAAGCCTGGGCTACATTTCACGTTATGCCCTGGGTCGTGATTATCACAAGGTGTTGCGCAGCCGTCTGCAAAAACTTGCGCAGCGTATTGACGAGGCGGCGGGGCCATTCAACTATCGCGCCTTCGCGGACAGCGCGCCGGTTCTTGAGAAGGCCCTCGCGCAAAAGGCCGGGTTGGGATGGATTGGTAAACATACCAACCTGATTAATCAGCATGCGGGTTCGTGGTTTTTTCTCGGTGAGTTATACACCGATCTGCCATTGCCGGTGGATGATGCTCTAACGCAAAATCACTGTGGCACTTGCCGGGCATGCCTGGACGTGTGCCCGACGCAGGCCATCATTGGCCCCTATCAGCTCGATGCGCGCCGCTGTATTTCTTATCTCACCATTGAGCTGCGCGGCCCTATTCCTGTCGAGTTCCGGCCCTTGATCGGAAACAGGATCTATGGATGTGACGATTGCCAGCTTTGCTGCCCGTGGAACCGCTTTGCCCGGCCCGCTGGCGAGAGCGATTTTTCGCCCCGCGCCGGCCTGGATGCGCCACAGCTGGTAGAATTATTCGCCTGGAGCGAAGAGGAATTTTTGCGGCGCACGGAAGGCTCGGCGATACGCCGCATCGGATACGAATGCTGGTTGCGCAATATTGCTGTGGCGCTCGGCAACGCGCCTTCCGCCCCCTCCATCATCGCCGCTCTTCAGGCGCGGGCCGATCATGCTTCCGGAATGGTGCGCGAGCATGTGCGATGGGCATTGGCGCAGCATGTGATTTTATGTTGACTGTCTTGCTTGACCGCGGTGCGATGGATTGCGGAGATCTGGATCTTGGCACGCTTGAGCGTGCCTTGCCTGGTTGGCGTTCATATGAGTCTACCCATGACGCCGAGGTGGCCGGGCGAATCATGGACGCGACGGTAGTGATCAGCAACAAGGTCCGGCTGGATGAAGCAGCGTTGCGAAATGCGCCACAGTTGCGCCTGATCTGTATCGCCGCCACGGGCACCAATCACGTGGATCTGGAGGCGGCCAAGCGTCACGGGATTGCCGTGTGCAACGTGCGTGGCTATGCCACGCCCTCCGTGGTGCAGCATGTGTTCGCTTTGGTGCTGGCACTCTCCATCCGTCTGCCGGAGTATCAAAGGACCCTGCGTGCAGGCCGCTGGCAGGCGAGCGCGCAGTTTTGCCTGCTGGATTATCCGATCCGCGAGATCGCGGGAAAGACGCTGGGCATTATCGGTTACGGCGAACTGGGGCGGGCGGTGGCGCGGGTTGCCGAGGCATTTGGAATGACGGTACTGGTGGCGCAACGTGCAGGTGCCCCCGCAGCGCCAGGACGGATGCCTCTGCGCGAGATGTTGTCCCGGCTCGATGTGCTCAGCCTGCACTGTCCGCTCACGCCCGAAACGCGCGGCCTGATGGGCGTGCAGGAATTGGCGCTGATGAAACCCGATGCCTTGCTGATCAACACCGCGCGTGGCGGCATCGTGGACGAGGCAGCGCTGGCGGAGGCGCTGCGTAACGGCAGGCTCGGCGGGGCAGGGGTGGATGTGCTGCGCGAGGAGCCGCCGGTGCATGGCAATCCGCTGCTGGCGGGCGATGTGCCGAACCTGATTGTTACACCGCATATCGCCTGGGCGAGCCGTGAATCGCGCCAGCGCCTGGCGAACGAAACAGCTGAAAATATCAAGGCGTTTTTCTCAGGTATCGGGCGCAACAGGGTTGTATAACATATTGCTGTTCAATGAAAATCCTTGCGTCCTCCGAGCGGATTGGTATCATGGTAAAAAGTAGGTTTTTTAATGGTTGCTACGTCATTGGTTGAAGCGGAACGACGATGCTTTTAAGGAATACAGGACGACGTCGAAGAGGAAACACCAGATGAGAGTTGTGAATCGTCGCCTCGCCATTGCCGTGCATGACCTGTGTATGGTGTTGCTGGCATGGAGTTCAGCCTATCTTGTCAGGCACAGTTTTTCTTTTCAGGCTGTGGAGGGTGCCGCCTTCATGCAGATGCTGGCGGTGGTTGTGGCCGCCCAGGGGTTGGTGTTGTGGTGGACCGGTCTGTACCGCGGGCTGTGGCGTTTCGCCAGTGTCCCGGATCTTTGGAATATCTTGCGCGCCGCTGTGATAGGCGGGTTGGCGGTCAGTCTTGCGCTGTTTCTGTTTAACCGTCTTGATGGCGTGCCGCGTACCACGCTGGCTCTTTATCCCCTGTTTCTTGTGTTCCTGCTGGGTGCGCCGCGTCTGATCTATCGTGTCTGGAAAGACCGCGGCCTTCATCTGAGTTCCGCGCCCGAGTGCAAACGTGTGTTGATTCTGGGAGCAGGCCGGGCGGGCGAGATGCTGGTACGTGATATGCGGCGGGACAACGAATGTGTTCCCGTCGGCTTTCTGGATGATAATCCGCAGCTCAAGGGCGCCAAGGTGCATGGCATGCCGGTGTTGGGTACTCTCGATCAGGTGGCGCGGGTCGTCGATGATATGGGCGTGGATGTTGTGGTGATCGCCATCCCCTCGGCGAGCAACGCCCAGGTGCGGCGGGTGGTTGAGTTGTGCGAACAGGCGGGTGTTGTGTTCAGAATCCTGCCGCGCATGCAGGATCTGGTGTCCGGCATGGTAAGCGTGCGGGATTTGCGCGAGGTGGCCATCGATGACCTGCTGGGCCGTGATCCGGTGTCGCTGGATTGGCCATCGATCAGTGACGGGCTGGCGGGCAAGACCGTCCTGATAAGCGGTGCGGGAGGTTCCATCGGTTCCGAACTGTGCCGGCAGATCGCACGCCTGGGACCGGCCTCGTTGGTGCTGTTTGAACGTGGCGAATTCAATCTTTACAGCATCGAAATGGAATTGCGCCGTGAGTATCCGGATCTGGCGCTGCATGCCTGTCTGGGTGATGTCTGTGATAAGGCCGCTGTCGAGTATGTCTTGAGCAAACACCGTCCCCAGATGATCTTCCATGCTGCCGCCTATAAGCATGTACCCATGCTGCAGAGCCAGGCGCGCGAGGGTGTGCGCAACAATGTGCTGGGCACCAAGACGTTGGCTCTGGCGGCGGATAAATACGGTTGTGCCAATTTCGTGATGATTTCCACTGACAAGGCGGTCAACCCCACCAATGTGATGGGCGCCAGCAAGCGGGTCGCCGAGATTTTCTGCCAGATGCTGGACCGGCGCTCCAGCACCCGCTTCATCACTGTGCGCTTTGGCAATGTATTGGGTTCGGCGGGCAGCGTCGTCCCCTTGTTCCAAAAGCAGATCGCGGCAGGCGGCCCGGTCACCGTTACCCACGCCGAGATCACCCGCTATTTCATGACTATCCCCGAAGCCTGTCAGCTCATCATGCAGGCGGGGGTGATGGGGCAGGGTGGAGAGATCTTCGTGCTGGACATGGGTGAGCCGGTCAAAATCGGCTATCTCGCCGAGCAGATGATCCGCCTGTCGGGCAAGATCCCCGGCGAGGATGTGCAGATTGTGTATACTGGCTTGCGGCCGGGCGAAAAGCTGTACGAGGAGTTGTTTTATGAGCAGGAGGGGCTCACCGAAACCGGGCATGACAAAATCATGCTCGCGCAGAGCCGCGAAGTCGATTGGCGCGATTTAAATGAGACCATCGATGCGATGGAGCAGGCGAGCAAGGATTATGACGAGGCGCAATTCATGCCATTGCTAAAGCGGCTGGTGCCTGAAATGGGCGAGTCGTCCGCAACCCCTGTAGTGCCGCCATCCAATGTGGTTGTACTCAAGCGCGGCAAGAAGTAAGCAAACACGCGATTTCCTTGTTGACCGATTCCACATATACGCGGACTGCGGAAGCGGATGTTAGCCCCGCTTCTGCTTTTATCGCTTTTTCCAGCCGTGCTACAGCGGCCCGCAATGCGGGGATCCCACACTGGCATGCCGATCCATGCAGCCGATGTGCATGTTCCAGGAGGTCTTCCATATTCCCGCTGGCATAGGCGTCATTGAGCCTGCTATGCTGTCTGGGCAAATCCTCCAGCAGCATGGCCAGCAGGTCTGCGGCAAGCGCTGCATCGCCTCCCGCCAGATGTAACCCCAAGGCCTCATCGAACACTATAGTATCGCTCGCCTGACTCATGTCCGTGGCGGACGCTGTTCCCGGTGGCGCGCGGCGCACCCATTTTGCAATCATGCGCCACAACTGTTCTCCCTGAACCGGCTTGATCAGAAAATCGTCCATTCCTGCGTCGCCAATGTCACTGCGTTCTGTGATGAGGGCATCGGCGGTGAGGGCGATAATAGGGGTGCGTTGTTCCGCCGTTTCCCATGCCCGGATACGGGATGATGCCTCAATGCCATTCATCACAGGCATATGAATATCCATCAGAATGAGGTCGAAGCGTTGCGTGGTTGCCGCGTTGATGGCGTGCTGGCCGTCTTCGGCCTCGGTTGTCTGGGCGCCTTGTTGCCGTAACAATGTGATAATGTATTTACGGTTGATTGGGTTATCATCCGCCACCAGTATCGAGAGGCCCTCAAACCGCTGTATGGGAGCCGCAGATGCTGGCAAGGAGAAAACATCTTCTTCGGCAGGTGTGTTACTGGTGACAAAAAACCGGCATAGCACCCGGTAGAGATCCTTTTGCCGGCACGGCTTGACCAGGCAGGCATCCGCGCCGCTGGCAGATAGGCGGCTCAGCGTATCTTGCCTGTTGTCGTTTACAAGTACGGCGACCTTGCAGTTGCAATCGGCCTTGATCGCTTTGATCACTGCGGAAAGCGAGTCTGTTTCGAGAGTATGCCGCGAGGCACCGAGTATCACTATCGGGTCGTGGATACCCCTGGCGGCAGCGTCGCGCAACATCGGATTCAGGGCCGATGGGTCTTCGGCCTCACTAACTGACATGCCCCACCCCGTCAGGGTGTGATAGACCGCCAACCGTGCCAGTGGATGTGGCTCATACAGTAATACCGTATAGCCTGCTAACGGAGTGGCGGCGGGCTGGGCATCGCGTGGGGAGGCGAGCTTTTTTCCGCGCAAGGTGAACCAGAAGGTTGATCCCGTGCCGGGTTCGCTTTCCAGCCCGATTTCGCCACCCATCTGTTCGACCAATTTCTTGCAGATGGCAAGTCCAAGTCCTGTCCCGCCATATTTTCGTGTGTCCGAGGTGTCTATCTGGGCGAAGGCTGAGAATAGCCGCTGTCTATGCTCTGGGGCGATGCCGATGCCGGTATCGGTGACGCTGATGCGCAGTACGGTCTGGTCCGCGTCTTCCTCTTCGAGCATGACGCGGACCACTACGCTGCCCTCATGGGTGAATTTTATGGCATTGTCCACCAGATTGGTGATGAGCTGTTTTACTCTTAAAGGATCGCCGCTATAGCGCGATGGTACGTCGGAATAGACAAGCGGCACCAGTTCCAGTCCCTTTTCATGGGCAATGGGCGCGAGCAAGGAGAGTACCTCGTCGAGGCATTCACGCAGATCACAGGCGACATTTTGCAGTATCAGCTTACCTGATTCGATTTTTGATAAATCAAGAATGTCATTGATGATGGCAAGAAGATTTTCAGAGGATTTGCGGATAGTTTCGATGTAGTCACGCTGCTCCTCATCCAGCTTTGTTTTCAGGATAAGGTTTGTGAATCCGGCAATCGCATTCATCGGAGTGCGGATTTCATGGCTCATGTTGGCAAGAAATTCGGATTTCACCTTGCTCGCTTCAAGCGCATTGTGTCGCGCGGTATCCAGCTCTGCGTTTTGCAGCTCCATCATATCCAGTGTTCTTCGCAAATCCATCGTGGCTTGGGCTATTTTCCCTTGCAGGTCCTCTTGAGCGGCTTTAAGTGCGGAGGCTGTTGAATTGATGCCTGTTTCAAGGACGCGCAATTCGTCAGTGGATGTAGGTGAAACGTGAATTTCAAGATCGCCCTGTTCCAGTTGTTTCATCGCCCAGGTCACATTCATGATAGGCCGCGTAACACCTCGCGCCATGCGCAGTGCGATTAATGCGCTTATTGCCAGGCCTGCAAACATTATAAGCAGCGCGGTGGCAAATGCCTGATTTTGTCTTGCCACTGTGCTTGCCCGTGACAGTGCGATGGTGACATGCCCCAGTAGCTGGCGTTGCGCGCTTCCTGTTGTGTCTGCGTAGTCGTCGACGGTGATGCCTGCGAGAAGGATCGGCGAGCGGAATACCAGGAATTTTTTGTCAGCTGATAGTGTCGTGGCGGTGTTTGAACTCGTTTCCATAGGCGAGCCTGTGGGCGCTGGGGGCGAGCCTGATCTGGCCAGTGGCACACCCTGTGCATCGTCAATAACGGCCGAGACGACATCGGATTCCTTGGCCGCAGCATTCACCAGGTCGCGCAGAATGTCATGGTTGCCGGAGAATACCGCGTATTCGCTGGCCTGGGTTAAATGTGTTGTTATGGCCTTGCCTCGATTCAGCAGCGTCTGCTCAAGGTCCGCGATGCGCATGCTGGTAAAGTAGGCAGTGATTAGCAGGGCGATGATAGTGGCAGGCAGCAGCGCCAGAAGCAGGATTTTATTTTTGATGCTCCAGCGCTTCATAAGGATGGGTTGTCTGCTTGTTGCAAACGAAACAGGAGATCGTGCTCATCAGGCAGGCGCAGGCCCAGGGAGCGTGCTACCTGATAGTTGATGGTGATGCTGTAATTGTGCGGATACTGTGGTGCTGGTAGTTTCCAGCTTTTGGTGGCGGCCAGACGCAGCGCCTCCGCGACTTGCTGGCCGATCTGCGTGGGTGTGGAATAAACTGCCATAAGCGCCCCTGCCCGGACATAGGCCTGTGAAAACCCGATGACGGGAATTTTTTGCCGGTAGGTTGTCAATAACAGATTCTGCACTGTGTAGCGGTTGAATATCAATGGATCAGGAATGGCCAGTATCATGTTACTTTCTGCCAGCACATCGTTGAGCGTTGTTATCAGCGAACTTTCGTTTCTTGCGGTGCGGCTGTAGAGGCGTAAACCTTCCTTTTCCGCAGCGTTTTCCATGCCTGGCAGAAGTGTTTGCGAGGCCGGACCCAGCACCACCCCCAGCCGCTTGTACTGCGGCAGCGCCAGGCGCAACAGGGCGACCTGTCTTGGCAGCGGCTGATCAAGATAGATAGCGGATAAATCGCGCGCAGGATTAGCTTCAGTCCGCCGCCGCTGGGTGATGCCATCAAAATTTATTTTGGGGATAAGGGCGTGAAGCAATGGAGTTTTGGCGAGCGCCGGGCTATCCAATTGCGCAGTTTGCTGTGCGGCGGCTGTCCCCACTGTAACGATGAGATCAGCATCCAGAAAGTCCCGTTCTCGAACGCTATTGTTATCCAGTGATGCCAGAGGAACGACGCTGATACTGAACCCGTTGTCAGGGTATCGCGCAAGCGCGGCTTTCATGCCCTCTATCAGTTCAGCGTGGGAATCATCCTGCGGGTTGGCGACTACAGTAATATTCGCTGCGGAGGCAATGGCCGGCGGCATGACGAACAGTAGAAGACCAAGCAGCAGGCGCGTTTTTCCAAGCACACAATTGATCACGAAACGAGACATTTCTCTTGCTTCAGTTCATGGTCACATTCAGGCGCGGCGATCATTGCAGGTCTAAGGTCAGTGTTGCATACCAGCGTGAGTCAAAGATATTCTGATACCGGTATTCCTGATAGCCGTTCAGAACATTCTGGGCCACCACCGCAAATTCACCGCCACGGAATGGGCGTGCAAGGCGCAGGTCGAGCCGCTTCATTGCGCCGGCACCCTCTGCTGTAACCATACCTATGTAATAGACCTTGTCGGTTTGATAGTACCCAAGGCTGCCGCGCAAATTGCCCGGTAAATTTTGCATGGCCAGCAGGCTGAACGAGTTGGCGGGGGCCGTCGTTGAGTAGCGAATCCAGTAGTCGCTACTGTTGATATCGGTATAGGCATAACTCAATATTACTTGCGTGCTTTTTTGCGGTTGGTATTTGATCTGGGTTTCCGCGCCACGGATGCTGGCGTTGTCGCCATTCAGGAATTGCCGGGTCTTCCCATCAATATTGTCGCCAGGATAAGGCACCTGGCCCGCGCTGATAAGGCTCTTTATTTCATCCTGAAAAATCTTGATGTCCAGAGAAAGATACGCCGCTGGGAAGTTGCCGAGATAACCCAGTTCGCGCGAGACAATAGTTTCTGGCATCAGTGCCTTGTTGCCCAGGTAGAGGTGATTTAGCAAAGGGCCGAAGCTTGCTTTATAGTTGGCGCGGTCTTCGTAGATCACTGGGGTACGCAGCGCTTTTGAAACGCTGGCGCGCAACGAATGGTGTTCGTTGATCAGGTAGTTCAACGCCAGGCGAGGTGCAATATCCGTGTTGGTAATGTCGTTTTTCTCCAGCATCGCTCCCATGTTCAAGAGCCATGCCGGTGTGATGCGCCATTCGCCATTGACGAACAGTCGATGTAACCTATGATTAAGCGCTTGCGTGGTCCCCAGAAACGTGGGTGAAGTGACCTGGTCGACGCGGGTGCTCGCGCCCCATACGAAACGCCAATCTTCAAAGGGGCTCAGGTTGTGTTGCAGCTCCAGTTCGTAACGCTGCGCTGTCACGTCCTCGTTCATGGGGTATTGCGCGCCACCAATGATTTTCAGAGGTGGTGTGAGCCATGCCTCGCTGGCCTTATGGTAATTGTGAAAGAATTGAATGCTGATTTCCTGGCCGGCATTCATGCTGCGCTGCCAGCGGAGCTGTTCATAGCGGCTGTTTACGGTTCTTGTGTGTTCGTTATTGGTGGGCGTTGGGTTGTCCTGCGTCGGCGGCTCACCCATGCCGCGCGGGCCGGTGTTGAGTCCGAATTGAAACATGATGGTGTCATTCGTGTTGGGACGGTAATCGGTACGCAGTGTGGCCAGAGAAACACGTTTACTGTCGTTGCGGTTGTCGAAGCCATTATCTTCGCGGTGGCCGACGGTGAAACGGTAGTCGAGGTTGCCGTTTGTGCCGCCATGGCGCAGAAAGCCTTCCGCCACGCCTTTTGATCCCGCTATCGCCTTGATGCGTGTGCCTGCATCCTGTGAGGCGTGGCGCGTGATGATGTTGATAACTCCCTGAAAGGCATTGGCGCCATAACTCGCCATGTTCGGGCCGCGTATCACCTCGATGCGCTCGATATCGTCCAGCGCCAGCGGCAGGTCACTCCATTGCACGCCGCCGAAGGCGGGGGTATATACCGAGCGGCCGTCGATCAGGACTTGCAGGCGCCTTGCAAAGGTATCCGCCAGTCCATGGTAGGTCACGGTTTGCCAGTGGCCGCTCGCATACCCTACCTGAAAGCCCGGCACCAGTCTGAAGAGGTCGGCCAGCTCGCGCGCTCCCGAGGCGCTGATCATGTCGCGGTCGATGACCGTTGTTGCGGCGGGTGCCTCAGCCGGGGGTTGAGAGAGGCGCGATGCGGAGAGTATGACAGGCATTTTTCCAAGAAAATCCTCATCCGAGAGCCATTTTGTTGCGGTTTCCTTGCCATTCCCCGCATGTGCTTTGCCTGTTATTAACAGCATTATTTCCGCACACGCGAGTACGGCCATTTTTAGGGCACGGGTGTTTTTAGACATAGCAAGGTATTCCGGGATTAAAATGTATTTTTCGAGGGGCGTCAGTCAGGGGATAACCACGTATGCTGTAAGAGAATAACTACGGGCTTTATTCTAAAGAAAAGGGCGTTTGTCTGCAAAAATTGAGATAAAATTAATATTATGAATTTCCCAACACTTGAAACATTTGCAGGCAACACGCCGCTGGTCAGGTTGCAGCGTTTGCCGGGCGCGACCAGCAACGCCGTGCTGGTGAAGCTGGAGGGTAACAATCCCGCCGGTTCAGTGAAAGACCGGGCCGCTCTTAGCATGATACGTCATGCCGAGGCGCGCGGTGAGATTATGCCTGGCGATACCCTGATCGAGGCCACCAGCGGCAATACCGGCATCGCCCTGGCGATGGCCGCCGCCATCAAGGGTTATCGTATGCTGCTGATCATGCCAGAACACATGAGTGTGGAGCGTCGCGCGGTGATGAAGGCCTTTGGCGCGGAGCTGGTGCTTGTCCCGCGCGAAGGAGGGATGGAAGCGGCCCGTGATTTGGCGGTGCACATGGAGCAGGCGGGGCAGGGTAAGCGGCTCGATCAGTTCGCTAACCTGGATAATCCTTTGGCTCATTACGAAAGTACCGGCCCGGAGATCTGGCGCGACACCGGCGGCAAGATCACCCACTTTGTCAGCGCCATGGGCACCACCGGTACCATCATGGGCGTATCGCGCTATCTCAAGGAACAAAACCCCGCCATTCAGATTGTCGGCGTACACCCGGAAGAGGGTGCCAGTATTCCGGGCATCCGCCGTTGGCCCAAGGAATATCTGCCGAGGATTTATGACGCTTCTCGTGTGGATCGTGTCATGGAAGTGGGGCAGATGGAGGCGGAGGAAACTACGCGGCTGCTTGCGGCGCGCGAGGGGATTTTTGCGGGTATTTCCTCCGGCGGCGCACTATACGCCGCCTTGCGTCTGTCACAAGAAGTGGAGAACGCCGTGATCGTCAGCATTGCCTGCGACCGGGGTGACCGCTATTTGTCTACCGGGGTATTTCCTGAGTGAATGTATTTGTCTTTGATATTGAAACGGTGCCTGATGTCGAGGCAGGCCGACGGCTCCATGCGCTGGAGGGGCTGAGCGACAAGGACGTTGCTGAAGTGATGTATCATCTGCGCCGCCAGGAGACGGGTGGTTCGGATTTCCTGCGCCTGCACCTGCAAAAGATCGTTGCAATCTCCGCAGTGCTGCGCACCCGCGATACCGTTAAGGTATGGTCGCTGGGTGAGCCTGATGCGCCCGAACAGGAATTGATCCAGCGTTTCTTCGACGGCATCGACAGGTTCACACCCACACTGGTGACATGGAATGGCGGCGCTTTTGATCTGCCTGTGTTGCATTATCGCGCCTTGCTGCACGGCATCGCCGCACCGCGTTACTGGGATACCGGAGATGATAATCGCGAGTTTCGCTGGAACAATTACCTGAACCGCTATCATGACCGGCATACCGATCTGATGGACGTGCTGTCGGGTTTTCAGGCGCGGGCCACCGCACCGCTGGACGATATCGCCATGCTGTTGGGCTTTCCCGGCAAGATGGGCATGCACGGCGCCCAGGTGTGGGACAGCTACCAGCGCGGCGATATCATCGGAATCCGCAACTATTGCGAGACGGATGTGCTCAATACCTACCTTGTCTATTTGCGCTTTGAATTGATCAGGGGGCGCCTTACTGCCGATTCCTACGCTGGGGAATGCCAGCGTTTGCGCGATGCACTGATCAAAGAGAACAAGACCCACCTCAATGAGTTTCTGCAGGCGTGGCGGCACTAGTTTTCTAAGCATGACAAGACGCAATCTCAAAAAAATGCCGGTCGAAACGGCGCGGGCCGATGTTGAATCCCTGGCACAGGACGCCCGTGGCGTGGCTCACATTGGCGGCAAGGCGGTGTTTATCGAAGGTGCGCTGCCGGGTGAGGAGGTGATGTTTACCTATACCGCCCAGCGTCGGCGTTATGATGAAGGCCAGGCGGTACGTATACTCAAGGCCTCACCGCACCGTGTCGAGCCGCGCTGTCCGCATTTCAATGTGTGTGGCGGCTGCAGCCTGCAACACATGGCGGTCGAGGCGCAGATTCTCGCCAAGCAACAGGTGATGCTCGACAGTCTCGCGCACATCGGCAAGGTAGCCCCTGAATCCCTGCTGCCCCCACTCACCGGGCGGCACTGGGGATACCGGCGCAAGGCGCGGCTGAGTGCGAAATACGTGATAAAAAAACAGGCAATGCTGGTGGGCTTCCGCGAAAAACGCAGCAACCTGCTCGCCGATTTGACGCGCTGTGATGTGCTTGATCCCTCCGTGGGTGAGCGCATTATGGAGCTGCGGGCGTTGCTCGATGGCATGGACGCGCGTGACTGCATACCACAGATTGAGATTGCAGTAGGTGATCACCATACTGCCTTGGTGTTCCGCACGCTTGCCGATCTTGATGGCGACGATCAGGCCAGGCTGCGCGGGTTTGGCGAGCATCACGGTTTTCAGATCTATCTGCAACCGGGCGGGCCGGAGGCAGTGACACTGCTATGGCCGGAGTCCGCCACACTTAGCTACCGCCTGCCGGATTACGATCTCGAGCTGTTTTTCTTGCCCACCGATTTCACCCAGGTGAATGCCGGACTCAACCGCACGATGATCAATCGTGCGCTGGAGCTATTGGACCCGCAGCCCGGCGACCGGATACTCGATCTGTTTTGTGGCTTGGGCAATTTCACGCTGCCGCTGGCGCGGCACGCGGGCAGCGTGGTGGGCGTGGAGGGGAGTGAGGAACTGGTGCAACGCGCGCGCGGCAATGCGCAGCGCAACAACATCACCAATGTTGAGTTCCATGCCGCTGATTTGAATCTTGCCGTGGACTATTCATGGGTCGGCCTCGGTTTTGACAAGATCCTGCTCGACCCGCCCCGCACGGGTGCCTTCGAGGCTGTCAAACACCTGCCTGCCTTTGGCGCCTCGCGCATGGTGTATGTCTCATGCAACCCTGCCACTTTGGCGCGTGACGCCGCCGAACTGGTACACCATCATGGTTACCGTCTGGTCAGCGCAGGTGTCATGGATATGTTCCCGCATACTACGCACGTGGAATCCATCGCATTATTCGAGCGGTGACTCACGCTCAAATTTCACGACATTCTGCGGTTGTCCGGCAAAGAATCCGCCTATGTTTTCAATCGTTGTTGATAGGCTGAGTTCTAACGTCTCGGTAGTATTGAAGGCATTGTGGGGTGTCAGGAGAACATTTTCGCCCAACTGTAACTGAAAACTGTGCAGCGCCTGCTCAAACTGCGTTGATGTCAGGTCACGCGGCAGGGGGGCCTGGGCATGGAGCCACACCATTTCTCCCTCGAACCTGTCCAGCGCCAGGCCGCCAAAATGCCCCTCCGCCTGCAGCCGCGCCAATGCACGGCTGTCGATCAGCCCCCCGCGCGCAGTGTTTACCAGCACCGCTCCCGCCTTTAGTAATCGCAGCCGCGCTTCATCGAGCAGGTGATGCAGGGGGGTGGTATAAGGCAGGTGGAGGCTAAGCGCATCCACCTGTGGCAACAAGGTGTCAAGGTCCAGATAATCTACGCCATAATCCTGGCTGAGTTGTGTATTGGGCTGGGGGTCCCAGGCCAGGATGCGCATGCCGAAGGCGTGGGCGAAGCGCGCCACCCGCATGCCGACCGGGCCGGTGCCGATTATCCCCAATGTCTTGCCGTGCAAATTCTGTCCCGTGAGCCCGATGCGGGAAAAATTGCCATTGAAGCATCGCTTCAATGTGGGTGACAGGCGCCGCATCAGGGCGATGAGCAGGCCGAAGGCATATTCCGCTTTTGCGATTTCACCGTAATGTGGCACATTGCACACAGTTACCCGGTGCTGTGCCGCCGCCAGGTCGATATGATCGACACCGGAAGAACGTGTCGCCACGAGGCGCAACGCCGGAAGCCGTTCGAGTATCCCCAAAGTGATCGGGCTGTCGGTAAAGATTGAGATTGCTGCGCTCTTTTCCGCAAGCACGGTATTTTTCAGGCTCAGCGGTTCCTCCACCAGCCGGGCGTCCCAAAACGGATAATTATTGAGCGCTCTGCGCAGCAGCGGGTGCTGATCTTCCGAGACATCGTAAAAGGTAATATCGGCAACCATATACTTTTATCCGCAGTGGAATAGTAGGGTGCACCCTACATAATTACTGGCGTTTTGAAATAGAATTATTAACCGCCCACACAGCGCAGTATGGGGGGTAATAACTACATTTTCCTTGATCTAGATCAATGTTTTTTGAGTTAGCTGGGTATATATTGAGGACGCTCTGGATAATTCCATCCTGGAATTTTCAGGGCACGGAGAGCGCCGCTGGGATCTCTGAATAAAACCAGAAATTCCTTGATTGCGTAGTTCCCACTTAAGGAAAAGGAGACATGCCATGACCAATCTTGTGCGTTTTAATCCCTTTGATATCAGCGCCTTTGACAATAGGCTTGAAGAGTTGATGCGGGACTTTGTCCGGCCGTTGCGTCATGAAATGCTGGGCAAGCCGCAGGTCACACTCGATATTTCCGAGAATGACAAAGCCTACACCGTGCGGGCCGAAATGCCGGGCGTGAACAAAGAGGATATTAATGTAACGATCAATGGCAACCAGGTTGCCATCAGTGCCGAAGTGAAAAAAGAGAAAGAAGAAAAGGAAGGCGAGAAGGTGCTGCGTAGCGAACGCTATTATGGCAGCATGTACCGCAGCTTTACGCTGGCGCAGGACGTGGATGAGACCGAAAGCCAGGCAAAGTATGCTGACGGTGTGTTGACGCTGACGCTGCCGAAAAAGGCGGTGACCGCAGCCAAGAAGCTTGCGATAAGATAAGGCTGTTTTGGCGGGGTTGGATCGGGTTTTGGTTGCTTAAAGTAGATTGGGCCCGGAGCTTGCGCTCCGTGACCCAACCTGTACGCTCCATGCGCGATTGGCAGCCACAGCAAGGTGGAGGTTGTTATTCCCGCACCGACTGCCGCAGCACGTATGGCAAGATGCCGCCGTGGCGGAAGTATTCCACTTCATTGGCGGTGTCGATGCGTGACTGGACAGTGAATCGTTTGATACTGCCATCGGCGGCGGTTGCTACGGCTTCGATCTTCTGCCCCGGTGTGAGCGCGGTGAGGCCGGCGATATCGTAGGTCTCGTGTCCGGTCAGTTCCAGCGTCTGGGCGTTTTCGCCGGGCAGGAATTGCAGCGGCAGGATGCCCATGCCCACCAGGTTGGAGCGGTGGATGCGCTCGAAACTTTCCGCGATTACGGCGTGAATGCCGAGCAGTTTGGGGCCTTTGGCCGCCCAATCGCGCGACGAGCCGGTGCCGTATTCCTTGCCGGCGATAACGATGAGCGATGTGCCCTGTGCCTGGTAGCGCATCGAGGCGTCATAGATCGGCATCTGCTCCCCGCCTGGCAGGTATAGCGTCACGCCGCCTTCCACGCCTTCGACCAGTTTGTTTTTCAGGCGCACATTGGCGAAGGTGCCGCGTACCATGACCTCATGGTTGCCGCGCCGTGCGCCGTAGGAGTTGAACTCGGTGGCGGGTACACCCAGGCCGATCAGGTATTTTCCGGCGGGGCTGGCCTTGCCGATGGAGCCGGCAGGGGAGATATGGTCGGTGGTGACGGAGTCTCCCAGCAGCGCCAGCACGCGCGCCTGTACGATGTCGGTGAGTGGCGCGGGGGTGGTGGTGATGCCGTCAAAGAATGGCGGCTCCTTGATGTAAGTCGAATCATTATTCCAGTCAAAAAGCTGGCCGCTGGGCACTTCCAGGCTGTTCCATTCGTGATTGCCGCGAAAGATGTCCGAGTAGGTGCGCTTGTACTGGGCGGATACCACGTGGGTACGGGCCAGATCGGCAATCTCCTCGTTGGAAGGCCAGATGTCCTTGAGGTAGATCATCTCGCCGGTGGGGGTGATGCCGAGGGGATCTACCGTCAGGTCGATGTTGATGTTGCCTGCCAGGGCATAGGCGACCACCAGCGGCGGCGAGGCCAGATAGTTGGCGCGCACCAGCGGGTTGACGCGCCCCTCGAAATTACGGTTGCCGGACAGCACCGATGCCACCGCGAGGTCGCCATCGAGAATGGCCTGTGATATGTGGTCGGGCAGCGGGCCGCTATTGCCGATGCAGGTGGTGCAGCCATAGCCCACAAGATGGAAGCGCAGCGCCTCCATATACGGCATAAGGCCGGACTTGATAAGGTAATCGGTGACCACCCTCGATCCGGGCGCGAGGCTGGTCTTGACCCAGGGTTTGACTTGCAGGCCGCGCTGCACCGCGTTTTTCGCCAGCAGCGCCGCGGCAATCATTACTGACGGGTTGGAGGTGTTGGTGCAACTGGTGATGGCGGCGATGACCACCGATCCGTGGCAGAGCTTGTAGGCCAGGCCATCGGGCTGGCGCACCGGCACGCAGGTGCCGAACACATTCAACGCCTCGTCCGGATGGGCGGGCGCCAGCTCCGGGGTGATAAGGACGGGACTGCCGCCCTCGTTCAGCCAGTGGTTGAGATCTTCTTTGTGCAGGGCGGAGGCTTCTTCTTTGTACTGATTCGCCAGCAACTTACGAAATGAACCACGCACCTCGCTGAGCGGGGCGCGGTCTTGCGGGCGCGACGGACCGGCCAGACACGGCACCACGGAGCCGAGATCGAACACCACGGTCTCCGAGTAGGCTGGTTCGGGCTGATCCGGCGAATACCACAGCCCTTGCGCCTGGTAATAGGCCTCCACCAGCGGTATCAGGCGTTCGCGGCCGGTGAGACGCAGGTAGCCGGAGGTTTGGCTGTCCACCGGGAAGATGCCGCAGGTTGCGCCGTATTCCGGGGCCATGTTGGCGATGGTGGCGCGGTCGGCCAAGGTTAGGCAGGCAAGGCCAGGGCCGTAAAATTCCACGAATTTGCCCACTACGCCTTTTTTACGCAACACCTGGGTGATGGTTAGCACCAGATCAGTGGCAGTGGCCCCGGCAGGCAATTTGCCGACGAGCTTGAATCCCACTACCTGCGGGATGAGCATCGAGCTGGGCTGGCCGAGCAACGCCGCCTCGGCCTCGATGCCGCCTACGCCCCAACCCAGCACGCCCAGGCCATTGATCATGGTGGTGTGGGAGTCGGTGCCGATCACGGTATCGGGGTAGATCCAGGCGCAGCCATCCTGCTCCGCAACCATCGCCACCGGAGCCAGATATTCGAGGTTGATCTGATGGACGATGCCGTTATCCGGCGGCACGACATGGAAGTTGTTGAAAGCGTTTTGTCCCCAGCGCAGAAACTGGTAGCGCTCGCTGTTGCGTTCGAATTCGCGGGTGGCGTTGGACTGGAAAGCCGTGGAGCTGCCGTACTGGTCTACCTGTACCGAATGGTCGATCACCAGGTCGGCGGGCGTGAAAGGGTTGATCTTGCGGGGGTCGCCGCCCAGACGCTGCAATGCGGCGCGCATCGCTGCCAGATCGGCAACGGCGGGCACGCCAGTGAAGTCCTGGAGCAGCACCCGCGATGGCATGAAAAAGATTTCCCGGTCAGGTTCGGCCGTGGGATCCCACTGTGTCAGGGCCTCGATATCGGCCTTTTTGACCGCAACGCCATCTTCCTGGCGCAACAGGTTTTCCAGCAGGATTTTGAGCGAAAAGGGCAGCCGCGCGCTATTGCCGATACCGGCCTGGGCCAGCGCCGGCAGTGAATGGTAGAAGTAATTTTTTCCGTCAACGGTGAGGGTGGACCGGGTGCCAAAACTGTTCAGATTGTTCTTTTGTGTCGCCATCAGTGTGTCTCAATGCCAAAATCGAAATAGGATATTTTAGATTTTGCCACAGAAGCACAGGTATCGTCTTCCTCAAAATGAAATTGAACGCGGGTGCGTGCCTGCTTCTGGCGGGTTATGGCGTCACTTGGGCAATCCTAGAAACGGCAGTTGACCGCTTATCTTGGTAGCTGACAGCAGCACAGTTCAAATAGGTTTTTTCATAATCCACAGACGCACCTGTCCGGTGAACCACGCTCCACCCCGTCCAACTGCCATCTTTTGCAGCAGATTCGACCTAAGTCCGACAGGCTCCTAGGTTAACGCAAAAATTGCAGCCATCCAGTGAGTCCAAGCAGAGTGAGGAATAATACCGGTGTTGTCAGCACGACACCGGTGCGGAAATAATATCCCCAGCCGATGCGCATGCCGCGTTGTGCCAATACGTGCAGCCACAGCAGGGTGGCCAGGCTGCCGATGGGGGTGATTTTGGGGCCGAGGTCGCAGCCGATGACGTTGGTGTAGATTATGGCTTCACGTACCGCTGGCGAGAGTGTTGCGTCATTGATGGCGAGGCTGCCGATCAGCACTGTCGGCATGTTGTTCATCACCGCTGACAAGCCGGCAAACAGAAAGCCTGAGCCGAGCGTGGCAAGCCATATTCCCTGTCCATCCAGCCACTCAAGAATGCGGCTTAGTTTGGCGGTCAATCCCTGATTGCGCAAGCCAAACACCACCAGATACATCCCCAGCGAAAATAACACCACCTGCCAAGGTGCCTCGCGCAATAGGGTGGGTAGTGGAATAACGGCCTTGGGCTGTTGTTTCAAAAAATGCTCACGCCCCGCTGCCATTATCAGGATCAGCGCGGCTGATCCGGCAACGGCGGAGACCGGCAAATGCAGCGGGTGCGCGGAAAAATATCCAATCAATAGCAATATTAAAACCAGCCAGCCCATCTTGAACACAAAGGGATCGCGAATCGCCTTTGCAGGATCATCAAGGACGGAAACATCAAAACGTGGCGGCACGTCCTTGCGGAAAAATAGCCAGAGCACCAGCATCGTCGCTGCCAGCGAAACCAGATTCACCGGGAACATGACCTGGGCATAGCGGGTGAATGAAATATCGAAATAATTAGCGGTGACAATATTGACCAGGTTGGAAATCATCAGCGGCAGGCTGGTGGTGTCCACCACAAATCCGGTAGCCATGATAAACGCCAGCGAGGCTTTGGGAGTGAAGCGCAAGGCGCGCAGCATCTCAAAGACGATCGGGGTAAGTATCAGCACTCCGCCATCATTGGCGAACAATGCTGCCACCGTAGCACCAAGCAGGATGATCAGCAAAAATAGCCAATGCCCGCGGCCATTGCCCCAGCGCGCCATATGCAGCGCCGCCCATTCAAAAAATCCAGCGGCGTCGAGTATCAGGGAAATGAGGATCAGGGCGATGAAAGTGAAGGTGGCATCCCATACGATGTGCCATACGACAGGCACATCAGCAAGTGAAATGACACCGCTGAATAATGCTACCAGTGCCCCGCTCAGCGCGCTCCAGCCGATGCCGAGTTTTTTAGGTTGCCAGATGACCAATACCAGTGTGGCGATGAAGATCAGCCCTGCAATCAGCATAAGCGGCGCTTGATTTCCGGCAGCAGTTGGTCGCGGATCTGATCGCGCACGCGCACAAAGCTTTCCAGCGGCTCGCCGTGCGGATCGTGAAACGGTATGTGGATGGTTGCGATCTTTTTAGGGAAGACCGGGCAGGTCTCTTTGGCGTTATCACACACGGTCACGACCAGGTCAACGGATTCGCCCATTACGGAGTCCACCGTCTTGGGGTGTAGTTCTGCGGTGTTGACACCAAGCTGTTGCAACGCGGCAATGGCGCCATCCGCCACCTTGGGGCTGGTGCCGGCGGAGATGGCGCGGATATGCGGACCCAGGTGATGATTGATCAGGGCCTCGGCCATCTGGCTGCGGCAGGAGTTGCCAGTGCAGAGAATTAATACGGTTTTCTGGGTATTCATCATTCTTTTCGCAAGGAATTTGATTTAGGTCAAGGCAGAAGGGCGCTATATCTTATCAAATGCAGGGTACGTCTCAGAACCTGTTCACAATCTCGCTGAAGGGCGCGGCGCATCCTATGAACCTAAAAACCTCAGTTGGAGTCTACTGCGAATGCCTAATGCACCGAATCTGCGCGAGAAAATCGTGAAATCTGTCCTCACCGTTTTGCCGGGAGCAAAATGGGACAGCCACAGGCTGCCCAAAGGGCGTGCGCCAGGGATGGCGCATGTCACCGTAGCGCTTGGCTACGGCTGCGGAATATTTCACGATTTTCTCGCCCATCTTCAGCACCTTAGTCATTCTCGCTACGACGCCAATTGAGGTTTTTAGGTTGAAATATTGACGGGATAAGATGACAGTATCATGAAAATCCACCACCTCAGCGTTGACGAAGCATTCCACAGCTTGCGCAGTGGCCCTGCCGGGCTGACTGAAGGTGAGGCGCGGCACAGGCTGGCGGAGTTTGGCCCTAACCGTGTGGAACAGATGCGGCACGAATCGCTGGCTTTGCGCTTTCTGAAGGGATTTACCCATTTTTTTGCCCTGATCCTGTGGGTGGCGGCGGGCTTGGCCTTTGTCGCTGAATTCAGCGATCCCGGCAAGGGCATGATCACCCTCGGTTTCGCAATTCTGGGTGTGATCCTGGTCAATGGCTTGTTCTCCTTCTGGCAGGAATACCGGGCGGAGAGGGCCATTGCTGCGCTGGAAAGGCTGTTGCCCCATCAAGTGAAGGTGCTGCGGGAGGGCAAGGTGCAGGCGATTTCGGCGCAAGATGTGGTGCCGGGTGATGTGATCCTGCTGGAAGAGGGGGATGATGTCCCCGCCGACTGCCGCCTGATCGAGGCCTTTGGGGTGAGAGTGAACAATGCCACTGTTACCGGCGAGTCACTGCCCCAAGCCAGGGATATGAATCCTAGCGGCGAAGAAGAGTTGATCCGCAGCAAGAATATCCTGCTCGCGGGGACATCATTGGTTTCCGGTGAGGCTCGCGCCCTGGTCTTCGCCACCGCCATGCACACCGAATTTGGCAAGATCGCTCATTTGACTCAGACCACGGGCGAGATGTTGTCTCCTCTGCAAAAGGAGATCATCCGGCTCAGCCGGCTGGTGGCTTTGCTGGCATCGGGGCTGGGGGTGGTGTTCTTCTTCATCGGCCAGGCGCTGGGGCTGTCTTTCTGGGAGAACTTCATCTTTGCCATCGGCATCATTGTGGCGAATGTTCCCGAGGGGCTGTTGCCAACCGTCACCTTGGCTCTGGCGATGGGTTCGCAGCGCATGGCCAAACGCAATGCCCTGATCCGGCACCTGCCCGCAGTTGAGACGCTGGGCTCGGCGACGGTGATCTGCACCGACAAAACCGGTACGCTCACGCAGAATCGTATGACAGTGAAAAGGGTCTTTTTGCCGGGCCGTTTTTATGACGATGCCGCTGTGGAGCCGTTATCTGGCTTGAAAGAGACTCATCGCCCTTTTTTCGAAGGGGTGTTGCTGTGCCATAACCTGAAGGAGACTGAAAAGGAGGGGGTGCGCGAATGGATGGGTGATCCCATGGAGGTGGCGCTGGTGCAAATGGCAAAACAGATCATGCCGGAGGCACTGACCGCACCGCGCCTTGATGAGATACCCTTTGACGCGGGGCGCAAGCGCATGTCGACGCTCCAGCAGACCTCCCATGGCCTGACACTCTACACCAAGGGGGCGCTGGAGATGGTGCTGCCGCTGTGTCAGCAAGTACAGGCCGGGGAGGCTGTCCAGCCCCTCACTGCCGAAATGAAGTCGCAATTCTTGCAGGCCCAGGAAGCCATGGCGGAGCAGGGGTTGAGGGTGCTGGCCTTTGCCCACCGGTCTGTTGCCGAAGGGTATGATAAAGATCATCTGGAACAGAATCTGATTCTCGCCGGGCTGGTGGGGCTGGAAGATCCGCCCCGGCCCGAGGTGCCCGCCGCCATACGGAAGTGCAAGGAGGCGGGCATCAAGGTGATCATGGTCACCGGCGATCATCCCCATACCGCCCAAGCCATCGCCAGGGAGATCGGCCTGGTGCAATCGAGCAGCCCTGTCATTATCACCGGCGATCACCTGCGGCGGCTCTCCAATACCCAGCTTCAGTTGGCGCTGGATGCGCCGGAGATCATCTTCGCGCGTGTTGCCGCCGACCAGAAAATGCGCATCGTCAGCGCTTTGAAACGCAAGAACGAGATCGTGGCTGTGACCGGCGATGGAGTGAACGACGCCCCGGCGTTAAAAAAAGCCGACATCGGCATCGCCATGGGGATAGCCGGTACTGATGTCGCCCGGGAAGCCGCCGACATGGTGCTGATGGACGACAACTTCGCCAGCATCGTCGCCGCCATCGAGGAGGGACGGGCTGTATTTGATAACATCCGGAAATTTCTCACTTATATTCTGACCTCCAATGTTCCGGAACTCATTCCCTATCTGGCTTTTGTCCTGTTCAAGATCCCGCTGCCTCTGACTATCATCCAGATCCTTGCCGTGGACTTGGGCACTGACATGCTGCCCGCACTGGGGTTGGGTACGGAAAAGCCCAGTCCCCATATCATGCAGCGCCCGCCGCGTCCGCGCGGCGAACGCCTGCTGAGCGGCTCGTTGATGTTGCGCGCCTATCTGTTTTTGGGGGGCATGGAGGCGATAGCGGCGATGGCTGCATTTTTCTATGTCCTGCACGGTGCGGGATGGCAATACGGACAGGTGCTGCCGCACGATGATCCGCTCTATCTCCAGGCCACCACCGCGTGCCTCAGTGCCATCATTGTCATGCAGAATGTGAATGTGTTCCTGTGCCGCAGTGATCGGGATTCAGCGTTTTCCCGCGGTTTTTTAAACAACAAATTGATTCTGTGGGGTATTGCCGCCGAGATTGTACTGATCCTGCTTATCGACTACACCCCCTGGGGCAACCTCGTCTTCGGCACCGCGCCCATCCCGATTGACGTGTGGCTGTTTGTCATCCCGTTTGCGCTGGGGATGCTGATGCTGGAGGAACTGCGCAAGTGGTGGGTGCGGAAATTTTTTGGTGTTAAACCATGATAAAAATCCTTTACCATCCGATATATAAGGTATGGCTAATGCACCTGTAAAGTTCCCATCTCCTGCCACGCCGAAAGTGGCTCTGATCATGTCCGGCGGCGGTGCGCGCGCGGCTTATCAGGTGGGGGTGCTCAAGGCGATTGCCGAGTTGCTGCCCGATGGCGCCAAAAATCCCTTTCCCATCATCTGCGGTACCTCGGCGGGCGCGATTAATGGCGCGGCGCTGGCCATTTATGCGACACACTTTCAGGAAGGCGTGCGGCGGCTCACGATGATCTGGCATAACTTCCAGGTACATCAGGTGTACCGTGCCGATGCCCTGGGTATCATGGCGAGTGGCGGGCATTGGCTGGCCGCCTTGTTGTCCGGCGGGCTGGGCAAGCGCAATCCGCGTTCCCTGCTTGATCGCTCGCCGCTGAGCCATCTGCTGAACCGTTATCTGCCCTGTGAAAAAATTCAGGAATCCATCGACGCTGGCGCGCTTCATGCTTTCAGCGTGGCTGCGTCTGGCTATACCTCCGGTCAATCGGTGAATTTTTTTCAAGGGGCTAAATCATTGACCCCCTGGAAGCGGGCGCGGCGCGTGGGCAGCGCGGCTGAAATTACCGTTGAGCATTTGATGGCATCCTCGGCGATACCCTTCATTTTTTCAGCAGTGAAGATCAACAGGGAGTATTTCGGCGATGGCTCGATGCGCCAGGTCTCCCCCCTTAGCCCGGCATTGCACCTTGGAGCGGATCGTGTGTTAGTGATAGGTGTGCGTCAGGAGTCTGAAGAACAGCCGCCGCGTGTTAAGGCGCATGATTATCCTTCGCTGGCTCAGATAGCGGGCCATGTGTTGAACAGCATCTTTCTTGATAGCCTGGAGGTCGACATGGAGCGCCTGCAGCGTGTCAATCAAACGCTCAAGGTTATTCCGGCGGAGTATTTGAGTGAGGGTGGCGTTTCATTGCGCCCCGTTGAAGTGATGGCTGTCTCGCCCAGCGAGGATCTGGCGAAGATCGCCGAACGCCACGCACACCGCTTGCCGCGCCCGGTGCGCTACCTGCTGCGCGGTATTGGCGCCTTTAACCGTAACGGTTCAAATCTTGTCAGCTATTTGTTGTTCGATAAGAGCTATTGCCGTGAATTAATGGCGCTTGGTTATGACGACGCCATGAAAAACAAAGAACACCTTTTGGATTTTCTGAATCTAGAGCCGAAAAAACAGGCCATGAAAGAAACAGCCTAAACGCAGCTTAAGGATGTTCCGTCACTCTTATGATGCGCAATGCGCGGACGGCCTGAGTTGGATAACACAATCGCGCGGGCTTTCGCTGGACCGCGCGCATCGCAAAAAATAAATGTGTCGTTCGTGCCGCCCGAACTGCCGTGAGGCTGAAATACGACGGGTTGGTGCGCTCCCGATTTTATCGTGAAACTATCATTCACGGCGTTTTGCAGCCGCAATACCATCTCGTTGCTCTCATGTTTCCTGTTTGAGTTGTCATCGACGAAGACGATCCATCCTTCATGCCAGGTTGAGTGCTTGGCGCAATTGTGTTGATCCGTGCTGGGGCAGAGCACCACCCGCGCTCCACGATGAATCGCCTCGCTACGCGCCAGATTGAGATGCGCCATAAAATCGTTCACCCGCGTCACCATGCGATTGTCCATGAGCAGGTTTTGCAACGAAGGCGCGGCGGAGACGGCGATGATCCCGGTAATGGCAAGAGTGGACAGCATCTCAATCAGTGTGAAGGCGGATTGCTCTGATTTACGGGCTGTTGCTGCGTGACAGGGGGGTAAAGTCAGGTGTTTATTGTTGTGCATACGATGGCCGGCCAGAAAGTGGTTTATTTGTTGCCCCTTCCCTGGCGGAATTTCAAGGCAATTATGGCAAAGCCACCCCGCGAAAGGCAAGTATCTGCGTCTTGTTTGATTTAGATCAAACAAGTTGATTAATCGGCTTTCTTCCGCAACGATTTTGTGATTATAGTGAATCTGCGCGGAAAACAAGGGAAGAGTGCAGGGGGGTAAATCAATGTCGACCGAGGGCGATCCGATGGTAGGAAACTGGTACCGGCACTTGGATAAAGGCCAGGAATTCCAGGTAATTGTCGTGGACGAGGCGGATCGTGTTGTCGATATACAGCATTTCGATGGAGACGTGGAATCGCTGGATTTGGACATGTGGTATGACATGGATGTGGAATTGATTGAAGCCCCGGAAGACTGGACCGGACCCGTGGATGATGTCGAACGGGATGATTTGGGATACGAGGAAACAGATATGGAAACCAAAGAATGGTCAGAGCCCATGGAGGAGGTGCGAAGTACCGGGGAAGAACGGCAAGGCCAAGGGTCGATAGAAGAGGAGGGCTAATATGAATTATTTATCACAACAACAGCTTGCGGATTTCAGGGCGCGGTTGCGCGCGCAAAAGGCCGCATTGCTGGAGGAAATCCGCCGGGAATTATTGCAATCGGACAATGAGCATTACATCGACCTTGCCACCACCGTCCACGATGTTGGAGAAGAATCCGTTGCTGATCTTCTGTCGGATCTGGATCTTGCTGTCATCCACCGTCACGTCAACGAAGTTCGTGATATCGAAGACGCGCTGCAGCGCATCGCCGAAGGCATGTACGGCATGTGCCTGGATTGTGAGGGGGAGGTTGGCTACGAGCGGTTGTCCGCCTATCCGACGGCAAAGCGCTGTTACGATTGTCAGGATTACCATGAAAAGGGTTTCGCAGAGGAGGGACGTCCCAGATTATAGGGCCTGGATTAGAAGCAACCAGACAGGGAAACCCTACGCTGTTTTCCCAGAAGAACGAAAAGGAGATACATATGCAACTGCCGCTGCAAGTCACATTTCGCAACATGTCCCCCTCGGATTTGGTTGAAGCGGATGTCCGCAAGAGGGTTGACAAGCTTGATGAGTTTTATGACCGCATCATGAGATGTCGCGTCATGGTAGAACTAGACAACTCGCGTCATCATCAGGGCAATCTCTATCATGTGCGGGTTGATCTGACCGTGCCCAACGGAGAGATCGTGGCGAGCCGCGCCTCCCCGGAACACCATGCCCATGAGGATGTGTATGTGGCGATCCGGGATGCCTTCGATGCTGTCGAGCGCCAATTGGAAGATTACTCCCGGCGTCAGCGTGCCGACGTCAAAACCCATGAGACGCCCTCCCATGGTCGGGTTGCGCAACTGTTTCCAGAGAGAAGCACCGGTATTATCGAGACCGCGGACGGGCGTGAAATCAACTTTTACCGCAATGCCGTTCTGGAGGACGCCTTTGATAAATTGACCATTGGCAGCGAGGTCCGCTTTACCGAGCAACCGATCGAAGAAGAAGGGCCTTGGGCCAGCACTGTGAGGCTGATGGGCAAGCACCATATCCCAGGTTGAACGTTCTGTCTGGTTAGCAGCCTGCCGGGCTAGGTTTGCTGGCTTCAAACCACGCCAGCTTGTCCCTCAATCTCACAACCTCTCCCACGATCAGTAAAGTGGGCGCATGCACTTCAGTCGCGGCGACTATGTCTGGCAGGGTTTCCAGTGTGCCAACGATGACACGCTGGTGAGGGGTGGTGCCTTGTTGTATGAGGGCGATGGGTCTGTCTGTGGGCATGCCATGATTAATCAATTCCCTGCACAAAATATCAAGTCCCGCCAGCCCCATATAGATCACCACTGTTTGCTGGGGCTGCACGAGATTGGCCCAGTTGAGGTCCATCGAACCATCCTTGAGGTGCCCGGTGACGAATACCACTGATTGCGCGTAATCGCGGTGGGTGAGGGGGATGCCGGCGTAGCTGGCGCAGCCGGAAGCGGCGGTGATGCCGGGGACTATCTGGAACTGGATGCCGTTCTCGGCGAGTGTTTCGATCTCTTCGCCACCGCGCCCGAAGATGAAGGGGTCGCCGCCTTTCAGGCGCAGCACGCGCTTGCCTTGCTTGGCAAGGCGGACTAATTCCTGATTGATTTCCTCCTGCCGCAGGGTGTGGTAAGCCCGCTTTTTCCCGACGTAGATACGTTCGGCTTCGCGGCGTACCAGGTCTAATATTTCCGGTGTTACCAGACGGTCGTAGAGTACGGTATCAGCCTGCTGCATCAGGCGCAGGGCACGGAAGGTGAGCAGGTCGGGATCGCCGGGGCCTGCGCCGACAAGATAGACTTCACCACGTTTCAGAGAGTCCGTGCTTGGCGCATCCTCCAAAGCGGCCTGGATGGCGATGCCTGCCTCATTATCACGGCCGTTGTATACCATTTCGGCAACCGGGCCTTGAAAAATATTTTCCCAAAAACGGCGGCGTTGCGTGGTGTTTTCAAAACGTTGTTTTACCGGATCGCGAAAGCGTGCCGCGAGTTCGGCCAGCCGCCCATACGATGCGGGTATCAGCGTCTCCAGTCTTGCGCGCAACAGCCGCGCCAGCACTGGAGACGTACCGCCGGTGGAGATTGCGGCGATGACCGGCGAGCGGTCGATGATGGAGGGAAGGATGAAGCTGCACAGTTCTGGCTGATCGACCACATTGACGGGAATGCTGCACTGTTTGGCTGATTCGGAAATCCGTTGGTTGATGGCGATGTCATCCGTTGCCGCGATAGCCAGCGCTGCACCGGCCAAATCAGATTCTTGAAAATGGGCGGCGCGGTGCCGGATTTTCCCCGCAACGCGCAACTCAGACAGCGCATCATTCAACTGCGGCGAGACCACCGTTACCTGTGCTCCGGCGCGCAGCAGCAGGCCAACCTTGCGCGCGGCTATTTCGCCGCCGCCTACTACCAGGCACGGCTGGTTTTTTATATTGAGAAATACCGGCAGAAAATCCACGCTAAGGCACCTTATGATTGCTTGGGCTGTGTCTCGCGCCTCATGAAAACAATGGGTACGCTATACCCTGCAAAATTTTCGGCTTATCCAATCACTGTTATATCGCCCATATAGGGCCGTAGCGCATCGGGAATGCGGATGCGTCCATCCTTATCCTGATAGTTCTCCATGATCGCTACCAGTGTGCGGCCCACCGCCAGTCCCGAACCGTTGAGTGTATGCACCAGCTCCGGTTTGCCGGTGGCGGGGTTGCGCCAGCGGGCCTGGAGGCGGCGCGCCTGGAAGTCTCCGAAGTTGCTGCACGAGGAAATCTCGCGGTATTTGCCTTGGCCGGGCAGCCAGACTTCCAGGTCATAGGTTTTTGCGGAGGCAAAGCCCATGTCGCCGGTGCACAGCGCCATGACGCGGTAGGGCAGGCCGAGTTTTTGCAGCACCGTTTCGGCGTGAGTGGTGAGCTGTTCATGCGCTGTGCAGGAGTCTTCGGGACGCACAATCTGCACCAGCTCCACCTTCTCGAACTGGTGCTGGCGGATCATGCCGCGCGTGTCCCTGCCGTAGGAGCCAGCCTCGCTGCGGAAACATGGCGTGTGACACACATACTTGCGAGGCATGTGATCTGCCTCGATGATCACATCGCGCACAATGTTGGTGACGGGCACTTCGGCGGTGGGGATGAGGTAATAATTCTGTTCACCCTTTAGTGCGAACAGGTCTTCCTCGAATTTGGGCAGTTGCCCAGTGCCACGCAGGCTGTCGGCGTTGACCAGGTAGGGCACGTAGGTTTCGGTATAGCCGTGTTGCTGGGTGTGCAGGTCGAGCATGAACTGGATCAGGGCGCGGTGCAGGCGCGCCAGGGGACCGTACATAACGGAAAAACGCGACCCTGTGATTTTGGTCGCTGTTTCAAAATCCAGCAGGCCGTTTGTCTCTCCCAGATCTACGTGGTCTTTTGCTACGAAATCAAGCTGTGGCAGTTCGCCCCAGCGGCGCACTTCGAGATTATCATTTTCATCGCGGCCATCGGGCACGCTGGCGTGAGGAATATTGGGAATGCCTAGCAAAATCGCATTGAATTCTTGCTGAATCTGCTCAAGCTGCGCTTCGGCTTCCTTGAGCCTGTTCCCCAGGTCTGCCACGGCGGCCAGCAGCGGCGCGGCATCCTCGCCGGTTGCCTTGGCCTTGCCGATGGCCTTGGCGCTGGTGTTGCGTTCGTTTTGCAGACTTTGCGTGAGCACCTGCAATTCCTTGCGTTTGCTCTCCAGCGCCGCAATCTTTTGGGTGTCCAGCGCCACGCCACGCCGTGCCAGTTGGCGGGCGGTTTCTTCCAGTTCGCTACGCAGTAACTTCGGATCCAGCATTATTCTTCCTTTACACTCAATTTTGCGGGCCAACTCACGACGTGCCCTGGTTTAATGACATCATTCAAATAGTCGAGTATCTCAGCGGCCTTGCCGGGCTCCTCGAAAAATTCGACGGCCAGCGGCAAATCCAGCGACATGTCCACGAAGGCAGATGAGTGTTCTCCCGATGCTCCGTAACCGGCGATGCCGCGAAAGACAGTCACGCCACGGACCTTGCCCCAGTCATGCAGCCGCTTGAGCAGGGTGTTCAAGTGGCTTTCACTTTCCATGAGGTATACGCGAACCATAACGACTTCAATAGTTTTCATACCTGTCTCCCGATAATTACGCCGAACCATGTGGCGGTGATGCACACGCCGACACTTAACAGGATATTCAGTAGCGCCTTTAATGTTTCGCCTGTCTCGAACAGGTTAAGCGTTTCCATGGAAAAGCTGGAGAATGTGGTGAAACCGCCGAGCAATCCCACCAGCAATGCCGCACGCCACTCCCCGCTCATATTGAATCTGTCAATCAACAGGACATAAAGCAGCCCCATGATGAAAGACCCCAGTACATTGACCGCCAGCGTGCCATACGGAAAGGCGCGTCCAAAAATGCCGTGCACTCCGGTGGACATCAAAAAACGCAGCACGGAACCCACGGCACCGCCTGCGGCAATCAGGAAAATCTGGTTCAATTTTTCTGTTTTTTTATGCGATATGATTGATATGGGTTAGGTGCGCTTCGTTTGATCCAATCGCTAGCAGCCCATGTATCATTTTTTGTCCTCAAGTTTTATCGCCTGGGCGCGAAAGTTGATTGTGTAATAACTGCTGATGGATGTTGTCTGTTGATTGGGGCGTAGCCGTAGCGCTTGCAATTGGGCTTCCGTGACGGGCGCGCCGGTGAAGACCGTGCCGCCCCAGCCCGACGAGGATATCAAGGTGTCTCCCGCCAGCACCTCGCGTGTGATGTCAATTACGCCATCGGCGCCAGCACTGGCAGCCTGTTTTTTTAATTCTTCCAGGGCTGCGGCTTCGGCCTGTGCAATGCCATAGTTACCGGACACGGGAACGCTTGAGCTGATCAATGCAATCCTCTTATAGGATTGCGTGGGCGGGGCAATAAATATCTGGACTGTTTCAACAGATGCCGGGGTGGCTGGCTTGGCGCCCGACAGCATGACAATGCCACCGCTTGTTCTAAAGGCGGAGGCGCAGCCACCCAAGGTGAGCGCGAATATCACACCGAGAACAATATGTCTGAGTTGTAGCTGTTTCATTTCATTGATCCTCTGAATTTGAATCCCTACTTTTCGCTGTCTTTATCCAGCTTCCTTAATTGAGACAATTTTTCCGCGATTTTGATCTCCAGGCCGCGTGCCACGGGATGATAGTATCTTTTCTCACCCATTTCCTCAGGAAAATATTTCTCCCCCGCCGCGTAGCCCTGTGCCTCGTCATGTGCGTAGCGGTAGCCGCCACCATAGCCCATACCTTTCATCAGCCGGGTCGGGGCGTTGCGCAGGTGCAGTGGCACCTCAAGCGTGCCAAGTTTGCGCGCATCGTCCATGGCGGTGTTGAATGCCGTGTATACGGCGTTGCTCTTGGCGGCGCAGGCCAGATAAACCACGGCCTGTCCCAGCGCCAGCTCGCCTTCGGGGCTGCCCAGCCGTTCCTGCACGTCCCAGGCATTCACTGCCAGTTGCAGGGCGCGCGGATCGGCATTGCCGATGTCCTCGCTTGCGATACGGGCGATGCGCCGCGCCAGATACAGCGGGTCGCAGCCGCCATCGAGCATCCGCGCCAGCCAGTACAGCGCTGCGTCAGGTGAGGAGCCGCGCACCGATTTGTGCAGGGCCGATATTTGATCATAAAAATATTCGCCGCCTTTATCAAAGCGGCGCACACCGCCCGCCAACACTTCGTCGAGCAGTTCTTCCGTCACTGCCTCGCGCCCATTTTGCGGCTGGGCGAGGTCTGTCACCATCTCCAGAAAATTCAGGGCGCGGCGCGCATCGCCATCGGCCGCTTCGGCCATGCGGTTGCGTAGATCGCCAGGGATGTCGATCAGGCGGGTGCCCAAGCCACGTTCCGTGTCTGCCAGGGCGCGGTCGATTATATGGCGGATATCTATGGGTTGCAGGCTTTTGAGCACATAGACGCGCGCACGCGACAGCAATGCGTTATTGAGCTCAAACGAGGGATTTTCGGTGGTGGCACCAATGAAGATGAACGTGCCGTCCTCAACGTAAGGGAGAAATGCGTCCTGCTGCGCCTTGTTGAAACGATGCACTTCGTCCACGAACAATACCGTGCCTTGTCCATGCGCGGCACGCGCCTGTTGCGCTTTGTCCACGGCGGCGCGGATCTCCTTCACGCCCGCAAGTACGGCGGAAACGCTGATAAATTGGGCCTGGGCATGCTGTGCAATGAGCCGCGCCAGCGTGGTCTTGCCGGTGCCTGGTGGCCCCCAAAACACCATGGAATGGAGTCTGCCGGTTTCAATCGCCAGCCGCAGCGGCTTGTTCGGACCGAGCAGGTGCGCCTGGCCGGAAAAGTCCTCCAGACGCGTGGGCCGCATGCGGTCGGCAAGGGGCTGGCCGGAAAGGAGGGATGAAAGATTGCGAATTTCGGTTTTCACGTTCGGGTTGCTGGAATGCGCGTTGTTTCCAGGGTGCAACTGAAAAACCGCAGGGTTTATCGGTAGCCTCTCAAGAGGCTGCTCGGGCGGCTATATGGAATATGTGAAGAAGGTTAAACCAGAATCAGTTCCCATGCAACGGCCCGCCTGTCATTGACGTGCGTCTAAAGTCCAGCCTTTCCGGGACGCTAAATAAGAGCCTGTCTGTGAATAAATCATCCCTGCGTTGCGCCCCAAAACACGCCAGGCAAGGCGCGAGGAGAGAAGTTTGGTGATTCCAAATGAACGACGAGCAACGCCGCATGGCGTGTCGGTTTTGAGCAGTGCGGCGTCACGCTTCGCTCATGTGCAACAAGCACACTACGCTCAGCCTTCCTTGCCCTGCTCAAAACCGGCCTCCGTCGCCGGGATGATTTATTCACAGACAGGCTCTTAGCTGTCTGGCTTGCCCGTTGGTTCGTCAGAATTTAACTGTGAAACCTGTTTCAAGGAGAAATACAATGAAATTCACCTCTTGGAGTGCATTGGCGTTCGTTATGGTGTTTAACAGCCCGTTTGGCCTTGCCGATGAGCAGATATCAATGCTTACGCCGTTCCCGGTACACATTGCTGCTACCCAGGTTTATAAAGCTCCTCCAGATGCAAAAACTGCATTGATTAAAGAGGAGGATGTCCTGGAAATAAATCCGATAGCCAATCTTCTGTCTATTCCCGGCACGATCTATGCCCGGCCGGGCAAAAAAATGGACGTGGTGTTTTACTGCAACGGGCACAACTGCTTGTACACCACGCCGGAGTTTATCGCGCGCTAAGGGGTAATCGAAGAAATCATTGCCTGGTTTTTTTCATTGTCCTGCCAATGGAATCGATTAGGACTTACGCATTGACGGCTGCACTTTGTGTGTATTGGGATGATTTTTATCAGGCATAAAGCTGCGGATAAACGCCGCGATCACGTCCGTGTGCGGTTCACGCTTCCATTGGTAGGCATTGCTGATGAGATGGGTGATTGCTCTCTGCCGCAAGCATAAATTCCATCCCGTGGTTTTTTTTACCGCCTTTGGCCTCCTTGGCCAGTTTGAATCGCATCCATGGGCATAGTAAGATAGATGCCTTCGATCGCGCCGCGTATCCTCCCGCTTTTTTAGAAGGTTATTATGGGTTTGTTGAGATCCACCGCCACGGTCAGCGCCATGACCATGGTTTCGCGCGTGCTGGGTTTTGTGCGCGACATGGTGATTGCGCGCGTGTTCGGCGCAGGTGCGGGAGCGGATGCCTTTTTCGTAGCATTCCGTATACCCAATTTTTTACGCCGCCTGTTTGCGGAAGGGTCGTTCTCGCAGGCCTTTGTGCCCGTACTGTCTGAATACAAAACCCAGCGTAGTCACGACGAAGTGAAAAAGCTGGCCGATGATGTGGCGGGCACGCTGGGGATGTTGCTGTTTCTGATTACGCTCGCCGGCATCATTGCCGCGCCGCTGTTGATCATGATCTTTGCGCCGGGTTTTTTGGATGAGCCGCACAAATATGATCTGACAGTGGAGATGTTGCGCATCACCTTCCCCTATATACTTTTTATCTCGCTGACCGCGTTTGCCGGGGGCATACTCAACAGCTACGGACGTTTTGTCGTCCCGGCGTTGACGCCGGTTTTTTTGAACCTGGCGATGATCTGCACGGCGCTGTGGCTCGCGCCGCACATGGATGAGCCGATAGTGGCGCTGGCGTGGGGGGTATTCATTGCCGGTGTCATACAGCTGCTGTTTCAACTTCCCTTTTTGTATCGCCTGCGTCTGTTGCCGCGCCCGCGCTGGGCATGGAAACAGGAGGGGGTGCAGCGCATCCTCAAGCTGATGCTGCCCAGCCTGTTTGGCTCATCGGTGGCGCAGGTCAGCTTGCTGATCGACACGGTGATTGCCTCATTTCTGGTGACAGGCAGCGTGTCGTGGCTCTATTACTCGGATCGCCTGGTGGAGTTTCCTCTGGGGGTGTTCGGCGTTGCGCTGGCCACGGTTATCCTGCCCAGTCTGTCACTCAAGCATGCGCAGGCATCGAGCGAGGGATTCTCGCACACCATGGATTGGGGCCTGCGATGGGTGATACTGGTCGGCACGCCTGCCATGGTCGGCTTGCTGGTGCTGGCGGGTCCCCTGCTTATTTCGTTATTTCAATATGGCAAGTACGGTGCGCATGACGTGGAAATGTCCTCGCGCAGCCTGATGGCGTATGGCTTGGGTGTGCTCGCCTTTATGCTTATCAAAGTGCTGGCGCCGGGGTTCTTCGCGCGGCAGGATACCCGCACACCGGTGCGCATTGGCCTGATTGCGCTGGGTGTCGGACTGGCGTTCAAGGCGGTGCTGGTGTTACCGCTCGCTCACGCGGGACTGGCATTGTCCTCGTCGCTGGCCGCCTATCTGAACGCGTGGTTGCTGTACCGGGCATTGCGGCGCGAAGAGGTCTACCGGCCTGAGCCGGGCTGGTGGCGCCTGATGCTGCAAGTAGGTTTTGCAAATGCCGTGATGGCGGCCTTGTTATGGTGGGGTGCGGCGGATTGGTCAGTGTGGATGGCCTGGAGAGGCTCGCAGCGCATCATGTATCTTCTGCTTTTGGTCGGCGCGGGCGCCGCGGCCTATTTTGCCTGTTTGTGGCTGACAGGAGTGCGTTACCACCATTTCCGGCAGAAGGCCAAGTGAGGGTATTAAGCGTGTATAATCCAAAATTTGCCGTCGTGTGCTCTGTGCATAAAGTCGAAATTTCAAACTCATGGAATTAATACGCGGCCTTTGTAATGTTCGCCCTCGTCATCGCGGTTGCGTGGCGACGATTGGTAATTTTGACGGGGTGCATCTGGGGCATCAGGCGGTTTTGGGGCAACTGGCGGAAAAGGCAGCGGAGTTGAATCTGCCTTCGGTGGTGATCACCTTCGAGCCATATCCCCAGGAGTTTTTTGCGCATGGTGCGGTGCCGCCGCGCCTGACGCGATTCCGGGAAAAGATCCAGGCGTTGCGCCGCTATTCGGTTGATCGTGTATTGTGCCTGCCCTTTAACCGCGCGCTATCTGAAACAAGCGCGCAGGATTTTGTGCGCCGTATTCTGGTGGAGGGGCTGGGTGTGCGCTATCTCGTGGTGGGTGATGATTTCCGTTTCGGCCACCTGCGCCAGGGTGATTTTGCCATGCTCAAGGCAGCGGGCGCGCAGCACGGTTTTCAGGTGGTGAACCGGCATACCTTCAGTATCGATGGCGCGCGCGTCAGCAGCACGCGTATCCGCGAGGCATTGACGCGAGGCGATCTGAATGCCGCCGGGAAGCTGCTCGGGCGGCCCTATCGCATGTGCGGGCGCGTGGCGCGCGGCGATCAGCGGGGACGGACCATCGGTTTCCCCACCGCCAATATTTATCTGCATCGCAAGGCGTCGCCGGTGCAGGGTGTGTTCGCCGTGGAGGTGTTCGGGCTCGACGCCGAACCGCTTCCCGGCGCGGCGAATGTCGGCACGCGGCCCACGGTGGACGGTACGCGCGCCCTGCTGGAAGTACACCTGTTCGACTTCGCGCAGGATATTTATGGCCGCTATGTGCAAGTGGATTTTCTGCACAAGCTGCGTGATGAACAGAAGTTCGCCTCGCTGGATGATCTGAAGCGGCAAATCGCGATGGACGAGCGCCAGGCGCGTGAATTTTTCGATAGTGGATTGACTTGATTTTATCTCTGTGACAAGTCTTTGTAGGGTGCGCTGTGCGCACCATGATGCTTGGCGAGGAATGGTGCGCACAGCGCACCCTACATTTGTAAACCTTTTTGCCCTGGCGATTAAATGAAAAACAAAGTGAGACGGTAGTGACTGATTATAAAGACACCTTGAACCTGCCTCAGACAGACTTCCCGATGAAGGCCAATCTGGCGGGCCGCGAGCCGGAAATGCTCAAGCGCTGGCAGGAGCTGGATCTGTACCGCACGCTGCGCGCGACGCGCGCCGGGCAGGAGAAGTTTGTGCTTCATGACGGCCCGCCCTATGCCAATGGCGATATTCATATCGGCCACGCGGTGAACAAGGTGCTTAAGGATATCATCGTCAAGGCGCGCAGCATGAATGGCCTGGATGCGCCTTATGTGCCGGGCTGGGATTGCCATGGCCTGCCTATAGAGCTGATGGTGGAGAAAAAAATCGGCAAGGCAGGCGTCAAGGTCGATGCCAAGACCTTTCGCAAGGCATGCCGTGATTATGCACACAGCCAGGTGGCGCGGCAGAGCCAGGATTTCCAGCGCCTGGGCGTGATCGGCGACTGGGAGCGTCCTTATCTGACAATGGATTTCAAAACCGAGGCGGATATCATCCGCGCCCTGGGGCGCATTATCGATAATGGCCATTTGCACAAGGGCGCAAAGCCCGTGCATTGGTGTACAGATTGTGGATCGGCACTGGCCGAGGCAGAGGTGGAATACGAAGACAAGACCTCGCCCGCCATCGACGTACGCTTTACAGTGCTGGACGATGAGTCCTTGAAGGCGCGTCTGCAACATGTGGCTGGGCACGAAGGCCAAGGGCCGGTCTCGGTAGTGATCTGGACCACCACGCCATGGACGCTACCCGCCAATCAGGCGGTGGCACTGCATCCTGAGCTGGATTACGCGCTGGTGCAATGCACCACTGAACACGGCGCCGAGAGGCTGCTGCTCGCCGAAGGTCTGCTCAAGAATACAATGGCGCGTTACGGTATCGAGGAATATCACGTCATCGCCTATGGCCGTGGCGCCGATCTGGAAGGGCTGAAACTGGCGCACCCGTTCTATGATCGCGAGGTGCCGGTGATCCTCGGTGAGCATGTCACGCTTGAGGCGGGCACCGGCGCGGTGCATACCGCTCCTGCGCATGGCCAGGAAGATTATGTGGCAGGCGCGCGTTATGGCCTGCCAGTGGACAACCCGGTGGATGCGGGCGGCAAGTTTCTGCAGGGTGTCGAATTGTTCGCGGGCGAACATGTGCTGAAGGCAAACGATCATGTGCTCGAAGTGCTCAAGGCCAAAGGCGCACTGCTTCATGCCGAGGCGATCCGCCATAGCTATCCGCATTGCTGGCGGCATAAAACACCGATCATCTTCCGCGCCACGCCGCAGTGGTTCATCAATATGGAACAGCGCGGCTTGCGTGAACAGGCGCTTGCCGCCATTCGTGATGTTAAATGGATCCCCGGCTGGGGTCAGGCGCGTATCGAGGGCATGGTGCAAAATCGCCCCGACTGGTGTATCTCGCGCCAGCGTACCTGGGGTGTGCCGATTGCGTTGTTTGTGCATAAAGAGAGCGGCGCTTTGCATCCATGCTCGCAGGAGTTGATCGAGGCGGTGGCGCAGCGTGTCGAGGCGGGTGGCATCGACGCCTGGTTTGAACTTGATCCCGCTGAACTATTGGGCGCTGAGGCTGCGGATTATGACAAGGTGAGCGATACGCTGGACGTGTGGTTCGACTCCGGTGTGACGCATGCTGCCGTGCTGGAGCAACGCGGCGAGCTGCAATTCCCGGCGGATATGTATCTGGAAGGTTCTGATCAGCACCGTGGCTGGTTCCAGTCGTCGCTGTTGACTTCGGTGGCGATGCGCGGCGTTGCCCCCTATAAATCAGTATTGACGCACGGCTTTACCGTGGACGCGCAGGGCATGAAAATGTCCAAGTCCAAGGGCAATGTCGTCGCGCCGCAGCAGGTGGTGAATGCACTGGGTGCCGATATCCTGCGCCTGTGGGTGGCCGCCACCGATTACAGCGCGGAGATGAGCGTATCCGACGAGATTCTCAAGCGTACCGCCGACACGTATCGCCGCTTGCGCAACACATCGCGTTTTCTGCTTGCCAACCTGAATGGCTTTGATCCTGCGCTGCACTGCGTTGCGCCGGACAAGATGCTGGGCCTTGATGTCTGGGCAGTCGGGCGCGCCCAGCAGTTGCAAAAAGAAATCCGTGCAGCCTACGAGACATGTGAGTTTCATCTGGTTTATCAGAAAGTACACAACTTTTGTAATGTCGATCTGGGCGGCTTTTATCTCGACATCATCAAGGACCGCCAGTACACCACTCAGAGTGGTAGCCTGGCGCGGCGATCGGCGCAGACCGCGATGTACCATATCCTCGAAGGGTTGGTGCGCTGGATAGCGCCTATCCTAAGTTTTACTGCCGATGAGATATGGCAGCATATGCCAGGACCGCGCAGTGAGTCTGTGTTTTTGGAGACGTGGTATCTTAAATATCCTTGGGGGACTCACTACAAGAGTGAATTCGCTCTCAAGGAAAAGCATCGGCGGCTATCGGGCGACTTCAATTGGGATGCTCTTGTTGCGGTGCGCGACGAGGTCAAGAAAGAGCTGGAAAAATTGCGCGTCTCGGGTGCAATCGGCTCATCGCTCGACGCCGAGGTCGATCTGTGGTGTGACGATTGTTTGTTCAATGTGCTGGGCATGTTGGAGGATGAGTTGCGCTTCGTGCTGATTACCTCTTATGCCCGCATCCATCCTGCCGCGAATCGACCCGCCGATGCAGTATGGGCAGCTGCATTTGACCAAGGCGAATTGTGGATCAAGGTCTCCGCTTCGCAGCACCAGAAGTGCATCCGCTGCTGGCACCACCGCGCCGATGTCGGCAGCCATCCCGAACATCCCGAAATCTGCGAGCGCTGCGTGGAAAACGTTGCCGGTCCCGGTGAGCAAAGGTGCTACGCGTGATGCTGAAATGGCTATGGGTGTCAGTGTTGGTTGTCGTGCTTGACCAAGCGGCCAAATTTCTCGCCAGCGGGATGCTGATCTTGCACGACCCCGTGGCGGTGCTGCCTTTTTTTAATCTCACCCTTATGCACAACCCCGGCGCGGCGTTCAGTTTTCTCGCCGATGCCTCCGGCTGGCAGCGCTGGTTCTTCACTGTGCTGGCGGCCATTGTCAGCATAGTGCTGGTAGTGTGGCTGCGCCGTCTTCCGCCCCAGGAGAAGTGGATGGCTGCCGCCCTTGCGCTGGTGCTGGGCGGCGCCGTGGGCAATCTCATTGATCGTCTTATGTATGGTTACGTAGTCGATTTCATCGAGCTATATTATAAAGACTGGTACTACCCGGCATTTAACATTGCCGATGCAGCTATCACTGTGGGTGCAGTGATGCTGGTGGTTGATACACTGCGCAGCAAGGAAAAGCAGGGCAGGCTGAGTTAGAACCTGTAGGGCGCATTGCGGCGTTAAAATCGAACTCAAAATGTTCACATACTTCGTGTATGCCCCGCTTTTTCCTTTGATTTTGCCTTGCACTGGGAACCCTTCGCTGCGCTTCTTCCCTTGATCGAGATCGTGAACAGGTTCTTAGAGTCCTCGTCGCGGGTCTTGCCCTTTGATCCCCGATACCTCTTTGGCGCATAAGTTGCATTGTCTCGGACATCAACACAGCCAATGAGGGAAGATGATGTCTGACATAGTGACAACGCCACAGCCAGTCAATGGCCGTGGACCGCTGCTGAATACCGGGAACCCTACCGCCCAAGGCGCGGATTCAGGGGGGAAAAGTGTGTTTTATGATGCACTTGCGGCGCTGCTTGGATTGGGCGAGGCTCCGGTTTCGGCCATGCCGACTTCCCCGCCTCCCATCGATTCGCCACGTCAGGAGCTGCCAGCGGACGGCAATTCCTTGCCATCGGCGGCCGGTGTTGGATTGCCGCTTGTTCCGCCAGTTTCCATGCCGGTTTCCCTGGTGCCAGGCGGAGAGGCGCTTCCTAATACACATGATGCTTCCCCTGATGTGCTTGCTGGTAAGCTGGCGCCGCTTATTTCAGCGCCAGGGAATCAGCCGTTGCTATCACCACTCGCTCAAGCTGGGGCTGCCGCGCTTGCAATGCCATCTGCCGCATTGCCCGCGGCACTTCCATCGGCGATGGATATGGCTGCCGGACTGTTACAGGGATCTGTGCCAGATAAAGTTGACGCGCGTGATGTGGCGTTACCGCTGAGTGGCGCAGCAGGCTATGCGGCGGCGCCTTTGTCCAGTCCCCAGGCAAGCTCCCCCGCAACAGCGCCCATCAGCACTGCCATAACTCTCCCCGTCGGCGCCGATGGCTGGGGTCAGGAGCTGGGCAATCGCGTCCAGTGGCTGGCTCATAATAGTGCACAGGCAGCGGAGCTGAGAATTAACCCGCCCCATCTTGGACCCATCGAAATACGCATCAATGTCGATCAGGATCAAGCCAGCGTGTCGTTTAGCTCCCAGCACGTGGTGACGCGCGACGCCATTGAAGCCGCGATCCCGCGTTTGCGCGATATGCTCAGCGACAACGGCCTTAACCTGGCGAATGTCAATGTCTCATCCCAGTCCTTTTCCGATCAGCGCGGGCAGCAGGCCGGTTCTCCCGATGTTTACCGTGCATCCTTGGACAGATCTGCCGAGGAGGTGCCAGACGATGTCTCGTCAGCCAATGTAAGCAGGGATATGGTTATAGGATTGGTGGATTATTACGCTTGAACCTATAAAAGCAGTTAGCCACAGAGCTTGCAGGGAAAAAACAATTTTCCCGTGATACGGTTTTCAGGTTGAATAAGCACTTTGAGGCCCTGGATAGAATTAAGGAAGATCTGAATAATTCCATACTGGAATTCGCAGAGCAAGTTTTTTGATGTTCTTGATGTAATGTTGTTGTCATGTTCCCGTATTAACCTGATTACCACGCGCTGCAATATCTCGCCTTTCTTGAGAGCAATAATTTTCTGCTTCAGATTGTTCATGAACTTTTCTGGTTTCTGGCATGGATTGTGTATTGATAAAGCCACAACCGTATGCCGTACCGGTGCGGGTGCTTCGGGCTATGATGGCATTCTTGAGGGCGGGAGCGATATCTATGTCCTGAGGGATGGGGTTGGTAATTGCCGTTGATTAGGGAAGGTTGTCTCTATTCGGAGACGCCCTATTTGCCGGAAATGACAGTGTTTGGATTCTTTAGTGTATTTTTCGTGATATTTTTGATGATATTCAATCAATTGTCGCCTATTTTTTGGGCATGAATACCGTGAGGGCGCTGTCTCTTTTTTGATGAGGTATCGTGTTTCTTTTTGCCTTGTGAGTGTCGGGTGATTGCCAGGGTTGGATTTGATCGTGTGTCAGTTATAGGGTATATTGAATGTCCTCAACGAAAGCTCTTTTTCCGCAAGCAGGCCAACGGTATTTTTGGCGAACGTCCGACAGTAAGAAAAATACCATGCCTATTGTGCAATCGCGTGTTAATGATAGCGCACCCGCCTTAACTGCAATCTTGCAGCATGTGATTGACCCTGTGATCACGGTTGCTTCTCTCTTTGTTATCGCCTTCTTGTATGGTGTGCCTTTTGAAAAGCCATATGTAATTCTATCGATCATTGTGTTTTTGTTGTCGCTGGTTGTGTTCAAGGAGGCGGATCTTTGCCGGTCATGGCGCGATGGAGGGTTGCGCGCGCAAAGCAGCTCGCTACTGATTTCATGGCTGGCGATGCTGGCTATTTTGCTGTTCATTGGTTATGCCACGAAGTCTTCTGAGGATTTTTCCCGGCGTGTGCTTCTGACGTGGTTTGTGGCTGTGCCCATTCTGATTTTGCTCGGGCATTCCTGGGCGAGGGCGGGGCTCCGTAAATTTTATGAGACAGAAAAAAATACCCGTTCGGTGGTGATCGCCGGGATGAGCGACATAGGGCAGCGGTTAGCACGGCGGATCGCTGAAGATGCCCATTTGGGTATGTCTGTAAAGGGTTTTTTCGATGACAGAGCGACTGTGCGTCTGGAGAATGGAGCGCAGGGGGATTCAATATTGGGGCGGCTGGAAAATTTGGCGCCTTATGTCCAGGAGCACAAAATCGATCAGATTTATATCGCGCTGCCCATGATGCAGGAAGCTCGCATTATTAAGTTGTTGGATGACTTGCGTGATACGACGGTCTCCATTTATTTTATACCCGATATCTTTTTTTTCGATCTGATTCAGGCACGCATAAGCGATGTGAACGGAGTTCCGGTAGTGTCTGTTTGCGAGACGCCGTTCGCTGGCGCGCGGGGCCTGCTCAAGCGCTTGAGCGATGTGGTGGCTGCGGGCGTGATTCTTGCGCTGTTATCACCATTGCTGCTATTAATCGCTTTGGGGGTGAAGCTGAGTTCCCCTGGCCCTGTGTTATTCAAGCAACGCCGCTACGGTCTGGATGGCGAAGAGATTGTGGTGTATAAGTTCCGCTCCATGAGTGTCTGCGAGGATGGCGATAGTATCGTCCAGGCGAGCCGGGGAGATGCACGTATTACGCGTTTTGGCGCATTTTTGCGCCGTACTTCTTTGGATGAGTTGCCGCAGTTCATCAACGTGTTGCAGGGGCGCATGAGCGTGGTTGGCCCCAGACCCCATGCCGTTGCCCATAATGAAACGTATCGTAAACTGATCAAGGGCTATATGGTGCGCCATAAAGTGCGGCCGGGAATCACGGGCTGGGCGCAGGTGAATGGACTGCGCGGGGAAACAGAGACGCTGGAGAAAATGCAGGCTCGCATAGATTATGATCTGGACTATCTCAGATATTGGTCTATGGCGCTGGATGTGAAAATCATATGCAAGACGATTATTCTGGTATTTCTGGATCGCCGCGCATATTAATGTCGAGAATGGCTCGTATAGAAATCACACAATTCCGTATGTATTTTCTGATATTTTCTTAACCCCAGCAAGAACAAATCCGCCAGCCAGTAAAATTAATGATAAAAAAATTCCTTGGCATGCACAAAGCGCGTGTGCCGGTGTTGTTGTATGGCACGTTCTTGATATTGTGCCAGGCAAGCGCTGCGCCTGGCGATACCGTTCAACCTTATGTGTCGGCCAGCGTTATCCATGACACTAATTTGTTTCGTCTCTCCAGCAGCAGAGACCCACGGCTTGTACTTGGAAGCGACAGCAAATCCGACACGATTAAGCGTGTAGAGGCGGGGTTGGCTGTGGATTATGCGGTTGGCCGCCAGCAGATTATATTGAAGGGAGGTGTCAATCAGAACTGGTTTGAGCGTTTTAGTTTTCTGAACTATGACGGTAGCGATGCACGTGCCACATGGAATTGGCAGTTTGGCAATTTGTGGCAGGGTGATCTCGGTTATTCCCATGGACGAACTCTTACATCCTTTACCCAGCTACAGGATCGGTTGCGGGCTATACAGACCCAGCAGTCGGCTTTTGGCAGCGCTGTCTACAAACTTGACCCTGATTGGCGTATTCGTGCCGGGGCTGGGTGGTCCAGCTTTAACTCGGGATTACCCCAAAGACGATTTTTTAATCGTGACGAGGCGTATGCTTCTGTGGGCATCATGCATATCAACGAAGCCAATAACTCCCTTGGCGTGGAAGTAAAACGTACTGAGGCTCGCTTCCCCGAGCGTGAGGTGACGCCCTTAAGTATCTTTGATAATGGCTATACACAAACGGAATTGAGTGCGGTCGCGGACTGGCGGTATACCGGACAATCGCGCTTTCAGGGTCGTTTAGGGTATACCCAGAGCCGCCATAAGCAGATTTCGACGCGTGACTTTAATGGTGTGACTGGACGGCTGGCATATGATTGGTCTGTCAGCGGGAAAACCTTGCTTAACATGGCGTTGTGGAGGGAAGTTGGCGCGATAGACAATGTCGCTAGTACCTATGTTGCGACCAAGGGTGCCAGTCTTGGTGTCTCATGGTTTCCAGCCAGCAAAATATTCGTTAAAGGTGAAGCGGCTTATAAGTGGCATGATTTCACTGGTGTGGTGAACGCGGGGCCGCACCGCAAAGATGATGTCCGTAGCATCAGTGCGTCGCTTGGTTATACCCCAGCGAGCAATGTGCAGCTTTCTCTCGATGGCAAGGTGGAAAAACGCAGTTCAAACATCGCTTTCATCGATTACGATTCCAACAATATTGCTGCAAGTGTAAAAATCGTTTTTTAAATGTGCTGATGTTCGTTGGTACTACGCGATACTTGGTGGGTTACGCAAGAAACGCACTTGTGCCCTTTGGTAGCCGCTCACTCCATTTGGCATAGGTAAGCGCCATTTAGTGTTTGAACTCCAACTGGCTGACCTGCCGTCACGCTGATTCTCTCTTGTGTCCCCCGCTCATTTGGGGTAATTTTGACTTTTCCCGCATTTAGTTGAATCCAATGAGCATACTGGTCAATAAAAACACTAAAGTCATTTGCCAAGGTTTTACCGGCAAGCAAGGCACTTTTCATTCCGAGCAGGCCCTTGCCTACGGCACCAATCTGGTGGGAGGGATTACCCCCGGCAAGGGTGGCCAAATGCACTTGGATAGGCCGGTATTCAACACCGTGCGCGATGCGGTGCGGGAGACGGGTGCGGATGCCAGCATGATCTATGTGCCCGCAGCTCATGCGGCGGATGCGATACTGGAGGCGGCGGATGCTGGTATCAAGGTCATTGCCTGTATCACCGAGGGGATTCCGGTGCAGGATATGCTCAAGGTCAAGGCGGCGCTATGTGCCTATGATGCGCGTCTGATCGGTCCGAATTGCCCAGGATTGATCACTCCTGGTGAGTGCAAGATCGGCATCATGCCGGGCGCCATCCACATGCCGGGTGCTATCGGCATCGTGTCGCGCTCCGGTACGCTCACATATGAGGCGGTGCATCAGACCACGCTCAACGGTCTGGGGCAGAGCACATGCGTGGGCATAGGCGGGGATCCCATTCAGGGTATGAATTTCGTCGATTGCCTCTCATTGTTTGAGCAGGACCCCCAAACCAAGGGCATTATCATGGTGGGTGAGATCGGCGGCAGCGCCGAGGAAGAGGCGGCGGAGTTTGTCAAACATCACGTTACCAAGCCGGTGGTGGCCTATATCGCTGGCGTCACAGCTCCTCCCGGCAAGCGTATGGGGCATGCGGGCGCGATCATTTCCGGCGGCAAGGGTACGGCGGCGGAAAAATTCTCGGCATTGGAGGCGGCTGGGGTTGCTGTTGTGCATTCGCCTGCGGAGATGGGTGCGCGCATGCTGGCGTGTATTGTCAGTCAGTAACGTTGCAGGGTCAGGAGCCTGGCATTAACGATGAACGTCTGGCAACGCCTTGTATAGCAGATCTGCGAAGTGTAATTTTTGATAGGCAGTGATCGCATTGAACCCATCCTCGATTATCGCCCCCCCCCAGCTTCGTATCGCTATGGCCCAGCTCAATATGCGGGTTGGCGATGTTGCCGGCAATGCCGCGCAAGTTATTGCCGCTGCATGCCGGGCCCGCGATGAACTGCATGCCGACGCCATCGTGTTCCCCGAATTGACGTTGACCGGCTATCCGCCCGAGGATCTGTTGTTGCGGCCCGAGCTGCATAAGCGGGTGCTGCGTGGTCTGGAAGAGATCAAGCGTAAAATGTCCGGCATTGATGTGATCGTCGGTTACCCTAGCCAGGAGTTGAGCGGGCTGCACAATTCCGCGTCCTTGATCCGTGACGGCAAAATTGTGGCTACCTATCACAAGCAGCATCTGCCTAATTACAGCGTGTTTGATGAGAAGCGCTACTTTCAGCCCGGCAGCAAGCCCTGTGTGGTGACTATCAAGGGCGTGCCTGTCGGCATCACCATCTGCGAGGACATGTGGCATCCCGGGCCGATGAGGCAGGCGTTTGATGCGGGTGCGCGGCTGATGCTCAATCTCAATGCCTCGCCATTTCACATCAGCAAGGGGCGGGAGCGCGAGGAGGTGCTGCGGCAGCGTATCGGGGAAGGACGCATGCCGGTGATCTATGTGAATCTGGTGGGTGGCCAGGATGAGCTGGTCTTCGATGGGGAATCCCTGGTTCTGGATGCTGATGGCGGCGTGGTGATGCGCGGGGCGCCCTTCGTCGAAGGGCTGTATCCAGTGGATTTCCGGGTGGATGAAAAGGTCACGCCCTTGCCGGGCGTGCATTACGCACCGCTTCCGGTGGAGGAGAGCGTATACAAGGCGCTGGTGCTGGGGGTGCGTGATTATATCGAGAAGAACGGTTTTCGCGGTGTGGTGATAGGCTCATCGGGCGGCATAGATTCGGCGCTGACCCTGGCGATTGCCGTTGACGCCATCGGCGCGGCGCGGGTGGAGGCGGTGATGATGCCGTCGCGCTATACCGCGCAAATGAGTCTGGATGACGCGCAGGCGCTGAGCGAGGCTCTGGGTATTGAGCATCACGTGATTTCCATCGAACCGGTGTTTCAGGGTTTTCTCGATAGCCTCAGGGAGGAGTTCGCGGGTGCCCCGGCCGATACCACAGAGGAAAATATCCAGGCGCGTTGCCGGGGCGTGATATTGATGGCGATCTCCAACAAAAAGCGCAAAATCGTGCTGACCACCGGCAACAAGAGCGAGATGGCGGTGGGTTATGCGACGCTTTATGGCGATATGGCGGGGGGGTTTGCGCCGATCAAGGATGTGCCCAAGACATTGGTTTACCGCTTGGCTGAATACCGCAATTCAATGGCCATGGTGATTCCGCGGCGTATTTTCGAGCGGCCGCCTACGGCTGAACTCGCGCCCGGCCAGAAAGACGAAGATTCCTTGCCGCCATACCCAATATTGGATACGATTCTGGCAATGTATATCGAACAGGATAAATCCTTGGAAGATATCGTTGCGGCAGGGCTTGATGAGGTTGTCGTGCAGCGCGTGATGGCGATGGTGAATCGCAACGAATACAAGCGCCGCCAGGCCCCGCCGGGCGTGAGGGTGACACGGCGGGCGTTCGGGCGTGACAGGCGTTATCCGATTACTGTGTTTTACTAACGATTTTATAGTTGCAGAGGCTGACCATGAAAAAAATTGAAGCTGTGATCAAGCCTTTCAAGCTCGATGATGTCCGCGAGGCATTGTCAGAGATAGGCATTACCGGTATGACGGTAACCGAGGTCAAAGGGTTTGGCCGGCAGAAGGGCCATACCGAATTATATCGCGGCGCGGAATATGTGGTCGACTTTCTGCCCAAGGTGAAGATCGAGATCGTGGTTGCCGCGGATCAGGCTGAACGTTGCGTTGATGTAATTACCCAGGCAGCGCGCACCGGCAAGATTGGCGACGGCAAGATCTTTGTCACCTCTGTGGAGCGGGTGGTCAGGATAAGGACCGGCGAAGAAAATCTGGATGCGATTTGATTTTGGGTGCTTGCCTTGAACGATTGCATCCCGTGCAATCGTTCAGGGCAAAACGGCAGTATTTTAGGGGAAGCTCTGAATAATTCCATCCGGAATTCTCAGAGCAAGAAAAGAAAAAATGTGATTTTTTCTTTTCTTCATTGTTCAATCACATGCTGTGATCGAACAGGTTCTTAGCGGTATTTCACGACCTCATTCAGCTGCCGGCGCGGAGTCGGTTCTGGCGCCTCTGCCGGGTAGCCCACGCTGAGCATGGCTACCGGTTTCTTGCCTGGCTCGATATTCAATATCCTTTTTACTTCATCTTCATCAAAGGCGCCCACCCAGGTTGAACCCATGCCCGCCGCCACGACGGCGAGCTGGGTGTAGGCGGCGGCGATGGTGGTGTCCTGGAGGGTGTAGAGCGATTTGCCGCGTTCGCCGTAACGCTGCGCGGAGCGTTCGGGGTCGGCACAGAAAATCAGGCAGATGGGCGCCTCGGAGAGGAATTCCTGGTTCCCGGCGGCACGGCTTAAAGCGTCGCGCTCTTCCTGGCTGCTGACAACAATTATTTGATAGGCCTGAAGATCACCGGCGGAGGGTGCGGCGCAGGCCATTTCAAGTACCGCGTGGAGCTTTTCGCGTTCCACCGGCATATCCTTCCGGTATTTGCGTACCGAATGACGGTGGCGCACCGTCGCAAAGAAATCCCACATAGACAGATCCTCTCTTCAGTTTTTGACGACCAGATTTCTGACCTCGGCCAGATATGGATTTTGCGGATAATTCAGCGCCAGCACGCGCAGCGCATCGTTTGATAAATCGTTCATGCCGAGCAGCTTGTAGGCCTTGGCCATCACGCCTAGCGCATTTGGGATGACTGGGGTGGTGGGGTAATTCTCGATCACGTATTTGGTGCGGTTGGCGGCAGCGAGATATGCCCCACGCCGCATGTAATAGTCCGCAACATGCATTTCATACTGTGCAAGGTTGTTATACAGATATTGCATGCGTTGGGCGGCGTCCTGCGCGTACTTGCTGCTGGGGTAAAGTTTGATAAGTTGCGAGAAGTACTGGAGCGATTCGCGCGCGGCACGCGGGTCACGTTCGGAAGGATCTTGGCCGAAGGTGCGTTCTATCGTTCCTATGCCGCGATTGAAGCCGGATAAGCCCTTGACGTAATAGGCGTAGTCCACATTTGGATGGCGCGGATAGAGTTTGATGAAGTGATCGGCGGCGGCGACGGAGGAGTCGGGTTCATCGAATTTATAATACGCGTAGGCGATTTCCAACTGCGCCTGTTGGGCATAGGGGCCGAAGGGATAGCGGGAGATCAGTGTCTCGAAATCCTTGATGGATTTTTCATAGTTGCCGGCCTTGAGTTTTTCCTTGGCTCTGTCGTACAAGCGGTTAGCGGGCCAGTCCTTGGTCTCATCGTCTTTTTTCGACAGAGAGGTGCAGGCGCTGAAGCAAAAGGCGAAGAGTAGAAAGAGTAAAAGGTTACGGGAGCGCATAATGTCAGATGTATTTGTATGTCATAGCAGGTTGAGTGGGAAGTGGCATGAGGTGGCGGCGTTGATCCATGCTATCGCGCCTCGCCGGCCTTTTTAATAGACTCATGGATACCCCTGATGCCGCGTACCCATGGTTTTGCAGTATTCATGTTTTTTGGCAGATCCTTTGCTGCTTCTTTGGCTGCATCCTCTGTGGAGTAGACTCCGTATAGCAGGGAGTACATGCCGTGGCTGCCCCGGAAATAGGATACCTTGTGCAGGAGATTAGGGTTTTTTTTGATGAAATTTAACAGCGCGGACTCATCTGTCGTGCTCGATAACTGAATGGTGTAATGTGCCGGATTTTGCGCCAGCAGCCAGGTTTCGCGTTGTATTGTATCGTCACGATCAGGTGTGACGGCTGCCGTGACAGGTTGAGAAGTGGGGGTGGATACGGTAGGGGCTGGCGCGCTTGGTTGTGCCAATACCGAAGCCTGTGGCGTTTTGTCGCTTTGGGCCGCATTGGCTCGTGTCATGATTGCGAGTGCATCTGCAATGGCGGGTGATTGCTGGTAGTTGTCGAGTATATATTTGGCGCGGGCCGCAGCATTGCCGTTGTCCCCTTGTTCCAGAAAGTATTTGGCCATATTCAACTCGTGCTGGGCCATCGTGTTGCGCAGCAGCAGCATGCGCTGAGCCGCATCCTTGGCAAACCGGCTGGCCGGGAAGCCTTGCAAGAGTTCCGCGAAATATTGAAATGCGAGACGTGCCTGCGCGGAATCCTGTGGTGTGGCGCTCGCGGGTTTTACGGCTTCGAGAGTGCTGACCCCTTTCTGAAAGGCAACCAGTCCCCGTTCGTAGTAGGCATAGTCTACATGGGGATGAGTGGGATTTTTGGCGATAAACTGCTCTGCCATGCCCACCGCTGCATTGGTCTGGCCGCGCTGGTGGATTCCAGTGGCGGCGTCCAACAGCGCTTGCTGGACATGGTTGGCCAATGGATAACGTACCGTGAGGGTTTCGAGGCGGTCTGCGGCACGCTCATAATCACCCGCCAGGAGCGCCGCCTTGCCATCGTTATACAGTTGCACATCGCTCCAGTCTTTGGCGCTGTCACGCTGGGGAGACTGGCTCGTGACTGTCGCGGGGGCGGCGGCGCAGCCGGTGAGGATAAATAATAGTAAAGCGAAGTAGTGCAGGTTCATCAGACGCATTATCCTAGAAACGGCAGCTGGACGGTGTGGAGTGTGCGGTTTTCAGGGTGCAGGGCAAGGCGCAACGACGCGGAATGGTTGTTCCATTCCAAGGAGTTGCAACGCTGCCATGTGCACTGAAAAGTGTGCAATCCACACCGTAGCGGCCGCACCAAACAGGTGAATCCGCAGAGCATGATGAAGCCAGTTGAAAACATATTGCTATCCGTTCAAAGAAGCGGTCAACTGCCGTTTTTAGGATTATACTGGTTATCCACTAGCGAGTCTTTCCAAATTATGTCCAGCACCGAGCATTTATCTTCCAGGATTCCCCATGAAATGGCTGGCATGCGCCTGGATCAGGCGTTGGCCGAGCTGTTTTCAGACTATTCGCGCGCGCGCCTGCAACAGTGGATACGCGACGGGCAGGTGACGGTCGACGCCCAGCAGTTGCGGGCCAAGGACAAGGTGCTGGGGGGGGAGCGCGTTGATGTGATGGCGACGCTGGAGGATGAAGTGTCATCGCAGCCGCAGCGGATTCCTCTGGAGGTGCTCTATGAGGACGAGGCGTTGCTGGTGATCAACAAGCCTGCCGGGCTGGTGGTCCATCCGGCGGCGGGTAACCCTGATGGCACGATGCTCAATGCGCTGTTGCATCACGCTCCGGAACTGGTCAGCGTGCCGCGCGCGGGGATTGTGCACCGTCTGGACAAGGAAACCAGCGGCCTGCTGGTGGTGGCGCGTACCCTCAAGGCGCAGACCCATCTGGTGCAGCAGCTTCAGGAGCGTGCTTTCGAGCGTGAATACGAGGCGGTAGCGGTGGGGGTGATGCTCTCCGGCGGCAGCGTAGACGCCGCAATCGGGCGCCACCCCGTGGACCGCAAGCGCATGGCGGTGACCCAGCGCGGCAGGCCGGCGGTGACTCATTACCGTGTCGCGGAGCGTTTCCGCGCCCACACCCATGTCCGGGTGCAACTGGAAACCGGGCGCACCCACCAGATCCGCGTTCATATGGCGCATATCCGGTATCCGTTGCTTGGCGATCCCGTGTATGGCGGGCGCTTGCGCATCCCGCCGCAGAGCAGCGAACAATTCACCGAAGCCCTGCGCAATTTCAGGCGCCAGGCCCTGCACGCCGTGCGTCTGGGGCTGACCCATCCCGAGAGCGGTGAAGCAATGCAGTGGCAGGCGCCGCTGCCCGCCGACATGGAGTATCTGCTGCATGTTCTGCGAGAAGACAATACCGCTCATGAGCAATGATTGGCTAGTACCGGATTGGCCCGCCCCGCCGCACGTGCGCGCTCGCACTACCACGCGGTTGGGTGGCATGAGTTCTGCGCCTTATGCCGGCCTCAACCTGGGAGATCATGTAGGTGATGTTCCCCAGGCTGTTGCCGCCAATCGCATGCAAGTTGTGCGGCAGCTCGATTTGCCGGGGATGCCCCTATGGCTCAACCAGGTGCATGGCATAGGCGTAGTGGATGCAGTTCATGCCACCCCAGGCTGCACGGCGGATGCCAGCTTCACGCGTGAGGCCAGTGTGGTATGCGCGGTGTTGACTGCCGACTGCCTGCCGCTGTTGTTGTGCGACAAGGCAGGGGGTACGGTGGCCGCTGTTCATGCCGGGTGGCGCGGCTTGGCGGCGGGTGTCATTGAGGCCGCGCTGGCCTCCATGCAGGTTGCGCCTGAAGATATTATGGTGTGGCTGGGTCCGGCGATTGGCCCGCGCGCCTTCGAGGTTGGCCCGGAAGTGCGCGAGGCATTTACGAGCCACGATCCTGCCACCGCCGAGGCATTCCAACCTTCGCCCGCAGGCCGCTGGCTGGCGGATATCTATCAACTCGCGCGGCAGCGCCTGGCGCGGCAGGGTGTAACGGCCATTTATGGCGGCGACCGGTGTACATATACTGAGATGCAGTATTTTTATTCCTATCGCCGCGAGGGCGTTACCGGTCGTATGGCGAGTCTGGTTTGGCTGGAATAAATGCCGAGTCACGCCTTCCGATGCCAAGATAAGGTATCATGAGCCGCTAATTTTTCCGGCCAAAAGACCCCATAATGAATCTGCTTACCTGGATTATCCTCTTCAGCCTGCTGGGCGGTGTGCTCAGTGTGCTGGCGGCATCGGCCTTTTTGATGGTGCCCGAGGCGCTGCGCAGCCGCGCTATGCCGCATCTGGTCAGTTTCGCCGTGGGTGCACTGCTCGGCGCGGCATTCCTGGGATTGCTGCCCCATGCCCTGGCGGGTCATGGGGTGACCGACTTTCACAACATTACCCTGGCGGTGCTGCTGGGGCTGCTGGGCTTTTTTGTGCTGGAGAAGATGGTGCTGTGGCGGCATTGTCATGCGGACCACTGCGAGGCCCATGTCCCGGAGCATAAGCACGATCATGGCCATGCGGCAGGCACGTTGATCCTGATCGGCGACGGCATCCACAATTTCGTGGACGGCGTGCTGATCGCCGCGGCGTTCATGACGGATATTCACCTGGGCGTTGTCACCAGCCTGGCGGTGGCGGCGCACGAGATCCCGCAGGAAGTGGGTGATTTTGCCGTGTTGCTGCACAGCGGCTTCAGCCGCCGCAAGGCCTTTTTGTATAATATGCTGGCGAGTTTGACAACAGTGCTGGGTGCGCTGCTTGGTTATTATAGCCTGGCGGGGGTGGAACCGATCTTGCCTTATGTGCTGGCGGTGGCGGCGTCGAGTTTTATCTATATCGCGGTGGCGGATTTGATACCGGGCCTGCACAAACGCTTGCAGCCGATAGCCACGCTTCAGCAGGCGGTGCTGATAGCCGCGGGGGTGATGGTAATTTATGTCGTGCATTCCACATTACATTCACAATAGGAGCCCGGTTCGATGAGCAAATCAACTAACCATTGGTTCATGCTGACGGTGGTGGGCAAGGATCGCCCCGGCATTGTCGCGCGCGTGACCGCCGCGCTCTTCGACGGCGGCTGCAACCTCGGTGAAGCTTCCATGACGCGCCTGGGTGGCAACTTTACGGTCATGCTCATGGTGCAGCATGAGGGCGATACCGCATCGCTGATGCAGCTCGTTGCCACGGTGACTGAATCCCTTGGCCTGAAACTTCACGTCGACAGGATTGCGGGCGAGTTGCACCATCACCAAGAACCCGATGTGCGCATCGCGGTATTCGGTGCTGATCGTGCCGGTATTGTGGCGCAGGTGACCGGGGTGTTGGCCGAGGCGGGTCTGGATATCCTCGATTTGCAATCCAATGTGGCGGGCAGCGAGGACAAGCCCATCTATATCATGCAGATCGAAGGCCGCGCCCTGGAAGGTATCCCGGCACTGGAATCGGTAGTGGCGGTGCTGGATGGCAAAGGCATACAGGTGCATCTCGAACCTATCGATATTATGATCGGATAGGCTCATGGCGGTACTGGAAATTCTCACCTATCCCGACGAGCGTCTGGAACGGATTGCACAGCCGGTGGAACACTTCGATGACGCGCTGCGGGCCTTTATCGCCGATTTGGAGGAGACCATGCGCGCCGGCCCTGGTGGCGTGGGCATCGCTGCCCCGCAGGCCGGGCGCGCCGAGCGCATCGTCATTGTTGATGTTTCCAGCAAACCCAAAATCAAACATCACGGGCGGCTGGTACTGGTCAACCCCGAGATCACTCACTGGGAGGGCTTCGTGGTGGGGCGCGAGGGCTGCATGTCCGTGCCGGATTATACCGGCAACGTGATTCGCGCCGAGCGTATCACCCTGGAGGCTTTTGACGAATCAGGCGCTGCGCTGCATTATGAATTTGAAGGATATGAGGCGCGTGCGGTGCAGCACGAGATAGATCACCTCGATGGCTTGTTATTTCTGGATCGTCTGGTTAGCCGCAGAAATGACTTGTTCCGCAGAAAGGTGTATCAGAAAGCGTAGGATGTGTCCCACGTACCGTATGAACTATGGCCAAAGATAAAATCCTCTATGCCTGCTCCGAATGCGGCGCCCAATCCCCCAAGTGGGCGGGGCGCTGTGCGGATTGCGGCGGTTGGAATACGCTGGTGGAGACTATCGCCCCTGCCACGGATGGTACGCGCCGCAGCCCGCGTTTCAGCGGCTATGCGGGCGAGTCCGCGGCACAGTCCATTGCGATGGTCGAGAGCAGCGTGGAGCAGCGCTTCCCCAGTGGTTTTGCCGAACTGGACAGAGTGTTGGGCGGCGGAGTGGTGCAGGGCTCCGTGATATTGATTGGCGGTGATCCTGGTATTGGAAAATCCACCCTGCTGTTGCAAGCCATAGTGTCGCTGGCGGGTTCGCTCACCACCTTGTATGTGACCGGCGAAGAATCGTTGCAGCAGGTGAGTCTGCGCGCGCGGCGGCTGGGCCTGGTGAGCGATAAACTGGCCGACCGGTTGCGCCTCCTGACTGAGACGCAAGTGGAGCGCATCATCGCTGTAGCACAGCAGGAGCGGCCGCAGGTGATCGTGATCGATTCCATCCAGACCATTTATACCGAGATGCTGCAATCCGCGCCCGGCGGGGTGGCGCAGGTGCGCGAGAGCGCGGCGCAACTGGTGCGCTTCGCCAAGCAGACCGGCACTGCGCTGTTTCTGGTGGGGCACGTGACCAAGGAAGGCAGCCTGGCCGGGCCGCGCGTGCTGGAACATATGGTCGATACAGTGCTGTATTTCGAGGGTGACACCGGCAGCCAGTTCCGCGTGATCCGTGCCATCAAAAACCGCTTCGGTGCGGTCAATGAGCTGGGCGTATTTGCCATGACGGAAAAAGGGCTGCGCGAGGTGACCAATCCTTCCGCGATTTTCCTATCTCGCCACCAGGAAGAGGTGCCGGGCAGCGTAATCATGGTGACGCGCGAAGGCACGCGGCCACTGCTGGTGGAGGTGCAGGCCCTGGTGGCGGAGAGCCACTCGCCCAATCCGCGGCGGGTCACCGTCGGCCTGGATCAGAACCGTCTGGCCATGTTGCTCGCCGTGCTGCACCGCCACGGCGGCATCGCCATGTACGATCAGGATGTGTTCGTCAACGTGGTGGGCGGCGTGCGCGTCACAGAAACCGCCGCCGATTTGCCGCTGCTGCTCGCAGCACTCTCTAGCCTGCGCAACCGCCCGCTGCCGTCCGATCTGGTGGTGTTCGGCGAAGTCGGGCTGGCGGGCGAGATCCGCCCCGTACAAAGCGGCCCGGACCGTCTGCGCGAGGCCGCCAAGCACGGCTTCAAACGCGCCATTGTGCCCAAGGCCAACGTGCCCAAACAGGCCATCAAGGATTTCGATGTGATTGGGGTGCAGCGGTTGGCCGAGGCGATTGATAGCCTGTAATCCTGCTGTGTCACAAAACGCTGAAGGGCGCATTGCGGCGTTAAAATCGAGCTCAAAATGCTCACATACTTCATGTATGCTCCGCTTTTTCGCCCGATTTTGCCTTGCACTGCATCCCTTGATCGCTTTGTGACACAGTAGGAGTAGGATCCCGCCGCTTTTGCAGCAGATTCGACCTGAGTCCGGCAGACTGATAGAGTATTAGGTAGTTAAAAGCTAAGGACAACCTATCGATATGGGCATTGAACATTCCTCCGGCGTACCACACCTGACAACGGTGCTTACCGGCCCTCTCCTCAAACTTGAACGCCACCTGCTGGAGCGCCAGGCCAGTATCGAGTCATGGTTGCGTGCCCAGTGGCTGGAAACACCCGCGCCGTTCTATGCCTCGGTGGATTTGCGCAACGCCGGGTTCAAGCTGGCGCCGGTGGATACCAATCTGTTTCCGGCGGGTTTCAATAACATGAATCCGGCGTTCATGCCGCTGTGCATCCAGGCCGCGCAATCCGCCGTGGAGCGTATCTGTCCGCGCGCCAGTAAGCTGCTGTTGATCCCTGAAAGCCATACACGCAACCTGTTTTATCTTGAAAGCCTGGCAACCCTGCACGAAATTCTCAGTAAAGCGGGTTTTGAGGTGCGCCTCGGCTCCTTGATCGAGGGTCTGGCCTCACCGCTCGATGTGTCGCTGCCTTCGGGCCGCACTGTATGCCTGGAGCCTTTGCTGCGCAAGGGCGACAGGGTGGGTGTTGCAAACTTTTTCCCTTGCATGGTTCTGCTCAATAACGACCTGTCGGGTGGCCGTCCCGCCATGCTGGAGGGCCTGGAACAGCCGGTGGTTCCGCCGCTCGATTTAGGCTGGTCGAACCGCCTCAAATCCGATCATTTCAGGCACTACCGCCAGGTGGCCCAGGAATGTGCCGAGTTGATCGACATCGACCCGTGGCTGATAGACCCCTTGTTTCGCCAGTGTGGCGAAATCAACTTCATGAAGCGCGAGGGGGAGGAGTGCCTGGCAACCAATGTCGATGCGCTGCTGAAATCCATCCAGCGTAAATATGATGAATACGGTCTGGATAAAAAACCCTTTGCCATTGTAAAGGCCGATGCCGGCACCTACGGCATGGGCATCATGACGATACATTCCACCGATGAAATCTATGAGTTGAACCGCAAACAGCGTACCCACATGGCGGCCACCAAAGGCGGACAGGCTGTGACCCAGGTGATAATTCAGGAAGGTGTTTACACCTTTGAGACGTGGGGAGATGCGCAGGCGGTTGCCGAACCCGTGGTCTACATGATTGACCGCTTTGTGGTCGGCGGTTTTTACCGTGTGCATACCGCGCGAGGTGTCAATGAAAATCTTAATGCGCCGGGCATGCAGTTTGAACCACTGGCCTTCGCCGAACCCTGCAATAACCCCGATCCGAACAAGTCGCCGGACGCCAATGCCAACCGTTTTTATGCCTATGGCGTGATCGCCCGCCTCGCCTTGCTCGCCGCCGCGCGGGAAATCTCCGGGACGCGCGCATGATTAAGCTGGGAGTGGTGATGGATCCCATGTCCTCCATCAATGCCAAAAAAGACAGCACGCTGGCGATGCTGCTCGAAGCGCAGTCGCGTGAATGGCAGCTTTTCTATATGGAGCAGGGCGACCTGTTCCTGCGCGACGGCACGGCCTATGCCAGGATGCATGCATTGTCGGTGCACGACGACCTGTATCACTGGTTCGATTGCGCGGATGAGCCCCAGATTAAGCCGCTTGCCGATCTCGATGTCATACTGATGCGCAAAGACCCGCCCTTTGACATGGAGTATATTTACACCACCTACATGCTGGAAAACGCCGAGGCGGAGGGCGTGCTGGTGGTCAACAAGCCGCAAAGCCTGCGTGATGTGAATGAAAAGGTCTACACCACTTGGTTTCCCCAATGCTGCACGCCTACCCTGGTGAGCCGCAATGCCTACCAGCTGCGGGACTTTTTGTTTGAGCATGGCGACATCATTTTCAAGCCGCTGGATGCCATGGGTGGTGCGTCGGTGTTCCGCGTGCGCGAGGATGATCCCAATATCAACGTCATCATCGAGACCTTGACGCGCCGCGAAACGCGCTTCATCATGGCGCAACGCTATATTCCTGAGATCAGTGCGGGCGACAAGCGCATCCTGCTCATTGATGGCAGGCCCGTGCCGTTCGCCCTGGCGCGTATCGCTGCCCCCGGAGAGACGCGCGCCAATCTCGCTGCCGGAGGGCGTGGCGAAGGCGTTCCGCTGAGCGAGCGTGATCTTTGGATATGTGAGCAGGTAGGCCCGATCCTGCGCGAAAAAGGCATAATTTTCGCCGGTCTGGACGTGATTGGCGACTATCTCACTGAAATCAATGTCACCAGCCCCACCTGCATCCGTGAGCTTGATGCCATTTATGATCTTAATATCAGCAGTTGGTTGATGGATGGCATCGAGACCCGGCTGGCGGAGCGCAAACATTTATAGAAGCCGCAGTGCGCCCGCAATTATTCATTCGTAAACGGCCGTTTCCCGCCATCGCTGCCATCATCCTGGTGCTCCTGCTCAGCGCCTGCGCCAAACGGGAAGAACCGCTGTACCAGCAGCAGCTTCTCACATTCGGCACCCTTTTGGAGATCAGCATCTGGGGGGCGGATAAGCGCCTGGCGCAGCAGGCCAGCAGCCAGATCGGCGCAGACCTCCAGCAGATGCACAACGACTGGCACGCCTGGCATGACAGTCCTCTGACGCGTATGAATCAGGCCCTCTCGGCGGGTGCGCCTGTTACTGTCCCTGCCTCGATATTGCCGCTGGTGCAAAAATCCGTCGCCTTGTCTCGCGCCAGCGAAGGCCTGTTCAACCCGGCCATAGGCCGGCTGATCAAACTATGGGGCTTTGAGCAGGACGATCTGCCCAGCGGCCCGCCACCCAGCCCAGCAGCCATTACTGCCCTGACAAAACAGCAGCCCGGCATGAATGACCTGATCCTCGACGGGAACCAGTTGCGCAGCACCAACCCCGCCGTGCAACTCGACTTCGGTGCCATCGCCAAAGGATACGGCGTGGATCTGGCTATCGCCCGCTTGCGTGAACTCGGCATACAAAATGCCATCATCAACGCGGGAGGCAATCTGCGTGCCATCGGCAAGCATGGTGACCGCCCCTGGCGCATCGGCATCCGTAATCCACGCGGTGAAGGTGTGCTGGCATCGATCGAGACGCGTGGCGACGAAAGCATTCTCACCTCTGGAGACTACGAGCGCTTTTATGACTACCAGGGCAAGCGCTATCATCACATCATCGACCCGCGCAGTGGCTACCCCGCAACAGGCGCCATATCTGTAACAGTCATTGCTGATGATGCGGCCACTGCCGATGCGGCATCCACGGCATTGTTTGTTGCCGGACCGCAAAGATGGCGCGAAATAGCGAAAAAGCTGGGGATAATGCAGGTGATGCTGATTGATGGCAAAGGCCGGGTGGCGGTGACGCCCGCCATGGCAAAGCGCGTACGCTACGAAATTGATCTGTCGCCCAAGGTGACGGTGGTGCCGTTATCCTAAAAACGGCAGTTGGACGGGGGGCAGAGTGTGCGGTTTTCGGGGTGCAGGGCAAGGCGCGACGACGCGGAATAGTTGTTCCATTCCAAGGAGTTGCAACGCTGCCATGCGCACTGAAAACCGTGCGAGCTACCCCGTAGCGGCCCCACCAAACAGGTAAACTCGCAGAACATGATAAAGTTTATTAAGAACATATTGCTAGCTGTCCAGAGAAGCGGTCAACTGCCGTTTTTAGGATTGTGATGACCCGCGCGGACGCGGTTGTCGTGGCGCTGGCCCTGGCCCTGCTACCCTACCTGTATCTCACTTATTGGGGCTTATCCACGCAAGGTGAGGAGGTGCGCATCATGGTGGGTGGCAAGGAACAAATGGCAGTTTCATTGCACCAGGACCGCCGCCTGGACATAGAGGGCGAGCTGGGGTCCAGCATCATCGACATCCATAACGGCAAAGCACGTTTCACCGCCTCACCCTGCCGAGGCAAGCAGTGTATTCATACCGGATGGCTCGGCCATGGTGGCGAATCCGCCGCCTGCCTGCCCAATCGCGTCAGCATGGTGGTCGTGGGGCGCGAACAGCGCTTTGATAGCGTTGTTTTTTAGTTCCGCGTGGCAGGGGAGGGCACTGTTGTGATAAATTTGCACATTCAAGCAAAAAAACTTTGAATTTATTTCGATTGCTGGTAGTCTAACGCTTGTCTGTGGAATTCAAGCACCAAATTGCGGTACTTTAAGTTGGCCCTTTTTTCTTGATTCGATAGATCGGGCATCCGCCCATAATTACTTTTATTAGGAAAATATTCAATGGCAACAGGTACTGTAAAGTGGTTTAACGACTCTAAAGGTTTTGGTTTCATTACCCCCGATGATGGCGGTGAAGACCTCTTCGCGCATTTTTCCGCGATCCAGGGGTCCGGCGGCTTCAAGACGCTCCAGGAAAATCAGCGCGTAACCTTTGATGTAGTGGCTGGCCCCAAGGGCAAGCAAGCCGCAAACATCCAGCCCGGCTAAACTCGCGGTTAACCGCGGGTAGCACTTGGGCACCAACTAAATGCCGTTCACTTGATTCAGGTGAACGGCATTTTTGTTGTGCTGGATTTGCTGTCGGCCCTGCTTCTCCTCCCTCATCATTATTGGCCTGGCCTTGTAATTAGCCGCTTTGCGCCCATAATCCCTTTATCTTCCATAAGCCTGGCGGCATTTTTTAGGCTTGAGCGGCTGGGAATGGTTTGGTTTTCCACTTTAATATGTATAATTGGTATCCATGGCCGGTTTTCCGGTGAAGTATCATTGCGAAAGTGGCGAAATTGGTAGACGCACTGGTTTTAGGTACCAGCGGGGCAACCCTTGAGAGTTCGAGTCTCTCCTTTCGCACCAGTTTCCAGGGATGCCGCCGCCCTCCAGGAGCGCGGCGCGTTCCCGTTTTTTCAACCCAAACTAACCGGCATACATCATTCCCGAGGTAGCAGATGCAAGTTTCAGTTCAATCAAGTGAAGGTCTTGAGCGCCGTTTAACCGTTGTTGTGCCCGCGGAGCGCGTTGAGACGGCAGTGCAGGAGCGGCTGAAGTCATTGGCTCGCCGGGTGAAAGTGGATGGTTTCCGCCCAGGCAAGGTTCCCTTTAGCCTGGTGCAGCGCATGTACGGTGAGCAGGTACGGTTCGAAGTGCAGGATGAAGTGGTGCAGTCGAGCTTTCGTGACGCCGTGACCCAGCAGCAGCTGCGCCTGGCCGGCACCCCCCGTATCGAATCCAGTAGCCTGGAGCCCGATAAGGGATTGGAGTATACCGCGGTGTTTGAGATTTATCCCGAGGTTGAGCAGGTCAATCTCGATAACATCAAGATCGAAAAGCCGGTTGCCGAAGTTACAGAGGCGGATGTGGCCGTCGTGCTGGAGCGTTTACGCAAGCAGGCCACCGAATGGGTGGCCGTGGAGCGGCCCGCGCAGGATGGCGATAAGCTTGTGCTTGATTTTACGGGTTCGATTGAGGGTCAATCCTTTGCCGGCAATGAAGGAAAGGAGGTTCCTGTTGTACTGGGATCAAAGACCTTTATCGCAGGTTTCGAGGACAAACTGACCGGTGCAAAGGCTGGCGAAGAGCGGACACTTGATCTGCAATTTCCCGAGGAATATCACGCCGCCGAACTCGCCGGCAAGCCGGTGCAATTTGCCGTTAAAGTGATTTCCGTCTCGGAGCCCAAGCTGCCGGAGGTCGATGACGAGTTCGCCCAGGCCTACGGCATTACCGAAGGCGGCGCGGCTGCGTTACGTGCTGAGATCCGTGGCAATATGCAGCGCGAGATGGAACAGGCCATTAAACGCAAGGTCAAACAGCAGGTGCTGGATGGATTGTTGCAAGCCAATCCACTGACATTGCCGCGTGCGCTGATTGACGACGAAATCGGCCAGTTGATGCAGCAGGCAAAGGATGATTTGGCCGCGCGTGGCGCTCAGATGGCGAATATCAACCTGCAGCCGGGCATGTTCGAGGAGCATGCCCGCCGCCGGGTTGCTCTGGGGCTGATTCTTGCGGAAATCATACGCAAGAACGCTTTCAAGGCGCAGCCGGAAAATCTGCGCGCAGCCGTTGAGGCTGCCGCATCCAGCTATGAGTCCCCCACGGAGGTCGTCAACTGGTATTACGCGGATCGCAGGCGGCTGGCCGGTGTTGAAGCACTGGTGCTTGAGGATCAGGCGGTGGCCTGGGTGCTTCAGAATGTGGCTGTCAGTGATGCGCCAACCACCTTTGAGGTGTTGATGCAGTCCTCCCAGCAGGGCTGAACAGCCTCAAATGGTTTATGGCTCGCTCGGATATTGTTAAAGGAAGCAGGATGATGACCGATAGCATGATCAAGAATGGCGCGTTAGGCGCAACCGCACTGAATCTGGTGCCGATGGTGGTTGAGCAGTCGGCGCGTGGTGAGCGTGCCTATGATATTTACTCCCGTTTGCTCAAGGAGCGGGTGATTTTTCTGGTGGGTCCGGTTGAAGATTATATGGCCAACCTGGTAGTAGCCCAGTTGCTGTTTCTGGAGTCGGAGAATCCTGATAAGGACATTCACCTCTACATCAATTCGCCGGGCGGCTCGGTGAGTGCCGGTTTGGCGATTTATGATACGATGCAGTTCATAAAGCCGGATGTCAGCACCATGTGCGTAGGCCAAGCGGCAAGCATGGGTGCCTTACTGCTGGCGGGTGGAACTTCAGGCAAGCGTTTTTGCCTGCCCCATAGCCGGATGATGATTCATCAGCCGCTGGGTGGTTTCCAGGGTCAGGCATCGGATTTTGACATCCATGCCCGTGAAATTTTGATGGTGCGCGAGCGCTTGAATACTATTCTTGCCAAGCATACCGGCCAGCCCATGGAAAAGATCCAGGTTGATACGGATCGCGATAATTTTATGGGCGGTCAGGCAGCGGTGGAATACGGCCTGATTGACGCCGTGCTGGACAAGCGTCAGGTATAAAAACAGCGCGCCATGTGATTCTGGCGCGCAAATTTTTCCGCTCGCTGCGGGAAGGAATGGGACGGGTTGTATAATCTGAGGTGGCGCTATGAGCGATGACAAACACGGTTTTGGCGAAGACGGAAAGAAGCTGCTTTATTGCTCTTTCTGCGGCAAAAGTCAGCACGAAGTGCGCAAACTCATTGCTGGGCCATCGGTCTTTGTGTGTGATGAGTGCGTGGAGTTATGCAATGACATCATACGCGAAGAGATGCAGGAGAAATCCACTTCGGCAAAGGGCAAAAAACTTCCGACGCCACATGAAATCAAGCAGATTCTGGACGATTACGTTGTCGGTCAGACGCAAGCCAAGAAAGTGTTGTCGGTGGCTGTCTATAACCACTACAAGCGCCTTAACTCCGGACCAAAAAAGAGCGGTGACGTTGAGCTCTCCAAGAGCAATATTCTGCTGATCGGGCCAACCGGCTCAGGCAAAACCCTGCTCGCCGAGACGCTGGCGCGCCTTCTCAATGTGCCCTTTACCATTGCGGACGCCACCACGCTCACCGAGGCGGGTTATGTCGGCGAGGATGTTGAGAACATCATCCAGAAACTGTTGCAGAAATGTGATTACGACGTTGAAAAGGCGCAAACCGGCATTGTCTATATCGACGAGATAGACAAGATTTCGCGCAAGTCGGACAACCCTTCCATTACCCGCGACGTGTCAGGAGAGGGTGTGCAGCAGGCGCTGCTCAAGCTGATTGAAGGCACCATCGCCTCCGTGCCTCCCCAGGGTGGACGGAAGCACCCTCAGCAGGAGTTTTTGCAGGTGAATACCGCCAATATCCTGTTTATCTGCGGTGGTGCATTCTCTGGCCTGGAAAAAGTTGTGCGCGCCCGTTCGGAGCAGGGTGGCATCGGTTTCTCCGCCGAGGTGAAGAGCAAGGACGACAAGAAAAGTGTCGGTGAATTGTTGCGCAACGTCGAGCCTGAAGATCTCATCAGGTATGGTCTGATCCCCGAGTTCGTCGGCCGGTTGCCGGTGGTCGCCACGCTTGAAGAGCTGGATGAGGATCAATTGGTGCGTATTCTCACCGAACCTAAGAATGCGATCACCAAGCAATACACCAAATTGTTTGAGATGGAAGGCTGTGAGATCGAGATTCGCGAAGACGCCCTGAGCGCGATTGCCCGTAAGGCGATGGAGCGCAAGACCGGTGCCCGTGGGCTGCGGTCGATCCTCGAACATGCGTTGCTTGATACCATGTACGAGCTGCCATCCATGGAGAATGTCAGCAAGGTGGTTGTTGACGCGGGTGTTATCAGTGGCGAGTCCGCACCGTTAATGATTTATGAGGGTGCTGAATTTCCGCGCACCGCCACAGGGGATTAATGGGCTGCCGGAATAATGGCTGGTTCTGAAAGATGCCATTTTTCAGGCGCGGAAATGTTTGGAAAGTTATGAAAACAGCAAAAAACATATTTTTTGCTGTTTTCATCAAAATGGCCTAGGGAAGGGCTTGAAGCAAGCAGTAAAATACCCAATCTAAAAAAACCAGCTATCCACGAGGGTGGCGAAAAGAACGAAAATATTCAAATATGTACCGCTATTTTATCTATTGCCTGCCAGGTTAATTGCTGAATCATACATATTTTTGTTTTATTTCGTGACAACGTCTTTTTCGTGGACAACAAAGAGGTTTTTAGGTTTAAGGCTCAAATCATTAGTTCTTCTAGAAATTGCCGCTGTTTCTTGAATTTTTCCGCGCCAGGCCACATGTATTATGAAGTGCTGAGCCGGCAAGTGGGTGTGCGGTATGTCTCGCACACCTTTTGCATGTCCAGTTGAGGAAGCCTCTAAACAGTCAACGCACAGTTTGGTTACGCTGCAAAATCAAACGTGCGTATGTTTTGCTTCTTGCGAGGTCTCTGAGTTTGCTTGGGGCTTTCGCTTGCTCCATAAGTGCTGCTTATGTGCCTGTTTGGTCAGAATCCACAGTGAGGTATCCAATAGATGGAACAAAATGACAAGACATCAGAAGTGATCACCAATCAATTGATGGTGACCCCCATTCTTCCGCTCAGGGATGTGGTGGTTTACCCGCATATGGTGATCCCTCTCTTTGTGGGGCGCGAGAAGTCTATTAAGGCGCTTGACGCGGCGATGGAAGGCAGCAAGCAGATTCTGCTTGTCGCCCAGAAGAGTGCTGCGCTTGACGATCCCCAGGAAGAGGATATTTACCGTGTTGGTACGCTTGCCAGCATTCTGCAGCTGCTTAAGCTGCCGGATGGCACCGTCAAGGTTCTTGTTGAAGGCACGGCGCGTGCCAATGTGCTCCATTTCATCGGTGCGCAGGATTATTTCGCCGCACAGGTTGCCGTGCTGAACGCGACACCCCTGGAAGAGCGTGAAGTGGAAGTCCTGTCGCGCTCCTTGCTTGGCCAGTTCGACCAGTATGTAAAGCTGAATAACAAAGTGCCGCCCGAGATCCTTTCTTCGCTGGCAAGCATCGATGATCCTGGCCGTCTCGCGGATACCATCGCCGCGCATATGGCGCTCAAGATCACGGAAAAGCAAAATCTTCTTGAGCAGGTCGAGCTGCGCCCCCGCATGGAGAGCCTGATGGCTGTCCTGGAGTCGGAGATTGATTTGCTCCAGGTGGAAAAGCGCGTGCGTGGCCGCGTCAAACGCCAGATGGAAAAGAATCAGCGCGAGTATTATCTGAATGAGCAGATGAAAGCGATTCAGAAAGAGCTCGGGGAGCTGGAAGGCGAGCCCAACGAGGTCGAGGAGCTTGCGCAGAAAATAGAAAAGGCCGGCATGTCCAAGGAGGCCAAAACCAAGGCCAAGGCAGAGCTCAACAAGCTGAAAATGATGTCACCGATGTCCGCCGAGGCGACCGTGGTGCGCAACTACATTGACTGGATGGTCAATGTTCCCTGGAAGAAGCGCAGCAAACTCAAGTATGACCTGGCCTTGGCTGAGCAGGTGCTTGAGGAAGATCACTATGGGCTGGATAAGGTCAAGGAGCGCATTCTTGAATATCTGGCTGTGCAGCAGCGGGTAACCAAGTCTAAAGGGCCGGTGTTGTGCCTGGTGGGTCCGCCTGGCGTGGGCAAGACGTCGCTGGGCCGTTCCATCGCGCGCGCCACCAATCGCAAGTTCGTGCGCATGTCGCTGGGCGGGGTGCGCGATGAGGCGGAGATCCGTGGCCATCGCCGCACCTATATCGGATCGCTGCCAGGCAGGATCATCCAGAATCTCTCCAAGGTTGAAACGCGCAATCCGCTGTTTCTGCTGGACGAGATCGACAAGATGTCGATGGATTTCCGTGGCGACCCCGCGTCGGCGCTGCTTGAGGTGCTCGACCCGGAGCAGAATCACACCTTCAATGATCACTATCTGGAAGTGGATTATGACTTGTCCGAAGTGATGTTCATTGCGACGGCCAACAGCCTGAATATCCCAGGGCCGTTGCTGGATCGCATGGAGGTCATTCGCATCCCGGGATATACCGAGGATGAGAAGTTGAATATCGCCATGCGTTATCTGGTGACCAAGCAGGTCAAGGCCAATGGCCTCAATCCGGATGAAATAGTGCTGGGCGAGGCTGTGGTGCGTGACATCGTCCGCTACTACACGCGTGAAGCCGGTGTGCGCAGCCTGGAGCGTGAGATTGCCAAGATTTGCCGCAAGGTGGTCAAAGAAATACTGCTCAAGCCAACGGACAAGAAAGTCACCGTCACTCCGCGCAACCTGGAGAAATACCTGGGAGTGCGGCGCTTCCGCTATGGGCGCGCCGAGGAAAATGATCAGGTCGGTCAGGTGACTGGATTGGCGTGGACCGAGGTGGGCGGCGATCTGTTGACCATCGAATCCGCTGTTGTGCCGGGCAAAGGCAAACTCACGATTACGGGCCAGCTGGGCGAGGTGATGCAGGAGTCGGTGCAGGCCGCCATGACCGTGGTGCGCAGTCGTGCCGCTGTTCTGGGTATCGACCAGGAGTTTTATCAGAAACACGATATCCACATCCATGTGCCAGAGGGGGCGATCCCCAAGGATGGCCCCAGTGCCGGTGTTGGAATGTGTACTGCGCTGGTGTCGGTGCTGACAGGCATTCCGGTGCGTGCCGATGTGGCGATGACGGGCGAGATCACGCTGCGTGGCGAAGTGCTGCCTATCGGAGGATTGAAGGAGAAGTTGCTTGCCGCGCACCGTGGTGGTATTCATACTGTGCTCATCCCTGAGGAAAATCAGCGTGATCTTGCTGATATTCCCAAAAACATCAAGCAGCACCTCGATATTCGTCCAGTGAAGTGGATTGATGAGGTTTTGCAGGTGGCGTTGCAGCACATGCCGGAATCGCTGGTGGTCAAGGTAGAGGCAGGGGTCGTCGCCGCCGCCGCAGAAGGCGTGGCGGAGTCTGCCAAGGATAATCTCCAGCTTCCTCATTAGCGTTTGGTAAATAATTACAGGCTGAAAACGCATTATCAGCGTTTTCAGCCTGTTTTTTTGCGTATGAACGGCCTTGTGCCTTTTGCGGATACGCAGTTTGGATTTTATTTTGTGAATGTTGCTACATTGCTTGACAGGCCTTCATGGCTGTTGGTATAAAAAGCCGCTGTGTGATGCCGTGCGTTCACCATGGGTTCATTGGTGCTGTTTGTTTCTTGTCGTCATCCTATATTTCAATGATAAAGGGAGTAAGAAAAAATGAATAAATCAGATTTGATCGAGGCAATTGCTGAATCCGCCGAATTGTCCAAAGCCGCTGCCGGGCGTGCCCTGGATGGCATGATCAAGGCTATTGGCAAAAGCTTGAAGAAAGGGGAAGATGTCAGCGTCCTTGGGTTTGGTTCCTTTACTGTCCGCAAGCGCGCTGCCCGCGCTGGCCGCAACCCGCAGACCGGTGCCACGATTAAAATCAAGGCATCAAAAGTTCCTGCATTTAAAGCTGGTAAAGCACTCAAGGATGCCGTAAAATAGTCGACTTTCTCGGGGTGCTTAGCTCAGCTGGTAGAGCGTCGCCCTTACAAGGCGAATGTCGGGGGTTCGATCCCCTCAGCACCCACCAGAAACTGCGGAGTGGTAGTTCAGTTGGTTAGAATACCTGCCTGTCACGCAGGGGGTCGCGGGTTCGAGTCCCGTCCACTCCGCCATAAATGATATAGAAAGGGCGCCTCCTGTGTATGCAGGGCGCCCTTTTTACTTTTTGGCTGTTAGTGGTATTGTCTGAATTTTTAGTGTTTTTTGCGCTAGCCAATAATCGCCAGGTTTCATATCATCCCTAATCAATCCAATTCCTGAAGACCGCCACTATGCTTCAATTAATTAGAGAACGTGCCCAAGGCTGGTTCGCATGGGCCATTGTCCTTCTGCTGATCATTCCCTTTGCCCTGTGGGGTATCAATGAGTATTTCGATGGGGAGACCGAGGCCTATGTCGCCCAGGTCAATGGCAAAAACATTTCTGTGAATGATTTTCAGCGGACATACGATCAACAGCGCGCGCGTCTGCAGTCCATGCTGGGCGCCAGCTTTGACCCGGCATTGCTCGATGACAAACGCATAAAGCGCGACGTGCTTGATATGCTCGTTGATGAAGAAGTGCTGGTGCAGGCAGCGGCGAAGGCGGGATACCGCATCAGCAACGAGCAGCTTAGTTCCGAGATTCAGCAAGTGGATAGCTTCCAGCGGGATGGGCGGTTTGACAAGGAACTCTACAATCAGTTTTTGCGTGGTCAAGGCATGAGCGCCAGCGCGTTTGAGGTGCGTCTGCGCCGCATCCTGCTGATCGATCAATTCCGCAACGGTATTATGAATACTGCCGTGATAACAACGCGTGAAGTGGGAAATATCGCCCGTCTGCGCGAGCAGCAGCGTGATATCGGATATTTCACATTACCGGTAGCGGCATTTATGGCGGACGCGGTGGTGAGTGATGCGGAGGTGCATCAATACTACGAAAAAAATCGCGAGCGTTTTAGTGTTCCAGAACAGGTGAGTATCGATTACCTTGAGCTTTCCGTGGATGATCTTGCACAGCGGGTTGCGGTGGATGAGCAGGCCTTGCGTAAGTTTTATGATGAAAAGAGCGCTGAGCTGGCTATGGAAGAGCAGCGCAAGGCCGCTCATATTCTGATTCAGGTTGATAAATCGGCGGATGACAAGACTGTCGCGGCAGCGCGCGCCAAGGCCGAAAAAGTTCTGGCCCAGGTGCGTGCCGGCGAGCCCTTTGAAAAGCTTGCCAAGCAGTTTTCCGATGATCCGGGATCGGCCAGCAGTGGCGGGGATTTGGGATATTTTGGCCGGGGCGTAATGGACAAGGCGTTCGAGCAAGCGGCGCTTGCCTTGAAAGTGGGCCAGGTCAGCGATCTGGTAAGGAGCGACTTCGGCTTTCACATCATCAAACTTACCGATATCAAGTCGGCACATACGCAGACTTTTGAGGAGGCGCGCGCAAAAATCGAACAGGATTACCGGCGCCATAAGGCGGAAGAGCAGTTTTTTGAGCAGTCCGAGCTGCTGTCCAATACGGCTTATGAAAATCCCGATTCGCTGGCTCCGGTGGCAAAGGCGGTTGGTCTTGCCATAAAGACCAGCGGTTTATTTACGCGTGACGGTGGGGATGGCATCGCCAGTGAGCCCAAGATCAGAGCGGCGGCGTTCAGCGAGGATGTGCTGCGCGGCAATAACGGCGAGCCGGTTGAGATCGGCAATAACAGGATGGTGGTGCTGCGGATCAAGGAGCATAAGCCTGCGGTGGTTCGTCCGCTTGAGGAAGTGCGCGATCAGGTTATCGCAAAGCTGCGTACCGAGGCGGCGCGGGATAAGACCAAGTCAACGGGCGAGGCCGCGCTTGCCCGGCTGAAGAAGGGTGAAGACCCTGTGGCTTTGGCCAGGGAGTATCATGCCGAGTGGAAGCAGGCAGGATATCTGAAGCGTGAAGACCGCTCAATTGATCCGGCGATTATCAATGCCTCATTCAAGCTGGCAAAACCCGCCGCCAATACCTCGTCTTATGGGGGGGTGACGCTTCCCTCGGGCGATTATGCCGTGGTGGGGGTGTCCGTAGTCCGCGATGGCGATCCGGCCACAATAAACAATACAGCGCGTGATGCTATGAAACAGGCGGGGTTGCGTTCCTTTGGTGAAGGCGAATTCAAGGCATTTGTTGACGAGCTGAAAAAAGACGCAAAGATTGAATTGAAGACCGGGAATATTTGATGGGTGCTTCTTGATGCGGATGTGGGGTCTACTCCCCACATCCGCATTTTCTATTTCGGCGGCAGCCGACCTGCACGCCTCGCCCTAAGAACAATCTCTAAGACAGCCCACCCATCGCGGTGGTGTTAAATCCTCCATCGACATACGTAATCTCTCCCGTGATACCGGATGCCAGGTCAGAGCAGAGGAAGGCGGCGGCGTTGCCGACTTCATCAATGGTGACGTTGCGCCGCATGGGGGCATTCTTTTCCACGTGATCCAGTAGTTTTCTGAAATCCGAGATGCCGGCGGCGGCCAGTGTTTTGATGGGGCCGGCGGAAATGGCGTTCACCCGGATGCCGTCAGGCCCCAGGGTCTGTGCCATATAGCGCACATTGGCCTCCAGGCTGGCCTTGGCCAGGCCCATGACGTTATAGTTGGGCATGGTGCGTTCCGCGCCGAGATAGCTGAGGGTGAGCAGCGCGCCGTTGCGTCCTTCCATCATGTTGCGGCCGGCCTTGGCCAGCGCGGCAAAGCTGTAGGAGCTGATTTCATGGGCTATGCGGAAGCCCTCGCGGGTTACGCTGTCCAGATAGGGGCCTTCGAGCTGTTCGCGTGGGGCGTAGGCGACGGAGTGGACAATGATGTCCAGGTGGTCCCAGAAATCATCCAGGTGTTGAAATGCCGCTTCGATCTGCTCATCGCTGCCCACATCGCATGGCATGGTGATCTCTGACCCGCACTGGGCGGCCATGTCTTCGACACGTTCACGGAGCTTCTCGTTCTGGTACGTGAATGCCAACTCCGCTCCTTCGCGCTGCATGGCTTTGGCGATACCCCAGGCGATTGAGCGTGTGCTTGCCAATCCAACAATGAGCGCGCGTTTACCTGTTAAAAATCCCATGTTTCTACCCTTTTCATAGAATGCCGAGTGACTATCAGGCTATAGTTTACCGTAATGTAAAAAAAGCTACACTATTCCGTGATGCCTATGGCATGGAGGCGCTATATCAATCAAGGGGCGCAAGTTGTGAAAGGAGTGGTTATAATCCAGGTATGTATTGCGGCACAGAAAGATATATGGATATGAATGACGGCAATGCAAGCGGACACCTGTCAACCGTGGGTTTGCAGGTGCAGGCATGCGGGTGATGGTGCGTTATCTGGCCACTGCTATTATTCTGTTTCTGTCAGCCTGCGGGGGGCAGACCTGGAATGATCCTTATCCGGCGGATGAGGCCAACAAGAATATTCTGTATTCCGCTTTTGCGGACAGGCCCAAGCATCTCGATCCCGCGCGCTCCTATAGTTCCAACGAGGTTCAGTTTACGGCCCAGATCTATGAGCCTCCACTCCAGTATCATTACCTCAAGCGCCCTTATACGCTGATTCCACTCGGTGCTACTGAAGTCCCACACCCGGTTTTTTTGGATCGTGATGGGCGAGTGTTGTCCAGTGCGTCGCAGGAGGTGGCGTACAGTGTTTACGAGATACACATCCGTCCTGGTGTGTATTATCAGCCCCACCCTGCCTTTGCTCGTGATGCGAGCAAGCGTTTTTTATATCACGACCTGGATGCGAAAAGTTTGGCGGGTATTAAGACCTTGGCCGATTTTGCCAAAACAGGCAGTCGTGAACTGGTGGCTGATGATTATGTGAATCAGATTAAACGCCTTGCCCATCCACGCCTGCATTCGCCGATTCTGGGGGCGATGAGCGAATACATTGTTGGCCTAAAGAGCTATGCGCAGCGGCTGGATAAGGCCTATGAAAGCCTGGTGGCCGCCACAGGCGATAAAAAGGCTTATCTCGATCTTGGCCAGTTCGATTTTGAGGGTGTTCAGGTTGTTGACCGTTATACCTACCGCATCAAGGTGCAAGGGCAGTACCCGCAACTTTTATATTGGTTGGCCATGCCGTTTTTTGCGCCTGTCCCTGCGGAGGCCGATCGTTTCTATTCGCAAACGGGATTGGTTGAAAAGAACATTACTCTTGATTGGTATCCGGTGGGAACCGGGCCTTACATGCTGACCGTGAATAATCCGAACCGGCAGATGGTGCTGGAACGCAATCCGAATTTTCACGGTGAGCGTTATCCCTCTGAAGGTGAGCCTGCGGATCAAGGCAAGGGATTTCTGAAGGACGCCGGCAAGCCGCTGCCTTTTGTGGATAAGGTTGTTTTCAGTCTCGAAAAGGAAACAATTCCTTACTGGAATAAATTCCTGCAAGGTTACTATGATGCCTCGGGGATCAGTTCCGACAGTTTTGATCAGGCGGTACGTGTCGGTGGCCAGGGCGAAGTGGGCTTGACCGAAGATATGCAGGCGAAGGGTATCAAGCTAAACACTTCGGTGGAGACCTCGACGTTCTATATGGGGTTCAATATGCTCGACCCGGTGATAGGAGGGTATAGCGAGCAGGCACGCAAGTTGCGCCAGGCAGTTTCAATTGCCATCGATCATGAAGAATATATTTCCATCTTTACCAATGGCCGCGGTATCGCCGCTCAAGGTCCGGTCCCGCCCGGCATCTTCGGCTATCAGGAAGGTGCTGAAGGTATCAATCCCTATGTATATCGCTGGGCGAATGGCAAGCCGCAGCGCAAGTCTCTTGATGAAGCTCGCCGCTTGCTGGCGGAGGCGGGGTATCCGGGCGGGAGGGATGAAAAAACAGGCAGGCCCTTGTTGTTGTATCTGGATATCACAGCCTCGGGGCCGGATGACAAGGCATTGCTGGACTGGTATCGCAAGCAGCTCCAGAAAATCGATGTGCAGTTGATAATTCGCAATACCGATTACAACCGCTTTCAGGAAAAGATGTTGAAGGGTGATGCGCAGTTGTTTACCTGGGGCTGGAATGCTGACTACCCTGACCCTGAAAATTTCCTGTTTCTGCTTTACGGGCCAAACAGCAAGGTGGGGAAAAACGGTGAGAACGCGGCCAATTACGATAGCCCGGAGTTCAATCGCCTGTTTGAACGTATGAAAAATATGGAAAACAGTCCGGAACGGCTCGCCATTATTAAGGAAATGGTGGAGATTGCGCGGCGTGATGCGCCATGGCTATGGGGTTTTCATCCGAAGCGATTTACGCTCTACCATGGCTGGTATCACAACGCCAAGCCTAACCTGATGGCTAATAACACGCTCAAATATCTGAGAATAGATCCGCAGTTGCGCGAGCAAAAACGCGTCGAATGGAATCATCCGATAGTCTGGCCGTTTGTGGCTTTAATTCTGGTGTTAGTTTTGGCTACGTTGCCGGCCATCGTGATTTATGTGCGCCGCGAATATTCGGCACCTAAACTACCGCAACTCGATTCTTGAATGGACAGGGTATTGCATCAGTTATGATTAACTATATTATTCGCCGGTTTTTCTATGCGATACCGATTTTGATCGGGGTTAATCTGCTGACCTTTGCGTTATTTTTTGTGGTGAATACCCCCGATGACATGGCGCGTATGAACCTTGGCATGAAGCGCGTCACGCCGGAGGCGATGGAAAAGTGGAAGCATGAGCGGGGGTATGACAAGCCTCTTGTCTTCAATGGCGGCGCTGCAGGGTCAGAAAAATTCACTGATACCATTTTCTATGATAAATCCGTCAAATTGTTTGTTTTTGAATTTGGCCAATCGGACAGTGGGCGCGACATTACCTACGACATCAAGCAACGCATGTGGCCAAGTCTTGTTGTGGCGCTGCCGATCCTGTTGATCGGGCTTTTGACGAATATCACGTTTGCGTTGCTGGTGGCATTCTTTCGTGCCACCTATATCGATTTCTGGGGGGTAGTGTTGTGCGTAACCCTCATGTCTATTTCCAGTCTTTTCTATATCATCGGTGGTCAATATCTGGTGGGAAAATTGTGGCACCTTGTGCCAATCTCCGGATATGAAGAAGGTTTTGATGCGCTCAAGTTTGTGGTTCTGCCGGTCATGGTAGGTGTGGCCAGCGGCATTGGGTCGGGGATACGCTGGTATCGCACCATTTTTCTCGAAGAGATGGGCAAGGATTATGTGCGCACCGCGCGCGCCAAAGGCTTATCCGAGTCGCTGGTGTTGTTCAGGCATGTATTGAAGAACGCCATGATTCCCATTCTTACAGGCGTGGTGGTGATTCTGCCGCTGTTGTTTATGGGGAATCTGGTGCTGGAGTCGTTCTTTGGTATTCCTGGGTTGGGCAGTTACACCATCGATGCCATTAATATGCAGGATTTTGCTATCGTGCGCAGTATGGTGTTCCTGGGCTCCATTTTATACATCCTCGGATTATTGCTGACCGATATCTCGTACACTCTCGTCGATCCGCGCGTGAAGCTGGCATAAAAAGTGTTGATGACAACAAAAAAGATCATAGGCAGCGTGACACTGGTGTTCGTTGCGGCATCCGTGCTGCTTGTTTTTGCAGTATCGTTTTTGCCCGTCAAATTTGTCGTGCTGTGGACGGATGTGTTGATCTTTATCTTATGTGCGATGTGCATGGGATTCGCCGCCTATGCCAGCCAGCATGAACACCTGCGCGCGCCGTGGCGTGAAGTGGCACGTGACCGCGTAGGTGTGATTGCCGTCGTCTTCCTCAGTGCTTATCTTGTTATCGGGTTGCTGGATTCTGTGCATTTTAGAATGCCGCTGCCCGATGTAAAGCAATCCACCGAACAGCAGTATTCGAATGATGTGTTGAGCGTTCTGGACTGGATGGCCACGCCTGTCCGTGAAGGTGTTGAGAAGAGCTATTCCGCACCCTTCGCCGCCCACCTTTATGTAAAGGAAACTGTGGATTTACCCGATGGCAGCAAGGTGCGCCTCTATCCTCGCCTTCAGCATGGTGGCGCCCATCTGAATAATCCTGAACAAGAGCGTTCCGGTGACATTTTGAATACATCGTTGTCGTCCATTTTTGAGGGCATGGTGGTATGGGCTGTTTTAACCGTGCTATTGATATCGTGGCTGGCACGGCGGCACCACCGCCCAGTATCGGAAATGTTTGGGCTGGTGATGCGTGGACGGACAGAAATTCCATGGCATGTGATTTTATTAGCCACGGCCATTTTGATTCTATTCGCGATGTTGGCGATGAATCTATCGGGGAAATATCATATCTTCGGTACTGACAAGGTTGGGCAGGATACTTTCTATCAAACCCTCAAGAGTATCCGCACGGGCCTGGTGATCGGCACACTCACCACTCTGGTCATGCTGCCGTTTGCCATTCTTGCTGGAATCGCCGCGGGCTACTTTCGCGGATTGGCGGACGATGTCATTCAATACGTCTATACCACACTGAGTTCGATACCTGGCGTATTGTTGATTGCGGCGGCGATCCTGATGTTGCAGGTCTATATGGCGACACATCCTGAGTTGTTTGAAACAGCGGCGGCACGCGCTGATCTGCGCCTGCTGTTTCTGTGCATCATCCTGGGTGTCACGAGCTGGACGGGGCTATGCCGGTTGCTGCGCGGTGAGGCCATGAAGCTGCGCGAGATGGATTATATCCAAGCGGCTGTGGCGTTTGGAGTGGGCCATTTCAAGATCATAGGCCGCCATATTCTGCCGAATGTCATGCATATCGTGTTGATCTCGATAGTGCTGGACTTCAGCTCCTTGGTGCTGGCGGAGGCGGTGCTGTCCTACGTCGGCGTTGGTGTCGATCCCACCATGAACAGTTGGGGGAATATGATCAACAGTGCGCGCCTGGAAATGGCGCGCGAGCCGATTGTTTGGTGGCCATTGCTCGCCGCGTTTATATTCATGTTTGTCCTGGTGCTGTCGGCCAATCTCTTCGCCGATGCAGTACGGGATGCCTTTGATCCACGCTTGCGCAGGAGTGGGCTAAGAGCCTGTCTGTGAATAAATCATCCCTGCGTTGCTGCCCCAAAACACGCCAGGCAAGACGCGAGGTGCGAAGTTTGGTTGTTCCAAATAAGCGGCGAGCAACGCCGCATGGCGTGTTTTGGGGCGTAACCCGAAGGGACGGGGTCGGTTTTGCGCAGTGCGGCGTCACGCTTCGCTCATGTGCAACAAGCACACTACACTCAGCGTTCCTTGCCCTGCGCAAAACCAGCCTCCGTCGCAGGGATGATTTATTCACAGACAGGCTCTTAAGAATGACGCTTTCAAAATGACCGATATTTTATTGCAGGTAGAAAATCTAAAAACCTGGTTTGGCAGCGGTGCGGGAGCAGTGCGCGCTGTGGATGGTGTCAGTTTTGAGATCAAGCGCGGCGAGACCTTTGCGTTGCTGGGGGAGTCCGGTTGCGGCAAATCGGTGACTTCGTTGTCGATTATGCGTTTGTTGTCCCAGCCAGCGGGTCAGGTTGTCGGGGGACGGGCTTTATTGGAAGGCCAGGACTTGCTGCGGCTGCCCGAGGTCAAAATGCGCGATGTGCGCGGCGGACGTGTCGCCATGATCTTTCAGGAACCGATGACATCGTTGAATCCGGTACTCACAGTTGGGGAACAGATTTGCGAAAGCCTGCGCCGTCATCGTGGCCTGAAGGGTGAAAAGGCGCAGGCGGCATTGCTCGAATTACTCGATGCCGTCGGCATACCCGATCCCCGGCAGCGCGCACTTGAATATCCTCATCAGCTCTCTGGCGGGATGAAGCAGCGCATCATGATTTCCATTGCCTTGGCCGGCGAGCCGGAACTGCTGATTGCCGATGAACCAACCACCGCGCTTGATGTGACGATACAGGCACAGATTCTGGAATTGTTGCGCACCCTGCAGAAGGAGCGGGGCATGTCGATCATGCTCATTACCCACGACCTGGGTGTGGTGGCGGAGCTTGCTGATCGTGTCGCGGTGATGTATGCCGGGCAAATCGTGGAGCAGGCGAGTGTGCGAGAGTTCTTTAATGCGCCTCAGCATCCTTATAGCCGAAAATTATTTGACTCGCTGCCGGATATAAACAAGCGCAAGAGCAAGCTCGCCATTATTGCGGGTTCAGTACCCAATTTGGGGCAGGAGTTCAAAGGCTGCCGCTTTGCCGATCGTTGCGAGCTTGCCTGGCAGACCTGCCGCGATGTTGAACCTGTGTGGCAGATATCCGATGAAGGGCGTGGCATTCGTTGCCATCTGTATGATGCTCAGTTGCTGTCCGGGCGTCCGGTGAGTCAGGTGGCGCCGGTAGTTGTTGAGGAAGAAGTTGTTCCAGAGAAAGCAAATCAGCAAATATCACTTTTAGAGATAAATAATCTGAAAGTTCATTACCCCATACACAAAGGTCTGTTCAAGCGGCGCGTGGGGCAGGTGCACGCTGTGGATGGTGTATCGTTTAATATTGAAACAGGACGCACGCTGGCGCTGGTAGGGGAGTCGGGCTGCGGCAAAACCACGGCGGGCAAGGCTATATTGCAGCTTATACGCCCGACCGCCGGCACGGTCTATTTTCAGGGAACCAGCCTGAACGATCTGCGCGGTGAAAGTCTGCGCAAACGGCGCGCGGATTTTCAAATTATTTTCCAGGATCCTTATTCCTCGATGAATCCGCGCATGCGGGTGGCGGACATCATAGAGGAGGGTATGACGGCGCTTGGTGTTGAGGTATCGCGGCAGTCCCGCCAGGCGCGGGTTGACGAATTGTTGACCCAGGTGGGGCTGTCACCGTCCATGAAATACCGTTATCCCCATGAATTTTCGGGCGGGCAGCGGCAGCGCATCTGCATTGCCAGGGCGTTGGCGGTGAATCCCAAGCTGATAGTGTGCGACGAACCTACCAGTGCGCTGGATGTTTCAGTGCAGGCGCAGATCCTGAATCTGCTCAAGCGCCTGCAAGATGAACTTGGCCTGTCGTATCTTTTTATCACCCATAATCTGTCGGTGGTGGCGTATCTCGCGCACGAAGTGGCGGTGATGTACCTTGGTCGTATCGTGGAACGCGGCACGGTTGAGGAGGTATTGCAGAACCCGCGCCATCCTTACACACAGGCTTTGTTGGCCGCCGTTCCCGTGCCTGATCCTGACAGCCGCCGTGAAATCTCGCCGCTGAAGGGCGACATGCCTTCGCCTATCCATCCTCCCGCTGGTTGCCATTTCCACCCGCGCTGCCCCCACGCCATGCCGATATGCCACGACATCTATCCTGGGGAAACGGTCTTGAGTGACAAGCATCGTGTGCATTGCCATCTTTATCAGGATTCCGCGTGCTGAGTGCATGGCGGTGGAAGCTTGAATGAAGTCTCGAAGCGCAATCCGGGCTACTTGCTCATCAGTTTCAAAAAAGTGGCTCTTCAAAAGTGAAGCCGATTTAGGCTCCACGCTTTTTTGTCAGGCGCTATTTTTGGCGCTGATTAACCAAGGTACGCTCAATCACATCACACGCATTTTTCGCACCATCTTCGAATTGAATTACTTTGCCGATCTCTTTCGCACGCGCTTTGTAATTTGGCTGGCTCAGTAGTTCTTCGATCACTGGGGTAGCCTTTTCTACGCTATAGTTTTTACGCGCCAACCATTTGCCCACTCCGAGTCTTTCGACGCGCTCGCCGTTGTCAAATTGATCGAAGCCAAATGGCACAACCAATATAGGCCGTTGCGCACGCAGGCTCTGCGCCAGGGTTCCTATGCCACCTTGGTGTACGATGAGACAGGCTTGCGGGAAGAGTTTTTCGTAAGCAACGTAGTCGATGATGAGGAGATCATTGCCTGGTTCGATTGCTGTGATTTGATCACTGTGAGAACCACACACCAATATGGCACGGCGCTTGAGTTTACATGCGATAGCGGCGCTGACAATGAAAAAATCATCGGCTACATTGACTGCAGCAGAGCCGAGTGCAAAGACGACGGGGGCTTCGCCTCCATCGATGAACAGTTGTAACTCGCGCAACGTCGTATTGTCTGCTATTTCGCTTGAAAACAAGGGAAAGCCGGTCATTGTTGTATTCACCGGCCAATCGACTTGAGCTTCGGAAAAACAGCTGGAGAACATAGCGAGTGTGCCGCAAGGTGAATATTGCCCCTCAAACAGTGGGTGACCGCTTGGCGATGGAAGTTGATGGCGCGTACAGAGTTGATACAGCGGTTTGACCCATGGCTTAGTTGTCCACTTTAATAGTTTGAACAGGCCGCGATACAAGGCGGGCCATAAGCGGTGAAGCGTTCTTAGCCAGGGTGCCGCCGATATGATCGGCGGATCATAGACTGAAAGAAAAAACATCGGCGCTAATATGGTGGATAACCAAGGTGTAGTGGCATAGTTAATTTGGCCACCTGATTATGGGTGATAACATCACCCTCAATATAAAACAGGTGACGAAATGGCAAAAAGCAGACGG
>LNFM01000689.1_pt1 | contig 81441 bp, 71 predicted proteins | sample 596031 | NCBI WGS metagenome assembly LNFM01 (sample SAMN04254537, study PRJNA301005) | activated carbon metagenome | isolation source: dual media filters at the Ann Arbor, Michigan drinking water treatment plant | place: USA: Ann Arbor | reverse complement strand
CGACGTAGACGCAGGTCATGTTCTGACCCTTCTGGTTGATGATCGTGTCGATCGCCACCGCGGTCTTGCCGGTCTGGCGGTCGCCGATGATCAGTTCGCGCTGGCCGCGGCCGATGGGCACCATCGAGTCGATCGACTTCAGGCCGGTCTGCACCGGCTGGCTGACCGACTGGCGCGCGATCACGCCCGGGGCCACCTTCTCGATGATGTCGGTCATCTTGGCGTTGATCGGGCCCTTGCCGTCGATCGGCTGACCCAGCGCGTTGACGACGCGGCCGATCAGCTCGGGGCCCACGGGCACCGAGAGGATGTTGCCGGTGCACTTGACGGTGTCGCCTTCGGAGATGTGCTCGTACTCGCCCAGGATCACCGCGCCCACCGAGTCGCGCTCGAGGTTCAGCGCCAAGCCGAAGGTCGGCTGGCCGCTGGCGGTGGGGGGGAATTCGAGCATTTCCCCGGCCATCGCATCCGACAGGCCGTGCACGCGCACGATGCCGTCGGTCACGGACACCACGGTGCCCTGGTTCTTGATGTCGGCCGAGACGGCAAGGCCTTCGATGCGGCTCTTGATCAGCTCGGAAATTTCTGCGGGATTCAGGTTCATCGTGTTCTCCGAAATGCTTGGGGCGGCGACCGCCATCGCGGTCTGCGGGGTGCCGAGGCGCTTGGGCGGCCGTCAGGCGGTCAGCGCAACCTTCATCTGTTCGAGACGGGCCTTGACCGAGGTGTCGAGCACCTCGTCGCCGACGACGACACGAATGCCGCCGATCAGTTCGGGCACGAGTTCGACGCGCGCGTTGAGCTTGCGCTGGAAGCGCTTCTCGAGCGTGGCGGCCACTTCGGCCAGCGCGGCACCTTCGATCGGAAAGGCGCTCTGGATGAGGGCGTCGGACACCCCCGAGCTGGCATTGACCAGCGCCTGGAACTGCGCCGCGATCTCGGGCAAGGCCGCCAGGCGGCCGTTGTCGAGCACGGTGCGCAGCAGGTTGCCGATCTTGACGTCCAGCGACAGACCCTTGCTCAAGGCCACGCCGGCGATCAGGTCGAAGACCTGCACTGCCGCCACCTTGGGGTTGTCGGCGTACTGGCGCAGCCGTTCGTCAGCCGCCAGCTGGGCCAGTGAGCCCATCTGCGCCTTCAACGTCTGGACGTCGCTGCCGGCCACGGCCTTGAACAGCGCTTCGGCGTAGGGCCGTGCGATGGTCGCCAGCTCGGCCATGTCAGAGCTCCGCCTTCAGCCGGCCGAGAAGCTCGGCGTGCACGCCGGCGTTCACTTCCTTGCGCAGGATGGCCTCGGCGCCCTTGACGGCCAGACCGGCCACCTGCTCGCGCAGCACTTCACGCGCCTTGACCGACTCCTGCTCGGCTTCGGCGCGGGCCGCGGCGATGATCCTGGCGGCTTCCTCGCTGGCGCGGCCCTTGGCCTCTTCGACCATCTGCTGCGCCAGGCGCTCGGCATCGGCCAGGCGCTTGGCTGCGTCGTCGCGGGCGGCGGAGAGCTGGGCTTCCACGCGCTTGTTGGCGGCGCTGAGTTCGCTCTTGGCCTTGTCGGCGGCGCTCAGGCCGTCGGCGATCTTCTTGGCGCGCTCATCGAGTGCGGCAGTGATCGGCGGCCAGACGAACTTCATCGTGAACCAGACCAGGATCGCAAAGACGATCATCTGGATGATCAGGGTGGCGTTGATGCTCACAGCTGTGACCTCGTCATGGGGTACCCAGGGCAGCGATCAATGTGACGCCACCCGCCGGACCGAAGCGTGAAATCACTTCGGCAGATTGGCGATCTGGGCCAGGAAGGGGTTGGCCGTGGCGAACCACAGGGCGATACCGGTGCCGATGATGAAGGCCGCGTCGATCAGGCCGGCCAGCAGGAACATCTTGGTCTGCAGTTCGCCCATCAGCTCGGGCTGGCGCGCGGCCGACTCGAGGTACTTGCTGCCCATGATGCCGATACCGATACAGGCACCGACAGCGCCCAGACCGATGATGATGCCGGCGGCGAGGGCGACAAAGCTGATGACTTCCATTTTTTTGCTCCAGAGAGAACGGTAGGTGAGGGAAAAGGGAACGGGGAAAGGAAAGAGAACCGAGACAGCCTTCAGCAGCGGCGCTCAGTGCGAGTCATGCGCCTGGCCCACGTACACGAGGGTCAGCATCATGAACACGAAGGCCTGCAGGGTGATGATCAGGATGTGGAAGATGGCCCACACGCTGCCGGCGATGACGTGCCCGATGGCCAGGCCGAAGCCCGTGGCCGACAGGGTGAAGGCGCCGCCCATCAGCGCGATCAGCATGAAGATCAGTTCGCCGGCGTACATGTTGCCGAACAAGCGCATGCCGTGCGAGACCGTCTTGGCGACGAACTCGATGAGCTGCATCGCGAAGTTGACCGGGTACAGGAACCACTTGTCGCCGAAGGGGGCGGAGAAGAGTTCGTGGATCCAGCCGCCGGCACCCTTGATCTTGACGTTGTAGACCAGGCACACCAGCAGCACGCTCAGCGACAGGCCCATCGTCACCGACAGGTCGGCGGTGGGCACGACGCGCTGGTAGTGGATGCCCATCATGCTGGTGATCACCGGCAGCAGGTCCACCGGCAGCAGGTCCATCGCATTCATCAGGAAGATCCATACGAAGACCGTCAGCGCCAGCGGCGCCACGAGCTTGCGGCTCTGCGCGTTATGGACGATGCCCTTGGCCTGGGAATCGACCATCTCGACCAGCAGTTCCACCGCCGCCTGAAAGCGCCCGGGCACACCCGAGGTGGCCTTGCTGGCCGCGCGCCACAGGAAGTAGCAGGTGATCACACCGAGCACCGTGGCCCAGAAGATCGAGTCGAGGTTGAAGACCGTGAAGTCCACCACCGCGGTCTGCTTCTGATTCTGCAGATGCTGGAGGTGATGGACGATGTACTCGCCTGCTGTGGGGGCGTGACCTTCGGCTGCCATGTTGTATGTCGTCCCGTGCTCTTAGCGACTTTGTCTGCGGCCGCGCCACAACAGCGCCAGCCAGTAAACCTTCATGCACAACACCAGACCCACCAGCAAGGCTGGCCAGCTCAGGGGCTGCACGAGCTTCGGGGCCAGCACCAGCATGACCACCGAAACCGCGATCTTGACAAACTCCCACAACATGAAACTGACGGCGCTGCCACCAGGCGACATGCTGCTGAGCCGGCTGGTCATGCCGCGCGCCATCAAGGCCCCCGGCAGCACCACCACGGCGGCGCCGTAAAGCACCGACCACGCCAGCTCCATCCTCTGCGTGACCAGCGCCACCAACAGCGCCGCGACCACACCCACCGCCCCTTGCGCGCCCACCACCCGCCACGGTGACAGTGACGGCAGGCGCTTGCGCAGAGCCGAAGCTTCCTCTTTCGTCAGCGGCCGGTACGGCGCCGCTCCCCCTTGGCCGTCTGCCCCATCTTCATCGTCCCAGCGGTCGTTGCGGAGCTTCCGGTCGATCGCCATGGTGGGTGAGGTCAGCAAAGCCTCGGAATTATACGAAGAAACCCGAAGACCCCCTTCAGGCATGGGTGCACGGGGCCGCTGGCGGGCACGCACGGCGCTTCGCTGGGATGATGCGCGCCATGCCCGCAGACCGCTTCCAGGCCCTCGCCCGATCGACCCTGGCCGCGCTGCTGTGCACGCTGGCCAGCGCCTGCGCCCACGCCGCGGAAGCCGCGCCCCTGCTGCCGCAGCACCACTTGCCGCCGCACCACCGCGAGGGCTTCTTCCAGAACAACTACACCGCGTTCGCGCCCAAGGGCTTGCTCGAGCTGATGAGCTGGCACTGGCAGGCGCGGCGCGACGGCCTGCCGCGGCCGCCGCGCACGCCCACGCCGGTGGTGGCGCCCGAGCGCGAATTCATCGCCGCCAACGCCCGCGCCGGCACCGCCATGCAGCCGGCCGTCACCTGGATCGGCCATGCCACGGTGCTGGCACAGCTGGGCGGCATCAACCTGCTCACCGACCCCATCTTCTCGGAGCGCGCCTCGCCCGTGCAGTGGCTGGGGCCGAAGCGCGCGCAGCCGCCCGGCCTGGCGCTGCACGAGCTGCCGCACATCGACGCGGTGGTGATCTCGCACAACCACTACGACCACTGCGACGAAGCCAGCCTGCGTGCACTGGCGGCGCAGCCCGGCGGCCCACCGCTGTTCCTGGTGCCGCTGGGCATGCGCCACTGGATGGAGGGCATAGCCATCACTCACGTGGTGGAGCTGGACTGGTGGCAATCGCAGCGCGTGGGCGATGTGGAGCTGGTGCTGACCCCCGTGCAGCACTGGTCGGCGCGCGGCCTGCACGACCGCATGCGCGCGCTGTGGGGTGGCTGGGCGGTGTTCGCGCCCGACCAACATCTGTTCTTTGCCGGCGACACCGGCTACTCGGCCGACTTCGCCGACATCCGCCAGCGCTTCGCCGCGCGCCAGCAGGACGACGGCTTCGACATCGCGCTGCTGCCGGTGGGCGCCTACGAACCGCGCTGGTTCATGGCGCAGCAGCACATCAACCCCGAGGAAGCCGTGCGCATCCATCGCGACCTGGGCGCGCGCAGCTCCATGGGCATGCACTGGGGCACCTTCGAGCTCACCGACGAGTCGCTGGACGAGCCGCCGCGCGCGCTGGCCCAGGCCCGCAACGCGGCCGGCCTGTCCGAGCAGGACTTTTTCGTGATGGCCATCGGCCAGACGCGGCGCCTGCCGCGGCGCGACGCGGGACAATCGGCGCTTGCACGGAACCCGCAGCCTGCCGCTGCCTCCAAACCCAGCCCATGAAGATTGCCCGTCTCGTATTTGCCGGCATCGCGCTGCTCTGCGCCGTGACCGTGGCCCAGGCCCAGGCCAATCCGGCCGTGGTCACCACCCCGCAGGTGCGGGCCGAACTGGTGGCGCATGCGCCCGAAGGCGTGGGCGCCGGCAAGCCGCTGTGGCTGGGCCTGAAGATCGATCATCAGCCGCACTGGCACACCTACTGGAAGAACCCGGGCGATTCCGGCCTGCCCACCACCCTGGCCTGGCAGTTGCCGGCGGGCGCCACGGCCGGCGACATCGTCTGGCCGACACCGCTGCGCCTGCCCATCGGCCCGCTCATGAACTTCGGCTACGAGGGCACGCTGCTGCTGCCGGTGGCCGTGACGCTGCCCGCCGGCTGGCAGAGCGATGCGCTGGACATCAAGCTGCGCGCCGACTGGCTGGTGTGCAAGGACGTGTGCATCCCCGAAGGCGGAGACTTCGCGCTCAGCCTGCCGACGCAGGCGGCGACCGCCGGCCACGCCGCGCTGTTCGACGCTGCGCGCGCTGCCGCGCCGCTGGTCGTGGCCACGGCCCAGGCCACGGCCACGGTCGAGCGCGGTGCGCTGGTGTTGCGCGTGGCCGGTCTGCCCGCCGCCCTGCAGGGCAAGGAACTGCGCTTCTTCCCCGAAACGCCGGGCCTGATCGCCAACGCCGCCCATCAGCAGGCCACCTGGCAGGGCGCCGACTGGAGCGCGCGCGTGCCGCTGGACCCGCATCGCACCGACGCGCCCCCCACGATTCCGGCCGTGCTGGCCTTCGACCGCTCCCCCGGCGTGCAGCTGCAGGTGGCCGTGACCACCCCCTGGCCCAGCGCCACGCCGGCCACCGCGGCAACGCTGCCGCCACTGGCCGCCACGCCGCCGCCCGCGGCCGACATGGGCCTGGCGCTGTCGCTGTTGCTGGCCCTGCTGGGCGGCACGCTGCTCAACCTGATGCCCTGCGTGTTTCCGGTGCTGTCGCTCAAGGTGATGGGCTTCGCCCGCCACGCGCACGACCGCCGCGGCCTGGTCACCGGCGGCCTGGCCTACACCGCGGGCGTGGTGCTGTCCTTCGTCGCGCTGGCCGCCCTGCTGCTGGCGCTGCGCGCCGGCGGCGAACAACTCGGCTGGGGCTTCCAGCTGCAGCAGCCCGCGGTGGTGGCGGCGCTGGCGGCGCTGTTCACGCTGATCGGCCTCAACCTGGCCGGCGTGTTCGAATTTGCCTCGGTGCTGCCTTCTTCCTGGGCCGCAGCGCGCGCGCGCCACCCGGTAGTCGATTCGGCGCTCACCGGCGTGCTGGCCGTGGCCGTGGCCTCGCCCTGCACTGCGCCTTTCATGGGCGCCTCGCTGGGTGCGGCCATGACGATGCCCGCCGCGCAAGGCCTGGCGGTGTTTGCCGCGCTGGGCCTGGGCATGGCCCTGCCCTACCTGGCAGCCAGCGCCTGGCCGGGGCTGGCGCGGCTGCTGCCGCGGCCGGGGGTGTGGATGGCGCACTTCAAGGTGCTGATGGCCTTCCCCATGTTTGCCACCGTGGTGTGGCTGGTGTGGGTGCTGGGCCAGCAGGCCGGCATCGACGGTGCCGCGGCCCTGCTGGGCCTGCTGCTGGCGCTGGCCTTCACGGCCTGGGCGCTGGGCTCGCCCGCGCTGGGCCGGCGGGCGCGCAACGGCTTCGGCGCCGCGGCGCTGCTGTTGATGGCGGTGGCGCTGTTCTGGGCCGTGCCAGTGCTGCGCCACGAGGCCGTGGCCCAGGCCAACGACGCGGCCGCCGACTGGCAGCCCTGGTCGCCCGAGCGCGTGGCCCAGGCACAAGCGGCCGGGCAGCCGGTGTTCGTGGACTTCACCGCCGCCTGGTGCGTGACCTGCCAGTTCAACAAGCGCACGACATTGGCCGACGCGCAGGTCATGGCCGATTTCGCGGCGGCCAAGGTGCTGCTGCTGCGCGCCGACTGGACGCGTCGCGACGCCGACATCAGCGCCGAGCTCTCGCGCTTCGGCCGCAGCGGCGTGCCGGTGTACGCGCTCTATGCCCCCGGCGCCGCTGGGCCGGTGCTGTTGAGCGAGATTCTCAGTGTCGACGAAGTGCGCCGCGCCATCGCGGCGCTGCCGCGCAGCTGACAGGGGCCCGCCCATGAAGCGACTCATCGCCGCCAGCCTGCTGGCGCTGGCCCCGATTGCGGCTTGCGCCGCCACCACCGTGGGCCAGCCGGCTCCGGCCTTCAGCGCGGTGGATACCAGCGGCAAGCCGGTGAAGCTGGCCGACTTCAAGGGCCGGCACGTGGTTCTGGAATGGGTCAACCCCGAGTGCCCCTTCGTCGAGAAGCACTACGGCAGCGCCAACATGCAGGGCACGCAGCGCGAGGCGGTGGCCAAGGGCGTGGTCTGGCTGGCCATCAATTCCACCCACACCGGCCACAGCGAGTTCAAGACCCCGGCGCAGATGGCGCAGTGGATGCAGGCCCAGAAGGCCGCGGCCAGCGCCACGCTGCTGGACAGCGACGGCAGCATCGGCCGCGCCTACGGTGCGCGTACCACGCCGCACATGTACATCGTCGACCCGGCCGGCACCCTGGTCTATGCCGGCGGCATCGACAACCGGCCCACGGCCGACCCGGCCGACATCGCCGGCGCGACCAACCACGTGAAAGTGGCGCTGGCCGAGGCCCTGGCCGGCCAGCGCATCAGCCAGCCAGCGACACGGCCCTACGGCTGCAGCGTCAAGTACTCGAGCTTGTAGGGCTGGCGAGCCCGTAGCCCTGCGCCAGCGCCACGAAGCGCTGCGCCGAGGCAGCCGCGTCGAAGTCGGGGCCCAGTTCCTCGGCCATGATCTGCGCCACGGGTTCGGCCAACTGCGCCGCGGCAGCGGCATCCAGGAACAGCAGGCGGCAGCGCCGCGCCAGCACGTCCTCGACCTGGCGCGCCAGCTCATGGCGCACGGCAAAGCGCACCATGGCCTCGCTCAGGCCGGGGTGGCCGCTCTCGGCGTCGCGCCACAGCCAGTGGGCGGCGCCGGGCAGGGCATGCAACAGCGCGGCCTCGCTGCCGTACAAGTGTTCGCCCGGCGGCTCCGACAGCGGCCGGCCGGGCGCCGCGCCCAGCAGCGGCAGACGCACCGTGGCACCGGCCGGGCGCCGCGGCAGCAGGCCGCGCGTCATGGCGCGGTCCAGCACGTCTTCGGCCATGGCACGGTAGGTGGTCCACTTGCCGCCGGTGACGGTGACCAGGCCCGAGCGCGCGACGATCACCGTGTGTTCGCGCGACAGCGCCTTGGTGTCGTGGCCGTCGCCGCCCTGCTGCTTGACCAGCGGCCGCAGCCCCACCCAGACCGAGCGCACGTCGGCGCGCTGCGGCGCGCGCGCCAGGTAGCGGCCGGCCTCGCGCAGGATGAAGGCGATCTCTTCGGCAAAGGGCGCGGGCTCGCGCGCCAGGTCGGCACGCGGCGTGTCGGTGGTGCCCAGGATGGTCTTGCCCAGCCAGGGCACGGCAAAGAGCACGCGGCCGTCCACGGTGCGCGGCACCAGCAGCGCATGGCCGCCGGGCATGAAGGATCGGTCCACCACCAGGTGCACGCCCTGGCTGGGCGCCACCAGCGGCGCGCGCGTCGGGGCGTCGGCTTCGCGGTCCATGTCGCGCACCGCGTCCACCCACACGCCGGCGGCGTTGACCACGCAGTGCGCGCGCACGTCGGCGTGCTGGCCCGTCTCGGCGTCCTGCACGCGCAGGCCGCGCACCTGGCCCTTCTCGCGCAGCAGCGCCACCGCCTCGCAGTGGTTCAGCACCAGGGCGCCGCGGGCCAGCGCGGTGCGCGCCAGCAGCAGCGCCAGGCGGGCGTCGTCGAACTGGCCGTCCCAGTAGCGCACGCCGCCTTTCAGCGTGCCCAGCGGCCCGTGGCCGCGCACGCCCGGCATCAGTTGCAGCGCGCGGCTGGCGCTCAGCCACTCGGTGGCACCCAGGCCCTGACGGCCCGCCAGCGCGTCGTAGGCCTTGAGGCCGGCGCCGTAGAAGGCGTTCTCCCACCACTGGTAGCCGGGCATGACGAAGGCCAGGCGCTGCGCCACGTGCGGCGCGTTGGCCAGGATGGCGGCGCGTTCGTGCAGGGCCTCGTGCACCAGGCCGACGTCACCCTGCGCCAGGTAGCGCACGCCGCCGTGGGCCAGCTTGGTGGCGCGCGACGAGGTGCCGGCGGCGAAGTCGTGCGATTCGACCAGCACCACCGACAGGCCGCGGGCCACCGCGTCCAGCGCCACGCCCAGACCGGTGGCGCCGCCGCCGATCACCGCCAGGTCCCATTCGCGCGGCGCCTGCAGCCGCGCCCAGAGGTCGGCGCGGGCGGTGGAGTGCTGCACGGCGCGCCGCCCTTCAGCCGCGGGCAAAGTTGACCGGCAGGCCCGGCACCGCCACGCGCGCGGCCAGCACGCAGCCGGCCAGCGGTTGCGCTTCAAGCTCGGCCGGGGGCCGCTTGTAGCGCGCCGTGGTCAGGTACAGCGTGCGCAGGTCGGGCCCGCCGAAGCAGGGCATGGTGGGGCAGCGCACTGGCAGCGGCACTTCCTGCAGCACGCGGCCATCGGGCGCCAGGCGCAGCAGGCGCTGGCCCTCGAACATGGCGCACCAGTAGGCGCCTTCGGCATCCACCGCGGCACCGTCGGGGCGGCCGCCATAGGCCGACAAATCACCGTCGGCCGGCTTGGGCGGGAATTCGGCGAACACGCGCCGGCCCGAGATCACGCCCTCGCCGAGCTGGAAGTCGAAGGCGTAGACGCAGTGCGCGGCGGTGTCGCTCCAGTACATCGTGCTGCCGTCGGGGCTGAAGGCCAGGCCGTTGCCCACCGTGATATCGCCCGCCATGCGGTGCAGACGCCCGCGCTCCCAGCGGTACAGCGCGGCCGCCGGCGCGTCGCGCGGCTCATAGATGGTGCTGACCCACAGCCGGCCCTGCGGGTCGGCACGGCCGTCATTGAAGCGTTCCTGCGCCGGCTTGTAGGGCGGCGCGGCCAGGCGCTCGCGCTGGCCGCTGTCGGGGTTGAAGCGGAACAGCCCGTCGCGCATGGCCAGCAGCAGGTCGCCGTCGGGCAAAGGGGCGCAGCAGCCGGGCTCGGTCTCCAGCGCCCATTGCCGGTGCTGCGCAGTGGCCGGCGTGAAGCGGTGCAGCGCCTTGCCGGGGATGTCGCACCAGTACAGGCAGGCCTGCTCGGGGTGCCAGAAAGGCGACTCGCCCAGCAGCGAGGGGACGATCGGCAGGGGCCTGAAATCCACGTGGCCGCCCCTGGCTCAGACCGCGTCGATCTCCAGCTTCATCCAGGCGTCGAAGGTGGCGCCGGGTGCCAGCGCGCGCAGGCCGTGCGCGGCAGGGTCGGACATGTGGATGGCGTTGCTGACGTGGCTGACGGGCTCGACGCAGTAGTAGGGCTTGGTGTCGGGCGTGTAGACCACCAGGTAGGGCAGCGACGAAGTGAGGCGCAGCGACAACTTCTCGTCGCGGATGCGCGCCGGGCCGCGCCAGCCTTCGAAGCAGTGGTCGAAGGCCAGGTGCGCCACATCGCCGTCGATGCCCGGCTGCGGCACGTGGCGCGTGGGCAGGCCGCTGGCGTCGCTGTCCCAGCGGTCGGTCAGCTCGATGTGCAGTCGGCTGCGATGGCGCTTGGGAAAGTAGGGGTGCCAGCCCAGGCCCACCGGCTGCGGCTGCGCGGACAGGTTGGTGCAGGCCAGGTGCACTTCCAGCGCGCCTGCAGTCAGCACGAAGCGCTGGCGCGCCTCGAAGGCAAAGGGCCAGTGCGCATCGGCGGCGTGCACGTAGCGCAGTTCGGCCTGGTCGGGCGCCTGCGCCACCACGTCCCAGGGCCGCTGCCAGGCCACGCCGTGCACCGAGTGCGGGTTGTCGTCGAAGTTGGGCGCGGTCTGGTGGTCCTGCCCCTGCCAGCGGAAGCGGCGGTAGCCCAGGCGGTTGGAATAGGGCACCAGCGGGTAGCAGCCGGCCTGGCGCGCGCCGCTCAGATCGGCCGCTTCGGTGCTGCGCAGCACCGCGGTGTCGCCCAGCCACAGGCCGGCGACGGCGCCGCCCAGGTCGGGCCGCAGGGCCAGGCGCAAATCGCCCTGGCGCAATTCGATAGGAGTAATGCTCATGCCCCGATGATGCCGCAAGCCGCGCCCGGGCCCGGCGCGGGATGGGGCACGAAGGCGCGCTACCAGCGTGTGGCGGGGGCGTCGAGCTCGGCCTTGAGGTAGTGCGCGCCCGGGATGGGGTTGAAGTAGTAGGGCGGGGTTTCCTCGAAGCCCAGCGATTCGTACAGGCCGCGCGCGGCCTCCATCTGGTCCAGCGTGTCCAGCAGCATGCACGAATAGCCTGCCTGGGTGGCCAGCTCCATCAACTGTTGCGCCAGCAACCGTCCCAGACCAAAGCGGCGCCAGGCGCGCGGCACGTACAGGCGCTTCATCTCGCAGGCGTTCACGTGGTCGGCGTCCGGCAGCGGGCGCATGGCGCCGCAACCAGCCGGCTGGCCGTCCACCTGCGCCAGCAGCAGCGCGCCGCCGGGCGCGGCATAGGCGCCGGGCAGGCCGGCCAGTTCGGCATCGAACTGCTGGAAGCACAGGTCTATGCCCAGGCCCGCGGCGTACTCGCGGAACAGCACGCGCACGGCCTCGATCTGCGCCGGGGTCTCGGCCTGCAGCAGTTCGATGCGGTGCTTCATGCGCTCAACCCTGCAGCGTCACCCAGTAGGCACCGGCCGCACACAGCATCACGACCACCACCGCCAGCACGCGCTGCGCCATGCCGTCGGCGCTGTGCGGCGTGCCCGCTGGCAGGGCCTTGTCGCCCAGCAGCATGGGCCGCACCAGGTTCACGCCCTTGGCCAGCAGGTAGTACAGGATGGCCGCCACGTGCAACCCCACCAGGCCCAGGATGATCCACTGGCCCCAGGTCTTGTGCCAGCTGGTGGCCAGCGCCGCGGTGGCCGTTTCGACCAGGCCGTTGAGCGGGCCGGAATAGGCGATCTCGTCGTCGGCCACCAGCCCGGTGGCCACTTGCACAGCCAGGATGGCCAGCAGGCCGAAGACCGAGAAGCTGCCCAGCGGGTTGTGGCCCACGTCCAGGTGCTCGCCCGGCCGCGTCTGGCCGCGCAGGTAGCGCAGCACCGTGGCCGGGGCATAGATGAAGCTGGCAAAGCGCGACCAGCGCCCACCCACCAGACCCCACACCAGGCGGAAGGCCAGCAGCGTGAGCATCACGTAGCCCGCGCGGAAGTGCCAGTCCATGGCACCGCCACCGATCTTGGCCGTGACCACAGAGGTCACGAGGCACAGCGCCAGCGTCCAGTGGAACGCCCGCGTGGGCAGGTCCCACACGCGCACGGGTTGTCGGAGGTGTTCGGGCATGTTGCGGCGGCAAAGCTGGAACGGCTGCAACCATACCGCGACTTGCCCGCAGGCATCGCCCGGGTCGCTTGTTACCGACAGTTACGCCGTCGCCTGAAATCGACGGCTCGTACCCGGCGTACACCCTCCGTACACTCCAGCCCCGGCGCGAACTGCGCCCTGGGCATATACCCCTCACCCCATCCGCACCTTCCCGTCACCCGGAGTCTCTCGCATGCAGAAGTTCATCCTTGCCGCCACCGCCGTAGCCGCGCTTGCCATCGCCCTGCCTGCCGCCGCGCAGTTCCAGAAGCCCGAAGACGCGGTCAAGTACCGCCAGAGCTCGATGTTCGTGATCGGCCAGCATTTCGGCCGCGTCGGCGCCATGGTCCAGGGCAAGGCGCCGTACGACGCCGCTGCTGCCGCGGCCAACATCGAGGTGGTGGCCAGCATGGCCAAGCTGCCCTTTGCCGGCTTCGTGGAAGGCACGTCCAGCACCGAGAAGGGCAAGTCCAAGGCCGACATCTGGACCAAGCGCGCCAAGTTCGACGAAGGCGCCAAGGCCATGCAGGACGCCATGGTCAAGCTCGTTGCCGCCAGCAAGGCCAACAACCTGGACACGCTCAAGCCGGCCTTCGGCGACGTGGGCAAGACCTGCAAGGGCTGCCACGACGACTTCCGCAACCAGTGATCGCCCGCCTTTCAGCGGTCTGAACAGGGCCCGCTTCGGCGGGCCTTCTTACTGGTCGGCGCCCGCTTCACCAAGTCTTCTTTCTGTTGAGGCACACTCGCGCTGCTTCAACAAAACGAGGAGAACTGCATGAACTCTCTACCCCCTTCCCCCTTGCGCCGCCACCTGTTAGCTGGTAGCGCCAGCGCCCTGGCCGCCGCCGGCCTGGCCAGCTTCACGCGCGGTGCCGTGGCGCAGACGGCCGCCGTGGCCGCGCCCAAGCCGCTGCCTGCCTATGCGGGCTGGAAGGATCCGAATGCGCTGATCGTGCACAGCAGCTCGACCATCGAGACCCGCCGCAGCGCCTTCGGCAATGGCGTCATCACGCCGGCCGAACAGCTGTACGTGCGCAACAACCTGCCCGCGCCCGACGCCGCCATCCTGGCCGACCGCGATGCCTGGCAAGTGGCCGTCTCTGGCGTGAAGAACCCGCGCACGATGACGCTGCGCGAGCTCAAGTCCCTGGGCATCGAGTCCGTGGCCATGGTGCTGCAGTGTTCGGGCAACGGCCGCGGCTACTTCCCCAGCAAGCCCAGTGGCACGCCCTGGCAGGTGGGTGCCGCCGGCTGCGTGATGTGGAGCGGCGTGCCCGTGCGCTGGGTGGCCGATGCACTGGGCGGCTTGGCCGACGGCATGATGTTCATGACCGGCACCGGCGGCGAGGCGCTGCCCGCGGGCGTGGACCCCAAGACGGTGATCGTCGAACGCTCGGTGCCGGCATCGGCCATGGCCGATGCGCTGCTGGCCTGGGAAATGAACGGCGCGCCCCTCTCGCTGGCGCACGGCGGCCCGCTGCGCCTGATCGTGCCCGGCTACACCGGTGTCAACAGCATCAAGTACGTCAAGCAACTGGCCTTTACCGCCAAGGAAACCGACGCGCGCATCATGTCGCACGGCTACCGCATCTCGCCGCCGGGGGCCAAGGGCGACCCCTCGCAGCCTTCGGTGCAGCAGATGGGCGTGAAGTCGTGGATCAACAGCCCGGCGCCCGACAGCGGGCCGCTCAAGGCCGGCATGGTGCAGATCCTGGGCGTGGCCTTCGGCGGCATCAATGCCGTGGCCAAGGTCGAGGTCTCGCTGGACGGCGGCAAGAACTGGGCGCCCGCGCGTTTCGTCGGCCCCGACCTGGGCCGCTTTGCCTGGCGCCAGTTCGCGCTGGCCACGCGCCTGCCGGCCGGCAGCTACGAGCTCGCCAGCCGTGCCACCGACAGCGCCGGCAACGTGCAGCCCGAGCAGCGTTTCGAGAACGCCGGCGGCTACAACAACGCCAGCTGGGTGGACCACGCCGTCAAGGTGACGGTGGCATGAAGTCGGCGCGCGCGGCCACTTGGCTGTTGGCCGCCGCGTTGGCGCCCGCGGCAGTGCCAGCAGCGATAGCGGCCGACGCCGAGCAGGTGGCGCTGGGCCGGCGCCTGTTCACGCAGGAGGCACAGCCCTCCTGCGCGCTGTGCCACACGCTGCACGACGCGGGCAGCGCGGGCGCCGTGGGCCCGGTGCTGGACGAGTTGAAGCCCGATGCCCGCCGCGTGGCCGCCGCTCTGCGCAACGGCATCGGCGCCATGCCCTCGTTTGCCGAAAAGCTGAGCGAGGCGCAGATCCAGGCGCTGGCCGCCTACGTGTCCAAGGCCAGCGGCGCGGTGCCTTAGGCCTGGGGTCAGTCCGGCGCGAAGCCGAGCACGACCCTGCGCGTCATGGCTGACTTCTTCTGGTGATCGCTCACATCCGCTGCGCGGATATGAGCGCTCCCCGAAGCAATCAGCCCCGGCCTGCTGCCGGCCCGGCAAAGCCGAGGATGACCCTGCGGGTCATGGCCGACTTCTTCTCAATCTTCGTGACCACCACGGCGCCCACCTCGGCGGTGTTGCCCACGTGCGTGCCGCCACAGGGCTGCAGGTCCACGCCTTCGATCTCGAGCACGCGCACGCGGCCCAGGCCGCGCGGGGGTTGCACGCTCATGCTGCGCACCAGCTGCGGGTTGGCGTCGAGTTCGGCCTCGCTGATCCAGCGGTGGCGCACGGCGCGCGATTCGACCACCAGGCGCGCGATGCCGGCGCTGAGCTGTTCCTTGTCCAGCGGCTCGTTCATGTGGAAGTCCAGCCGCGCATAGGCCGCGGTGATGGAGCAGCCGTCCACCGGATGCGGCACCAGCGCGCACAGCAGGTGCGTGGCGGTGTGGAAGCGGCGGTGCGCCTGGCGCCGCGCGGCGTCGATGCGCGCCACGACGCGCGTGCCCGGGGCAAAGGCCGACAGGTCGGCGCCGGGCGCGGGCACATGGGCGATGGCGCCGGGCAGGGCCTTGTGCTTGCGCGTGTCGGTGATCTGCAGCACGGCGCCCTCCGCCGTCGTCAGCGTGCCGGCGTCGCCCGCCTGGCCGCCGCCCAGCGGATAGAAGACGCTGCGGTCGAGCACGATGCCTTCTTCGTCAACGGCCAGCACGGTGGCGTGGCATTCCAGCAGCGTGGCGTCTTCGCGGAACAGCTCTTCGGTCGTCATGCTCATTGGCTTTGCAGGGTGATGGGGCCGCGCGGCGTGGCCAAGGTGGCCTGCAGCGCCGGGGCGCCGCTGGCCTGGACCTGCACGCCCGGCAACTGCAGCACCTCGCGCGCGGCATCCGGCACGCCGCGCAGCACCAGCCCCTGCAGCGCCACGCCGCTGTCGGCCATCTGCGCGGCCGGGTGCCGGCCCTGCCATTCGATCAGCGTGGGCAGCGCGCCGCCGCAGCCCAGGCTGCCGTCGGGGCGTAGCACGATGCGCCAGGACAGCAGGCCCTGCGGCGTGTCGCGGCTGGCCGTCACCGGCTCGCCGGGCTGCAGTTGCAGCGTATCCAGGCCCTGGCGCAGCGCGTCCAGTTGCTCGGAGCGCGCCACCAGGTGCAGCAGCTGCGGCGCTTGCGCCAGTGCGGCCTGCAGCGCAGGGTCATCCAGGCCGAACCAGCGCGGCCGCGCGGGCGGCGGCGCCTCGGGGTCAATGGCAATGATCTCGAGGTAGGCGTCGGGGAAGCCGGGGCCGGCGATCTTGAGCAGCCGGTTGTGCGTGCCCATCAGCGCATGCCGGCCGCCCGGGCCGGGCGCTACGCCGAGCGTGGCCTCGCACCAGGCAGCGCCCTGGGCCAGGCTGGCCGCGCCCACCACCAGGTGGTCGACGCGGGCGGCGGGCGTCACAGCTCCACCTCGCCCGCTATGCACACGGCCACGTCGCCGCCGATCCAGATGTCGCCATCCGCGGCCTCGACATGCACGCGCCCCGCGCGCCCCAGCACCGCGCCCTGCGCCGCCACGTAGCGCGGCGGCGCCAGCCCGGAACTGATGAGCCATTGCGCCAGGCTGGCGTTCAGGCTGCCCGTGACCGGATCTTCGACCAGGCCGCCGGGCTGATGGAACAAGGCCCGCACCTCGAAGGCGCAGTCGCTGCCGGCCGGATGGGCGCCGACCAGGCCCAGCTTCACGTCGCCCAGCAGCGCGGCGTCGGGCCGCACGGCCAGCACCTGCGCGGCGGAGCGCAGCTGCAGCGCGCACCAGCCCGGGCCGTTGTCCACCCACTGGTGGCGCAGCACGTCGTCGGCCGCCAGGCCCAGGCCGCGCAGCAGGCGCTGCAGCAGCGCGTCGTCCAGCAGGCCGGTGCGGCGCAGCGGCGGCGCAGCAAAGGCAAGACGACTGCCGGCTGCGCCGCCAGGTGCCAATCGCCCGCCTCCACGCCGGATGCGCACCAGGCCCACACCGCACTCCTGCACCACCACGCCCGGGTCGCGCGGCACGCCGCCGGCCGCCAGCCAGGCGTGGCAGCTGCCCAGCGTGGGATGACCGGCAAAGGGCAGCTCGCCGCCGGGGGTGAAGATGCGCACGCGGTAGTCGGCATGGGCAGCCGCGGCATCGCTGGGCGGCAGCAGGAAAGTGGTCTCCGACAGATTGGTCCAGCGCGCGAAGGCCGCCATCGTGTCATCCGACAAGCCCTGCGCCGCATGCACCACCGCCAGCGGGTTGCCCAGCAGCGGCTGCGCGCTGAAGACGTCGAGCTGATGGAAGCGGCGCTTCACGCGGCCAGCGCCTCTTTCAGCACGCCGGCCAGCGCCACCACCCCCTGCGTGATGAGCTGGGGCGCGACCGTGACGAAGCTCAGGCGCAGCGTGTTGGCATGCCCGCCGCCGGCAAAGAAGGGCGCGCCCGGCACGAAGGCCATGCCGGCCTCCACCGCGCGCGGCAACAAGGCGGTGGCATCCAGTTGCGGCGGCAGCTCCACCCAGAAGAACATGCCGCCACTGGGCACGTTCCAGCGGCAGCCGGCGGGCATGTGCTGCTCCAGCGCGGCGCGCATGGCGTCGCGGTGCAGCTTGTAGCGCGCGCGCACCGTGGGCACGTGCTGGCGCAGGAAGCCGTCCTTGATGACCTCGTACACCACGCGCTGGTTGAAGCCGGGCGTGTGCAGGTCGGCCGCCTGCTTGGCCTGCAGCAGCTTGGGGTACAGCAGCGGCGGCGCCAGCACGTAGCCCAGGCGCAGCCCCGGCGCCAGCACCTTGCTGAACGAGCCCAGGTACACGGCCGATTCGCCCATGCGCGCGGCGATGGGCGGCGGCGGCGGGGCGTCGAACCACAGTTCGCCGTAGGGGTTGTCCTCGACCACCGGCAGACCGATTTCCAGCGCCTTGGCCGCCAGCGCCTGGCGCCGCGCAGCCGTGAGGCAACGGCCACTGGGGTTCTGGAAGTTGGGCAGCAAGTACATGAAGCGCGCGCCGCGCGCCGCGCCCAGCGCGTCGGGGTCGGGGCCTTCGTCGTCGCCCTCGATGGCGGTGAACTCGGCCTCGTACGGCGCAAAGGCCTGCAGCGCGCCCAGGTAGGTGGGCGACTCCACCGCCACGCGGCTGCCCGGGTCTATCAGCACCTTGCCCACCAGGTCCAGCCCCTGCTGCGAACCGGTGGTGATGAGCACGTGCGCGGCGTCGGCTTCCAGGCCCATGCCCGACAGCTCGGTGGCCACCCATTCGCGCAGCGGCGCGTAGCCCTCGCTGGCGGCGTACTGCAGCGCCTCGCGCGGGCTGTCGCGCAGCACGCGCGCCGTGGCCTCGCGCATGGCCGCCACCGGGAAGCCATCCGCCGACGGCAGCCCGCCGGCCAGCGAGACGATGCCCGGGCGTTCGGTGATCTTGAGGATCTCGCGGATCGTCGAGGGATTGAGCCGCTCGGCGCGGCGTGCCATCTGCCAGGTCATGCGGGATTCTCTCCAGGTTTGGCGCGCGGCGCTGGCAGCGCGGTGCGCACCGGCATGCGCCGGCCGATGAAGACGACGGCGATCACCGCCAGTGAAAACACCAGGGTCAGCGGGTCCAGCCGCTCGCCCAGCACCGGCACCGCGAACAGCAGCGCCAGGAAGGGCTGCAGCAGCTGCACCTGGCTCACGCGCACCACGCCGCCCAGGGTGAGGCCACGGTACCAGGCAAAGAAGCCCAGCCACATCGAGAACAAGGTGACATAGGCGAATCCGCCCCAGGCCGCGGCGCTGGCCGGCGCCACGGGCCAGAACCACAGCGCCGCCGGCACGGTGAAGGGCAGCGACAGCACCAGCACCCAGCAGATCACCTGCGGCGCCGGCAACTCGGCCGCGACCTTGGCGCCGCCGACGTAGCCGATGCCGGTGCTCAGCACCGCCAGCAGCAGCCAGCCGTCACCCGCCGAGAGCGCGCCGCCGCCCTGCCAGGCGGCAAAGACCAGCACCAGGGCGCAGCCGGCCAGCGCGCAGGCCCAGAAGCCGGCCGAGGGCCGCTGGCGGAACACCAGCGCGCCGCACAGCGCGGTGGCGAGCGGTATCAGCCCGCTCACCACCGCGGCGTGCATGGCGTCGACCTCGCGCAGCGCCAGCGCCAGGCACAGCGGAAAGCCCAGCACCGTGCCTAGAGCGCTGATGGCCAGCGCCGGCAGATGGCGCCGCGCCGGCCAGGGCGCGCGCAACGCCAGCAGGTAGGCCACGCTCAGCAGCCCGGCCAGCGCGGCGCGGCCGGCGGTCACGAAGGCCGGCGACAGCTGCGGCGCGCTGGCGTCGCCCACCGCCAGCCGCGTCATGGGCAGGGTCATGGCGAAGATGGTGATGCCCAGGAAGCCGAGCGCCAGGCCGCGGCGGCTGTCGTTCATGGGCGGACAAGGGTGTCGTTGAGGGCGGTGCGCACGGACCACAGTCTAGGGGGCAGTAGCAACACAGAAGCAGTACATTCGCGGCGACAGATCGCCAAACTGTATTGCCGATGACGACCACACAGCAGCCCGCTCCCTTGCTGGCCCACGCCGCCGGCGCCACGCTGACCGAACAGCTGGCGGCGCGCTTTGCCGAGCGCATCGCCCAGCGCCTGCTGGCGCCGGGCGCGCGCCTGCCCTCGGTGCGCGACTGCGCGGCGCGCCAGGGCGTGAGCCCCAGCACCGTGGTCGGCGCGTACGACCTGCTGCAGGCGCGCGGCCTGGTGCTGGCGCGGCCGCAGCGCGGCTACTTCGTGCGCGAAGCCGCCGCACCGGCCACGCCTGCGGCCGCGCGCGCCCGGCCGGCCTTGCCCGCACCGGTGGACGCCACGGCGCTGATCCGCGGCATGTTCCAGGCCCAGCACGGGCACGCGGCGCCGGGCATGGGCACGCTGCCAGAGGCCTGGCTGGACGCGCCGCTGCTGCAGCGCGCGCTGCGCCGCGTCTGCGCCGCGCCCGAAGCCTGGCTGCGCTACGGCGAACCCGCCGGCGACGCCACGCTGCGCGCCGCGCTGGCACAGCGCCTGGCAGACATCGGCATCGCCGCCGCGCCCGCGCAGATCGTCACCACCCTGGGCGCCACGCACGCGCTGGACCTGGTGGCGCGCACCCTGCTGCAGCCCGGCGACGCGGTGCTGGTGGACGAGCCCGGCTGGGCCGTGGAATACGCCCGCCTCACGCGCATGGGCATGCGGCTGCTGCCGGTGCCGCGCGACGCGGATGGCCCCGACCTGGCGGTGATGGAAGCGCTGATCAAGGCCCACCGGCCGCGCCTGTACGTCACCGTGTCGGTGCTGCACAACCCCACCGGGCACTCGCTCACGCCGGCGCAGGCGCACCAGGTGTTGAAGCTGGCCGACGCGCACGACATCGTCATCGTCGAGGACGACACCTACAGCTGGCTGGCGCCGGCGCACGCCACGCGCCTGGCGCAGCTGGACGGCTTGCGGCGCACGGTCTACATCTCGGGCTTCTCCAAGATCCTGGTACCGCAGTGGCGCGTGGGCTTCGTGGCCGCCGCACCGGCGCTGGCCGAGCGCCTGATCGACACCAAGCTGGTGGCCACGCTCACCACCCCGGCGCCGCTGGAGCAGGCCGTGGCCATCTGCCTGCAGCAGGGCAGCCTGCGCCGCCACGCCGAGCGCGTAACGGCGCAACTGCACGCCGCGCGCGAACGCACCGTGCGCCTGGCACGCACCGCCGGCTGCCGCTTCGTCACGCCGCCGGCCGGATTGTTTGGCTGGCTGGACGTGGGCTGCGACACCGAGGCACTGGCGCTGCCGCTGCTGGACGAAGGCTGGCTCACCGCCCCCGGCGCGCTGTTCCACGCCACACCGCGGCCCACCACGCTGATGCGCGTGAACTTCGCCAGCGCGCAGGAGCCGCGCTTCTGGCAGCGCTTGGCGGCGTTGCGGCCCGGTGCGTGACGCGGAGCCGGGCGCCGCCCGGCTCAGAGCCGCCTGATCGATTCGGTCTGGGCCACCGAGGCCGCCGTGCTCAGGGCCGTGGCCTCCAGCAGCAGTTGCGAGATCTGCGACTGGATCTGCAACGCCCTGACCAGCGTGCTCACGGTGCCCGTGGCCGTGAAAGCGTTCAGTGCATCGGACAACTGTGCCTGCAACTGGCCGACTTGATTCCGGAGCAAGGGGTTGATGCCTGCTTGCCTGGTGTATCCGCCGATCATGATTTCTCTCCGTAGATGAGAACCGGCCGGCGCGCGAGAACCGGTTGCCGGCCGCAGGGTCAATATACAGCCGGCCGTACAGGGCCGCACCTCTACAATTTGCACGGCACTCGGCGGTGCCGGCAACGCGGCCGGATGGGTGACGCAGGCTCCATGGGGGCCGCGCCAGCCCTGGTTGCCGGCGCGATGTGGCCCCCGCCGCTGCCAACAAACGATGGAGTATCTGAGCCAGCTCCTGAGCCGCCATCGAAGCCGGACCGCGGCCTCACTGGCGCTCGCCACGGCGTCCGGGCAGCTGGCCGACCCGCCCGCGCCGATGCCGTGTCATCCGCTGCTCGGAGAGATCGGCTATCCGATCGCCGCCGCCGAGTTCGAGGGCGCGCGTTTCCAAGACGTGGATGGCAACGGGTACCTTGATTTCTCGATGGCATTCGGCTCGGCCCTGTTCGGCCACAACCCGGATTTCGTGCGAACGGCGCTGATCGACCAGCTCGAACGCGGCTATGGCGTCGGGCCGCCGAGTGCGCTGGCCGCAGAGCTTGCCGCCAGCGTCGCGCAGATGACCGGCCTGCAGCGCGTCGCCTTCGCCTGCAGCGGAACGGAAGCCGTGATGCTGGCCCTGCGCCTGGCGCGCACCACCACCCTGCGCAGCCGGATCGCGCTGTTCACCGGGTCCTATCACGGCCAGTACGACGGCACGCTGGCGCAGGCGGATCCCGCCGCCCCGGGGCATCAAGGCATTCCCGCGGCGCCGGGCATCTGCAGGTCCAGCGTGGCCGATGTGCTGGTGTTGCCTTTCGCCGGCGACGATGCGCTACAGGCCGTCTGGCAGCTGCGTCACGAGCTTGCCGCCGTGCTGATCGAGCCGGTCCAGTCGTGGCGCCCGGAACTGCAGCCGGTGGCCTTCTTGCGGGAGCTGCGCCGCATCACCCTGGACGGCGGCGCCGCGCTGATCTTCGACGAGATGGTGACCGGCTTCCGGCTCGCGCCGGGAGGGGCGCAAGAGCGCTTTGGCGTGCGCGCCGACATGGCCGTGTACGGCAAGGTGCTCTCCGGCGGCATGCCGCTGGCCGCGGTGGCCGGTGCGGCGCGTTACCTGGACGCGGTGGATGGCGGGCCATGGCATGGCGGCGCCTCGACACGGCTGAGGACTTTCACCGCCAGCAGCTTCGCCAAGCACCCGCTCAGCCTGGCTGCGGCGCGGGCGGTGCTGGGGCGGCTGCACGAAGCGGGGCCGGCCTTGCAGCAACAGCTGAACGATCGCACCGCCGATCTGGTCAGCCGTCTGAACGACATCCTGCAAAGGCAGGGCGCGCCGTTGCGCTATGCCTGCTGCGGCTCGTATTTCGCGCCGCGGCGGCTCACCGAAGAGGATGGCCTGTCGCTGCAGGTCCTGCATTGCGAGCTCGTGTCGGCAGGGGTGTTCCTGTGGGGCCTGGCAGGTTTCCTGAGCACCGCCCACGAGCCCGGCGACCTCGATCGCCTGTGCCGGGCTTTCGACCAGGCGGTGCGGAATTGCTGCGCCGCCGGCCTGGTGCCCGGCACGCCGGGAGATGCCCTTGCGGAGCGCGGCGGTGGCTGAAGCAACGGGCGTCTGCGTCGTCTCGATGCCCTGGGTAAGCGTGCAGCGCCCGCAGCTGTCGGTGGGCATCCTGGTCGCGGCCGCCCGCAGGCAGGGCATCGCCTGCGACGCCCTGCACCCGGCACTGGACTTCGCGGCCCGCATCGGTGCGCAGCCCTATGAAGCCCTGGCCAACGACCGCGCGCAATCCGCGGCCTGCGAGCACGTGTTCGCGGCAAACCTGTTCGGTGCCCGCGCCGTTCGGTCGGACGAGTTCATCGACCGCTGCGAAGCACAGCCCGGTGCGGGGCGGCCGCCGGCCGGATTGCTGCGGCATCTCAGGGACGAGGTCGTGCCGCCGTTCATCGAGGACACGGTCGAGCGATTGCTCGAGCGCAATCCGCGGGTGGTCGGCTTCAGCTGCACCTTCAACCAGGCCCTCGCCAGCCTGGCGCTGGCCAGGCGCCTGAAAGACCGCGCACCGGACCGGCTGGTGGTGTTCGGCGGCGCCTCGATGCAGGGGGCCATGGGCAGGGCCTGGGCGCAGGCCTTCCCGCACTGGGTCGACCATGTCTTCACCGGCGAAGCCGATGGCTTGTTTCCGCGGTACCTCGAGCGCGTCCTGCAGGGTCAGCCGGTTTCGGACCTGCCGGGCATCGCCAGCGGCGCGGCGGGCGGCGCGCCTGCCCCCGCGGCATGCGCCCTGGACGAGACCCCGGTACCGGACTTCACCGACTACTTCGCCGAACACGAGCGACTGCTGCGCTGCGGCAGGGCCGTTGCACCGGCCGAGGGAATCCCGTTCGAAAGCTCGCGCGGCTGCTGGTGGGGCAGCAAGAGTCCGTGCGTCTTCTGCGGCCTCAACGCCGCCGGCATGCACTACCGGCGCAAGAGCGCAACCCGCGTCGCCGACGAACTGTTGGAACAGTCGCGCCGCCACGGGGTCGTCCGCTTCTTTGCGGCGGACAACATTCTTGCGGCGGACGCTTCCAAGGACTTGCTGCCGCGCATCGCGTCGCTGGGCCTGGACCTGGATCTGTTCTGGGAGATCAAGCCCGTGCTGCGCCGCGACGACATCGCCGCGCTGGCACAGGCCGGCGTCAGGCGGATACAGCCTGGCGTGGAGAGTTTTTCCGAACGGCTGCTGACGCTGGCGGCCAAAGGGCAGTCTGCGCTGCACAACGTGCAGACGCTGAAGTGGGCACGCGAGTTCGGCATCCAGACCGACTACAACATCCTCGTGGGGCTTGCTGGCGAAACGGCCGCGGACTACCGGGAAACACTGGCCGTCGTGCGCCGCATCCGCCACCTGCCGCCGCCCGCCGGCCGGGCACTGCCGGTCCAGATCCATCGGTTTTCACCGTACTTCGAGGCCCCGCAGCGCTTCGGCCTCGGCCGGCTGCGGCCCCAGCAGGCCTACAGCCACCTGATCCCCGAGGAGATCCTGGCGCCGCAGCGCTTTGCGTATTTCTTCGAGAGCGAAGTCGAAGACAGCGCGTCCTTCGGCGAATTCATCGACCAGTTGAACGGGGAGATCGACGCCTGGCGGGTGCATGCCGGCACGGTCGAAGCCCGCCTCGGTGCGGGCTTCGTGTCGGTCCACCGGGGCATCGGTGGTCAGGAGTTGGACCGCGAGGTGCTCGAGCCGCTCGCCAGCCTTGCGCTGGTACTGGCAGACGCCCAGATCGGTGAGCGCCGCCTGGTCGAACAGTGCACGGCGGCCTTTGCAGCCCTGGGGCAGGACGTGGTCGCGCGCAGGATCGAGCGGCTCATCGAAGACGGCTGGCTGCTCGCGGCGGGCAAGCGGGTGGTGTCGCTGCTGCCCTTCGCCAGACCGCATTCGTCCGCTGAACTCGACGCCTGGTCGAGGCAATGGTTCAGCCGGGAAGCCTGAACGCCCGACAGCAGACTGGGCCGGAAGAGGCCGCAAGACTCGGCCAGGGGCGGCTCCGAGGGCAATGCCAAACGGGTCATTGGACGGGGGGGCCGAACCCTCTTCGCACACCAACACACGGGCCCAGGCAGCGCATCTCTGCGCCGCCCCGGCCCGCCGCACCATCAATTGGGCATGATGACGCTGTCGATGACGTGGATCACGCCGTTGTCGGCCACGATGTCGGTGGCCGAGACCTTGGCGCCGTCCACCGTCACGCCGCCCGCGGTGGCCACGGTGATCTCCCCGCCCTGCACCGTCTTCACCTTGCCGGCCTTCACGTCCTTGGCCATCACCTTGCCAGGCACCACGTGGTAGGTCAGCACCTTGGTGAGCTTGGCCTTGTCGGCCAGCAGCGCGTCCAGGTCGGCCTTGGGCACCTTGGCAAACGCAGCGTCGGTGGGCGCGAACACGGTGAACGGGCCCTTGCCCTTGAGCGTGTCGATCAGGCCGGCGGCGGTAAGCGCAGCCGCCAGGGTCTTGAAGTTGCCGGCACCCACTGCGGTGTCGACGATGTCCTTGGCCTGCGCGCCCAGGGCAGCCAGGGTCAGGGCGGAGGCAATCAGAAGCTTCTTCATCGGGTCAATCTCCAGGTGTGCCTGTCATCAGGCGGGGTTGAACTCCCTCGGATGCGAAAAATACCGAAGAGTTCACCGCAGTTACTTGTCGGTTCAAATTGCAGACTTGTCAGTATTGGTGACTGCTGCGAACCGGTGTCGCGCGGGGGCAGCCCTGCCCTGGAGCGGTGCACCCAGACCACGCAACGCGCCGACGCCTGGGCTGGCAGCGAAGCCTTCCAGACCCGCGGGGTACTGCGCCCCCACCCCCGATCAACGCGCCCCCAGCGCCTCCCAGCGTTCCAGCGCCGTCATCAGCTCGTCCTCGATCGCCGCATTGCGCTGGTTGAGCGTGGCGGCGCGCTGCGGGTCGCGCGCGTACAGGCTGCCGTCGGCCAGCAGCGCGTGGATCTCGCGCTGTTCGGTTTCCAGCGCATCGATGCGCGCCGGCAGCGCGTCCAGTTCGCGCTGTTCCTTGTAGCTGAGCTTGGCGGCCTTGGCCGCAGGCGCCGGTGCCGCGGCGCGCGCAGGGCTGGGCGCAGGGGCCGGCGGCGCCACGCGTGAGCGGCTGCGCTGCAGCTTCCAGTCCTCGTAGCCGCCCTCGTATTCGCGCCACAGCCCGGCGCGGCCGGCGAAAGTCGGGTCGCCTTCCCAGGCGATGGTGCTGGTGACCACGTTGTCCAGGAAGCGCCGGTCGTGGCTGACCAGGAACACCGTGCCGGCGTAGGTCTGCAGCAGTTCTTCCAGCAGTTCCAGCGTGTCGATGTCCAGGTCGTTGGTGGGCTCGTCCAGCACCAGCACGTTGGCCGGCAGCGCGAACAGCCGCGCCAGCAGCAGGCGGTTGCGCTCGCCGCCCGACAGCGTGCGCACCGGGGCGTTGGCGCGCTCGGGGCTGAACAGGAAGTCGGTGAGGTAGCTCATGATGTGCTTGCGCGTGGCCTTGGGGCCTTCGCCGATCTCCACCCATTCGCTGCCGGGGCTGATGGTGTCGGCCAGCGTGGCGTTCAGGTCGAGCGCGGCGCGCATCTGGTCGAAGTACGCCACCTGCAGCCGCGTGCCCTGGCGCACCGTGCCGCTGCTGGGCTGCAGTTCACCCAGGATGAGCTTGAGCAGCGTGGTCTTGCCGCTGCCGTTGGGGCCTATCAGCCCGACCTTGTCGCCGCGCAGGATGGTGGCGGTGAAGCCGCTGATCAGCAGCTTGTCGTCGAAGCGCATGGACACGTCGGTCAGCTCGGCCACGATCTTGCCCGGCGGCAGGCCGCTGGCCAGCTCCAGCCGCACCTGGCCCAGCTGGTCGCGCCGCGCCTGGCGCTGCTCGCGCAGCTTCAGCAGCCGCGCCACGCGGCCCACGCTGCGCGTGCGCCGCGCTTCCACGCCCTTGCGTATCCACACCTCTTCCTGCGCCAGCAGCTTCTCGGCGCGGGCGTTGGCAAGCGCCTCGTCCTGCAGCTCGCGCGCCTTGGTGGCCTCGTACGCGGCAAAGCTGCCCGGGTAGCTGCGGAGCTGGCCGCGGTCGAGCTCGACGATGCGCGTGGCCACGGCGTCGATGAAGGCGCGGTCGTGCGACACCAGGATGAGCGCGCCCTTCCAGTCGCGCAGCAGGTCCTGCAGCCATTCGATGGCGTCCACGTCCAGGTGGTTGGTGGGCTCGTCCAGCAGCAGCAATTCGGGCGCAGTGACCAGCGCACGCGCCAGCGCCACGCGCTTCTTGGTGCCGCCCGAGAGTTCGTCCACCTGCGCCGCCGGGTCCAGCGCCAGGCGCTGCAGGGCCTGTTCGACGCGCTGTTCCCAGGTCCAGCCGCCCAGGGCTTCCAGGCGCGTCTGCAGTGCGTCCAGGTCGTCGCCGGGGGCGTGGGCTTCGAAGCGTTCGCGCAGCGCGCGCGCCTCGGACACGCCTTCGGCCACGGCCTCGAACACGCTGTGGCCGGGCTCGAACAGCGGCTCCTGCGCCACGTAGACGCGGCGCAGGCCGCCCTGCAGCTGCAGGACGCCGTCGTCGGGCTTTTCCAGCCCGGCCAGGATCTTGAGCAGCGATGACTTTCCGGCGCCGTTGCGGCCGATCAGCGCGACGCGTTCGCCGGCCTCCAGCGCCAGCGCCGCGCCATCCAGAAGGGGTACGTGGCCGTACGCGAGGTGCGCGTCGGCAAGGGTGAGAAGGGCCATGCGGCCATTGTCAGCCCTTGCCGCGCAGGGCCATCAGAAGCGCACGCGCAGACCCGCCGTCACCGCGTTGGCCAGCACGCTGCCGCTGCTGCGGCCGGTGGCGGTGGTCATGTCCCAGGCCAGTTCGACCGACAGCGCCGGCATGAGCTCGAACATCGCGCCCAAGCCGAAGCTGCCTTCGGTGCTGCTCGTGTTGACGCCGAAGCCGCGCCGCTGCTGCATGTCCATCACCCCGGCCCGCAGCACGCCATGCGCGCCCGAGCCGAAGTGCAGGTACCAGGCGCCCGACACGCCGGCGCCGCGCAGGCGCAGGCTGTCGCCGAAAGCCAGCTCGGCCTTGCCGAAGTCGACCGCCCAGACCTCCAGCGCGAAGACGCCGAAGCGCCAGCCGCCCAGCACCTTGCCCGTGGTGGCGCGCACGCTGTCGCAGGAGGAAAAGAAGCTGCAGTCGTGCTCGTAGTGGGCGCGGCCCCCGGCCAGCACGAGGTAGGGGCCGCGGTCGTCCTGTGCCAGCGCCGCCGGGCATGCGAGCACCGCCGCCAGGGCCAGGCACGAGGCCCGCAAGAGCTTGACCATCGTTGTCATGGCAGCCTCCTGCCGGCGTCGCCAGCAGCCCGATGCCCCGGCACGCCGACGCAAGACGACAGTAGCACCGCGCGCGCGGCCCGCCCGGCCGCGCCGCGGGATGCGTTGCGTCAGATCAAGCGTGGCGCCGCTCAGTCCAATGGGGCTGCGCCACGGGGCCTCTGGTCCGCACGGGGACGGCCCTGCGGGTGCTCAGAAGCGCAACCGCAGCCCCACCGAGAGCGCGTTGGTCAGCACCGTGTCGGTGTCGGGCGCGTCGCCGCGCGTCACGTCCCAGGCCAGTTCGATGCTGACCTGCGGCGACACCAGGAAGCCCAGCCCCAAGCCAAAGGTGGGCTGGAACTCGGTGCCCGACACGCTGACACCGTTGAAGCTGCGCGTGTAGCGCGTGTCGGCCAGGCCGGCGCGCAACAGGCCTTCGGCCACGTCGCCGAAGCGCATCAGCCAGCTGGCGCTGACGCCCAGGCCGCGCAGGCGCACGCTGCCGTTGGCATCGGTGGTGTCGGCCTTGCCGTAATCGGTCCACCAGCCTTCGATGGCAAAGGTGCCGAAGCGGTAGCCCCCGCCCAGCTTGCCGCTGGTGCCGCGCGCGTTCTTGCAGTCGGTGAAGAGGAAGCAGTCGTAGTCGTAGTCGCTGCGACCCACGGCCACGATCATGTAGGGCCCGGCGCGGGTGGCGCGCGCGACCGGCGCAGAGTCCGGCGGCGCGGCCGCGACGGCCGGCGCGGCGGCTGCAGGCGGCGCAGCGGCGGGCGCGTTCTGCGCCTGCGCCGCGGCGACGGCCAGCAAGGCGCAGGCGGCCAGCGCGGGCGCGGTGAGTGGATGACGGCTCATGTTCTGCTACCCCCCTGTGGCAGCCCCCGGGCCACCGCGGCCCATGGTAGCGGCCGCCCTCAGCCGCCGGCCAGCGCGCGCGTGGCGGCCAGCTGCCAGTCGTTGCCGCCGCCCAACGCCTGCTGCTCTTCGCGGCAGGCGTCGACCAGCTTGATGACGTGTTCGTCGTCGTGCACCCGCGCCGCTGCCACCAGCTCGTCCCAGGCCCACGCGGCCGGGGGTTCGGCCGGCACCGCGGCGGCGGCCACCACGCCCGCGGCGTAGGCGCGCCAGTAGCTGCGCAGGGCCGGCTCGGGCTCTTCGATGAAGGGCAGCAGCAGGCGCAGCGCGTGCGCGCTGGTCACCAGGTGCAGCGCGGTGAAGCTGCCGCTGCGGGCGTACAGCGCCGCCGCCTGGCGCGCCAGCAGGGGCAGGGTGGCGGCGTCCACCTTCAGCTGCCCCACGGCGCCGGCAAAGCCGGGCAGGGCCGTGGCGGCACGCATGCGGTCGACGATCAGTTCGCCACGGGCCAGGCCCACCGGCAGCCGCGCCAGCGGCCCCGCCGGGCTGCGCACGCGGCCGGCGGCGCGGCTGGCGCCCAGGTCCAGCCAGCGGCAGGCCCAGTAGGCCAGCGCGTCACCCAGCTCGCCGCGGTGCCCGGCACGCAGCGCCGCGGCGGTGCGGATCAGCCCGTGGAAGGCCGCCGCGCCCACGCCCGGCATCAGCTGCGGCAGCGCCTGCGCCAGCACGTCGGCGGCGCCCTCGTGTTCCAGCCACTGCGCAAACAGCGAGCGGTAGGCCGGCCAGGCCGCCACGTCGCCAAAGCGCCCGGCCCAGACGTCACCCGCCGGCCAGTCCTGCGGCGGCGGCGCCGGGCGCAGGCGGCGGCCGTAGTCGGCGGCAAAGGACTGCAGGCGCGCGTCATCGGCGCCCAGCGCGGCCATCGCCACCAGGGCCATGGGCAGGTGGTTGCTCAGGCCGTCGGCGTATTCGGCGTCCAGGCCGCGGCCGGTTTCGATCAGGTCGTGCAGCGCGCTCACTGCAGCGCGCGCTCAAGCGCGTCGATGAACATCTTCGCCACGTCGAAGCCGGTCTGCTGCGTGATCTCCTGAAAGCAGGTCGGGCTGGTGACGTTGATCTCGGTGAGGCTGTCGCCGATCACGTCCAGCCCCACCAGCAGCAGGCCGCGCGCCGCCAGCACCGGGCCTATTGCCGTGGCGATGGCGCGGTCGCGCTCGCTCAGCGGCTGGGCCACGCCCTTGCCGCCCACGGCCAGGTTGCCGCGGATCTCACTGCCCTGCGGGATGCGCGCCAGCGAGAAAGGCACGGGCTCGCCGGCGATCACCAGCACGCGTTTGTCGCCCTGCACGATCTCGGGCAGGTACTTCTGCACCATCACCGTCTGCGCGCCGCCGCGGTTGAGCGTCTCGACAATGCTGCCCAGGTTCAGGCCGTCGGCGCCCACGCGGAAGATGCCCATGCCGCCCATGCCGTCCAGCGGCTTGAGGATGATGTCGCGGTGCTCGGCGTGGAAGCGCCGCACCTGCGCCTCGTCGCGCGTCACCAGCGTGGGCGCGATGAATTGGGGGAACTCGAGGATGGCCAGCTTCTCGGGGTGGTCGCGCAGCGCCGCCGGCTTGTTGAAGACGCGCGCGCCTTCGCGTTCGGCCTGGCCCAGCAGGTGGGTGGCGTAGAAGAACTCGCTGTCGAAGGGCGGGTCCTTGCGCATGATCACCGCGCCGGCTTCGTGCAGCGCCAGGTCCTGCGTGCTGCGCACCGCGAACCAGTCGTGCGCGTCACCGGTGAGGGTGATCTCGCGCGCCGCCGCCGTGACCGGGCCCCCGCGCTGCCAGCGCAGTTCTTGCGGGCCGCAGGCCCACAGCGCATGGCCGCGCGCGGAGGCCTCGCGCATCATCGCGAAGGTGCTGTCCTTGTAGGTCTTGAAGGTCTCCAGCGGGTCGGTCACGAAAAGCAGGTTCACGGCAAAGCCTCCGGCACAGGGGCCGCCACTTTGTCACAAGCCGCGGGCGGGCGGCGGCGGGTGCCCGCTTCCTACACAATCCCCGCCCATGCAGCCCCCCCGCCCCACGTCCCCGGCCCCATGAGCCGGCGCCCGCCACCGCCCGCCGCCACGCTGGGTGGCACTGCCGACGACGTGGAAGCGCAGTTCTACGAAGCGCTGCAGCGCGGCGATATCGAGCGCCTGATGGCGCTGTGGGCCGACGACGAAGAGATCGTCTGCATCCACCCCGGCGGCCCGCGCGTGGTGGGCCCGGCGGCGATGCGCGCCAGCTTCGAGGCGCTGTTTTCCCAGGGCGGCATCGCCGTGCAGCCCGAGCAGGTGCACCGCCTGGCGCTGGCCGGCAGCGAGCTGCACCACCTGGTGGAGCGGATAGAGGCCGTGGGCGAGGAAGGCCGCCACACCGCCTGGGTGCTGGCCACCAACCTGTACGTCAAGACCGCCCAGGGCTGGCGCCTGGCGGCCCACCATGCCAGCGCCGGCATGCTGCAGGAGCCCACCACCCTGGCCATCGCCGTGGACGTGCCGTCGACGCTGCACTAGACGCGGTGAGCCTGGGCGACATTGCCACCACCTTCGACTACCGCGCCCCGCGCTGGCTGCCGGGCGGCAACCTGCAGACCGTGTGGGCCGCCACGCGCGCGCTGCGTCATCGGGGCCCGCCGCCCGTGTTTGCGCGCGAGCGCTGGGCCACGCCCGACGGCGACTTCATCGATGTCGACCACTGTCGCCCCGATACGGCCGCGCCGCGCCAGCACCTGGTGCTGTTCCACGGCCTGGAAGGCAGCAGCGCCAGCGCCTATGCCCAGGCCTTCGCCTGCGTGGCGCGGGCACGCGGCTGGGACTTCAGCGTGCCGCATTTCCGCGGCTGTTCGGGCGAGCTCAACCGCGCGCCGCGCGCCTACCACTCGGGCGACTTCGAAGAGATCGCCTGGATCCTGACGCGCCTGCGCCAGACCAGCGCCGCACCGCTGCTGGTGGCCGGCGTCTCGCTGGGCGGCAACGCGCTGCTGCGATGGGCACAAGAGGCCGGCACCAGCGCCGCGGCCACGGCCGCCGCGGTGGCGGCCATCAGCAGCCCCATCGACCTGGCCGCGGCCGGCGCGGCCATCGACAACGGCCTGAACCGGCAGCTGTACGCACGCATGTTCCTGGCCACGATGAAGCCCAAGGCCCTGGCCAAGTGGCACCAGCACCCGGGCTTGTTCGACCGCGAGCGCCTGGCCGCCGCGCGCACCATCTACGCCTTCGATGACGCCTTCACCGCGCCGCTGCACGGCTTTCGCGACACGCCCGACTACTGGGCGCGCGCCTCGGCGCGGCCGCACCTGGCGGCGCTGCGCATCCCTGCGCTGCTGCTCAACGCGCGCAACGACCCCTTCGTGCCGGCGGCGTCACTGCCCACCAGCGCCAGCCGCGGGGTCACGCTGTGGCAGCTGGCGCAGGGCGGGCACTGCGGCTTCCCGACCGGCGCATGGCCGGCGCAGGTGCTGGCCATGCCCGAGGCAGTGGCGGGCTGGCTAGCGGCGCACCGGGCAAGCCTGTAGTGCCTTCCGCTGACCTGCAGTAGCTGCAGCCGCGGCTGTAGTACCTTCGCCCCCATGGACGACATCGTCGCCGCCGCGCTGCGCAAGTGGCCCAACGTGCCGCACTGCTACGGCTGGCTGGCGCTGGACGCGCGCGGCGACTGGTACATGCGCGACGAGCGCATCCAGGCCGCAGGGCCCTTCCCGCGGCCCAAGGGCAGCCGCATCCTGCACAACAAGCTGCTGAGCTTCATCCAACGCAACTACGCTGCCGACGCCGACGGCAGCTGGTTCTTCCAGAACGGCCCGCAGCGCGTGTACGTGGAGCTGGAAGCCGCGCCCTGGGTATGGCGCATCGCCGATGCGCCGGGCTGGCCGGTGGAGGCCCACACCGGCCAGCCGGCGGGCGCGGTGCACGCGGCCTGGCTGGACGAGCAGGGCCGGCTGTACCTGCACACCGCGCTCGGCTTCGGCCTGGTGCACACGCTGGACACCGGCCTGGCGGCGCAGGCCGTGGAGGCCGGCCTGTGGACGCCGCAGGAGCTGGACTTTGCCGCGATGCCGGCGCGCTTCGGCTACCGGCTGCGGCCGCAGCCGGCGTAGATCAGGGCGCGCTGGCGGCCGAGGCCGCCGGGGCCACCGGCTCGGCGAACTTGGCGCCGCCCTGGTTGGCCATCCACACCACGGCGCGGCCGATCTCGAAATCACTGAACTCGCCGCCGCCCTGGGGCGCCATCGCGCCCTTGCCCTTGAGCACCGAGGTCAACAGCGCGTCGTAGCCGGCGCCCAGGCGCGGGGCCCAGGCCGCAGCGTCGGCCAGCTTGGGCGCCCCGGCGGCACCGGCGGCGTGACAGGCCGCGCACTGTGCCTTGTAGACGTCTTCACCGGCGCGCGGCGCGCGCGAACCGGCGGGCTCACGCAGGACGATGGAGCCCACGCGTTGCAGCCGCTTGGCCACGGCTTCTTCCTGCAGGCCTTCGCTGCCGGCGCCGGGCTTGGGCCCCCAGTTGACGAAGTTGACCAGCAGGATGATGACCACGATGGGCACCACGAACGAAGCCACCACGGCCGCGATCAGCTGCTTGGGCGTGCGGATCGGGCCTTCGTGCGGGCCGTCGTCGTGCGCCGGGTCTTGGGCGGGGGCGTGGGGATCGCTCATGAAGTCCTCGGGTCGGGGCGGCCAAAAGCCGGCGATTATAGGCAGCGCCTCCGCGCTGGCCGCTGCCCGATCAGAGGGTTTCAACGGGCGGGGATAGAATCCGCAGTCCACCTTGCGACCGTGGTGAAGTGGATATCATGCGGCCCTCCGAAGGCCACGTCGCAGGTTCGATTCCTGCCGGTCGCACCAGGCCGCCGCGCGCAGCGGCGCCAGTGATGTTGACAAGTAAGGTAGAACTTGGCGAGAACGACGCCAAGTCCCTTATTCCAGTTGCCGCCAATAAGTCCCTTACAGGCCGTGCTGGGGTGGGCAGGTCTTAGTGCCCCTGACCCATGCCGTCAGGCGGCTTCCAGCATCGGGAGCGTCTCGTCATTGGCCTGGCCCAGGGCGCGCCGGATCCTGGCGCAGCTTGCATCCAGCATCTCTCGGAACTCCCACCCCATCGAGTCAGCGCGCAGCGGCATCTTGACGCGGCGGTCGCCCAACCGGATGCGCAAGAGAACCAGGGTCACCGAGCGAAGCTGACCGATGTGCCAGGGGTCTCCTGTGATTTTCCCTGCATTTCGCAGGCTTGGGGTTCGCCGGCTCTGCATCGAGTGGATGATGACGCGCTCCGCTTCTTGAAAGGCGGTTGTCCGTCTAGCGGTGTCCCTGGCGTGCTGCTCATACTCCCGCATGTCCCTGACAGCGTCGTACAGCTCAACATGTCTGGCCAAGGTCCCCACGCTCACACCCAAGTCGGCAGCAATTTGCGACAGCCGCTCGCCAGTCCGGATGGCTTGCTCCAAGCGCAACGCGACGGCCTGATGGTTCACGCGCCTAACCAGCCGACGACGACGCTGCGGAGAGACACGGGGCGCTGACCCATCCTGAGTGCGGTCTCCTCGGAGAAGTCGGGAGAGGTAAAACCGCTCGCTCGCTGCTAAGTCCAACATCTGCCCTAGCGACATCCGCGCTGCCGGCAAGTCGTACCACCTCGAAATCACCGACTTTTCAGCGCCCGCACGTGTCGCCAGCCTGCACAGGCCATCCGTCCTGATCGCATACTCCCAGACGGCTTGCTTCATGGCCAGAGGATCAGACTCTCCGATTGCTTCAAGATCCGCGAGCATTTCTTGGCATTGACGGGCACGCCGAATTTCGCCTGCGGAAGCGCTGGCCTGCTCGGCGGCTAAACAGGAGTGTCCTATTGATCCGCAAGCGCCACAGATGCCCGGTGCAAAACGCCGCGCGAACACCGACAAGTGCTTCTCTGGCGAGGCCCCGCACTGAGGGACGCTCAACCGCGTCCGGTGAATCGGGCAACACTGAACGTCGGCGAGACGCCACAGGAGTCGGCCGTATGGGCGATTGCCCCTCTCGATGTCATATCGGATGCACTGTAGGCAAACGCGGTTCTCCGAAGTGACGAGCCCGACTCCACAGACATGTCGGCCAAGTGGAACAAGTACCGTCTGTCGAACCTCTGGGTTGCCGGTTACGGACTCGATCAGATTCCTCCACTTAGCCGACACGTCGTTGATGCCTATCAGGTGCTTTCCAGCGTCCTTGTCCCACCCCCAGGGCAGGGACATCCCGGCCTCGCGCCACTGAGGCAGCGTTGGCAGCATCGAAGTAACCAGGTGCCGCGGAGTGAAGTGGTGCTCTGCTGCCAACCTTTGCAGGTAGCTGAAGAGAGACTCCACATCGCCTGTACCGAACCCCTCCACTGGTAGCCGGTAGAGCGGGGTCGGCCGGATTTCAGGCATCGGCGCCAGGAAGAAGACGTCATCAGACATGCACGGGCTCCGTCATAGCGGCCATCAGCTTCCGCATTTCTTCCGCGCCTTCGATAAGGGCGTCGCCGTAGCAAGCCCCCTTCAGTGCTTCCTCGCCGCGTTTGGTCTCAGCTTCGATGGTGGCCAGTGACTTCCGACTCATCGGACCCTTCTTCAGCATCGAGGTCGTCAGGCGCTCCCCCTTTCGAGTCATTTGAATTGACGCCATCCGCAGCAGCGTTGTCTTGAGTAGCCCAATCGAACCCAACGACACCTTTGTCAGATGTTCGGCGATGTTCAGCAAATTCGGGGTCTCGTCACAAGGCCAGCGTGATTGCAGCTTGGCCACCTGCTTTCGGAACTCGAACTCTGCATGGGAAGGCGCGCGCGGCCCTTTTGGATAGTCTACGGGCAGCTCTTCGTAGAACCATTGACCGGATTCGTAACGGCGGTAGTGAACGATTTCACTGCGACGAGCCACTTGGCCATATTCGGTCATCAGCGGCGCGATTTGATAGGTACCGATGAGCAACAGCTTCAGGTCGTGGATGTCCGCCAAACTCTTGAGCGTGTCCATGATCGCTCCATAGTCGTCGAATCGCAGCAAGTGAAGTGCCTCGTCGACCACCAGAACTCTCACTCGACGGTTCTTCACCATGGTCTCAATGAATTCTCGAAGCTCGGCGAGCGCAATCTTCCCAGGCGCTGCCAGGCGGAACTCCCCCTCGGTCACGATCGCCGCCCGCTTGCGTTCGACCATGAGCTCGCCGCCTGCCTCCAGTATTCGCTTGTAGAGGACCCTCCATGAGAGCGACTTGTCGCCGTTTGCTGGCGCTCGGACGTAGATCACGGGCACTTGCTCCGGAGTCGAGGCACCCGTCAGCCTTTTGATGAGCGTGTGCATCAACGTCGTCGCCAGTGTGGTCTTGCCGATGCCCGTCATGCCGATGATCGAGATGATTCGTACCTCATTGTCCGGTTCGAGCAGTTCCAGCAGGTCCGTGCTGACTCTGTCGAGTTCCGCATGGCCCAACTGCAGCAGGTAGAACCATCGCAGTCGAAGCTGAGGGCTCAGCTGCAGCACTTGTTCTCGGCTCAGTTGCCGAAGTCTCGCGTCTTCCGCGAGCACTTCGTCCCGGGTCGCATCCTTGAAGAGTTCTTTCGCCACATCACTCATTTGTATCTCCTGTTGACTAAATCAGGCCGGCCTCGGCAGCCAGCGCGCCGGCATGCTTCGACCTGCCGTCCTCCGACTCCTGGCGAGCCTTGGCCGGGGCCGCCGGCACGGCCGGCGATGTGTCGGCGCTCGTGCCAGTACACGACGTGTCGTCACGCTCGCGACCAGGTTTCGCGACCTCAGGTGCTTGGTCACTGAGGCCAGACGGCAGCGCGTTGGTCATCTGAAGCTTTTCGTACAGGACCTTCATCGCAACCTGCTTCTCGTGCAGAACGGGGTCAAACTCCTCCGGAGTCCACCACCGCTCCTTGTTACGCAGCGACTTGAGGGTGAGCGTGTCCTTGTTGGCCGCCTTCTCTGCCTCGCGCTTTGCTTTGCGTGCTGCGATCTCCACTTCACGGCGCGTCCTTCCGTGAAGTGATCGCGAGTTGGACCCAATGGCTGTGACCCACTTACCGCCGATGCATGCGTACACGACGCGCGCATCCCAGGGTTCGACTCGAACTTCGATCTTTTGACCCTTCTTCACGTCGCTCATACTCGGGTGCCGGTACCAAGTGCCGTCTACCCAGATGCCTCGCCGCCTGTCCACCTTGTGCAGAGCGCGATGTGCGTGCGGGCTGGTCATGAGCAGCAAGTTCGAGTCGTAGCGCACGTAGCGATGCTCGCGGGCGCCGGTCTCTGCGTAGCGCTTGGCCTCGAATTCGTCTGGCGTGACGCCCAGCGCTGGATGCTTTCGCTTGGGCCTGACTTCGAACAGGTAGGCGGCCACCGCGTCGTAGGCGCTTGCGAGCGTGTGAACCGCACGTGGATATGGATTGATCGACTTGGTGACGAGACGGGGATCCTTCATCTGGCGCGTGTTCCCGCGCATTTGGCCGATCACTTCCTCCTCAATCGCGCCGAGAAGACGTTCGATCATTGCTCCGCCACGTGGCATCCCGGGGGCGCGGTACCGGATCTCGATGCCGTACATCCTGCAGAACCATTCGAGCTCTCGGGAGTGGAACTCCTTGCCGTTGTCCACGCTGATGATGCTCGGCAGCCGTTGATGCCTGCGCACATAATCGCGAAGCAGAAGCAGGACCGTTTTTGCCGATGGAGGGTCGTAGCTCAGCAGGAAGGCTCGCGGATGCGTCGTGTTTCCATCAACGCCGACGCTCAGAGTCGGCTTGCCCAGGTCCATCCCCGTATCCGATACCGTCGCGAGATTTGCGATCGTGTGGTCGATGTAGCAGACCTCGTGCGGCCGCACACCGTGCACCGGGTATTGGTTGTCCAGCGAAACCACGATCGGGCTCTTCTGGTAGGCCGAACGCTTGCCTTCCCGTTTGAGCACTGACCCGTATTCGTCGCACTTCCTGCAGAACGTCGGGTAAGCCATGGCCTTCACTGCACGGTTGAGCTCGATTGACTTTTCTGTGCAGAGGTCTACGTATTTTCCATAGGCCCCCTTCTTCGAACCCTTCTCGGGCGTGTTGAAGCGATCCTCGATGGCCTTGCCGGCGAGCTCTTCGCTGACTTCGCTGATCTTTGGCCTACGGTCCCCCCGATCCCGCGTTCGGTCCACCAGGAAGATCAGCGCTTCCAAGTCATTGGCTGCAGTCTCGATCTCCGAGCGAAAGCGGCTGGCACTCCGCGAGGAGTAGATGCTGGTATCGCCCCTTGCAGCATTGAGGCGTTCGAGTGCTCGACTGAGTTCGTCTGTGGAACAGTGCGCCAGTTCCTTGGCTTCAAGCCCCGGGCGAAATCCTGTGGCCTCCAGTACGTTGGCTTTGTGCAGTTCCAGTATCGGGCCGAGCGGGAAGCACTCGCGCTCATTGAATTCGTTGAGCACTTCAACGTCGCGCTCACCGCAAAGTGCGACCGTGTATGTCTTGTTGTTGTAGGTGATCTTCGAGCCGGCGCGCAGGTGCATAGTCCCGGGGATCGGTAGCACGGGATCCTGGCTAGCCTTCATCGCGAGACGGTACGCAGCCCTTGACGGTTGGTTTGCGAACAGGACCAGTTCGTCGGTCGAGTGCAGACGATCCTCGGTGAGGTCGACATGCACGAGGCCCGCTGCGACGGCCTTGTAGATGGCGTCGGCCTCGAACACGCCCTCGTCGAGCAGCGCACGCAGTTTCACGAACCTTCTGTCCTCCACGTAAGCCGCGATCTGACTCGCCGTTGTGTCGTCGAGCGGAGGACACTCGAGGCCTGTGTAGTCCTCCAGGAAGCGCACATTGCCCACCAGGACTGAAGGCAGGGCTGAGTTCGGGACGAGTTCGTATCGCAGGCCCATACTCGCGAATTCCAGCTCGGCCGCCCTGAAGTGCCACGTCCCGTCTTGGTCGCGGTAGAACTGGTGTGGGTTCTTCATGCTCCGTTCGAACAGGTTCGTGTCGTCGCGCGCTTCGCGGATTGCGATGTGGTCCTGACGGATGATCAGAAAGTCGGGCGTGTACGGCCTTGTGGTCAGGACTCGTTCCGTGCTGTCGGTGATCGGCAAGTGAACCCTCGGTGGCTGCTCAAGGAAGGCAATGACGTCCGTGTCTTGCTCGAGGACGATCGCGGTGGCGTGCTCCCCCTTTCGGCTCTCCAGCACCAGCGTTGCATTGGTCTTCGGGCTCGTGTACTTCACCAGGACATTTCCGCGGTGGCTCTGAACATCTCGTGACGGCCCACTCTTGATCCGCTCCATGACGTACTCGCGTCCCTGCAGCGGGAGGTTGAGCCTCAGAAAGAGGCCCTCCAGGTGGCTGAGGAGCGCGGCTGAGGGCTCCCACTTCATGGTGTTCAGCGGCGTCATTTCGAGCCTCCATGGGTCAGGTTGGATCGGTTCATCGGGCCTGCGGGGGCGGCGAATTTGCCCGCTCGCTCGTGGGTCGCTCTGGTCTGCTGTGCTACGTTCACGGTCTGTCCTTTTCAATGAAGAATCCGAGTGCCGCCGCGGATGGAGTGGGCGGAGTTCATAACATCGGATTCAGTGTTAATAAACTGAATACGATTTACGGGTGGGCGTGAACTGCATCACGCCTGCACTGGGGTGGTGGGCGTGGGTTGGCGAGCGGGTGGGTGATGACTGCGACGGGGCGCGAGGACGATCGATTGGTGGCGGAGGCCAGACGGATCCTGAAATCCGAGATGCAGAGGCGTGACTTCAGCTTCAAGCAGCTGGCCGATGCGCTCCAGGCCGACGGCGCCGGTGAGAGCGAGACCGTGCAAACCTTGATCAACAAGGTCAACCGGGGTCGGTTCTCGTTTGCCTTCTTCCTGCGCGTCGCGAGGGCGATGGGCATCCAGTCGGTGTTGGTCGCCCCTGTTCCAGGAGTCGGGGCCGGTTCTGGCCCGGACTCACGCTGAAGTAGTCCGTTCGGTTCTCCAACCTGGCGGGAAAGTGAAATGTGGCTCATAGGCGCTAGTGTCTTTTTTGGCCTAAAATTAATTTCGCTCCAGGTGCGAAATTGCTCGGACATGGGTGACCGGGCGGAGGACCTATGGCGACTAGAGGCCGAAAGCGACTGGGAGAACAACCCAGCACCAGCAAGGAACGGAAGGCGCGCTTCGATGAGCGCATGCGAAATGCCGATGGCGCTCGGCCCGGAGCCCCTCGGCGGAAGCCTTGTGTGGTCTACCTCTCAGACGAGTCGCGCGAAGTCCTGCTTCGGAACCGTGCGCTCAGTCGGATAGCAGGGTCCGCAGCGGAGACTGACTCCGAATTTCTAGAGCGATTGCTGCTGAACGGTGATCTCGCGGCACACACGCCAGTAGCTGCTGCCCTTCGCTCGACCGAGGACTACATCCACGTTTTGCTGAAAGCAAAGGCCAAGCTGACTAAGCGAGTCGATCAGTTGAAGACCCAGCAGGAGGATGCAGAGAATTCGATCAGCGACCCCGACGATGACCGGTCGTGGGACGCAGTCGCTGCGGAGCTCTGCCTACGGCACGATGCGCAGCAATGGCACCACCTTTTCAGGTTGGCTGAGCGCCTTAGGACGAAGCCCATTCACACAACCACAATCGAGGAGCTAACACGCCAACTCCATGTTGAGATCCGAGAGTACCTTCTAGACCTTTGCGTCCCTTAGCAAGGCGGCAACACCTTCACGTGCGGCCTGCCACGTATCGAGCCATGGGAAAACGGATCAACCACGGCCCCCGGACAGGCAGCATCCTGCGAACCAAAGCGGACTGCGGCATGCCGTGTTGAGCTGCAGTCGCCAGCCCTTGAACGGCGCCCCGAGACGTAGCCCTGAAACGATCACCCTTGAACTACCCAGTCTCGGCTACGTCTCAGCGGGTCTCATGACCCATACACTTCGCCTAGCAGGCGTGCCGTGCCGGGAGTTGCAGGTTGCCGACCGGAAGAGTCCGACCATGCAACCGTGGTCGGCAACACGGGCGCCGAAGCTAGCAGGTAAGCCAGGGGGGGGATCCGTTGGACAAGTTTCAACTCTCGGAACGAGACATCTGCACCAAGTTCATCACGCCGAGCATTCAGCAGGCGGGATGGCAGCAGCATCAGTTCCGAGAAGAGGTTCAGCTCACCGACGGTCGCGTGATGGTCCGCGGCAAGCTTGCATCCCGCATCAGGAATCCGGATGCAAAGGGCGGCCCCAAGCGAGCGGACTACGTCCTCTATGCCAGCAGGAGCATCCCGATCGCGGTGGTGGAGGCAAAGCAAGCAAGGTTTTCCCTTGGACACGGCATGCCACAGGCTCTGGCCTATTCAGAGTTGCTCGACGCGCCGTTCGCGATCAGCAGCAACGGCATTGGCTTCCTGCTGCACGACCGAACAGGACTCACTCAACCCGTGGAACGCGAGCTGGCACTCGACGCGTTTCCAACTCTTGACGCACTCTGGTGCCTGTACCAGCAGTGGAAGGGGCTATCGACGCCGGCCGCGGTGAAACTGGTCGAGCAGCCGTACTACACCGACGGTAGTGGCCGCGAGCCAAGGTACTACCAGCGCGTGGCGATCAATCGTGCCGTCGAATCCGTCGCGAAAGGGCAGCAACGCGTGCTCCTCGTGATGGCGACAGGAACAGGCAAGACCTACACAGCGTTCCAGATCATCTGGCGCCTGTGGAAGGCCAAGGCGAAGAAGCGAATCTTGTTCCTGGCCGACCGCAACATCCTGGTTGACCAAACCATGCAGCAGGACTTCGCGCCGTTTGGCGAGGTCATGCATAAGGTGACCAACCGAGAGGTGAAGAAGAACTACGAGATATATCTGGCGCTCTACCAGGCCGTGACAGGCAAGGAAGAGTGGAAGCAGATCTACCGCCAGTTCCCGGCGGACTTCTTTGACCTGATCGTCATCGACGAGTGCCACCGCGGGAGTGCGGCCGATGACTCCGCGTGGCGCGAGGTGCTCGACTATTTCAAGTCGGCCACACACCTCGGTCTGACGGCAACGCCGAAAGAGAAGAGTCGGCTCGACAAGAAGGACGGCGTGCGTGTCATTGAGGACCCCGAGTTCAACTACAAGTACTTCGGTGAGCCCATCTACACATACTCGCTCAAGCAGGGCATCGAGGATGGCTTCCTGGCGCCCTACAAGGTCATCCGCATCGCTACAGACGTCGATGCTGTGGGCTACACGCCAGAGAAGGGCAAGGTCGACAAGCTGGGCCAGGCCGTTGAACAGCGGCAATACAACACGAAGGACTTCGACCGAAACCTGGTGCTCGAGAAACGAACACAACTGGTTGCCAGCAAGGTTTGGGAGTACCTGAAGGCGACAGACCCGATGGCCAAGACTATCGTTTTCTGCGACGACCAGGACCACGCCGAGCGCATGCGCCAAGAGTTAGTGAAGCTCATACCGGCCGCAGCCAGCAACCGGCGCTATGTGATGCGCATCACCGGCGACGACACCGACGGCAAGGCCCAGCTCTCGTACTTCATTGACAACGATGAACCGTACCCGGTCATCGCGACCACCTCTAAGCTGCTGACCACCGGTGTCGACGCCAAGACCTGCAAGCTGATCGTGCTGGATCAGAACATTAACTCGATGACGGAGTTCAAGCAGATCATCGGGCGCGGCACGCGCTTGAGAGAGGACTACCAGAAGCTCTACTTCACGATCATGGACTTCAAGGGTGCGACGCGCCTGTTCTCAGACCCCGACTTCGATGGTGAACCGGTAGTCATCTATGAACCGAAGCCAGACGACCCCGTTGTGCCGCCAGAGCCGCCGCCAACGGGAGGTGGAACTGGGGACCCCATCCCCCCGGGTCCCGGCACGCCGGGCGGCAGTGAACCTGAAGGTGGTGGCGAAACCGGCGGAGGTGGTGGAGGCGGTGGAGAAGGCCGGGTCAAGTACTACATCGACGACGTGAATGTCCGCGTGGCCGTCGAGAGATCTCAGTACCTCGATGCCGATGGCAAGCTCATCACTGAGGACTATCGTGTCCTGCTGAAGGACGGCATCAAGAAGGCATTGCAGGCCGAATTCGGCAACCTCACGGACTTCTTGCGGCGCTGGAACAGTGCCGACAGAAAGCAGGCGGTCCTCGAAGAACTCGCCAAGAACGGCGTGCCGCTGGAGGTGCTGCGTCAGGCCGTGGCCAACGGCAGCGAATTGGACGCCTTCGACCTGGTCGCCCACGTCGCCTTCGACCGAAAGCCGCTCACGCGTCGTGAGCGTGCCAACAGCGTCAAGAAGCGGGATGTCTTTGGCAAGTACGGGGAGCAGGCGCGCGCCGTGCTGGAAGCCCTGCTGGAGAAGTTCGCCGACCACGGCGTGCAGGACATCGAAGACGCTAAGGTGCTGGAGCTGCCGCCCTTTGATCGGTTCGGCAGCAAGACCGAGATCCGGCGAGGCATCTTCGGCAGCGTCGAGCAATACACCCAAGCCGTACATGACCTTGAGCAGGCACTGTACGAAGAACCAGAACAGAAGCAGGCATGAGCCGCAAGCAACGGGCCAGCCTGAACTCAGAACAACATGAATCTCAGTAGCACCATCAAGTCCATCCAGGACATCATGCGCAAGGACGACGGCGTCGACGGCGACGCCCAGCGCCTGGGCCAGCTCACGTGGATGCTGTTTCTCAAGGTCTTTGACCAACGAGAGCAAGAGTGGGAAGACGACGCCAAAGATCAGGGCAAGACATACACCTCCCCGCTGCCGGAGGACTTCCGTTGGCGCAGCTGGGCCGCGTACGTGGCGGGGCCCGATGGCAAGAAGGCGCCCCAGAAGACGCCCACCGAAATCATCGGCTTCGTCAACAACAGCCTGTTCCCCGCGCTCAAGGAACTGGACGCCAACAAGAGCCCGCAGCACAAGGTGATTCGAAGCGTCTTCGGAGACGCGAACAACTACATGAAGTCAGGCACTCAGCTGCTCGCGGTGATCGAGAAGCTGGAAGAGGCCATCAACTTCCATGACTTCAAGACCCGCGCCAACCTGGGTGATGTGTACGAACAACTGCTCAGCGACCTGCGCGGAGCCGGCAACGCGGGTGAGTTCTACACCCCACGCGCCATCACCCAGTTCATGGCGGATCGCGTCAACCCGCGCCTCGACAAGCGCGAGGCCGTGATGGATCCGGCCTGCGGTACGGGCGGCTTCTTGACTGCCGTGATCGACCATTTCCGCAACCAGCTGAGCACCCAGTCCTCCGCCGCGGACCGGCGCGCGATTGAAGAGCTGATCCGCGGCATCGAGAAGAAGCAGCTACCGCACCTGCTGTGCACCACAAACATGCTGTTGCATGGCATCGATGTGCCCAGCCAGATCGAGCACCGCAACACCCTGGGTATTGGTTGGAACGAATGGAGTGCCAACGACAAGGTCGAATGCGTCATCACCAACCCGCCTTTCGGTGGCTATGAAGACGACGGCGTTGGCGGTGACTACCCGGCGGACCTACGTACCCGCGAGACGGCCGACATGTTCATGGCCCTCATCGTCAAGAAGCTTCTGAAGGAGAACGGCCGCGCTGCCGTGGTGTTGCCCGATGGCTTCCTGTTTGGGGACGGCCTCAAGGCCACGCTGAAGAAGCTGCTGATGCGGGACTGCAAGCTCCACACCATCATCCGTCTGCCCAAGGGCGTGTTCGCGCCATACACCACCATCAAAACCAATCTGCTGTTCTTCACCAAGGGTGCAGCAACAGACGACGGCAGCGAGCACTTTCACACCGACACGATCTGGTTCTACGAGCATCCTTATCCGCCAGGCTACAAGAGCTACTCCAAGACCAAGCCGATCCGATTCGAGGAGTTCACGACCGAGCAGCAGTGGTGGGGTAATGAGGCCAACGAGTTTGCAGATCGCGTGGAAACTGATCAGGCGTGGAAGGTTGATTTCAAGACCAAGCGCGAGCAGGCTGAAGCTGCGGCGAAGCCCCATTGGGACCGAGCCGAAACGCTGAACAATCAAGCCGCCGCACTGGAAGCCCAGGTGCGCGAAATTCGAAGTGCCATGGTGGGCAGCACCAACGGCTCACACCGCGAGAAGAGCGATGCCCAGATCATCGCTTTGCGAGAGCAAGCTGAACCGCTGCGCCTGCAAGCGCGCGATGCCCAGGCTGCCGGGGACCGCCTCTACTGGCCCATCTACAACCTGGATCTAAAGAACCCCAGGGCGCCAGAAGAGGAAAGTCACGATCCCGACAAGCTTCTGGAGAAGTACAGGGTCCTGCTCGGACAAATTGAAGAGACAGAGAACCAGATCAAGAGCGAGTTAGCGGCTGCACTTGCCCATCACAATGAGGATGAGGCGGTCTGATGGACGTGAAGCAATTTATTGCAGAGTTTGGTCATATCGCCAGTGCGCCTGGAGGTGTGACGCGCTTACGGCAGTTGGTCTACGCGCTTGCGTCTGAAGGAACGTTGTTGCCGGACTCTGAACCCGTCGAGCTGACGCATCTCGACAAGGTCGCAGATTTCGTGATGGGCCAAGCACCACCAGGTGATCAGTGCAACACCAACGGTGATGGAACAGTTTTCGTAAAGACTGGAGAGTTCGGCGAACTCTATCCAGTTGTTCGTGAGTGGACTACGAAACCGCTGAAGATTGCAAAGAAGGGCGACGTGCTCATTTGTGTGGTTGGCGCTACGGTGGGCAAGCTGAACCTCGCCATCGAGTGCGCGATTGGTCGAAGCGTGGCAGCGATCCGACCTCGTGGCCCGTTGGAGGCAAAGTACCTCTACTTCATGTTGATGCCCTTCACTCTGCGGCTTCGCAGCGGATCGCGCGGATCTGCGCAGGGGGTGATAGGCAAGGCAGAACTCGCGGCTATCAAGTTGCGAGTACCAAGTGAGGACGAGCAAAAGCGCATTGTCACCAAAGTTGACGAGCTGACGGCAATGTGTGACAAGCTCGAGTCTCAGCAGCGCGACCGACGCAAACTGCAGAGTGACATTCGGCAGGCTACCTTGCAGGCTGTCGCTTCTGCCAGCAGTTCCCATGAAGTGAGAACAGCATGGGCACGCTTGGAGGCCAATTTCGGCTCGATGTTCAGTGCGCCAGAGGATGTTCGTCTGCTTCGGGACGTGATATTCGATTTGGCTCTGCGGGGCGCTCTGATACCTGAGCCAGCAAGGCCTGAGTCAACCACGTTCGCAGGCGACGAACGCCTGCCGCTGCCGGTGGGGTGGGAATGGAGCACTCTTGCCGACTTGTCTGAGTACATCACAAGTGGTTCACGTGGCTGGAAGTCGTACACGGCCACCATCGGCGACGCCTTCATACGCTCGCAGGACATCAAGCACGACGCGTTGATTTTCGAGAACCCCGCGTTTGTCTCTCTGCCGTCCAAGGTTGAAGGAAAGCGAACACTAGTCCAGTCGGGCGATGTGCTTCTGACAATCACCGGCGGAAACGTCGGGAAGTGCGCGACCGTAGGCGAACTCAATGGCGATGCCTACGTCAGCCAACATGTTGCGCTCATTCGACTTCGAGACAAGGATCTTTCGAGGTTCGTGCACTTCTGGATGGTCAATTCGTTCGGTGGGCGTGGCTTTCTGTCGAGATATATCTACGGCGACAAGCCAGGCCTCAATCTAACGCAGGTGGGAAGCGTCCCTGTACCAATCCCGCCAAAGCATCTGCTGCAAAGCATCCTCGGCATCCTGGAGACCTATCGTGATAGTTGCGATCGACTGTCAGAGCAGCTAGGGGCTTCGGCCAAGGTTGCCACCGCTCTTGCGATCAGCGCTGTGTCCACGCTGACTGGCATCAGGATCAAATACGAAGAGGAGGAGACCGTGAAAGCGCCTCAAACCGAACTGATCTCTCCGTTGCGCATCGGCACACCGCCCGACATCAAGGTCCAAGCGCCGCTCGCATCTCTCCTGTCTCGCCACAACGGTGAAATGTCGGCCCGCGATCTCTGGCAACGCTTCGGTGGCGAAGTTGACGCCTTCTACGCGCAACTCAAGACCGAGGTCGCCCACGGATGGATCCTGGAGCCGGCCGTCGCTGAGATGCGGGAGAAGTCGTCCGAACCTGCAGGTGCTTGAGGATGCAACTGCGGCACCTTTTCATCCGGCACTTTCGCAACCTGCGCAACGTGGCGCTGGACTTCAGAACGCACCTGCCGCTGGCGGCGGGCACTGCGGCCGATACGCAAGCGAAGCCGATTCGAAGCCATGCCTTGATCGGCCAGAACGGCACTGGCAAGTCCAACTTGATCGAGGCGCTGATCACCATCTTCCGCGACATCGACCTGGACCGTGAGGCCGCGCTCGACTATTTACTCGAGTACGGCATCCGCGGCCACGTGGTGCGCATCGAGGCTGACACGGCAAAGCAGAGGCGGCCCTTCGTCTGGGTGGATGACAAGGCTGAGACACAGGGGCACCTGCTGAAAAACCGCGAGTTGCTGCCCTCGCACATCTTTGCCTACTACTCCGGCCGGAACGAGCGAATCGAGGCACTGTTCCAGGAGCACCAGCGCCGCTTCAATCGCCGCCAGGAGATCGTGGCGGAAGAGGTGCTTCCTGCTGAGCTGCTACGGAGCTTTACCGGCAGTGAGGCCGACATTCGCGCGATGGAGGACGCCAAGAAGCGTGAGGCCAGCCGGTTGCTGCAGCTTGGCGACGACCGCCTGCGACGACTGTTCTACTGTCGGGGCGGACACAGCCAGCTTGTGCTGCTCGCCTGCCTGCTGTCGGACGACCCGGTGTTCCAAAAGGTTCTGAGCAACCTGCACATCGAGTCGTTGGAGTCTGCCCTCTTCGTTCTGAAGGAACCGTACAACCTGCGAGAGAAGCGCCGCGGCGGCCGGTTCGACGAGAACGAGCTCAATGAAGGCGACCCTCGTTTCTGGTACGCACGCGGCAATGTCGTGAGCGAGTTTCTCGACAAGCTGTGGCAGGTTGCCTGGGCGCCCATTGAGCAGGAGGCGACCAAGCAGATCGACTTCCGCGGCCGCACCGAGAAGCAGAAGCAGCTCTACCTGTACGTGCCCAGTCACGACAAGCTCAAGCAGCTGGGCGAGCTGGTGGGTGGAACCGACAGCTTCTTTCGCTATGCCGAAGGTGCGTACATCGGCGACCTGATCGACGAGGTGCGCATCACGGTCAAGAAGCGCGACGAGCATGGCGGCAAGGTCAGCTTCACGCAGCTGTCGGAAGGCGAGCTGCAGATCCTGACTGTGCTGGGCCTGATGCGAGTCACCCGTGAGGCTCACTGCCTGTTCCTGCTGGACGAGCCCGATACGCACCTAAACCCGCTCTGGAAGTTGAGGTACTTCGACGACATCGAAGGGGTTCTTTCGGCCGGCGATGGAGCTTTGGTACAGGGTGAGTCCCAGATCCTCATCACCACGCACGACCCAATGATGGTGGGCAGCCTGAAGCGGGAGCAGGTGCACATTCTTCGTAGGGAGGGCGGCCAGACCACGGTCGCGATACCTGACGAGGACCCGCAGGGAATGGGCGTGACCGGTTTGCTGAAGAGCGATCTGTTCGGCCTGTCATCCACGCTAGACAGCGAGACGGAGCGCCGGCTGCGCAGGCGGAATGACCTCTACGTGAAGTCACCGCGGACGGTCGACGAGGAGAAGGAGCTGAGCAGGTTGAGCGCGGAGCTGTCGGACCTTGGCTTTTCAACCGCAGACTTTCGCGACCCGGACTACGCGTTGTTCGTGAAGAAGCTTGCCGAGCGCCGGCGGGGACGCGAGCAGACGCAGTCACCTTCGGAGCGGGTCGAACAAGATGCGATTGCCGATCAGATCATCCAGGAAATTCTCGGCAAGGACGACAAGTCATGATCTGGATCGACCTCGAGCACAGTTTGCCCACCGACGCGAACGTGCCCGGCTGGGTGCCCTGGACCCCTGGGCGCTGGCAGGCATGGTTGGCCGAGTCGGCTCGCTTGGTTGTAGAGCTGGCAACGCTGGATGCTGCAGGCAGGCGCGAAGACCGCAACGCCGTCATCGACGCCAACCGTGATCACTGGTCTGCCCTCAAGCCGTGGCTTGAGGCGCTGTCGTCGCGGAAATGCTGGTTCTCTGAAGTTCGACAGCCGTACGCTCACTACGACGTCGAGCACTTCCGCCCCAAGAAGGAGGCGAAGACCGAGGGCCAGGCCGCCCGGGACGGGTACTGGTGGCTGGCCTTCGACTACATGAACTTCCGCCTGTGCGGAAACGTGGGCAATCGCAAGAAGGGCGGTTGGTTCCCTCTCAACGTCGGCTCGCAGTGCTCGACCTACACGCATCGGTGCGAGGACGCTGAGGCAGCGCTGCTGCTAGACCCAATCGATGCGGCGGACGTTGCTCTTCTTGCTTTTGATGAGGAAGGCAAGGCGGTGCCAGTTCCAGGCGCTTCGCCGTGGGAGCGCACAAGGGTCACCGAAAGCGTCAAGCGATTGAAGCTCGACGAACACGTGCAGTTGGCAGAGGCGCGAAGGGATCAATGGCAGCGAGTGACCCGGCTGATCAATCAGTTCCTGGATGCCAAGGCTCGTTGCTTGGTGGGTGACAACGCTGTGGCCAAGGAGAAAATGCGGGCCGCAGCGACGTCCATTCGCGACCTGTCCCGACGCGAGGCGGAGTTGTCGGCGGTGACAAAGTGGTGCGTTCAGTTTCGCAATGACCACCACCTGACTCGACTGGTCGCTTGAGTGCGGACGATGCCGAAGCAAGTGATTTCATTAGTGTCCAGGTGAGGATCTCGGATGCGTTTCCTCAACGGAGCAATCCTCCATCAGCCACCTGATCCCCAGGGAATTGAGCGCATGCTTGTAAGTCGATTGCTATGTAGGAAGTGCTGGAGGCTGCACGCTGCGGCATCGCGCCGATGAATGCCCCCGTCGCACTGGATAACGATGCCGAATTTCTGCGCGTCATCCTGGCAAAGACTCAGCAGGAGATTGAGGCATTCGTCTCGACGGTCGGGAAGTCTCGGGTGTACGAAGGGATCAGCAGTCTGTCCCTCAACGTCTCTGACGACTATGGAGACAGATTCCTCGTCGAGTTGATTCAGAACGCACATGACGCCCACTCCGCCGATCAGGTCGACGGGAAGATCGAGTTGCATCTCGAAGTCAGCGAAGGGCCGCATGGGTGCCTGTACGTTGCCAACGCAGGGAACGGGTTCACCCACAAGAATTTTTTGGCGTTGACCAACATTGCACTGAGTAGCAAAGCGGTCAATGCCGGCGCAGGCAACAAGGGGCTTGGGTTCCGGAGCGTTCTTCGGATCTGCGACCTGCCAGAGGTCTACTCGGGCAGTGACCGACCTGGTGACTTCTCCGGCTATTGCTTTGGTTTTCCGGACGATGCTGAGCTTCAACAGCTCGTGGCTGAGACTTCAGCTGCAGAGCATTTTGAAGCAGTCCGGACCAACGTACCTCGTCTGTTCCTTCCAGTACCGCGCAAGCCATCGGCGACATTGATGGATCGATTCGGTGGCCGCGGTTTGGCCACAGTGGTGCGACTGCCGCTGTCGAGCGAGATCGCGAAGCGCGCCGTAGAGAAGCAGATGGACTGGGTGCAGGGGCTCGATGCGCCGCTACAACTCTTCTTGACCAGAATCGCATCCATCCGCTTGTCCCGCAGCGGAGCTGAGCCATTTGAACTGCGTCGGCGAATTCGGCATGAGGAAACTCGTTCGATAGGTGGCGAGGCAAAGGTCCAGATCATCGACACCGGGGAAGTGGACTATCTGTTGGCCTATGCTGACCTCAACGAGGTAGCGTTTCGTGCCGAGTTGCAGGCGAGTGTCGATTCCGGAGAGGTTCCTCAGTCTTGGAGCAACTGGGTTGGATCCGCGCGCGTCAGCGTGGCGGTACCACTGAACAAGGAAATTGATCAGGGCAGGATGTACTGCTTTCTGCCGATGGGCAAGGAAGCCACCGCGCCCTTTCATGGCTTCTTGGACGCCAACTTCTACACCCCCATCGATCGGCGCCGCATACACGCGAATTGCCGCCTGAACAAGTTTTTTGTTGAGCGTGCCGCTTGGTTGTGCTGGCAGACGATTGAGCATCTTCGGCACCTGGAGGAGTCTTGGGTGCCTCGGGTCACTGCCGATCTACTGTGTTGGTCCGACGCCGAAGGTGTTGACCTCCTGATGAAGCAGTGCAAGTCGACGGTCGGCGCGATTGGGGCCGCACCTGTCGCACCAGTCCTAGCGACCGATCGCCCATTTGATTGGGCGGCCGTCAGCAAGGTCGTCATTTGGCACGATGAGCGACATGGCTGTCTCAAGTCTGATCTGCTCTCCGTTGCTGCAAACGTAAAGATCCTATTGCCGGGCCTCGGTCGCAAGCGAACTGAACGCTTCGAGCACTTCTTGGGTCATGCGGGCGCTGCGGCGACACCATCGACACCCAGGATTGCAGGTTGGCTTGAACCAGTTGCGAAATACCTGCTACAGCAGAATGATTCTCCGCAGATCTGGGAGAGCTTCTACGGTGACATTGCTCGACTCTTCGCTTACGAGCACACGCGGCTCATAGGGCGCGCTTTTCTAAGGTCCGATGACGAAAGGCTGTTCCCGCCGGACGTACCGCACGAGCGTGGCGCGAAGGTGAAGGGTGCAAAACTCTTCTTTCCCCCTGTTCAGACTGGGGAGGATGGTGATGCGGATGGAACGCTCATCGACGTGACCCAGTTGCCCGCCACGCTGAAGAAGAGGTTCGCATTTGTTGACAGCCGCATCGGATGGACTGACACCGCGCGACGCCAGACCTTGGCGCGCAAGTTCCTCGAAAGCAATCGCCTGGTTCGAGAGTATCAAACTCGGGACGTTCTTCGAAGTCTCGCCGAGGTCACGCGGGATGAGACGATTGCTGAGTCAACGCGGCTCACAGCGCTTCAGTGGGCGTTCAAGGCCTGGTCTTCGGGCCGCGGGCTCGCCGCTCAAGACACCCTCGCGGCGAATCTGTATGTGTTGACGCGCGGCGGATGGCGAGGAGCAGACGAGGCACTGTTTGGAGACGGCTGGCCGAGCAAGGAAGGAGGCCAACGACTTGAGAGATTTCTTGCACGTGCGAGCCATCTTTCACCCTCCCTAGCTCGGTCAAGGGAGCAATTGCTGGTTCCGTTTGCCGATCTGGGACTTGAAGGAGACAACGAGTCCCAATGGGCCTCGTTCTTGACTGCGACGGGAGCAGTCGATTCCCTTCGGTTGGTCAACGCACTGACTGATGATGTTGACAGCGAGGGCCACTCTCTCGCCGCGACTGTCGCCGAAAGTGCGAAGCTGACAAACACGATGAAGGAGCAGTGGCTTTCTGCATTGAGTGAGTCGAAGGACTTGCCAAATCCGTTCACCAAGTACCGCACGTCAGGCGGCATCTGGATATTGCCCGGGATGGACGCCTTCGATGGGTTTGACCTTATCACTCGTGGAGAGTTCGCCAGGCAGTTGCTGCGGTCGCTGTTAACGGCCGTCCCTGAGGTATGGTCTTTTAAGGTCTCGCGCCCTGGCAGGCCAAGTGGACAACGGAATGAGCGCGAGTGGCTGAGTCCTTTGTCCGCCTTTTTGCAATGGGCCGAGTGGATGCCAGCTCGACGCGGATCAGAGAAGATGATTTGCAGGCCACGGGACGTTTGGCTGAATCCGGCAGCGTCTGCAGAGCTTCCCCTTAGTGTCCTTCCTGTTGTCGAGTCAGAGTGCAGCCGAATCATTGAACACACTGTCGGCCTTCAGGATCGGCTGAGAGCAACCACATCCTTGCGCGTGCTCGGCGATCCCCGGGACGCCCAACACCTGGTCAACAAGCTGACTGAAGTACTGCCGGACTCGACAGCGAGCACCTACGAGGTTCGGCGCTACAAAGAGGTCTTCGCCGATGCTTGGAAGGGCTGGGTAAAGCAGCCCTTGCTCAACTTGTCTCGTCCTTTCCAGGCGCTGCCGGTCATCAAGGGCGGACAGTTTCTGGCTTGGTCAACATCTACCAAAGCCGAATCGACTGCAGTTCAGGTTGCATATGTACTTGACGAGGTCGACGTACTAAAGAGGCATCTGATATCTGAACTTGAGGTACCGACTTTTCCGTTCGACGTCGATGCAGAGCAGGCTTCGACCGTACTGGAAAAGGTCGCTCCTGGTCGGTTTTCTCGATCGTCTCAGCTCCAAGTCGAGGTCCTTGTCAACGGAGTTCTTGCGGCGCCTTCTGGTGCGACTCCTCTGTTGGTAGATGTCGTCGGCGATTGGCTTGTCGATTTCCTTGTGTGCGCGGCCAGCAAGAAGGGCGGACACTTCTTCAGGCCCACTCAGCGAGCGTTGGCCGACGTCCGGAGAGCTGCTGAGCGATTGCGCGGGCTCCAAGCCCAGGAGCTTCGCATTCGGATTGGCGACCAAATCAGGCCAGTTCCACGCGCATTGGGCGGCACAGTTCTGCTGAAGGACGACGTATTCCCGACACTTGTTTTTCAAGCTGAGCAAGGACCACCGACATGGAAGACGCTTCGTCAGCTGTCTCGCGGTCTCGCAGAGGCCGTTGGATACCGCATGTTGGAGAGTGCATTCGAGGTCGCCTTCACTCGATTGCATGAACAGGTTGGCACTGGCGGGCTGTTGACCACATCACACGCCGACATAGGCGCAGCACTTGGGGTTGACGAATCTGAGGTCGCAGAGGTTCTGGCGGCTTCAGCTGCTACGTCTATGCGGACCGCCCAACTGCTGCTACCACTCGCTGCATACAGTGGTCTGGTCGAGCTGGAAGCTCGGCTGACCAGCTACTGCGCTGACGACTCGCAGGCGGTCGATACTGATGCAGCATTTCGGGAGATCTCGCAATGCCTGGGCATTGGTTCAGACGCGCTTCAGCTTGCGATTTCGCACGCGCACTCGGTTGAAGGCCTTGGGAGCGATCTGACACTGGCTTTGGACCGCTTGAACTTGGTGCTTCGCAGACTTGGGACGCCGTACCGTCCGATAGACCGGCAGGCTGCGCATCAGGAGGTATTCAGGGGAATAGTGTCGGACCGTCGGGCGGATCTACTTGAACGCGCCAGAGTTGCCTTCCTGTCGGCATACGACTCCGGCGAAGATCTTTCCCGCTATGTGGCCATTCGCGAGCTCACTGGACTAACCGCTGACCCTACGTGGGGGGAGACCTACTGGGAACTGCCAACAGCCGTCGCCGACGCTCAAATTTCCTCATGGCTACTGTCGCAGTCCGCAGCGATATTGATGGCGCCGGCACTTCCTGCGGTCCTGCCGAATGTCGGTGAAGTCAGGGAACAGAACCGGGAATTGGTGCGCCGCTTTGCAGACAGCTTCAGCACGGTCATATCCGCTTGGGCAACATCAAACGGAGTTGACGTTCCGCCGCTCTGGTCGGAACCAGCCCAGGCAAAGCAGCGCCTAGTTCAACTTGCCGCCGACAGTGGGTGGCTCGACTTCCGCCTACTCGACGATGCCGCGGCTGGGAGTTGGCTTGTGCGGGCCAAGGCTTGGCCTGATGGAATGCCGGTCTCGAATGATCCAACCACCCTTGGGCTGTCGCCCTCTCAAGTTCAAGATACCAAGGCTGCTGCGGTCATCACCCAGCAAGAGAAACGACGGCTGCGCAGCATCGTGACCTTTGCTGGCGGCGAGCTCTCGGCTTCGGAATCAGGGTTTCAAGACATAGTGCAGGCGGTCCGGAACAATATGGCTGTTGCACAGACGCTCCTGGCGGCCACCGACAAGTTCGCACAGTTGTCAAAGCTACCCCAGGGAAGACATGGAGGCTCAGGAACTGGCGGAGGAGGGCAGAAGCAAACCACTACGGACGAACCAGCGCTATCTGACGAACAACGTCGAGCCGTGGGTTTGATTGGGGAGCTTCTGGCGTTCGAGTGGCTAAAGGCACACTACTTGAAGAGCCACCGTCGCGTCATACCCGACGATTCCTGGGTATCCAAGAACGGTAGACGGGCGCTCGGGCTCTCGGCTGTGAGCGATCTCCTCGGGTACGACTTCAAGGTAGAACTTAGCAGCACACGACACTACTGGGAGGTCAAGGCCACCACTGGCAATCAGCCTTTGATTGAGCTCGGACCCACCGAGATCGCCGCAGCCCAGAAGTATCAGCGTGACATGAAGGACCGGTACAGAATCATCTTCGTGACCAATGCGCTGGACCCCGCCAATGCAACCTTGCTTGTGTTGCCAAACCCGTTCGCTAAGATTGCTTCCGAGGTGTACCAAGTGGTCGGCGGCGGAAGCGTGAAGTTCAAATTTGATCCCACTTGATGATCGAAGAGCGATTCGCCCGACGCCGTGATGCGATGAGTTGCTGGCGAAACTTTACCTAGGGGGATCGCCTCAGGTGATTGGCGGGTCGAGCCGGCGTCTGACAGGGACAAGCGAAGGGATCAATGCAGGCCGGCGAAAGTCCGTATGAGGCGACCACTGGGAAGACCCGGTCCCGGCCACTCCCGGACATCCGATTGACAAGGGAATCGCTGCACCAACGACCGGATTGAAGGTAGAGCCGCCATACGTCAGCTGCCCCTCGAAAATGCTCACCCTTCAAAGCGGACGTCCAAGGACGGGGGGCGCCTCTCGAAGGCCTTCGTTGCTTTGCTGACCGACATATGGCATCGCGCGGCTATTGATTGTCCCGCCTCAACGGCGTAGCGCCTCGCGCAGCCTCGCCGCGAACTCGCGTGCCGCCGCACTGCGTGACGCGCCGCGGCGCCAGAGGATGCCCGCATGCCGTACCACTTGCGGCGCGCTCAGCGCGATTGCGCGCAGATCGGGTGCCAGGCGCGCGGCGCGCTCAGGCACGATGCTGGCCAGGTCGCCATGGCGGCACACCACCAGCAGTGACTCGACCGACGCCATCTCGATGCGCACCGTGGGCTCGACCCCGGCTTCGTGCAGGCCTGCATCGACCAGGCGCCGCGTTGCAAAACTGCGCGGCAGCAGCGCCAGCGGCACGCCGTTCAGCGCCTTCAACGCCAGGCTGCGCCGCGCCGCCAGCGGGTGCGCGGGCGCCACCACCAGCAGCATGTGTTCGTCGAACAGCGCTTCGGTCTCGATCTCGGCGTGTGTCGTCGGGTGGAAGGCGATCCCCAGGTCAAGTTCCCCGCTGCGCAACTGCTCCTCGATGAGCCCGGCGCGCAGTTCGCGCACCTCGATCGTCACGCCCGGGTAGGCGCGGCTGAAGGCCCCCACCGTGACGGGCACGACGGTGTTCAGGAAGGTCGGGATCGCGCCCACCGTGAGCCGACCCGACTGCAAGCCGCTGAGCTCGGACAGTGCCATGCGACCGGCCTCGATCTCCTTGAGCGCGCGCGTGGCGTAGCTGCGGAACTCGACGCCGGCCTGCGACAGTCTCAGGCCGCGCCCCAGCCGCTCGAAGAGCTGCACCTGCAGTTCCTCTTCCAGCGAGCGCAGGCCGTGGGACAGCGTGCTCTGCGTGACGAACAGGTTCTGTGCCGATTGCGTGAGGTGTTCGGTCTCGGCAATGTCGAGGAAGTAGCGCAACTGGCGGAGTTCCATCACTGCATCGTAGCGCGTACCGTTCGTTCACGTCGAACGGTCCATCGCAAATATGTCATTTGATGTGGCGTCGCAGGCGCCTTAACGTGGCGACATGCAACACCATCCAAGGTTCCTCCCCGCGCCGGGAAGCTGGCCCATCGAACGCATCGAGGCCCGCATCATCGACATCCCGACGGTCCGGCCGCACAAGCTGGCCTTCGGCGCCATCAGCCGCCAGAGCCCGGTCATCGTTCAACTTTGGCTGGCCGACGGCGCCTGCGGCTTCGGCGAGGCCGCGACCATCGGCGGCCCCTCATGGAACGAGGAATCGCCCGAGAGCATCCTGCACGCCATCCAGAACCACCTGGCCCCGGCGTTGCTGGGGCAACCGGGCGGCCACTTCGGCGCCGCGCTGGCGCGCATGGACCTCGCCTGCCGCGGCAATGCCTTTGCCAAGAGCGCGGTGGAGATGGCATTGATCGACGCCGTGGCACGCACGCTAGGCCTGCCGGCCTGGCAACTGCTGGGCGGGCGCCGCCACGACAGCCTGCCGCTGGCATGGACGCTGGCCAGCGGCGACGTGGCACGCGACATCGAGGAAGCGCAGCTGCGGCTGCAGCAGCGCCGCCACCGCATCTTCAAGCTCAAGATCGGCGCCCGCGAGCCGGCGCAGGACGTGGCCCACGTGGCGCAGATTGCGCGCGCGCTGGACGGACAGGCGACGCTGACGGTGGACGTCAACCAGGCCTGGGACGGCGCCACGGCGCGGCGCTGGCTGCCGCCGCTGATCGACGCCGGCGTAACCCTGATCGAGCAGCCGGTGGCGAAGTGGAACGTCGAGGCCCTGGCCATGCTGACCGCGACGCTGGGCGACCGTGCGGCCTTCATGGCCGACGAAACCGTGTGCACGCCGCAGGACGCGATGCGGCTGGCGCGCGCCCAGGCGGCGCAGGTGTTCTCGTTGAAGGTGGCCAAGCACGGCGGCCTGCTGCGCACGCTGCAGGTGGCGGCCGTCGCCGAGGCGGCCGACATCGGCTGGTACGGCGGCACCATGCTCGAGACCTCGATCGGCAGCGCCGCCGCGGCACATGTCTTCAGCACGCTGGGCCCACAGCACCACGGCTGCGAACTCTTCGGCCCGCAGTTGCTGGTGGACGACGTCGTAGGCGCGCGCATGGAGATCCGTGACTTCGAATTGCAACTGCCCGACGGGCCGGGATACGGCGTCGAGGTCGACATCGCGCAGCTGACGCGCTTCGACCGCGCGCGTGCGGGCCTGAACGCCACGCATGTCGATCTCGGCCGTCGCGCCGCCGCGGCCTGAACACACATCCTGAGGGAGCCCAAACCATGTTGTTCCTGGTCCGCATGGAGGTCCATATCCCGCACGACCTGCCCACCGCGCAGGCCGATGAAATCAAGGCCCGAGAAAAGGCCTACGCGCTGGACCTGCAGCGCGACGGCCGCTGGCGCCACCTCTGGCGCGTGGTCGGCGAGTACGCCAACTACAGCGTTTTCGACGTCGCTTCCAACGACGAACTGCACACCCTGCTGTCCCAGCTGCCGCTCTTCCCCTATATGAAGCTGCACGTCACGCCGCTGGCGCAACACCCCTCGGCGCTGGTCGGCTGACCGTCACGCCAGGCCCCGCGCAGGCCCTGCCTGCGACAACTTCTGAAGGCGAAACCCAAGTGATAGACAAGATCACGACCTCCATCGCCGAGGCGCTGGCCGGCACGGCCGACGGCGCCACGGTGCTGATCGGCGGCTTCGGCACCGCCGGCATCCCCAACGAGCTCATAGCCGGCCTCATCGAGCAGGGCGCACGCGAGCTCACGGTGGTCAACAACAATGCCGGCAACGGCGACAGCGGCCTGGCGGCGTTGCTGGCCGCAGGCCGCGTGCGCAAGATCATCTGCAGCTTTCCGCGCCAGGCCGATTCGCACGTCTTCGACGCGCTCTACCGCAGCGGCAGGATCGAACTGGAACTGGTGCCGCAGGGCAACCTGGCCGAGCGGCTGCGCGCCGCGGGTGCCGGTGTCGGCGCCTTCTTCACGCCCACGGGCTATGGCACGGAACTGGCCAGGAACGCCGATGGCAGTGCCAAGGAAACGCGCGTCATCGCCGGCCGGCCCTATGTGCTGGAGCTTCCCATCCACGGCGACCTGGCCCTGGTCAAGGCCGAGCGCGGCGACCGCTGGGGCAACCTGGTCTACCGCAAGGCGGCGCGCAATTTCGGCCCCGTGATGGCCACCGCCGCCAAGCGAACGGTGGCCACCGTGCACGAGGTGGTGGAACTCGGCACGCTGGATCCCGAGACCATCGTCACACCGGGCATCCACGTCAGCCGCATCGTCTGCATCCCCCGCGTGGCCACACAGGCCGGCGGCTTCAAGGTGGCCGCATGAACAAGCCCTATCTCCGCCGGACCAAGGACGAACTGGCGCGCCGCGTGGCGCAGGACATCTTCGACGGTGCCTACGTCAACCTGGGCATCGGCATGCCGACGACGGTGGCCAACCACATTCCGCCCGGCATCGAAGTGGTGCTGCACAGCGAGAACGGCATCCTGGGCATGGGCCCCGCACCCGCGACGGGCGACGAAGACTACGACCTCATCAACGCCGGCAAGCAGCCGGTGACGTTACGGCCGGGCGGCGCCTACTTCCACCACGCAGACAGCTTCGCGATGATGCGCGGCGGCCACCTCGACATCTGCGTGCTCGGTGCCTTCCAGGTCTCCGCCACCGGCGACCTGGCCAACTGGAGCACCGGCGAGCCCGGCAGCATCCCGGCCGTGGGCGGCGCGATGGACCTGGCCATCGGCGCCAAGCAGACCTGGGTCATGATGGACCTGTTGACCCGCGAGGGTGCCAGCAAGGTGCTGGAACGCTGCACCTACCCGCTGACCGGCCTGGCCTGCGTCAAGCGCATCTATGGCGACCTGGCCACGCTGGCCTGCACGCCGCAGGGCCTGCAACTCATCGACAAGGTCGAGGGCCTGAGCCACGCCGAACTGGAACGCCTGCTCGGGCTGCCTGTCCGCCCCTGACGCACTGAAAAGGTCCCCATGACACACGCCTATATCTGCGATGCGATCCGCACGCCTTTTGGCCGCTACGGCGGCGCGCTGGCTTCCGTCCGTGCCGATGACCTCGGCGCCATCCCGCTGCGCGCGCTGATGGCGCGCAACCCCGGCGTCGACTGGGCGGCAGTGGACGACGTGCTCTACGGCTGCGCCAACCAGGCCGGCGAGGACAACCGCAACGTCGCCCGCATGTCGCTGCTGCTGGCCGGGCTGCCGGTGGGCGTGCCGGGGTCCACCATCAACCGCCTGTGCGGCTCGGGCCTGGACGCGCTGGGCACGGCCGCGCGCGCCATCCGCGCCGGCGAGGCCCGTCTGATGGTCGCTGGCGGCGTGGAGAGCATGAGCCGCGCCCCCTTCGTGATGCCCAAGGCCGAGAGCGCCTACAGCCGCGCCAATGCTATCCACGACACCACCATCGGCTGGCGCTTCGTCAACCGGATGATGAAGGCGCAGTACGGCGTCGACAGCATGCCCGAGACGGCCGAGAACGTCGCCACGGAGTACGGCATCGAGCGCGAGGCGCAGGACCGCATGGCGCTGGCCAGCCAGCTGCGTGCGGTGGCGGCGCAGCAGGCCGGCCACCTGGCGCGCGAGATCACGCCGGTGAGCGTGGCGCAGAAGAAGGGCGACGCGCTCGTCGTCGACACCGACGAGCACCCGCGCGCCACCAGCCTGGAAGCGCTGGCGAAGCTGAAGGGCGTGGTGCGCCCCGACGGCACGGTGACGGCGGGCAATGCCAGCGGCGTCAACGACGGCGCCTGCGCGCTGCTGCTGGCCGACGAAGCCAGCGCCGCAAAGCACGGCCTCGGGCCCCGTGCCCGCGTGGTCGGCATGGCCACGGCCGGCGTGGCGCCGCGCGTGATGGGCATCGGCCCTGCGCCGGCGACGCAGAAGGTGCTGGCGCTGACGGGATTGAAGCTGGACCAGATCGACGTCATCGAACTCAACGAGGCCTTCGCGGCGCAGGGGCTGGCCGTGTTGCGCCAGCTCGGCCTGGCCGACGACGACGCGCGCGTGAACGCCTGGGGCGGTGCCATCGCGCTGGGCCACCCGCTGGGCGCCTCGGGCGCGCGCCTGGCGACGACGGCAGTCAACCGGCTGCACACGACTGGCGGGCGTTATGCGCTGTGCACGATGTGCATCGGCGTCGGGCAGGGCATCGCCGTGGTGCTGGAGCGGGTGTGAAGGGGAACGACATGAGCGCTGTGACCGGACTCACGACCAGCGCACCGCGCCTGCGCTACAACGTCCAGGGCCCGCGTGAGGGCTCGCGTGAGGGCGGCCCGGCGCACCCCACCTTCGTGCTGGCGCACGCGCTGGGCTGCGACCTGACGATGTGGGACGAACTGGCCCATCACCTGGCCAAACACGGCCGAGTGGTGCGCTACAACCAGCGCGGCCACGGCGGCAGCGAGGCACCTGCCGGGCCTTACACCATGGCCGAACTGGCCGACGACGCGGCGCGCCTGATCGACGAGCAGGCTCTGGGGCCAGTGGTCTGGGTGGGCCTGTCGATGGGCGGCATGGTCGGCCAGGAACTGGCGCTGCGCCATCCTGGCAAGGTGCGGGCGCTGGTGCTGGCCAACACCACGTCGGGCTATCCGCAAGAGGCGCAAGCCGGCTGGTCGCAACGCATCGCCGGCATCGTCCAGGGCGGGCTGGAAGCCATCGTCGACGGCGCGCTGCAACGCTGGTTCCATGCCGGCTTCCACGCCCGGGAGCCGCAGACCGTGGCGCATTGGCGCGCCCGTGTGCTGGGGTGCGATGCGGCGGCCTATATCGCCTGCTGCCAGGCTATCGCAGGGGTCGACACCACGGCCCGGCTGCCCGGCATCGCGGTGCCAGCCCTGGTGATCGCAGGCGCGCTGGACCAGGGCACGCCACCCGAGATGGCACGTGTCATTGCGCAAGGTATCCCTGGTGCGCGCCTGGTAGTGCTGCCCGAGGCCTCGCACCTGAGCGTGCTGGAACAGCCGCTGGCCTTCCGCGGCGCACTGGACGACTGGCTGCAGCAGGCGTCGCCCGCCTGAACGCAGCCTGCACCTGCCGTCCTGCACGCCCGCGGCTTGCGGGCGCTTCCGTTTCACCCGACACCATGCTCCGATGCGACTGGTCCGCTTCCGCCGTCACAGCAGGCTTCCTGGCCGTATTGATCTCCTACGCCGGCCCGCTGCTGATCTTCTTCCAGGCCGCCCGGGCGGCAGGCGCCGGGCCGGAGCTGATGGCCTCCTGGGTCTGGGCGATCTCGATGGGCGCGGCCGTCTCCGGTATGGCATTGAGTTGGTGGCTCAGGGTGCCGGTCATCACTGCCTGGTCGGCGCCGGGCACGGCATTACTGATCACGCTGTTTCCGGCGCTGTCGCTGCAGGAAGCGGTGGGGGCGTACATCACCGCCGCGGCTCTGATCCTGATCGTTGGCCTCAGCGGCAGCTTCGACTGGTTGATGCAGCGGATTCCCCGCGCGATCTGCGCCGGGATGATGGCCGGCATCCTGTTCCAGTTCGGGGCCCGGGCCTTCAAGGCGGTGGAGGCGATGCCGCTGCCCACGCTGTGCATGGTGGCCGGCTACCTGGTGGCGCGCCGCTTCTGGCCGCGGTACCACCTGCTGATGGTGCTGGCCCTGGGTCTGGCCCTGGCCGCAGCCGTCGGGGGTGTCGACTGGAGCAGCGTGCGCCTGGAGGTAACCAGACCCGTGTTCACCACGCCCGCGTGGAGTTGGGCCTCGACCCTGAGCCTGGCTGTTCCGCTGGCCGTGGTCAGCCTGGCCGGACAGTTCCTTCCCGGCATGGCCATCCTGCGTGGCGCGGGCTACACCACGCCGGCCCGTCCGGTGCTGATTGCCACGGGTGTGGCGTCTCTCTGCACGGCGCCGTTTGGCGGCATCACCACCGTGCTGGCAGCCATCACCGCGGCCTTGTGCACGGGTCGTGACGCGCATGAGGACCCGGGCCGACGCTATGTGGCCGGCATCGCCAACGGCTTGTTCTACCTGCTGGGCGGCTGTCTGGCGGGCACCATCATCGGCGTCTTCACCGTGCTGCCCGCGCCCTTCGTGGCCGTGCTGGCCGGGCTGGCACTGATCGGCGCGATCACGGCCAACGTGCAGGGCGCCGCCAGCGACCCCGAGCACCGTGAAGCGGCGATGGTCACCTTCCTCGTCACCGCCAGCGGCATGAGCCTGTGGGGCCTGGGTGCAGCGTTCTGGGGCGTGGTGATCGGCGGCTGCGCGCATGCCGTGCTGGGCTGGAAGCGACCACGCGCAAGCGCAGCGCCGACGCCGGACCCGGCTGTCCGCGTCGTCACCCGGTAGCTAGACCGGCTTGTCCACCGCCACCGCTCGTGTTGCTTCGGCACGCTGACGTGCCTCGGCCTGTTCCTGGTAGATGCGATCGATGAGCGCCCGCAGCGTTGCGATGTCTTCGTTCTGGCCATGAATGCGGGTGCTCATGATGATCGGTGACACCGCCTGAGGGTCGCTCAGTGCTCGGTAGATCACTTCGTCCGGACGCAGCCGGCTCACGCCTTCAGGCACCACGCAGATGCCCATGCCCGCGGCCACCAGTCCCAGCGCGGTCTGGATTTCCTGTACCTCGTGCACGGCTGCGGGATGCAGACCCTGATCACGGAACAGCGACAGCACCTGATCCGCGTAACTGGGGCGCGGCTTTCGCGGGTAGACAAGAATGTCCTGGCTCTCGAGCGCAGCCAGGATGATGGGCTTGCCCGGAATGGCCAGAGCATGCTCCACGGGTATTGCTGCCACCAGGCGCTCCTCGCGCAGCACTTCGCGCTTGATGCTCGCGTCCTCGAGCCGTATGCGGCCGAAGCCGACGTCGATGCGCCCGCTCTTCAGGGCCTCGATCTGGTCCAGCGTCGGCATTTCCTCCAGGGCAATCTCGACCTGCGGTTGTGCCGCGCGGAACAGCCGCACCAGGCGCGGCAAGGCGCCGTACATCGTCGACGCCACGAAGCCGATCACCAGCCGGCGCTCCATGCGCGCCACGCGCCGCGTCGCGCGCGCGGCCTGCGCCGCCTGCTCCAGCAGCCGCGTGGCGTGGCTGTAGAAGAAACGGCCCGGCTCGGTCAGCTTCAGCGGCCTCGACCCGCGCTCGAACAGCGGCGTGCCCAGTTCCTCTTCCAGGTCCTGGATCTGCCGGCTCAGCGGAGGCTGCGAGATGTGCAGTCGTTCCGCCGCACGGGTGAAGCTCTGCTCGTCGGCGACGGCGACGAAGTAGCGCAGGTGGCGCAGTTCCATTGCATGCCTTTTGGGTATCGAAACAGTCTAAAAGCGTCTTGGACTCGAGGCAAACGAATTCCTAAGATTCGTTCCATTCCAAGCGCACGGCCAGCGCCCCGACGGCCCAACCCCTACCTACCCCATCCCCTGAGGAGACAACCCATGGATACCAAGACCATCGACCAACTGCTGGATCGCTTCGAGAAGACCGGCGTCGTCGGCGAAGGCAATTCCCGCGTCAAGCTCGTCGTCAACCGCCTGGTGCGCGACCTGATGCTCGCCATCGAAGACCTGGACATCACGCCCGAAGAGTTCTGGTCCGGCCTGAACTACTTCGCCGAAGCCGGCCGCAATGGCGAGCTGGGCCTGATCGCCCCGGGCATCGGGCTGGAGCACTTCCTGGACCTGCGCATGGACGAGGCCGAGGCCCGTGCCGGCCTGAAGGGCGGCACGCCGCGCACCATCGAAGGCCCGCTGTACGTGGCCGGCGCGCCGCTGGCGCAGGGCGAAGCCAGGCTGGACGACGGCCAGACGGCCGGTGAAGTGGTCGTGATGCAGGGCGTGGTGCGCGGCACCGACGGCCAGCCCGTGGCTGGCGCCAAGGTCGAGGTCTGGCATGCCAACGACAAGGGCAATTACTCGTACTTCGACACCACGCAGAGCGCCTTCAACCTGCGCCGCACCATCGTCACCGACGCCCAGGGCCGCTACAAGTTCCGCAGCGTGATGCCGGTGGGCTACAGCTGCCCCCCGGGCGGCGCCACTGACCGCCTGCTGCAGCAGCTCGGCCGCCATGGCCATCGCCCGGCGCACATCCACTTCTTCGTGTCGGCCCCCGGCCACCGCAAGCTGACCACGCAGATCAACATCGAGAACGACCCGCACCTGTGGGACGACTTCGCCTTCGGAACGCGCGAGGGCCTGGTGCCCAAGGTCTACACCAACAACGACCGCGCCGCCATGAACGCGCTGAACGTCGACAAGCCGTTCTACGAGATCCAGTTCGACTTCACGCTGCACGCGGATCAGGTGCGCGCACCGGCCACGGACTTCGCCCGCCCCCGCGCCGCGGCCTGACCCCCTGACGCCGGCGCCGCCCTGCGCGGCGCCACCTTCCCCCCCAAGAAGCCTCTCCCCCCGGCGCAGCTCTGCGACCGGGTCGGGCGAAGCCTTGCCCAGAACAGGCCCGCGTGAGTCGGGTATGGAGACAAGCATGAGCACTTCCGCATCCCTGGAAAACGTCAAGCAGCGCCTGGACGGCATGCTGGTGGAGGACGCCGAACGGCAGGTCTACCGCCTGCACCGCAGCGCCTTCACCGACGAGGCCCTGTTCGACCTGGAGATGAAGCACATCTTCGAAGGCAACTGGATCTACCTGGCCCATGAGAGCCAGATCCCCAACCCCAACGACTACCTCACCACGCAGATCGGCCGCCAGCCCATCGTCATCACGCGCAACAAGGCGGGTGAGCTCAACGCGATCATCAACGCCTGTTCGCACCGCGGCGCCACACTGTGCCGCCACAAGAAGGGCAACAAGACCAGCTTCACCTGCACCTTCCACGGCTGGACGTTCAACAACTCGGGCAAGCTGCTCAAGGTCAAGGACGCCAATGGCGCCGGCTACCCGGACAGCTTCAACAAGGACGGCAGCCACGACCTGAAGAAGGTGGCGCGCTTCGAGAGCTACCGCGGCTTCCTGTTCGGCAGCCTCAACCCCGATGTGCCGCCGCTCGCCGAGTTCCTGGGCGAGTCCACCAAGATCATCGACATGATCGTGGACCAGTCGCCCGAGGGGCTGGAGGTGCTGCGCGGCTCGTCCACCTACACGTTCGACGGCAATTGGAAGCTGCAGGCCGAGAACGGCGCCGACGGCTACCACGTGAGCTCGGTGCACTGGAACTACGCGGCCACCACCAACCAGCGCAAGCAGGCGGCCGCGGGCGACAGCATCAAGGCGATGGACGCCGGCAGCTGGGCCAAGCAGGGCGGCGGCTTCTACTCCTTCGAGCACGGCCACATGCTGCTGTGGACCAAGTGGGCCAACCCCGAGGACCGGCCCGCCTATCCCATCCGCGACCAGCTCGCAGCGCAGTTCGGCCAGGCCCGCGCCGACTGGATGATCGGCCACTCGCGCAACCTGTGCCTGTACCCGAACGTCTACCTGATGGACCAGTTCAGCTCGCAGATCCGCGTGCTGCGCCCCATCAGCGTCGACAAGACCGAAGTCACCATCTACTGCATCGCCCCCAAGGGCGAGGCGCCCGAAGCGCGCGCCCGGCGCATCCGCCAGTACGAAGACTTCTTCAATGCCACCGGCATGGCCACACCCGATGACCTGGAGGAGTTCCGCGCCTGCCAGCAGGGCTACGCCGGCATCGCGCTGCCGTGGAACGACATGTGCCGCGGCGCCACCCAGTGGGTGCAAGGCCCGGACGCCGCCGCCCGCGAGATCGGCCTGAACCCGACGTTGTCGGGCGTCAAGACCGAGGACGAGGGCCTCTACACCGTGCAGCACGGCTACTGGCTGCAGACCATGCAGCGCGCCATCGCCGTGGAAGAAGCCCGCCAGGCCGCCGGCGTCGAGCACGTGGTGTGCGCGCACAACCAAGCCTGTGACCACGCCTGAAGGAGACAAGCAACATGATGACCATCGAACAGGTGCAGGCCTTCCTGTACCGCGAAGCCCGGCTGCTGGACGACCGCCAGTGGGACGAATGGCTGGCCTGCTACCACCCGGCCGCGGAATTCTGGATGCCGTCCTGGGACGACGACGACCAGCTGACGACGGACCCGCAGCGCGAGATCTCGCTCATCTACTACGCCAACAAGGGCGGGCTGGAAGACCGAGTGTTCCGCATCAAGACCGAGCGCTCGGCGGCCAGCATGCCCGAGCCGCGCACGGGCCACAACGTCCACAACGTCGAGATCGTCTCGGCGAAGGGCGAGCAGATCGAGCTGCGCTTCAACTGGCACACGCTGAGCTACCGCTACCAGACGGTGGACAGCTACTTCGGCACCAGCCACTACACGCTGGACCTGAGCAGCGGCCAGCCGCTCATCAAGCGCAAGCGCGTGGTGCTCAAGAACGACTACATCCACCACGTGCTGGACATCTACCACATCTGATCCTGCCAACGCCGGTGACCTGCAACAGCAGGCATCGGCAAGCAAGAGGAGACAAGCCATGCCCCACCAGATTGCCTTTCGCTTCGAAGACGGCGTCACCCGCTTCATCGAGGCCAGCCCGACCGAGACGGTGGCCGACGCCGCCTACCGCCAGGGCGTGAACCTTCCGCTGGACTGCCGCGATGGCGCCTGCGGCACCTGCAAGTGCCTGGCCGAATCGGGCCCGTTCGAGATGGGCGAGTACATCGAGGACGCGCTCAGCGCCGACGAGGCCGCCCGCGGCTACGTGCTGACCTGCCAGATGCGCGCCAAGGGCAACTGCGTGGTGCAGGTGCCGGCGTCGTCAGCGGTGTGCCGCACGCCGCAAGCCGCGATGGAAGCTGCCATCAGCGAAGTGCGCCAGCTCTCGCCCAGCACCATCTCCTTGACGCTGAAGGACGCGGCGCTGGCCAAGCTGGCCTTCCTGCCGGGCCAGTACGTGAACCTGCAGGTGCCCGGCACCGACCAGACGCGGGCCTACTCGTTCAGCTCGCTCGTGCGCGACGGCGAGGTCTCGTTCCTGATCCGCAATGTCCCGGGGGGCCGCATGAGCGGCTACCTGACGGGCGACGCCAAGCCGGGAGACCGAATGAAGCTCACCGGCCCGCTGGGCACCTTCTACCTGCGCGACATCCAGCGGCCGCTGCTGCTGTTGGCCGGCGGCACCGGGTTGGCGCCCTTCACGGCGATGCTGGAGAAGATTGCCGCCGAGGGCAGCCCTTACCCGGTGCACCTGATCTACGGCGTCACCCACGACGCCGACCTGGTGGACATGGACAAGCTGGCCGGCTTTGCCGCGCGCATCCCGAACTTCAGCTTCGCCGCCTGCGTGGCCAGCCCGCAGAGCGCCTGGCCGAACAAGGGCTTCGTCACCCACCACATCCAGCCGGCCCATCTGAACGACGGCGACGTGGACGTCTACCTGTGCGGCCCGCCGCCGATGGTGGAAGCGGTCAACCAGTTCATCCGCGAATGTGGCGTCAAACCGGCCAGCTTCCACCACGAGAAGTTCGCCGCCAGCGCCTGAGGAGACAAAACCATGAAGCCCCGTTTCGAGAACAAGGTTGCCGTCGTAACCGGCGCGGCGCAGGGCATAGGCCGGCGCGTCGTCGAGCGGCTGCTGGACGAAGGCGGCCGGGTGGCCGCGGTGGACCGCGCCGACCTGGTCCATGAACTGCGCAGCCTGCCCGGTGCTGCCGAGCGGCTGCTGACGCTGACGGCCGACCTGGAACGCAACGCCGATGCCGAGCGCGTGATGCTTGATGCCGCACAGCGCTTCGGCCGCATCGACATCCTGGTCAACAACGTCGGCGGCACCATCTGGGCCAAGCCCTTCGAGCACTACCGCGAGCACGAGATCGAGGCCGAGGTGCGGCGCTCGCTGTTCCCCACGCTGTGGTGCTGCCACGCCGTGCTGCCTTTCATGCTGGAGCAGGGCGCGGGTTCAATAGTCAACGTCTCGTCCATCGCCACCCGCGGCGTGAACCGCGTGCCCTACGGCGCGGCCAAGGGCGGCGTCAACGCGCTCACGGCCTGCCTGGCCTTCGAGAACGCGCAGCGCGGCATCCGCGTCAACGCCACCGCGCCGGGCGGCACCGAGGCGCCGCCGCGCCGCATCCCGCGCAACACCGAGCAGCCCACCGAGCAGGAGAAGGCCTGGTACCAGCAGATCGTGGATCAGACCGTGTCGTCCAGCCTGATGAAGCGCTACGGGACCATCGACGAGCAGGCCGGCGCCATCCTCTTTCTGGCATCCGACGACGCGACCTACATCACCGGCGTGACGCTGCCCGTGGGCGGCGGAGACCTCGGCTGAGCCGCCCGCCCAACCCCTCACACAACACTTTCAGGAGACAGACCATGAGACAGATCGACGTTCACAAGATTGCCGACGAGGCCCGCTTCAACGGCTTCCACGGCCTGGTGCTTTTCTGGTGCGCACTCATCATCATCTTCGACGGCTACGACCTCGCCGTCGCCGGCATCGCGCTGCCGTCGATCATGAAGCAGATGGGGGTCGATGCCACCCAGGCCGGCTTCATGGTCAGCTCGGCGCTGTTCGGCATGATGTTCGGCGCCATCTTCATGGGCACCATCGCCGACCGCATCGGGCGGCGCTGGGCCATCGTGATCTGTATCGCGCTGTTCAGCGTGTTCACCGCGGCGGCCGGCCTGACCAGCGATCCGGTGATGTTCAGCGTGACCCGCTTTCTGGCGGGCCTGGGCATCGGCGGTGTGATGCCCAACGTGGTGGCGCAGATGACCGAATACTCGCCGCGCAAGCTGCGCTCGACCATGGTCACGCTGATGTTCAGCGGCTATGCCGTGGGTGGCATGCTGGCCGCGGTGCTGGGCAAAGGCCTGATCGAGAGCCACGGCTGGCAGTCGGTGTTCCTGGCCGCTGCGCTGCCGGTGGTGCTGATCCCTTTCATCCTGAAGTCGCTGCCGGAATCCATGCCCTTCCTGCTGAAGCAGGGGCGCCACGACGAGCTGAAGGCCATCGTCGCGCGGCTGGACCCGGGCATCCGGCCGTCCGCCGAAGACCGCTTCGTGCTGGCCTCCGCCGACAAGGCTGCCAGTGCCCCGGTAAGCCAGTTGTTCCAGGGCGGCCGCGGCTTCAGCACGGCGATGTTCTGGGTCGCGTTCTTCATGTGCCTGTTCATGGTCTACGCGCTCAGCTCGTGGCTGACCAAGCTGATGGCTGGCGCCGGCTACAGCCTGGGCTCGGCCCTGACCTTCGTGCTGACGCTGAACTTCGGCGCGATGATCGGTGCGGTGGGCGGCGGCTGGCTGGCTGACCGCTTCAACATCAAGTGGGTGCTTTTCTCGATGTACGTGCTGGCGGCGGTGTCGATCACGCTGCTGGGCGTGCCCATGCCTACCGAGGCGCTGTTCGTGGTGGTGGGCCTGGCGGGTGCGTCGACCATCGGCACCCAGATCGTGACCTATGCCTACGCGGGGCAGTTCTACCCGATGGCCATCCGCTCCACCGGCATCGGCCTGGCTTCGGGTGTCGGACGCAGCGGTGCCATCCTGGCGCCCATCGTGATCGGCGCCCTGGTCGCCATGGCGCTGCCGCTGCAGCAGAACTTCGTGGCTATCGCGATCCCCGCGGTGATCGCGGCGGTCGCCGTGGCGATGATCAACCACGGCCGCTCGGCGTCGGCGCAGCCGCACGTTGCCGAGCGTGTGGGCATCGCCCCGTCACCGGTGGCGGCGGGCAGCCCGTCGAACTGAGTGCGGAGCAGGGGCGAACCATGACCATGACCCGTCTGTTGCACCACAGCGCTGCCGCTGTAGCCGCTGGCCTGCTCAGCCTCGCAGCCCTGGCCCAGCCGGCGAACCTGGCCGAGCGGCTCGGCCCTGAGATCGACGCCCAACTGGACCGGCAATACGCCGGCCTGGAGCGGCTGTACAAGGATCTGCACGCCCATCCGGAGCTGGGCTTCGAGGAGGTTCAGACGGCGCGCAAGCTGGCAGCCGAGATGCGCGCCGCCGGGTTCGAGGTCACCGAGCAGGTGGGTAGGACCGGCCTCGTCGCGCTGCTGCGCAACGGTATCGGCCCGACCATTCTGGTGCGAACCGAATTGGACGCGCTGCCGATGGAAGAGAAGACCGGCCTGCCCTATGCCAGCAAGGTGCAGGTCGACCGCCTGGGCCGACAGACCTTCGTGGCCCACAGCTGCGGACACGACCTGCACATGGCCAGCTGGGTCGGCACGGCCAGGACGCTGGCGGCACTGAAAGGCCAGTGGCAGGGCACGCTGATGTTCATCGCCCAGCCTGCAGAGGAGCTGCTGGGCGGGGCCAGGGCCATGTTGTCCGATGGCCTGTTCGAGCGCTTCGGCAAGCCCGACTTCGCGTTCGCGTTGCACAGCTGGCCCATGGCGCACGGGGAGATCGGCTTCAACGTCGGCGCCGTGACCTCCAATGCCGATGCCTTCGAAGCGCGCTTCCACGGGCGCGGCGCGCACGGTTCGGCGCCCGACAAATCCATCGACCCGGTGTTGATGGCGTCGCGCTTCGTCGTCGACGTCCAGGGCGTCATCAGCCGCGAGAAGGACCCGTTCCAGTTCGGCGTGCTCAGCGTTGGCTCCATCCAGGGCGGTACCAGCGGCAACATCATCCCCGACAACGTCGTTCTGCGCGGCACGCTGCGCAGCTACGACTCGGCCGTTCGCAACAAGCTGCGCGATGGCCTGCGGCGCGCAGCGCTGGCGACTTCGGCGATGGCCGGGGCGCCCAGCCCGGACCTCACGATCACGCCGGGCGGTGACGCCACGCTCAACGACCCGGCGCTGGTCGAACGCACCGAGGCCGTGCTCAAGGCGGCCTTCGGCAGCAAGGCCAGGCGGATGCCGCCGATCACGCCGAGCGAGGACTTCGCCGAGTACGGTGCAGCGGGCGTGCCGTCGATGTTCTTCCTGGTGGGCGTGCTCGACCCTGCGGAGGTCGAGGCGTCGCGCCAACCCGGCGGCAAGCCGCTGCCTGGCAACCACTCGCCCTTGTTCGCGCCGGTGCCCGAACCGTCCATCAAGACATCGGTCAAGGCCATGAGCCTGGCCGTGCTGAGCGCCATGCAGCGCTGAGCAAGACACTCCATCACGGCGGTGTGGCAGGTCTGCCGCATCCGCAATAGCATGCCGGTGGCCCAGGAACCGCTGGCGCTGCAGAGTGCGGACGTTGCAGCGTGTGGCGCCGGGCGCCACGCGGACGGGCACCGGCGGCCTTCAGTCGTGCATCAGCTCTGCGATGAGTTGCTTCACGATCGGCAAGGCTGGCGGCTGCGAACGACGAGCGAGCGTGACGATGCCGAAGCGCGCGGTTGCGTTCAGGGCGGGCTTGAGCACCAGTTCCACCAGGTCGGGCGCCGCGGCGCGGATGGCGATCAGCACCGCGTCGCTGTGGCGCACCACGTCGACCAGGCTCGGGATCTCCTCGCAGCGCAGGCTGACGCACTCTGACGGATGAGCCGCGGGGCCGTAGCGCTCGACCAGCGTTCGCGCGACTTCGTCGCTCAGCGGCGTCGACGCGATCGGGTACCGGCGCAAGGCGTCGAAGCGCAGCACGTTGCCTGAACGGGTGAGCGGATGCCCTTCACGCACCATGAAGGCGCCGCGCATCTCGACGAGGTCGGCCACCCGCAGGTCTGGCGCCGGCTCCAGCGAGCGGGCGTCGACCACCAGCGCGTCGAGTTCGCGCTCACGCAATCGGCGTGCAAGCACGGCGGTCGGCCCGCGCGCGATCTCCACGTGAATCAAGGGGTGCGATGTCGCCATCGTCTGCAGCAGTGGCGTCATCAGCATCGCGCCCGGCCCCGATCCCAATCCGATGCGTACCGTGCCAGTACGGCCTTCACGCATCTGCAGCCCGACGCCCGCGAGTTCGTCGGCATCGAAGACCAGTTGCCGGGCGCGCTGCAGGGTCTCCACGCCAAACGGCGTGAGCACGCTCTGCCGCCCCACGCGGTCGAACAGCGGCTGCCCCAGCTCTTCTTCCAGGGCCCGGATGCTGCGGCTCAGCGCCGGCTGGGTCAGGAACAGCGCCTCGGCAGAGCGCGTGAACGAGCCGCTCTGGGCGAGGGATATCAGGTGTCTCAACTGGACCAGCGTCACGGGCGAACCTGTGCGATGCATGCAATCAACTCATCATATATGAGCAAACAATGCATTGGACGTCGCATTGAACGGACCCTACATTGACGCCACCCGACGCCCACCCTTGCACCGCGCAGAAGGAGTTGCCATGACCCGATTCCGCCGTCCGCTGGCCCTGATGGCCGCACTGCTGCTCGCCACTGGCGCCGTCATGGCGCAGACTTGGCCGGCGAAGCCGGTGAACCTGATGGTTCCGTACCCAGCCGGTGGTCCGTCCGACGCCATCGCACGCATCTTCTTCAACCCGCTGGGAAAGGAACTGGGGCAGCAGGTGCTGGTGGAGAACCTCGGCGGCGTCAGTGGCGCCCTGGCGGCGCAGAAGGTGATGGCCGCCCCTGCCGATGGGTACTACATCTTCCAAGGTTCGCCCAACGAGGTGATCCTGTCGCCGCTGGCCAATGCCGCTGTGAAGCTGAAGACGGAGGACTTCCGCCTGGTGCATCCGGTGGCCGACGCCGTGATGGTGTTCGTGACGCGCAAGGACCTGCCGGTCAGCAGCGTCGACGAACTCATCGCGTTGGCCCGCAAGTCGGCCGACAAACCGCTGTCCTACGGCAGCGTGGGCATCGGTTCGCTCTACCACCTGATCCTCGAGAGCGTGCAGGCGCAGACCGGCATCAAGCTGGCACACGTGCCCTACAAGGGCAATGCACCGCTGTTGCAGGACATCGCCGGCGGACAGGTCGATTTCGCCGTGCTGGTGTACAGCGCCGCGATGGGCGCCCTGGCCGAGCAAGGGCGCCTGAAGGTCATCGGCCAGCTGGGTGCGCAGCGGTCGGAACTGCTCAAGGCCGTACCCGCAGCCAACGAGGGCCAGGCGCTGAAGAACTTCTCGTTCAAGATCTGGACCGGCTTCATGGTGCCCAAGAGCACGTCCGAGGACGTAGTGGTGCGCCTGCATGCCGCCATAGCCAAGACGCTGCAGAACCCTGCAGTGCGCGCGCAGCTGGCTGCGCAGACCCAGGTTCCGGCGGCACCGATGACGCTGGGTGAGTCGGCGAAGTTCTTCGAGACCGAAACCGCACGCTACCGCGCCATCGCCCGGCAGATCAACCTGCAGCCGCAGTGAGTCGACCGTGACCTACCTCTTGCAGGCGCTGCAAGCCCGGGCCGGAGAGTTCATCAGCCTGCGCCGCGACATCCACCGGCACCCCGAACTGGCCTTCGAGGAGCATCGCACCGCGGCCCTGGTGGCCGACAAGCTCGAAGGCTGGGGCTACACGGTCCACCGGGGCATCGGTGGCACCGGCGTGGTCGGCACGCTGGTGCGCGGGCACGGCACCCGTCGCCTGGGCATCCGCGCCGACATGGACGCCCTGCCGATCGACGAGGCCAGCGGCACCAGTTGGACGAGCGTGCATGCCGGTGTCATGCACGCCTGCGGCCATGACGGCCACACGGCCATGCTGTTGGCCGCGGCCCGCCACCTGGCCGAGCAAGGCTTGTTCGACGGCACGCTAAACCTGATCTTCCAGCCGGCCGAAGAAGGTGGCGGCGGGGCGCTGCGCATGATGGAAGACGGCCTGTTCGAGCGCTTCCCCTGCGACGCCATCTTCGCCATGCACAACATGCCCGGCATCGCGCAAGGCCACTTCGTGCTGCGCGAAGGCGCGGCGATGGCCTCGTCGGACTACGCCACGGTCACGGTCACCGGCACCGGCGGGCACGGCGCGATGCCGCACCGCGCGGCCGACCCCATCGTCGCTGCGGCCAGCATCGTCATGGCGCTGCAGACCATCGTCTCGCGCAACATCGACCCGCTGCAGGCTGCGGTGCTGACCGTCGGTGCCTTCCACAGCGGCCAGGCCAACAACGTGATCCCGGCCAGCGCCACGCTGGAGCTGAGCGTGCGCGCGCTGGACCGCGAGGTGCGCACCACCCTTGAACGCCGCGTCAAGGCCCTGGTGACGGCACAGGCCGAAAGCTTCGACGTCAAGGCACACGTCGACTGGAAGCCGGGCTATGCGGTGCTGGTCAACAGCGCTGCCGAGACCGCCTTCGCGCGCAGCGTGGCGACCGAACTGGTCGGCACCGAGCGGGTCACGCCGCAGGGCCCCCCGCTGACCGGCAGCGAGGACTTTGCGTTCATGCTGGAGCGGGTGCCCGGCAGCTACGTGCTGATCGGCAACGGTACCGACAGCGGCCCAGGCGCCGGCGGCTGCATGGTGCACAACCCCGGCTACGACTTCAATGACGACAACGTCGCCACGGGCAGCGCCTACTGGGTGCTGCTGGCCGAGCGCTTCCTGTGCACGAAGGAGCCCGTCGCCAACTGAAAGACCGAACACCGCAGGAGAGCGCTCCGGCCACGGCCGGAGCCACCGAAGGCGCAATCTCCCATGAACGCTCAGGTCCCGTACTGCACACCACCATCGCCGTCTGGAGAGCCGTCACAGCCGTGACGCACCGAAGGAGCAAGGCCAGGGTCGAAGACCACGGCTGAATCTCTCAGGTACCAAGGACAGGGGGAGCGGCAACACGCGTGGCAGCTGCCACGCGGACAACGTGTCGCATTGGAGTTCCCCCATGAAAGTCATCGTCCTCGGCGCCGGCCTGCTCGGCGTCACCTCTGCCTACTTCCTGCGCCAGCAGGGTCACGACGTCACGGTGATCGACCGGCAGGCCACGCCGGCCGCCGAAACCAGCTTCGCCAACGGCGGCCAGATCTCGGTCAGTCATGCCGAGCCCTGGGCCAACCCGAGCGCGCCGCTGAAGGTGCTGAAGTGGCTGGGCCAGGAAGATGCGCCCTTGCTGTTTCGCATCCGTGCCGACATGCGGCAATGGCTGTGGGGCCTGCAGTTCCTGCGCGAGTGCACGCCGGCCCGCACGCGCCACAACATCGAACAGATCGTGCGCCTGGGTAGCTACAGTCGCGACATGCTGCAGGCCCTGCGCCGCGACACCGGCATCGAGTACGACCAGCGCACCCAGGGCATCCTGCACTTCTACACCAGCCAGAAGGAGTTCGACGGCGCCGAAGGCCCGGCCGCGCAGATGCGTGAACTGGGCTGCGACCGACGCGTGATCTCTGCTGACGAGGCCGTGAAGCTCGAGCCTGCGCTGCGCCACATCCGCCCGCAGCTGGCCGGCGCGACCTACACCGCCGAAGACGAGTCGGGTGACGCCAACCGCTTCGCGCGCGAGCTCGTCGAGCGCTGCCGCGTCGACGGCGTGCGCTTCCTGATGAGCCACACCGTCACCGCGCTGCGCGAGGCGGGCGGCGAGATCGATCATGTGGAGGCCACCGATGCCGAGGGACGCTTCCTGCGCCTGCGGGGCGATGCCTACGTGCTGGCGATGGGCAGCCTGAGCCCGCTGCTCGCGGCACCCCTGGGCATCCGCCTGCCCATCTACCCGGCCAAGGGCTACTCGGTGACGATGCCGGTGAAGGACGCCTCGATGGCGCACCAGGTGTCGCTGACGGACGATGAGTACAAGCTCGTCTTCTCGCGCCTGGGTGACCGGCTGCGCATCGCCGGCACGGCCGAATTGAACGGCTACGACCGCGATCTGAACCGCGTGCGCTGTGAGGCCATCGTGCGCCGCACCGAGGAACTGTTCCCGGGCGCTGGCGACACCGAGCAGGCCCAGTTCTGGACCGGCTTGCGGCCCGCAACGCCTTCCAACGTGCCCATCATCGGCCGCTCGAAGATCGCCAACCTGTACTTGAACACCGGCCATGGCACGCTCGGCTGGACACACTCGTGCGGCTCAGGCAAGAGCATTGCGCGCATCGTCAGCGGGCTGCAGCCGGAAGTGGACTTCGCGTTCACCGGCGTGCCAGCTCGCGCAAGGTACAGCAAGGGGGTCGAGTTGCCGGCATAAGGCATCTGCTGGCGCCGACCTGAGACCGAGCCGATGGACGGCATTGCATGAATCAGGCGGACGCAGTCAAGACCGTGCCTGCAATGTCGCTTGCGGCACCGGCCCGGGATCATTCCACGTTTGGCGCCTCGCTCGAGATGTCAGCGGAGTAACCGGGTCGGGGAATCGGTGCAGCAGCTTGCCCGGTACCGCTGCCGCTTGCATCGCCCGGGTGAGCCCCAGTCCGTGATGGGCCAGCTTTCGACTGGCGGCTTCCAAGCCGCTCGATGGGACGGCCACCGTCTTCTCAGGGGTCGGCAGCGTGAGTACGCGGCCTTCGGATGCTGTCGTTCAGCCGGGATCATCGCCCTGTCGATGCTGGCCGCCTGCGAACGACTGCTGTCGCTGTCCCTGACTTTCGCGTCGGCTTCATCGAAGGTCAAGTCTTGATGTAGACCGGTCGCTCGCTGAAAAAGCCGCCACGGGCTCCTTTGGGTCGACCAGCGACTGCGGTGTGGGCGATCTAAACGCCGGAAAGCTGACCCCAAAGTTGAGGGACCGGACAGCCGACGTCTGCGTCGGCAGTGGTCACCCATTGCGGTCGATCATAGTCACCACGCGAGGTTCTGCTTCGCGCGGTCAGGCGCGGTCGGCGATCGAACCGGCACCAGCTTTCTCGCATCTAAATGAAGTGAAGCAGCAGCCTGCCCACAGAGTTCGTCAGATCCCTTGCAAAGACTGCGAGCCACTTCTGGGAGTCGTCTCCGAAATGGGACTCGCTGAATCCGTTCCGAGAGTTGGCAACCGCGTTCGTCAAGGTCGGAATGGAGTTCACAATTTGCTCGGGGAACTGACCACGGGCGCGAAGCTTCAACGTGATGTCGTCCTTCACGACCTTGCATAGTTGTATGAGGTCGGTAAGGCCGGCGCTCTGTGGCGCATGCCTCTGCACGTAGGTCTTATACAAGCCTTCGAGGCACGTATAGGCAAGGGTGACGGCCCGGTTGAACTGGTTGGCGTCGATCGAGTTGTCGATTTCCTTGAGGCTCAGGTTCAGTTTCTCAGAGTTCCACAGATCCACGGGCACCACGGTTGTTGGAACCGCATGCCCGCCTCCGAAAACGATATCGCGGATGGCATCAACTTCGGGTTTCGCGTGCGGCTCGTAGTTGTCGATGAAGAGCCTAAAGAACTGGAACTTATGGGGTTCTGGAAAGCCCTGGAAGATATCCCAATAGAATGCATTGCGAGACGTACTCTTGCCTTGCCGATTCCGCAGCTGGATTAGTTGATCGTAACTAGGAACTCCGGGGTCGATCTGCTGGCATGTACGCAGAAAGTTGGGCCCGCTACAGTAGGTTGCCGTCTCCTTCCTATCCATCAGAAGGAATAGCCTGTTGAACGCTGCTACCCAGTTGACCTCCACGCTCATGATGAAAGGTCCATCGATTCATCCTCCCAATGTAGATCGCTGAGGCGCCGCGTCAATGATGAACTTGCTACGCTCGTGCAGTTCGTCAAAGGTCAGGATATCAATGCCTGTGATGCTGTTGCGGTACATCTCAAACGATCGGAGTTGGTCGCTGTTGACGCCATGCTCACGGACAAACTCATTGAGCGATCCAACCACGATGAAGGCACGCGGCTTGAAGTTGAAGACCTCCTCCCCAGTGGGTGCTCCGCCGTCGTCTTCTAGGCGAAACATCCCGTAGAGGTTCCGCATGGCTGCGACAACGGTGCCTTGAACCTGTGCCACAGCACCACTGAGCTCCTTGGAGGGTGCCCAGCAGCCGACGCGATACGGAGAGCTATCCAATAGCTTCGTCAAGTGAGTCTTGATCTCCACGAAACACAGCGAGTTGATGATGCCTCGGGTCTTCATCAGACCATCGGCCCTTTTGCCATGCTTTAAAAGATCGTGTCCTTCGACAACCTGTTCAAGCTTCTTGTTCTCAAAGCCAGTGACGAAGAAGTAGCTCAGCCCGTAGCCGAAGATCCACTGGTTCTTCTCGAAGAACATCTGCCATAGCGCCTCGTCGCCGCGAACTTGCTTGGACGCCTTGGCCTGCTCGAAGTAATCGGGCTCGCTCAAGAGGCGGCCGAAGGTCTGCACCTGCTTCTTGCGGTAGCCAAGGGCGACAACATCCTCTTTCGTCAAGGCTGCCTGTACAGCCTCGGTGAAGACTTCCGGATTGTCGCTGACCAAGCTGGCGGCCTGCGCCCTTGACAAGGTGAGCTTGCGAAGCTCGGTGTCTGAGATGTTGACCTTCTCGCCGTCTTTGAATTCAACTGCTGCGATGCTTTCGAAGAAGGTCAGCAGCCTTGGGATCTCGCTTCCAACGAATGAAAAGTGGGTGTTCTGAGGGTTGCCGGTGTTGCCGTTGAAAGCTTGCAGGGTAACGACAGTCAGCCCACGGCTGTCCTCCATGAACTTGGCGACGATCTCGGTACGGCCTGACTCCGTGCGACGAAGTACCACCTCCCTCTTCACGGTGGCGTAGTGCAGGCCTTCGGAGTCGATCACCTTAGACGCGATGCGCAGTGGCCCTTGTTCGGTGTTCACGCGCGGGCTGATGTAGGTCTTGCCGGCAAGCTTATTCCTATGGATGTCGACGTCGTCCGGCATACCTACTCCCGCTGATAGCGCTCGACCACACCGTTAGCATCGTCGCCGTAGCAATAGTGGACAATCTCGCTGCTGCTGAAAGACTCACCCGCTGTCTTTCCAAACGGAATCAGAACAAGCATAGCGCAGGCGGTGACAGCGCTGGGACTGCTGCTTGGGGCAAGAGCGAACGCTCGGTAACGCGAGAGGAGCGCCCGCTTCTTCCCTTGTGCGCCCGACGGCTGTCAGCCGCGGCCTGATGACCTCTGCAAGGAGCTGCCCTGCAGGCATCCCCCTAAGTTGAAGAGCAGCTGACTGGAGCGACCACATCGGGCGGCAGCCGGCCAGGGCCCGACTGTCGCCACAGACCGCTATAGGGCGACAGCCGGAGACCAATGCTTGCCGTGAGGGCTCTGGGGACGCTGCCTTCTAGTGAACATGCTGACAGCGATGACATCAACGTAGAGTGTTCGCGTTACGACTTCGAATATGCCTTACCCACCCAGGTTGCGGCGCCTTCTTTGAGGCAGCCTTAGAAATCCAGAATCCCGCTCTTGACTCCCATCATGAGGGAATCCCAAATTTCTCGATCAATCGATTCCGACGACTTTTTGCTCTCGATATTTTTGTATCCGATTCGAGCGCGGGCGCTCGCCGCATCTTCGACACGCCGAACATGCAAACGCGACGCGAAGATAGAGCGGCCCGGCCGCTGTGAAGCACCGCAATAGAGCCCGTCGAACTTTCTCACGATCCCGCGGCTAATCTCCGAGCTTCGCAAAATGCTGATGCGCGCGAACTGAGAATTACTGTCAGAGCTAGTCAGCAAATAGAACTGATGGGAATAGACGATGAACCCTGTGAAATCCTGTCGGGTAACCGGCTCGTCATCGCTGCCGCGGTAGATGGTGAACTCGTCCGTCACGAGCTCGTCATCCTTAGTGCGCTGGATTTCGAGGTAGCCCACCACCACCCATCCGGGGCGCGATAACGACGGCCGAAAGGTCAGGTAGGAACCCGGAAGCTCAGCAAGTGCCGCGTTCTGGTCACCTGGCGAGACATCCAACAGCCGCGCCATGAGCGTGGAAAGACGGTCGGTGTCCTCTCGGCTTGGACCTGAGGACAGTCCTGGGTCGTTCACCAACAGATACTCCCGCAGAGCAGAGAACCCGGCGTCACTGAACGCCTTCATCAGAGCTTCGGGCTCCAGCGCGCCTGCTGATTCCAGCGACTTAAGCTTGTAGTAGGCCGTTTTTCCGAGAGGGCGCCGCTTCATGGCGCCGCGTGGCCGGCGGTCGTTGTACTCCTCCACCTTCGCGGTCTGGAACTCGTCGAAGTGCTGCCAGTTGATCAGCCCCTTGTCCTGCAGCTTCACGAGACGTTTGAACCAGTGGTGCAGGTTCTCCGGGCTATAGGTATGCCTCATCGTTTCCCCCCCTCTTTGTTCATCTCCAGTCTACAGGCGGACAGAGGCGAACAGCAGCGAACAGCAGCGATCCAGCAGGAGCCAGCCTGCGCCCGGCATTGGCGGGGCGCCGACATACGGTGGCGGGCCACGAGTTTCGGCCCCAAGTGCTCCTCCATATCCTGAGGCTAGCTCAGGGAAGTCGCCCTGAGCAGATCAGCACCCAGCGGGGCGCTGGCTTCACTCACCAACTGACGGAGATCGACATGAGCAAGGAATACGAGCGTGTGGGCACCGCCTACCAAGTCACTGGCGTTCCCATCTACCGCGAGAAGAAGTCCAGCGCCGGCGCAGTTGTCGGCTGGGTCATCGCCATCGTTTTGGTCCTGGCGGTGGTTTCCTAGCTGGTCGGCCCTGCCGCGCGGCGGGGCCTCTACTTCTGGAGGCAAACAATGGAATCCGTTCGCTCCTTCGCCCTCATCATGGGCGTCATCGCAGCCCTGCTGCTGGGTCCGCCGGCCGGCCTGGAAGTGCTGAGCTGGCCGACGGTCAACCGCTACGCCACCCATGTCTACAAGGACTGGTCGTGGGTGGGACAGGTGCTGGTCTTCCTGTCGGTCGTCGCGGCCATCGGCGCGATGGCCTTCATGGCCGCCATGTTCGCCGGCAACGGCGCGGCTGTCACTTTGACGTGGATTGGCATGCGTACCAATCCGGCGGTGCTCTTCCTGGCGGTGCTTCTTGCCCTCGTCGCGGGCCTGGCCTTCTTCGCCAACAACCGCGGCATGTAAGCCGCCTCACCCCGCTGTGCAGGAGCTGCAGGGCTCTTGCACAGCCCTTCATGGAGGCCTTCATCATGGACATGCGCAGTCTCTCTGCCTCGCTCTGGCTGGTCATCGCTTTCGCGCTTGGCGGCTGCAACGAGACAACGGAACAACGGAGCGCCAAGCAAGAGGCCGAGTGGCGCCACAAGGATCGGCTGGAGGACAAGAAGCTCGCCTACCAGGCGCAGGAGAACGAGCGGCAGCGAGCCTACGATCTGCGCATTCGACAGATCGCCGAAGAGGCACGCCTCAAGGACAGCCAGGATTCCCGCAGGGTGTGGTCACAGGTGGCGACATTTTCTAGCGGCGCCCTCGCCTTGGTCCTCAGCATTGGCGCCGCGGCGGCAGCCATCGCTTTCATCGGACGCCAGCGATACCTGCGCGACTTTCGTATCGAGGAAGTTCGCGCCGAGCAGGCCCGCAAGCAGCTTCTGGCCAAAGAGGTCCTGGCCAACTGGGCCAAGCTCTCAGCGGATCAGCAAGACCGCTTCCTGCTGGCGAATGCAGGAGCTTCTGCTGGTATTGCGTCATGAGGCGCGATGACGCCGGCTTTGCGGAAGGACCCGACTACGGCCAGGCGCGCTGGGCCACCGATGCTGAAGTCCGCCCTCACCTGGACAAGGAAGGGGGGCTAGCCGGCTACTACCAAGGCCGCATGTTCACCTATGGGGGCCTGCCTGGCTCGGCCGGCTGGCTCCATGTCGGAGGGGCGGGGTCTCAGAAAACCACGAGCCTGGTGATCCCGAACCTGTGCGGACTCAACTGGCGAAATCCG
>LNFM01000688.1_pt1 | contig 81446 bp, 68 predicted proteins | sample 596031 | NCBI WGS metagenome assembly LNFM01 (sample SAMN04254537, study PRJNA301005) | activated carbon metagenome | isolation source: dual media filters at the Ann Arbor, Michigan drinking water treatment plant | place: USA: Ann Arbor | reverse complement strand
GGTCACCCCCTTCAGCGGAGGCGCCGAGCCCAAACCGATGACCGCGATCCCGCAGGGCGAGCCCTCGAACGCAGACCAACCCGCTTCCAGCGGACCGCTCGCATCAATGCTTCGGCCGCTATCCCCATAGCGCTCGCGGCACCGCCCGAGCGCTGCCTCTCGCGGGTTCCTTCCCTGGAGACACTCCGACGACGGCTCCAGTGCGCCCGGCCGATGTCGGGACGGGCCGTCATCCGAAACCCTTCACTTGGGCGGGAGTCGACACGGATAGTTCGATTGCAAGCCACTTTCTTCGCTTTCTGCTGATCCACGGACGACGGCGGGCCTGGACGAACGATCGACCCCCTGTGGCTCGGGGCCGGTGGCGACGGTGCACGACACGGCTTCAGCGCTTATGTTCCGTGCCCTCGTGGACGGTGGCCATAAACTCCGGCGCCTGGAGCATATCGCGCGAGGAATGCCCGACGCCTGCCGCAACGACGAGGCGCCAGCCAAACGCCCATCCGCGCTCGGCTGCCATCGTCCGCGCTGCCGCGTAGATGTTGAGGCCTCGCTCGAGGCGGTTGCGGCCCTGTCGCAGTGCGTGTCTGCTTCGGTCGAGGCGTTCGTCGCCGATGTCCTGGTCTCCGAGATAAATGGTGATCGGCTTTGCAAGGTAGCTGGCGAGTGCGGATTCGCGCGCACCGACGTCGAGGAGATCCTTAAAGCCAAACGGCGCGGGGTCGATCAGCGATGGCCCCACGTAGCTCGAAGGGTTCGCGATGATGATGCGATCCGTATCCGGCACCGGGCAGTATGCCGCGACCCGCGAGAGCATCTGGGCTCCCGCTGAATGTCCAAACATGACGAAGCGCGCATCGGGACGGCCTTCGTGCTGCCGAGCCCAGGCCTGAAGCCCGAGCAGAAGCCGCCCCATGCATGCATGAGTTCCGCTTCTCAAGGATTTGCGCGAGACGCCAGCCCGCTGATAGCGGGACCGGGGAAAGCGGTCCCGATCGAGATCGGGGACCAGCACGGTCATGCAATGCTCCCGCGCAACACGGCGGGCGCGGCGAACATATTCGATGGTGTTCCGCTCATAGCCCGAAAAGACGAGGAGCAACGGTCCTGGAGTTCTGGAGCATCGCTTCGGACGATAGATGTGAACGTCGATCTGCTCGCCGTCGATGTCAGCCGTTTCGACCGACAGGCCTTTCGATGCCGCCGGATCGGCGGCGAACGCGTCGTCGAGTGTCAGAGCTGCGGACATCAGCGCCATTGCGAGCCTCGGGAGAATTGGACTTCTCGAATTTCTGGGTCGGGTCCGACGACATGGGACGCGGGCGGCGGCGCCAGTCATCTCTCGCGCATTCCGCGATGAAACGTCCGAACGAGAGGGGCCGTCAGATAGGCAAAGGGCGTTCGGTCGCTGGTGCGGATGAACACATCGGCGGACATGCCGGCCAGCAGCTTCGTCTCGCCGGGCTGTAGTGACGCCGGATCGAGCGACACGCGGACATTGTAGTGTGGCCGGCCTGTCAGCTTGTCGATCAACCGATCGGCCGATACCTGTGTGATCTTGCCGCTCAGTGGCTGGCTGAATTTTCGGCTCAACGTGTTGAGCACCACCCGCGCTTCGAGGCCTGTCTGCACATCCTCGATGTCCTCGGGACGTACGCGCGCATCGACGACCAGATCGTCGCTCAAGGGGACGATCTCCATCAAGGTCTGCCCGGGCGCAATGACGCCGTCGCGCGAATGGATCTGCAGCCCGACAACCGTACCTTCGATCGGGGCCTCGATGCGCGTCCGCTGCAGCATGTCCTGTGCTGCGACCAGTTCGCGGGACAACTCATGCGCCCGGGCCTGTCGGGCGCGGATCTCCTCGACCACGGACGTCAGCGTGCTCGACAGCAACTCGGACTTTCGCAGTTCCATCTCGGTCATCTGCTGGTCCGTCTGGGCCAGTGACGACTGGAGCGCGCTGCGGCGCTCTTCGAGCTGTGCCCGGCTTCGCTGGACGTCGGTCAGCCTGGACTTGCGGATCAGCTGCTTCTCGAACAGCTGTGTGGCATCCGTCATCTCATTGGTGTTCAGTGCGAACTGTGCCTCGACGGCCTCGATCTGGCGTCGCAGTCCGTTGCGTTCCTCCTGAAGGCGATCGATGCGCTTGTCGAGGACGGAGAGCTTCTGGCCAGTGAGGTCGCGTCGGCTGTCGAATATCCTGACTTGCGCGGCCATGGCGGAGCGAGCGACCGGCTCGTCGGCCGCGATGGCAACGAGGCTGTCGGGGAATACGATCTCCTGCAATCCATCCCTTTCGGCTGTCAGCCGAGCGGCGCCGGCGAGCGCCTCGTAGAACTGGGACTTAAGTCTCTCGACGTTGGACTTGCTCGCGACGTTCTTGAGTTCGACAAGGAGGTCACCGCGCGCAACGCGCGAGCCGTCCTTGACGTGGATGCGCCCGACGATGCCCCCCTCCAGATGCTGAACCGCCTTGCGATGGGTCTCGACGCTGACCAGGCCGGGGGCCACGACCGCGCTGCCGAGCGCCGCAAGGCTGCTCCAGACAGCCATAGTTGCCGTGAAGGTCACCACGAGGCCGGTACCGGCCAAAATGTGAAACCGGGAGAACGGCATCGATGCTGCGTCGAGCGCGTTGGCTTTTTTCTTGCTCATGACGTCTCCACTAAGTCAGTGGTCCGGTCTGTTCCGGAAAGTGCGAATGCAGGCGCTCTTCCTCGACGGACGATGAAATGCAATTACCGTCGAGTGTCCCGACGATGATCTGAGACGGCGCGGTCCGCGAAAGCAGGATCGAGACACTCGCCATCCGGGAGAGCAGCGTCAGCTGAGACGTGACGACGACAGCCGAACCGCTGGCTCGCAACTCTTCGATGGATCGCGTCAGATGCTCGACGAGATCGGGATCGAGGTTGGTCTCGGGTTCATCGAGCACGATCAGCCGCGGCTTGCCGTAGATGGCGCGGGCCAGCGCCAGACGACGCAGCTCGCCCCCGGAGAGTGGGCTCTTTTGTGAACCGATCCTTGTCTCGTAACCCTGCGGCAACGCTTCGATCACCTCGTGGATGCCGGCGAGCCGGGCCGCGTCCACGATCCTGCGGGCATCGAGGCTGCGGAGGCTCGCGATGTTTTCGGCGATGGTGCCATCGAGCAGGCCGATGGCTTGTGGAAGGTATCCCAGCAGCGCCTGACGCTCCGACGATGAGAAGCGGGTTATGTCGAGGCCGCCCAGACGGATCGTCCCCATCGTCGGCTCGGCCACGCCGGCGATCAGGCGAGCGAGTGTCGTTTTGCCCGATCCGGACGGACCGATGATGCACAGCAGTTCTCCTGGCTCGACCTTGAGGTCCAGCTGCCGGAAGAGGGGTTGTGACCATGCGTTATGCGTGAACGTCACCTGATCGAGATGAAGCGATAGCTTGGCATCGGGATCGCGCACGGCATGGGTCTGCGTGCGCCGGGCATCGAGGCGTCGCTTGATCCGCTTGTAGGCTCTGTTGGCCAGAACGAGATCGCGCCAATGCGCCATGGCACGTCTGACGGCAGATGTGCCGATCCGACCGAGAACCGCGCCGGCGATGATACCCCCCACGCTCAGCGCGCCATCGATGGCGAGCCACACACCGACGCCGTAGCAGGCAATGCGCTGCGCCGCTTCGCTGAAACGCATGGCCTCGCCGATTGCCGCTGCCGTCGTCCGCGAGATGCGTTGTTCGGCGCCGCGCCGCGCGATGCTCGCATGCCAGCGGTCGGCGAGGCGCTCACCGATGCTGAGCCCGGATACCGTCTCCAGCTGTTGTTCGGCGGCCAGTAGCCAGCCCTCGCTGCGGCGGCGGGCCTTTCTCATTTCGGCCCGGATCGGGCGTGTCAGGGTCTCGTTGGCGATGCCGAGGCTCAACATGACGAGCATGCCGGTCAGCACGATGCCTGCGAGCAGCGGATGAATGAGATAGACGATGAAGAGAAAGGCAGGCGCGAACAATGCATCGAGCCAGGTGGACAGCGCCGAAGTCGAGACAAAGCCGCTCGCCGTGGCGAGGTCGTCCAGCGCCTTGCCGGGTCGGCGAGCCCGACGCCGATCAATGCTGCCGATAAACAATTGCCGGCCGAAATGCTCGACAATCCAGGTGCCCCAATGGCCGAGCATGGAACGGCGCAAGAACTCGGCCAGCGATGCGGCGAGCATCGCGAACACGGTGATCGCAGTGAGCAGCAGGAGCGTATCGACGCTCCGGCTCGCGATGACCCGGTCGAGGAGCTGGAAAATGTAGAGAGGAAGGGTCAATTTCAGGACATTGAGAAAGCACGTGAGCAGCAGGACGATCGCGATCCCGCTGCGCGACCGCCGCCATGCCTCCCGAATGGCGAGCGACCGTGGTCGCGTCGCCGCCCGGCGCGCCCGATTGTCGGCCGCCCCCGCATCTGACGGAGGGCGGCTTTCGGTCGACGCATCGGTGCTCCCCCGCATGCGCGCGGGCATGCGGAGGCTCGTGAGTTCGATCCAGGACATAAGATTGGGTTTTCCGGAGCGATGAGGCGAGGGTCGCGGCGTCACGCCGCCTCGAGGCCGGCGGCCAGGAAGGCCGAAGCCCCGTAGGTGGCCGGCGCCAGGATGGAGCTGGTCAGGCAGCCCGCCTGGATCTCGGCCAGCGTGACGACGGACATGCCCGTCGACCGGGCAGCCTCACGCATGGCGAGTGGCGAGCGCGTCAGCTGTCCGCTGAGTGCCAGCACGCGGTAGTCCCACTCCTCGAGGACCCTGAGGCCGGCCTTAGCGCCGAGCGCATCGTTGGCGGCGAACACGATGCCCACGGCCGCTTCGCGAATGGCAGCCGAGCGCAACAGCGTGGCCGTCTCCTCGTGCTGGAGGCCATCCGCCACCTCGACGACAGCGACGTCGCAGCCCTGATCAGCCGCATGTCCGATGAGGCCGAGCACGGTCCGTTCGATCTGGTCGACGGGCGCGAGATAGGTGCTGGGCAAGCCGGCATCCGTGAAGTCCAGAACGGCATGGGCTCCCATGTCCGACATGAGCCAGAGGTCGCCACCGGCACCGGTTCCCGTCGACTTGATGCCTGCAACCTTGTGTCCGGCCTTGGCCAACGCATAGACGAGGCCCGCCGCCGTCATGGTCTTTCCCGCGTTCATGGACGTGCCGGCGACGTAGACGACCTTGATCGGGCGGCGACGCGTGTCGAGAGACACGGCGTAATTCGACAGATTGAGACGTTCGCCCGTCTCGCCGGCCAGAAGCCCAACCGGCGTGATGCGCGTCGGGCTGGCCATCGCCTCATGCTTGGCGACCTTGGTGGAGGCGACACCGCCGGCAGCCACCAGGTGACACGTGTCGAGGTTTTCGCCGATCAGAGCCTCGAACTGATCGGGCGCGTAGCGGTTGCCGTAAGCGACGATGATCTCGTCTCCGACGGAAAGCTGCGCGCGGCGCCCGCTCGGCAGTTCGATTTTCGCGTGACTGCCGATTTTCTCGACGACTGCGAGCACGAGGTCACCAATTCTCGGTGCCGCAGATCCGGCGACCAACGTTCGTGCGTCATCCAACTTGACGCGCCGTGTCGTGAAGCCGCGTTTCGCGGCCATGAGGCGCTCTCGGCTGACAGGTGTGACGTCGCTCGTGCGGATCAGGTCGAATGCCATCTTCTGAACTCCGATGCTGTTGATCTCCCGAGTACCGCCGACGCGCAGACCCCCGCCGCGTTGTGGCGGGCGTTGGTCCGGTGCGTCGACGGTCTGGCAAGAGAACGACCGTCCGCGCGACCTATTCCGATCCAGAGACTCAGATTTTTTTCGCTCTTGGGCGATGGTTGACACAAATGCGTCATAGGTCTCGCGGCGCGGGCGATCGGGGTTCGCGCGCGTCGAGACGGGCCGGCCTCGGGAGACCTACTTCCAGCGGCGCTCGATCAATGCTTTCTCGTCGGTCGGCGCGAGAACGGGCTTGGCGCCGAGCATGTCGAGAAGGCCAGAGAGTGCATCGCTCTCCGGTACGCCGGATGGCTCGAACTGAGTTCCAGCCGGCGGCGCGATGGCAATGCGCACCGCCCCCTCCACGGTCCAACCACCATTGCCGCTCCGGCAGGCCACGCCCGCCAGTTCGGGACGGGGCGGCGTGGTCGCACTCAAGACCTCGATTTCACGACAGGGGCGATCGTTCTTGTCGCGGAACGTGGCGACGATCGAGATCCGGCCAGTCTTGGAGCCGGACGGCCGATGCTCGAGCGCATCGGCGAGCGGCGCGGATGGAGCGACGGCTCCGAGAGCCACCTCGCCCGTTCCTGTGGGACCACCGCTGCGGCTCAGAAGGTAGCCGCCGCCCATGCCGACGAGGAGGGCCAGCGACGCGGCGATCGGGAGACGAAGGCTCTCGCGCAGGCGTGTCGGCGGCCGCCGCGCGTGCAGCTCGACGACGTCGGCGCTGCCAGCGGACGGTGTGGCGCCCCCTATAGCGCCCTGCGCCTTGCCGGTTCCCTTGAGGATCGCCTCGACCAGGGCCTTGGGAGGCGTCTCGTCGAGAGGCTGCGCGTAGGCGTCCCGGGCAAGTGCGGCCGTCCTGCGGAAACTGGCGACGAGGTCGCGCGCATCGGCGTCCGTCGCGAGGTAAGCAGCTACTCGAGCCTCGGACGCGGCATCGAGGACACCGTCGGCATAACCCATGAGTTCTTCGTCTGTCGGCCGCGTCATTGCTGTGTCGTCTCGGGTTTGAGGGCGGAGGCGCGCTGCTTTGCTCCGATCATCGCCAGTACCCCTGACAGCGCGTCGTGGGCATCCGCCTCCGAGCGGACATAATACTGGCGACGGGAGCCGTTGCGATCCACGGCTGGAGCGATCGCCCCCACCACGGTCCATTGCTCGGCCCCCGCGCGGCAGGCCAGGAGCACGACTGCCGGCGGGGTATCAGGCGACGGCCCGTGGGCATCGACCTCCTTGCAGGTGTTGCCCCACTTGTCGGTCAAGGTCGCGACCAGACTGAAGCGACGGTCGGGGCGATGGCTCGCGTCGGCCGACAGACCATCGAGGATGCGAGCCAGTTCGCTCTGCCTCGGCACAGGCCCGACGGCCACCTGGGCCGGCATGCCATCGGAGGGCGCAGCATCGTGCCCTGCGGGGACCAACTGCCAGACGGCGCTTGCGAGCACCGCCAGAATAGCCAACGAACCGAGGGCGGCGAGGCCACCGGAGCCATAGCTCCCGGCGAGCCAAACGGGCCAGCCGTGCAGCGTGCGGGAGCGGCGAGGTCTCGCGCTGAGCAAGGCGACGAGCCGGCCCGGTGGCTCGGACCAGACGGGCGCATCGAAAGCATGCCGGGCGAGAGCCGTCGTCGATCGGTACACCGTGATCAAACGGCGCGCTTGCGGATCGCGGGCGATCTCGGTTTCTACAAGGCGTCGATCGGCTTCGGACAGGGCGCCGTCGGCGTAGGCCATCAGGATCTCGTCATCCAGGCGTCGCATCTCAGGCCCTCGACTCCCTTGCCGGTGCTGCCCTCGGCCGCTCCAGCGCTTCGCCCAGTCTTTTTCGTGCCCGGGATAGTCGGCTCATGATGGTGCCGATCGGCACTTCGAGTACCTCTGCAGCGTCCTTGTAGGACATGCCATCGACCGTCACGAGCGCGAGGACCAACCGTTGATCTTCCGGCAGAAGGGCAATCTCCGCGCGCACGATGTCCAGGGCCGCGCGGGCCTCCGTCTGTTCGTGGATGCGGGCGTCGAAGGGCACGGCCGCCATCATCTCGGGATCGTTCACGGTGCCGCGCCGACGGGTCGCACGAAGACGATCGATCCAGGTTGTCTGCATGATGCGGAACATCCAGCTGTCGAGGCGAGATCCCCTTTCGTACTGGTCCAGACGCAAGAGGGCCCGCTCGCAGGCGCCCTGTACGAGGTCGTCAGCCTCGTCCATGGAGCCGGTCAGCGAGTACCCGAACCGCCGCAGGCGCGGGAGCAACGCGATCATCTCTTGGCGAACGTCTTCATCCATGAGCTAGGTCCAGGCTGCGACTACATGCTGAAACGTGCGGCGGCGTGTTTCATTCCATGGTCTTGCAGGCAGTGCAATTTCATCTCGCTGGAATAGATGTCCGCAAACGGCGTTATCGTTCAGAGGAAGTCGGCAAGCGGGGCGATCCAACGCTGGCGTGGGCGCGTTGCAGCTCTGGGTAAATCGGGAGGCGACGTCGTGGTCAGGCTGATTGGACGCCATTTGGGCATTGCTGTTCTTGCTGTGTTCCTTCTGGCCATTGGTCCGAACGATGCCTTGCGCTTCGCCGCGCCGGCCTGGGCTGACGATGGGGATGGAGACGGGGGCGACGGTGGTGGTGGCGCTGGTGGGGGAGGCGGAGCCGGCGCCGGTTCGAGTGGCGACGGCGGCTTCGACGCCTGGAGCCCTGGGCGCAGTTCGGCACGTCGCGGGGGCAGGTGCCGTTGCCAGACTTTTCTTTTTCTCAGGAGTTGCAGCTGTAGCGGTCGCAGCAAGGCGCGGCGCCGGACGCGCGATCGCGGTGTCGCTGGCGCAACCGAACGGCCGAGCGACCGCGAAATCGTCGTGGTCGGGCTATCGGCGCAGCAGATCGCTACTCTCGAAGGCCGTGGCTTCGTCGTGCGCGCCCAGTTCGAGTCGCCGCTCGTCGGGCGATCCGTCGTACGGCTGGCCGTCCCCCGCTCCACGTCGGACCGGCGGGCCTTGAGCCAAGTGCGCGCGCTCGATCCCAGTATTGTAGCGGCTCCCAACGCACTCTACCGCCGCTCACGGTTCACAACCTATAGCGCAGCAGGCCGCCCCTGCGGAGATCGGTGCGAGGCCTTCGATCTGACGGCCTGGACTCCCGCGACCGGACGTTGCACGGCGGGCGTCTCGATCGGCGTCATCGATACGGCGGTCGATGTCGCGCATCCGAGCCTCGCCGGTGCGCTCGTGACGACCCGGACGACACGCAGCCCGGATCGCCTCGCGTCGGACGCCGACCACGGAACCGGCGTGGTGAGCCTGCTCGCTGGACTTCCCGGATCGCCGGTTGTCGGTCTCGCGAACGGTGCGCGGATACTTGCAGCGGACGCGTTCCACAGTGAGGGCGCACGGAGCGCTGCCGATACCTTCGACCTGGTCCGCTCGCTCGACTGGCTCACTGGTGCCAACGTGCGTCTCATCAACATGAGCCTGACGGGACCCGACAACGACGTGATGAAGACCGCGATCGAGGCGACCCTTGCGAAGGGCGTGACCGTGGTCGCCGCAGCGGGGCGCCCCGACGGCGGCAACAAGCTCGGCTATCCGGCTCGCTACGATGGCGTCGTCGCGGTTGCGGCCGTCGACACCCGGCTCCGACCATCCCGGCTTTCGGCTCGCGGTCGGCACATTGCGTTCGCAGCCCCGGGCGTCGGCCTCGTCGTTGCAGGCTCAAACGGGAGCCTGCGGCAGGTCGATGGAACGTCGTTCGCCGCGCCTTTCGTGACCGCTGCCTATGCCCAAGCCCTGGCGAGCGTGGAACCATCCCGCATCCTCGACACCCTCAGCGCGGCGGCGCGCGACCTCGGCGCTCCCGGTCGGGACAACAGCTACGGCTTTGGCCTGGTTCAGTTCACAGGACTTCCGGCCTGCCAGTGAACGCGATGCGTCGTGGGACTAGCCGTGCGCGAAGAGAATTCGTGAGGCTCACGGATTGAAACGAGCGGAAGGCGTCGGGCGCATTGTTCGCTGGCTTGCTCCTGCGCTGATGTATGCGGCATGCGATGTCTGCTTTTCGAGAACTACGTTGCGCGCCACAGTCGAATTTCCGCATTGCCGAACGTCTGGGGTCGGTCATTCACACGCATCAGTGCTGGTCACCGGTCGGCCGGAACTCCATCAGCTGCAGACATGATCCGGAAGCGGCGTGCCTGCGTCAGCGCTGCGTCGACCGATAGCCGCTCCTGCATACGTCCCGCACTCCAGACGCCCGGGCCCTCCCCTCCCCTGCCCTGCCCTGCCTCACCCCAACCCACCTAAAGCGTCCTCCACGAAGGCGTTGATCTCGGCTTCGTGCCAGTACTTCACGCCGACGGCGGGGGTGGCGGCGGCGGGGCGGCCGGCGCGGCGGAACGGGCGGCCGGCAATGCGCTCCAAATGCCGATCGAGGTTGACGAAGTAGCCCATGTTGGCCGGCTCTTCCTCGCACCAGACGAGGTCGGCCGACGGATGCCGGGCGAGGGCCGCTCGGATTTCCGCCTCGGGCAACGGGTATAATTGTTCGACGCGCACGAGCGCCACGTCGGCCTCGAGGCCGCGCTTGGCGCGGGCGTCCGCCAGCTCGTAGTAGACCTTGCCGGTGCACAGGATGACGCGGCGGGCGGCTGTCGTCTCGTCGGCGATGACGGTGCGGAAGCCGGTCGTCTCCGCGAACTCCGGGAGCGCCGAGACGCAGCCCTTGTGGCGGAGCAGCGCCTTCGGCGTCAGCACCACCAAAGGCTTGCGGAACGGGCGGTGCATCTGGCGGCGGAGGACGTGGAAATAGTTCGCCGGCGTCGAGGCGTTGACGATCTGGATGTTGGCGCCGGCGCAGGCCGCAAGCAGGCGTTCGGGGCGGCCGGTCGAATGATCCGGGCCGCCGCCGTCGAGGCCGTGGGGCAGCAGGATGACAAGGCCCGACGAGCGCAACCAGCGATCCTCGCCGCAGGCGATGCACTGGTCGAAGACGGCCTGCGCGTAGTTCAGGAACTCACCGAACTGGGCTTCCCAGACGACGAGGCGGCGCGGGTCGGCGAGCGAGAGGCCGTACTCGAAGCAGGCGATGGCGTGCTCGATCAGCGGCGTGTTGTGGATCTCGACGTCGACGTCGTCGGCGGCCGCAGCGCGTATGGTCAGATGGCGGCGGCCCGTCGCCTGATCGTGGACCTCCAGGTGGCGCTGCGTGAAGGCGCCGCGCACGCTGTCCTGTCCCCCGAGCCGCACGGGCGTGCCTTCCGCTGCTAGGGTCGCGAGCGCGAGCGCTTCGCCCGTCGCCCAGTTGATCCCCTGCCCGTCCTCGATCGATCGGCGGCGCTCTTCGAGGAAGCGCTTCACCTTCGGGTCGACGACGAAGCCGTCCGGCACCGCCGTGATGGCGCGGCCGATGTGCTGGAGGCGCGGCGTGTGGACACCGGTCGCGACGGGCGCGAGCATGTCCGCCACCGTGCCGGCCGCGAGACCCTTCCAGGCGCCCTCGAACCAGTCGGCGGCGTTGACGCGCCACGATTTGGCGGCCGCAAAGGCCTCGGAGAGCGATGCCTGCATGCCGGCGCGGGCGCGATCGGCGGCGTCGGTGGTCCCTCCGCTCGCTGCGATGCGAGCCTCGTAGAGGCGATCCACCGGCGCCAGCGTATCGATGGCGCGGTACATGGCGGGCTGGGTGAAGCGCGGCTCGTCGATCTCGTTGTGGCCGGGGCGGCGATAACAGACGAGGTCGATCACGATGTCGGTCGCGAAGGTGGCGCGCCAGTTGGCTGCGACCAGCGCCACACGCCACACGGCGTCGGGATCGTCGGCGTTGACGTGCAGGACGGGCGCCTCGATCAGGCGGGCGATGTCGGTGGGGCTGCGCGCCGTGCGGCCTTCCTCTGGCGTCGTGGTGAAGCCGAGCTGGTTGTTGATCACGACATGAATGGTGCCGCCGATGTCGAACGGTCCGACGCCCGAGAGCTGCAACATCTCGGCGACGAGGCCCTGGCCCGCAAAACTCGCGTCGGTGTGGAGGAGGAGCGGCAGCACGGCGCGGCGGCCGCCCGCTCCGCGCCCGGCCTGCTTCGCGCGGGCGCGACCCTGCGCGATGATCGGCGCCAGTTGCAGGTGCGACGGGTGTGGCGACACGGAGACGTGGAGCCGGGTACCGGCGATGTCGAGGTCGCCGCTGTGGCCCAGATGATAGGAGACGTCGGACGAGCAGGCGAGGCCTTCGGGAACCGCGGGCTTGCCGAGGATCTCCGCCACCATTGACGGGAGCGGCTTGCCGAGGACGTTCGCCAGAAGATTGAAGCGGCCGCGATGCATGCCGCCGATGACGACTTCCTCGGCGCCGAGCTGAGCGCTTTCCGCGAGGATCGCCTCGATGGCGACGAGAAAACTCTCCGCGCCGCCGAGCCCGAACAGCTTGCCGCCCGGAATGCGCTGGACGAGGCCAGCCTCGAATGCGGTGGCGCGCGCCAGCAGGGCGAGGATCGCCTGCCGGCTTCCGGCATCCGGCCCGGTGCCGTCGGCGTCCTCGGCTTCGGCTGCGAGCCATGCGCGGCGCGTGCGGTCGTGGCAGTGGGCGAACTCCCAGCCGATGGAGCCGCAATAGGCCCGCTCCATGCGCGCGACCAGCGGGGCCGCGTAAGCCTGGCTAAGGCCGTAGAGGCTCGGTAACAGCTCGGGCAGCTCCGGTGGTGCGGACAGGCCGAGCGGGTCGAGACGCGCCTTCAGGAACCCTCGCGTGCGATAGGCCTCCATCAGCGCGACTTCGCCGGCGCCGTTGCCGACGCCTGTGCGGACCGGGCGCCGCCGTGCGCCGCCGTCGCCGTGCGTCGCGAAGAAGGCCTCGAGCGCGCCTGGATCGCCGATGCCGAAGAACGGGATTTCGGACTCTTCCGGCAGGTCAGCCATGGGCTCGACCGGAGGTGTGTGATCGTTCATCGGCTTCAATCCCGTCACTGGCTTCGGCGCGGACATCGACGTCCGCCCGCACGACCGGCCAAGGTCATGCCCGTTCGTTGCGCGGCGCACTCTATGGGTGGGCGCCGGCCGCGTCCACGCGGGAAGAGGCCATCCCATGGCTGGCGGTCATTCGGCTGCTGCACAGCGCCGCTAGTTGGGGCATTGTCGACGGCCCGCACGGCGTGTATCGCCCACACACCGAAGCACGGGGCAGAAAAGAACCCGGGGAGACGCAATGCCAGGGACGAGCAACGACCGTCAGGCCGCCCTCGACTATCACGAGGCCGACCCGCCCGGCAAAATAGCGATCCAGGCGACAAAGCCCCTCGCCAACCAGGCGGATCTCGCGCTCGCCTACAGCCCGGGCGTGGCGCACGCCTGCGAAGCCATTGCCGCCGACCCCTCCACGGTTTCTCGCTACACCGCGCGCGCCAATCTCGTCGGGGTGATCACGAACGGCACGGCGGTGCTCGGCCTCGGCGACATCGGACCACTGGCGGCCAAGCCGGTGATGGAAGGCAAGGCGGTTCTCTTCAAGAAGTTCGCCGGCATCGATGTCTACGACATCGAGGTGGACGAGCGACAGGTGGAGCCGTTCGTCGAGGCGGTGGCGCGTCTCGAGCCCACCTTCGGGGGCATCAACCTCGAGGACATCAAGGCGCCAGAGTGCTTCGAGATCGAGAGGATGCTGCGAGAGCGCATGCGCATCCCCGTCTTCCACGACGACCAGCATGGAACGGCCATCGTCGTCGCGGCCGGCATCCTCAACGGGCTCAAGGTCGTGGGCAAGCGGATCGAGGACGTGCGGCTCGTCACGTCGGGGGCAGGCGCTGCCGCGCTCGCCTGCGTCAATCTCCTCGTCACGCTGGGGCTGCGGCGCGAGAACGTCACGCTCACCGACATCAAGGGCGTGGTCTATCGTGGGCGGAACGAGCTCATGAACAAGTACATGGAGACCTACGCCAACGACACGCCGAAGCGCACGCTCGCCGAGGCGATCGCCGGGGCCGACGTGCTGCTCGGCCTCTCGGCGGCAGGCGTCGTCAACCGCGACATGGTCGCCTCGATGGCCGCGAAACCGCTCGTCTTCGCGCTCGCCAACCCGACGCCGGAAATCCTTCCGTCCGAGGTGCTCGCGGTCCGGAGCGACGCGGTAATCGCGACGGGGCGCACCGACTATCCCAACCAGATCAACAACGTCCTCTGCTTTCCCTTCATCTTCCGGGGTGCACTCGACGTCGGCGCGACGACGATCAACGAAGCGATGAAGGCAGCCGCGGTGCAAGCCCTCGCCGGCATCGCGGAGAGCGAAGCCTCCGACGTCGTGCTCGCAGCCTACGGTGCCGAGACGTTCGTCTTCGGCTCGCAATACATCCTGCCGAAGCCGTTCGATCCGAGGCTCATCACCGAGATCGCGCCGGCCGTCGCCCAGGCGGCGATGGACAGTGGCGTCGCGACCCGTCCGATCGCGGATTTCGCGGCCTACCGGGAGAAACTCAACGGCTTCGTCTATCGATCCGGCTTCGTGATGCGGCCCGTCTTCGACGGCGCGCGGCGCGCCTCACGTGTCACGCCGAAGCGGATCGTCTATGCGGAGGGCGAGCACCCCTACGTGCTGCAGTGCGCACAGCAGGTCATCACCGAGCGGCTCGCGCGGCCGATCCTCGTCGGATCGCGCGAAGGCATCGAGAGGTCGCTCGCGCATCTGGGGCTCAGGCTCAAGGCCGGCCGCGATTTCGACGTGTTCGATCTCGCGACCGATCCCCGCATCCACGACCTGACGCAGGAATACCACCAACTCGTGGAGAGAAAGGGCGTCGCGCCCTCGCATGCCCAGCGCGTCGTCCGGAACGGTTCGACCGTCGTCGCCGGCCTGCTGCTCCGCCGGGGCGACGCGGACGCCATGATCTGCGGCGCGGTCGGGCGCTATCTGACGCAGCTGAGGCACGTCTCCGAGGTGGTCGGCAAGCTCGGCGGGGTCCGGGGCTTCGCCGCCCTTTCATCGATGATCCTGCCGTCGGGGCCGCTGTTTCTCGCCGATACCTACGTCGCCTATGATCCGCCGGCCGAGCATCTCGCCGAGACGACGCTGCTCGCAGCCGACGTCGTGCGCCGTTTCGGGATCGAACCCCGCGTCGCGCTGCTCTCCCACTCGAGCTTCGGGAGCGAGAACACCCCTTCGGCCGTGAAGATGCGGGAGGTGCTGGCCATCCTTCGCGACTGGGCACCCGAGCTCGAGGTCGAGGGCGAAATGCACGCCGACGCGGCCATCTCGCCATTCATCCGCGAGGAGGTCTTTCCGCGGTCCCGGCTCCAGGGGGCCGCCAATCTGCTCATCGCCCCCAGCCTCGATGCCGCCAACATCGCGTTCAACCTGCTGAAGGTCGTTTCGGGCAGCGTCTCGATCGGGCCGATGCTGCTCGGCGCAGCCAAGCCGGCCCACATCGTGACGCCGTCGATCACGGTGCGGGGGCTGCTGAACGTCTCGGCCGTCGCCGTGGTCGATGCCGCGCGCGCGGCGGGGGAGTTGTAGACGACCGCAGACCGCCACTCCGGTCGCATTTCGCACAATGACAGATCGCACAAGACAGAATTGCGCGATCTTCTGCCGGAGTTTCCGATCGCCGGCTGTTTCATTCCGGGCGGAAAGACTTACATTACCTTTACGACTGCTAACGAGAGATTTTTGGAATAATCCGCGTCACTTCTCGTTCTCATCCTGGGCTCGAAGCGATCATCCAGCGATCACATCGGGCGCCACGGACAACGAGGGCGTGCCCACCGACACGTCCGGGCCATACCGGATTGCGAGGCACGACAGGAGCATGTCGACGACCATCATGGAAGCCGAGTTGATCGAGGCGCTCAGCGGCGATCCGGCGCTGGCGTATGCCGGGATCTCCACGGTTGCAGCCGCTCCCAATGGCGTCCGGCTGCTTCGGCACGGGGTGGCCCTTGCCGTCTGGCGCTGGCGCAACGGCGTCTTCGAGCTGATGCTGCCGACCAGCGACGAGCCCGTCTGTACATCCGAGACCATCGCCGAGGCGTTGCGGCACTCACGGGAGCGGTTCATCGCGCCGTAAGTGCCGGCTCGCCTCGGCGGGCGCTGCCTACATCTTCTTGCCGGCGGTCCAGCCACCGTCCACCACGAGCGTCGTCCCGGTGATGAAGCTCGCATCGTCGGAGGCGAGAAAGAGGATCGCACGGGCGATCTCACGGGCCTCGCCCCAGCGATTCATCGCGTGGACGGACTTTACGGTCTCGGCCATGTCCGGGTCCTGGAAATAGCGCTCGGTGAGGGCCGTTCGGGTGACGCCCGGGCCGACCGCATTGACGCGGATGCCTTGCGTGCCGAGTTCGAGACCCATTTCCTTCGTCAAGCCCACGACCGCATGCTTCGAAGCCGTGTAGGCAGGCCGATTGGGTGCCGCCGTCACGCCGAGCGTGGAGGCCAGATTGACGATCGCGCCCTGGCGCCCGGCCTTCAACACCCGCTGCACGAAGGCCTGCGAGCAGAGGAAGACGCCGGTGATGTTCACCTCGATCACCCGCGACCACTCCGCGTGGCTCAGTTCGATCACCGGCTTGATCTCGCGAATGCCGGCGCTGTTGACGAGCACGTCGAGGCGACCGAGGCGACGCTCCACCGTGTCGAACGTCTCCTGCACGGCCTTCGGGTCCGTCGTGTCGAGCGTGAAGCCATGAGCACGACCACCTGCCTTGGTGATGTCCTCGACAGCCCGCTCGACGGCGCGCGCGTCGATGTCCGTCACCGCGACGACCGCGCCCTCCTTGGCAAACTCGATCGCCGTTTCCCGACCGATGCCACTGCCGCCGCCGGTGATGACCACACCTTGTCCGTCGAACCGCATCGCGTTCCTCCTGTCTGTTGTTGTCCGGACAGGAGCATCCGCCAAACGCGTTCCGCTGACAATCGCGAGCGATCGTCAGCTCTCAGCGACCGGCAGGCTCGGCCGGCCGATGCTCTGATAGTGGAAGCCGAGGCGGGCCATGTCCTCGGGGCGGTAGATGTTGCGCAGATCGACCACGACGGGCTCCGCAAGCAGCGCCTTGACGCGCTTCAGGTCGAGGGCGCGGAACTCGTTCCACTCGGTCACGATGACCATGGCGTCGGCGCCCTCGACGCAGCTGTAGGCGCTGTCGCAGAGTTGCAGATCCGGCATCATGGCACGGGCGTGCTGCATGCCCTCTGGATCGAAGCCGCGCACGCGGGCGCCTGCATCCTCCAGCGCCGTCACGATGGCGATCGACGGCGCGTCGCGCATGTCGTCCGTATTCGGCTTGAAGGTCAGGCCGAGCAGGGCAATCGTCTTGTCACGCACCGAGCCGCCGCAGGCCTGGATCACCTTGCGGGCCATGGCGCGCTTGCGCTGATCGTTGACGGCGGCCACCGTCTCTACAATGCGCAAGGGGCTGGCATGATCCTGGGCGGTCTTGACCAGGGCCAGGGTATCCTTCGGGAAGCAGGAGCCACCGTAGCCGGGTCCGGCATGGAGGAACTTGGAGCCGATCCGGTTGTCGAGGCCGATGCCGCGGGCCACCTCCTGGACATTGGCGCCCACCTGCTCGCAGAGGTCGGCGATCTCGTTGATGAACGTGATCTTGGTCGCCAGGAAGGCGTTGGCGGCATACTTGATCAACTCGGACGTGCGCCGGCTCGTGAACATGATGGGGGGCTGATTGAGGTAAAGTGGCCGGTAGACCTCGCCCATCGCCTCGCGGGAGCGAGGGTCGTTGGCGCCAATGACGATCCGGTCGGGTCGCTTGAAATCCTCGATCGCGGAGCCCTCGCGGAGAAACTCCGGATTGGATGCGACAGTGATCTCGAGATCGGGGCGGGCCTGGCGGACGATGCGCTCGACTTCGTCGCCTGTACCGACGGGGACAGTGGATTTCGTGGCAACGACCAGGGAGCCGGTCGCGGCCTCGGCCACCTCGCGAGCGGCTTGATAGACGAAGGTCAGGTCGGCGTGGCCGTCACCGCGACGCGACGGCGTGCCGACGGCCAGGAAAACGACGTCGGCCCCGGAAATACTCTTGGCCAGATCCGTCGTGAACGCGAGCCGACCCGCGCGGCAGTTGGTCTCGACGAGCTGGTCGAGGCCGGGCTCGAAGATCGGCATCACGCCGGCCTCGAGCTTCGCGATCTTGCCGGCGTCCTTGTCCACGCAGACGACGGAATGCCCGAAATCAGCGAACGATGCCCCCGAAACGAGCCCGACGTAGCCCGAGCCCACGACAACGATGTGCATGCGTCACCCGTTCCTTTCTGCTTCGGCGGAGCGCCCGGCAAGCGCCCGGGACACCGCCGCGACGGGCTCCAGGCCCCATCGGCTCTGCCCTCAGCAACCTTATCACATTTCAGAGTGTCCCGTGGGTGACGGCGCGCTGGCAGACTTAAGGCATAGTACCTGGCGTCAGCCGTGGATCGGCTGCAACCCGGCGCCGTCCGGCGTGCCACATCGCTTCGACTTTCTGCGAATGGTGGGGCTTTTCGCTTGCACACTCTTCGATCGGACCGGATAGTTTCGGGGCACACGGGCGGGCTGGCCTCGGTGCATAGACGAGAACCGACAACGGCCGCCGGGGCTCGCGGCCTTGCAATCGAGGCAAGGCATGTTTCGCCAGCGTATCCGCAGCGCCCTTTACATCGACTTCGAGAACATACCTCTGCCGCCCGAGTCGATCGGCAACTGGCTGGACTGGCTCGAGGACGGCGTTTTTGATCCGTCAGGTCGGCGGCGCAAATACCTGCAGAAGCGCGTCTACTGGAATTCGCATGCCGAACGGCATCGCGACCTGTTCGAGGCGCACGGCTTCGAGGCCATACTTGTCGGCAAGTTCTCCGGCCTGAAGAACTCCGCCGACATCCGGATGGCGATGGATGTGGTGGAGACGACCTATGCGCGCCCGGAGATCAAGGAATTCATCCTGCTGACGGGCGATTCCGACTTCGTGCCCGTGCTGGAGCGCCTGCGGCACAAGACCAAAGCGACGGCCGTCGTCGTGACCGAACATCGGCCGAACATCCATACGACCTACAATGCCACGGCGGATTTCCTCATCCCGTCGCGCCTCCTCGCCGAAGCCGCTAGCTACCAACGGCCCCGTCGCCGGCTACTCGAGCGTCTCTTCGGACGCGGCGCTTCACCTTCACAGCGCGATCGCCCGCCCACGAGTGCTCGTGGAGCAGCGCCACCGCCGCGGCCGGTCAAGACGGCCGCCTCCATCCCCGCCCTCAACGGCCGGACCGCCATTGGCCTCGAGGGGCCCGGCACCCGCCTCGACGAAGCCGCCCAGCGCGTTGCAACGATGCTCGTCGCGCAACCGCGCAACTATGTCTCGCAGAAGCGAATCATGGCCGAGCTGGACAAGGTTGCAGGTTTCAAGCGGAGCGGCCCGGCGGCGCTGTTCGGGGAGAGCAGCTACCGGACGCTGATGGTGGAACTTGCGCGTCGGGACCCTCGTATCCGGGTGGTCAACCAGCCGGGGGGCGGGACGGGTGTCGTCTATGTGCCCCCGTCCACGGACGCGACCATCGTTCCGGCAGGTCCCAGGCTCAAGCTGGTCGCTGCCGCGGTCGGCCTCGAAACCCAGGAGGTTGCGGCACCTTTCGTGCCCAAGCCGTCAGCAGAGGCCGACCGCAGTCCGTCTTCCGCCGCAGCCGCCAAGGATCGTGGCGACGAGGATCCCGCCGACTCTCCTGGTGCCGTGCTCGATCACGACAGCCCCATAAACCAAGAGCCGCAACCGCGTGCAGCGGTTCCGGCTCCAGTTTCGTCGTCTTCGTTGATCCGATCCTGAAAGCGGTCGTTGCCGCCCCCTCGATGTCGGATCAGCGCGAGTAGAACTCGACCACCAGGTTCGGCTCCATCTGAACCGGATAGGGAACGTCCGAGAGAGCCGGTACGCGCACGAAGCGCGCGGTCATCTTGGTGTGGTCCGCCTCGATGTAGTCGGGCACGTCACGCTCGGCGCTCTTGGTCGCTTCCATGACGAGGGGCAACTGACGGGAGGCTTCCTTCACCTCGATCACGTCGCCGACCTTGCAGCGATAGCTCGGGATGTCGACCCGCTGGCCGTTCACCTTGACGTGGCCGTGGCTGACGAACTGGCGCGCCGCGAACACGGTCGGGACGAACTTGGCCCGGTAGACCAGCGCGTCGAGGCGGCGCTCAAGGAGCCCGATCAGGTGCTCGGACGTCGAGCCCTTGAGGCGCGCGGCTTCCTTGTAGACCCGGTTGAACTGGCGCTCGGTGATGTTGCCGTAGTAGCCCTTCAGCTTCTGCTTGGCGCGGAGCTGCTGGCCGAAATCCGAGATCTTGCCGGCCCGACGCTCACCGTGCTGGCCGGGGCGCGAGGCGCGCCGGTTGAGGGGGCTCTTCGAGCGGCCCCAGATGTTTTCACCGAGGCGCCGGTCGATCTTGTGCTTGGCGCGAATGCGTTTCGTCACGTCCGTCTCCGTCTTTCGATATTCACGGGTTGCATGCGCCTTCTCCTTTGGACCTTCGTTCAGGGCGTGCTGCCCGGAACAGTCCCGACAGACCGAGGCTCAAGGCCCGGGCCGCGAAGGCGCTCAAAACAACGCGGGCCCCGAAAGGCCCGCGAAGACTGCTCAATAGCGCTTCGAGTCCGGTCCCGTCAAGGTCGAGACCGGTCCGTGGTGCCCAGCTCATTTTTTCTGCGACGCCGGGACCGGCTGGGCGGGGCCATCCGCCTTCTTGGTCGGCACGAAGGGTTTGGCCGCCTCGACCTGCGCTGCGACGGCCTCGCGGACCTTCTTGCGCTTCTCGTCGTTACAGGTGTCCTTGCTCGGCGTGATCGGCTCAAGGCTGACGATCTGCTCGCCGTCCTTCTCGCTCACCTTCAGCTTGCCGGCCGCCATATGGATGGTCATGCGGTGCAGCGTGGTGATGTAGAGGAGCTGCTGGTCGGTCCACTTGTTCTTGATGCGCTGCGTGAGCATCATGGCGTCATAGTTGACCGTCTGCTCCTCCCACATCTCGCAGAGCTGCGCCTGGGCCGAGTTGTAGCCGGTCTTGATGACCTCGCGCGCGGCCTCGATCGGGACCAGCGTCTCCTTCTTCTTCGACTTCTTGTCGACTTCGATGACCTTGCCATCGGGCATGGTGAACTTCGCCGGAAGAATCGTCCAAGCGTACTCCATGAGCACGCGCACCGATTTCTCGCTCAGCTCCTTCGCCGAAACCGGACCCGCGAATGCCAGGCTCGCCAAGCCCAGCACGGCCACCGCCAGCGTCCGTGTCTGCCACTCCTTCATAATTCCGCCCCTCACCCGTTGCCTGTTCCGACCGTCGAAGGCCCGTCCCGTGCCCGGGACTCTGCCCGACCGTCTCGTCGGCGCCACCACATTCGCGCCCTCAATCGCGGCCGGCCCCCCGCTCCGCGTGCGGGGCGAGGGGTCGGCTCCAAAGTGGGCAAACTTATGGCCGCTTGCGTCCCCGTCCCTTACCGTGCGCGAGTGCGACAACTATGCCACGCAGGGTGCGGACCTCCTGCTCCGTCGCCCCCATCCGGGTGAACATCGTACGCAGGTTCCTGACCATCGCCTGGCGCCTGTGGGCGGGGTTGAAGAATCCCATCTGATCCAACTCGTTCTCCAGATGCTCGAAGAAGCCCTCGAGTTCCGCCTTGGTGGCCGGACGGGTGTCGCCCAGATCCAGTCCGGGGGCCTGGGGCGTCTCGTAGGTGGTGACGCGCCCGAGAGTCGCAGCGCCGGACGTGCGCATCCACTCGTAGCCGAGGATGAGCACCGATTGCGCCAGATTGAGGGAAGCGAAGCGGGAGTTCACCGGAATCATGACGAGAGCATCCGCGCCGGCCAACTCGTCGGTCTCCAGTCCGTTACGCTCGCGCCCGAAGAGCACGCCACACCGCTCGCCCTTCGCGATGCGCGACCGCATCTCGGCCACCGCCTCCAGAGGCGTGAGGACGGGCTTGCGGAGGTCGCGCTGGCGGGCCGTGGTGGCCGCGACCCAGTTCAGATCGCCGGTGGCATCTGACAGCGACGGATACGCGCGGCCGTCGTCGATAACGTAGTTGGCACCCGAAGCCGCGATGCGTGCCTTCTCGTTCGGCCAGCCGTCGCGCGGGGCCACGAGGCGCAACTCGTCGAGGCCGAAATTCGCCATGGCGCGCGCCACCATGCCTATGTTGTCGGCGAGTTGCGGCTCCATCAGGATGACCGACGGCGTCTCGCCGGTGCCGGAGAAGGCGCTCCCCTGGATATGGGCGCGCCGGATGCCGTGCCGCAGCTTGCGCAGCACGCGGCGGGCCCAGAACCAGTAATTCTCGCCGGACCAGGTCTTCTCGAGCGCGGCCAGCTCCGGCGTCGTTACCACCGCCTGCCCTTGCCCCACCAGACGCACCGCGCCATCGCCGACGATGACCTCGGCGTGGGCGCGGATGAAGTCGTCGAGGGTGTGCAGCCCCTTCGCCTCCGTGCGGCGCTTGCAGCCCGGACACGTGACGGCCTCGGCCTCGCACCGCAACTCGGCGCAATACGTCAAGAGGGGCTCGAGCCTCGCCCGGTCGAGGCCCGGAAGTGCGAGGCCCGCAAGCCCCTCGTCGATCGTGCGCTCATGACAGGCGTGCACGATCGCGGCGACCGTCACCCCCGTCTCGCCGTAGACCGGGGCCGCCGCACCGTCTGCCGTTTTCGTGCCGATCGTCGTCATGGACCTCACTCTTGAACAGGTGCCGGCGGCTCTGTATCGCGATCTCTCGACGGCATCCACTTGGCATGTCGGGGGGCGCGCCCTATGGTGCGCCGCGATTTGATAGGCCACGACCTACGCCAAGAGGACCCAATGCAGAAGATCAAGGTGGACGGCACCGTCGTCGAGATGGACGGCGACGAGATGACCCGCATCATCTGGCAGCTCATCAAGGACAAGCTGATCCACCCCTATCTCGACCTCAATCTCGAATACTACGATCTCAGCGTCGAGTCGCGTGACCGGACGAACGACCAGATCACCATCGATTCCGCCAACGCCACCAAGAAGCACGGCGTGGCCGTCAAGTGCGCGACCATCACGCCGGACGAGGCGCGGGTCGAGGAGTTCAACCTGAAGGAGATGTGGCGGTCGCCGAACGGCACCATCCGCAACATCCTCGGCGGCACCATCTTCCGCGAGCCGATCATCTGCAAGAACGTGCCGCGTCTCGTGCCCGGCTGGACGCAGCCGATCGTCATCGGCCGCCATGCCTACGGCGACCAGTATCGCGCCACCGACTTCGTCGTGCCCGAGGAAGGCTCGCTCGCCGTCGCGTGGGTGTCGAAGGACGGCTCGAAGAAGATCGAGCACAAGGTGTTCGACTTCCCGGCCGGCGGCGTCGCCATGGTCATGTATAACCTCGACGACTCGATCCGCGACTTCGCCCGCGCGTCCCTCAACTACGGGCTCATGCGCAACTATCCGGTCTACCTGTCGACCAAGAACACCATCCTCAAGCGCTACGACGGCCGCTTCAAGGACCTGTTCCAGGAGGTGTTCGACGCCGAGTTCAAGGACAAGTTCGCCGACGCGAAGCTGACCTACGAGCACCGCCTCATCGACGACATGGTGGCGGCCTCGCTCAAGTGGTCGGGCGGCTACGTGTGGGCGTGCAAGAACTACGACGGCGACGTGCAGTCCGACACGGTGGCGCAGGGCTTCGGCTCGCTCGGGCTCATGACGTCGGTGCTGTTCACGCCGGACGGCAAGACGGTCGAGGCCGAGGCCGCCCACGGCACGGTGACGCGCCACTACCGCGAGCACCAGAAGGGCCGTGAAACGTCGACGAACTCGATGGCCTCCATCTTCGCCTGGACGCGGGGCCTCGCGCACCGCGCCAAGCTCGACGACAATCCGGAGCTCGCCAAGTTCTCGGCCACGCTCGAGAAGGTGTGCATCGACACCGTCGAGGCCGGGTTCATGACGAAGGACCTCGCGCTCCTCGTCGGCGACCAGCAGACGTGGCTCTCGACCACAGGCTTCCTCGACAAGATCGACGAGAACCTGAAGATCGCGATGGGTGCGTGATCCTGCGGGCGCGACGATCGCGTACGACGATCCAGATCGACGGAGGCCGGGCGGGAACGTCCGGCCTCTTCTCTTTCGTCGTCCGGCTAGGCGAGGAACGGGTTCGTCTCGCGCTCGTTGCCGAAGGTGCTCGTGGGCCCGTGGCCACAGATGAAGGCGATATCGTCGCCGAGGGGCAGGAGCTTCGTCTTGATGGCGGTGATCAGCGCCTCGTGATCGCCATAGGGGAAATCGGTGCGGCCGATGGAGCCCTGGAAGAGCACGTCACCAACGACTGCCAAGCGGTTCGTCGCGTTGTAATAGACGAGCGAGCCCGGCGAATGGCCCGGACAATGCAGGATCTGGAAGGCCTCGCCGCCGATCTCAAGCGGGTCGCCCTCGACGAGCCAACGGTCCGACGTGGCGTTGCGCATCCCTGAGAGACCGTAGCTCCGGGCTTGTTCCTCGGCGCGCTCCATGAGGAACCTGTCGGCGAGGTGCGGCCCCTCGATGGCGACGCCCAACGCCTCCTTCAACTCCATGGCGCCGCCGACGTGGTCGAGATGGCCGTGGGTCAGGACGATCTTCTCGGGCGTCATACCGACCTGCCTGATCGCATCGAGGATGACCGGCACATCGCCGCCCGGGTCTATCACCGCGCCTTTCTTCGTCGCCTCGCTCCAGACCAGCGAACAGTTCTGCTGGAGCGGTGTCACCGGCACGATGGCCGCCCGCAATGTCAGCTTGCCGTCGCCGCTCATGGTATCCTCCCGGAGGCTGGTTTCCGGGCGTGGCTCGCACGCTCACCGGGCCTTGTCAAACGCCGGCAGGCGGGCTGCCGGCCCGAGTTGCAGCGGCCGCGCCTGAAGGGTCCAGCGATCGTGCCCGTAAGCCTGCGAATTCATGGACAATCCCCCTCGCCCGCCGCTAGATAGCCTCCGAAACGTCGTCCTACGGAGGCCGCTCGGCCGCCTTCGCCACCCGGAGCAGAACAGGCACATGACCGGCCTCAACGAGATCCGCTCGACCTTCGTCGACTACTTCAAGAAAAACGGCCACGAGCACGTCGAGAGTTCCTCACTGGTGCCACGCAACGACCCGACGCTGATGTTCACGTCTGCGGGCATGGTCCAGTTCAAGAACCTGTTCACGGGCCAGGAGAAGCGCGACTACACGCGCGCCGTGACTGCGCAGAAGTGCCTCCGCGCCGGCGGCAAGCACAACGACCTCGACAACGTCGGCTACACCGCGCGCCACCACACGTTCTTCGAGATGCTCGGCAACTTCTCGTTCGGCGACTACTTCAAGGAGCAGGCGATCAGTCTCGCCTGGAACCTCGTCACCAAGGAGTTCGGGCTCGACAAGAAGAAGCTGCTGATCACTGTCTACTCGGAGGACGAGGAGGCGGCCACGCTCTGGAAGAAGATCGCCGGCATCTCCGACGACAAGATCATCCGCATCGCCACGTCGGACAATTTCTGGTCCGCCGGCGACACGGGGCCCTGCGGGCCGTGCTCGGAGATCTTCATCGATCAGGGCGACAAGCTGAAGGGCGGACCGCCCGGCAGCCCGGACGAGGATGGCGACCGGTTCCTCGAGTTCTGGAACCTCGTCTTCATGCAATTCGACCAGCTCGAGCCGGGAAAGCGCGTGAACCTGCCCCGGCCCTCGATCGACACCGGCATGGGTCTCGAGCGCATCACGGCCATCCTGCAGGGCGTCCACTCGAACTACGACACCGACCTCTTCAAGGCGTTGATCGAGGCGTCGGTTGCCGAGACGGGCGTGCCCGCGAAGGGTGACAAGACGCCGAGCCATCGCGTCATCGCGGATCATCTCCGGGCGACGAGCTTCCTCATCGCGGATGGCGTACTGCCGTCGAACGAGGGGCGGGGGTATGTGCTGCGCCGGATCATGCGGCGCGCCATGCGGCACGCGCATCTTCTGGGCGCGAAAGATCCGCTGATGCACCGGCTCGTCGGTACGCTCGTCCGCCAGATGGGGACGAGCTATCCGGAACTCGTGCAGGCGCAGGCGTTGATCACCGAGACGCTGAAGCTCGAAGAGGTGCGGTTCCGCAAGACGCTGGAGCGCGGCCTCGGGCTCCTCGACGAGGCGACCAACAATCTGCGGACGGGCGACACGCTCGCGGGCGAGGTGGCGTTCCGCCTCTACGACACGTTCGGCTTCCCGCTCGATCTGACGCAGGACGCCTTGCGGCCGCGCGGCGTGAACGTAGATCTCACCGGCTTCAACGCGGCGATGGAGAAGCAGAAAGACGAAGCGCGGCGGGCCTGGAAGGGCTCGGGCGAGGCGGCCACCGAGGGCGTCTGGTTCGAGGTGAAGGAAGAGACCGGCGCGACCGAATTCCTCGGTTACGACACCGAGCAGGCGGAAGCGGTGATCAAGTCGACGCTCAGCGGCGGCAAGGTGGTGGGCGCGCTCAAGGCCGGCGATCAGGGCGAGATCATCGTCAGCCAGACACCGTTCTACGGCGAGAGTGGCGGCCAGGTCGGCGACAGCGGCCTCATCACAGGCCCGGGTGGGGCCGTGTTCCGCGTCACGGACACGCAGAAGAAGCTCGGCGTGCTGTTCGTCCACTACGGAACAGTGGAGGCCGGGACGTTCAAGGCCGGCGATCAGGTCGTCATGGCTGTCGATCACGGCAATCGCTCGGCGATCCGCGCCAACCACTCGGCGACGCATCTCATTCACGAAGCGCTCCGGCAGGTGCTCGGCACGCACGTCGCACAGAAGGGATCGCTCGTCGCGCCGGAGCGGCTACGCTTCGACATCTCGCACAACAAGCCGATGGCTGCCGACGAGATCGCCGCCGTGGAGGCGATGGCCAACGCATACGTGCTGCAGAACAGCCCGGTCGAAACGCGGCTCATGAGCATCGAGGATGCGCGCGAGACGGGCGCCATGGCGCTCTTCGGCGAAAAGTACGGCGATGAGGTGCGGGTTGTGTCGATGGGCGTCGGGCAGTCGGGCGCCAAGGCCAACAAGCCGTGGTCGATCGAATTGTGCGGCGGCACGCACGTCCGGCGCACGGGCGATATCGGGCTCATCCGGATCGTCGGCGAGAGCGCGTCGGCGGCGGGTGTGCGGCGCATCGAGGCCGTCACGGCGGACGGTGCGCGGCAGTACCTCGCGGAACAGGACGCGCGCGTGAAGGACCTCGCGTCGCTTCTGCGGACGCGGCCCGAGGACATCGTCGAGCGCGTCAAGTCGCTGGTCGAGACGCAACGCCAGCTCGAGCGGCAGCTCGCGGACGCCAAGCGGGCGATCGCGCTCGGGGGCGGCGGGCAGACAATGTCGGAGCCCATCAAGGAGATCGGTGGCGTCAAGTTCTATTACCGCGCTCTCGAAGGTGCAGAGCCCAAAGACTTGAAATCCATCGCCGATGACGGACGCGCAAAGGTCGGCTCAGGGGTCGTGGCAATCGCGAACAACGGCGCTGACGGCAAGCTCAGCATCGTCGTCGCCGTAACGAATGATCTGACTAGCAAGGTGAGTGCCGTCGACCTAGTCCGAGCGGCCTCGGAAGCGACCGGCGGCAAAGGTGGCGGCGGGCGGCCCGACATGGCGCAAGCCGGAGGCCCCGACGGCGCCAAGGCGTCCCTTGCGCTCGACGCCATCGAGGCACGTCTCGCCTCGGCGTGACGAGGGCGTGCTGCGAGCGGCTCAGGCGGCCTGCAAGCCGCCGGCCCGCTCGATGAACGCCGCGATATCGGCCACGCCGCCGCCATCGTGGATGGTCGTCATGACGAACGGCTTTTCGCCCCGCATGCGGCGAGCGTCACGTTCCATCACGCCGAGATCAGCGCCGACGTGCGGCGCGAGATCGGTCTTGTTGATCACCAGGAGGTCGGAGCGGGTGATGCCCGGTCCGCCCTTCCTGGGGATCTTCTCGCCTTGCGCCACGTCGATGACGTAGATCGTCAGGTCCGCCAGTTCGGGCGAGAACGTGGCCGCGAGATTGTCGCCGCCCGATTCGATCAGGATCACATCGAGGCGCGGGAACTTCTTTCGCATCGTGTCGATCGCCGCGAGGTTGATGGAACAGTCTTCGCGGATGGCGGTGTGCGGGCAGCCGCCCGTCTCGACGCCCATGATCCGCTCGAGCGGCAGCGCCTGCATGCGCATCAGGATCTCGGCGTCCTCCTTCGTGTAGATGTCGTTGGTGATGGCGCAGATGTCGTAGCGGTCGCGGAAGGCGCGACAGAGGGCTGCCGTCAGCGTCGTCTTGCCGGAGCCGACGGGGCCACCGATGCCGACGCGAAGGGGGCCATGGGAGTGCTGTGTCTGGAGCGTTTCGGTCATGAGCGAAAGAGCCTCGAATATTGCGTTTCGTGGGCGAGAGAGGCGAGATCGGAGCGAAGGGTCGCGCTCCCGAGATCGGCGAGTGTCGTGCCGGCTACAGCGCGGGCCGTGTCGTGGATCGGCGACAGCAGTGCCGCGATGATGCGCTGGCCATCCGTCTGCCCGATGAGCGAGAGGCGGATCGCCGCCGAGACGAGGTTCGACACGAACGCAATGGCGTAGGCGACGAGCGTGCCGTCGAGGTCGATCGCGTGCGCGGCGGACGTCAAGCCCACCGCCACGGGATAAGCGATGTCGCCGGCCGCCGTTTCGCGTGCTGCGTCGAGGGCGGTGTTCGGCCACGACGCCGCGATAGCCATCATGAAGGCGTTGCCCTGAGTCACGGCTTCGAGATGCCGTTCCGCGGAGGGTTGCAGCGCCAGCGCCAGATCGTGGACCGAAACGAGATCCGGCCAGTTGCACGCCGATGTCGCCCGCCAGGCCGCGGATGCTATGATGAGATCGTTGCGGAGCGATCCCCGCTCGAGAAGGTCCCGGAGCCAGAGTTCGACGCCGTCGCGCCCGGCGATCCAGCGGCGGTCGGCGGCAAGTTCCAGCCCGTGACTGTAGGCGAAGGCGCCCACCGGAAAGCCAGGCGATAGCCAGACCGACAGGCGCGGATCGATGGGCGGCAGCGTCGGCGCGGCCGCATCGCTCGCCTTTTCGTCGGCCGAGGGCGCCGTGTTTGCCCCCACCCCATCGCGCCGGCGCTCTGACACGCTCACGCCTTGTCGTGCTTGTGGTGATGACCGTGGCTGTGGTCATGGTCATGAGTGTGCGCGTGACTGCCGTGATGGTGGCCCATCTGCAGCGGCCCCTTGGAGCCATAAGCGCCGCCCTCAGGCTCGAACGGACGGGTCACGGCGTGAACGTGCGCGCCGAGCCCTTCGACCATCTCCGCCAGAACGTGATCGGGCTTGATGTAGATGGCGTCGGCGGTGATCTCGGCAGGCGTGTGGCGGTTGCCGATGTGCCACGCGATGCGCGCGAGTTCGAGAGGGCCGTGGGTGTGGATCTCCATCAGTGCTTCCGGCGCCGCCTGCACCTTCACGAGCGCGCCGTTCGAGAGCTGCAGCGCATCGCCGTGGGCCAGATAGGTGGCTTCCGGCAGATCCAACAGGAACTCGTGGCCGCGATCGGTCGCCATGGCGATGCGGCGGCGATAGCGGGCCTCACGGTCCAATGTAATGGTGTCGATGGTGATCCGCTTGCCGAGAACGGCGCGGCGGACGACGGTGGTGGCGCGAAGCATGGTGGGCCTCAGAACAGGAAGTAGCGCTGCGCCATGGGCAGCACTTTCGCGGGCTCGCAGACGAGCAGTTCCCCGTCCGCGCGCACGGCGTAGGTTTCGGGATCGATTTCGATGACGGGCGTCGCGTCGTTCAGGATCATGCTCTTCTTCGAGATGCCGCCGCGAACATTCTCGACGGCGACCAGGCGTTTGGCGAGCCCCAGCTTGTCACCGAGATTGTTGGCGACCGCCGCCTTGCTGGTGAACGTGAACGCGGTCGCGGTCCGGGCGCCGGCGAAGGCGCCGAACATGGGCCGGTAATGCATCGGCTGCGGCGTCGGGATCGAGGCGTTCGGGTCGCCCATGGGGGCTGCCGCGATGACGCCGCCCTTGATGATCATGTCCGGCTTGACGCCGAAGAAGGCCGGCGACCAGAGCACGAGATCGGCGAGTTTCCCCACCTCCACCGAGCCGATGTGACGCGAGAGCCCGTGCGCGATGGCGGGATTGATCGTGTACTTGGCGATATAGCGACGAGCGCGGAAGTTGTCGTTGCCCTTCCCCTTGTCCTCAGGCAGCGGACCACGCTGGACCTTCATCTTGTGCGCCGTCTGCCACGTGCGGATGATCACCTCGCCGACGCGGCCCATGGCCTGGCTGTCGGACGACATCATCGAGAGGGCGCCGAGATCGTGGAGGATGTCCTCGGCCGCGATGGTCTCTTTCCGGATGCGGCTCTCGGCGAAGGCGAGATCCTCAGGGATGCGCGGCGACAGGTGATGGCACACCATCAGCATGTCGAGATGCTCGTCGATGGTGTTGACCGTGAACGGCCGCGTCGGATTGGTCGAGGATGGCAGCACGTTCGGCAGTCCCGCCACCTTCATGATGTCCGGGGCGTGGCCGCCACCGGCGCCCTCGGTGTGGAAGGCGTGAATGGTGCGGCCCTTGAAGGCGGCGATGGTGTCCTCGACGTAGCCCGACTCGTTCAGCGTGTCGGAGTGCAGCATCACCTGAATGTCGTAGTCGTCGCCGACCGAGAGGCAGCAGTCGATCGCGGCCGGCGTGGTGCCCCAGTCCTCGTGCAGTTTCAGTGAGCAGGCACCACCCTCGACCATCTCGACCAGCGCGCCGGGGAGCGCCGCGTTGCCCTTCCCCGAAAAGCCGAGGTTCATGGGGAAGGCGTCGGCAGCCCGCATCATCATGCCGATGTGCCACGCCCCCGGCGTGCAGGTGGTCGCGAGCGTTCCGTGAGCCGGCCCGGTGCCGCCACCCAACATGGTGGTGAGGCCCGACATCAGGGCGTCCTCGATCTGCTGCGGGCAGATGTAATGAATATGCGGATCGAAGCCGCCCGCGGTCAGGATCTTGCCTTCGCCCGCGATCACTTCGGTGCCCGGCCCGACGACGATGTCGACGCCGGGCTGGATGTCCGGATTGCCCGCCTTGCCGATCCTGACGATGTTGCCGTCCCTAAGCCCGACGTCGGCCTTCACCACGCCCTGCACGGCGTCGAGGATCAGCGCGTTGGTGATCACCGTGTCGACGGCGCCGGCCGCGCGGGTCACCTGTGACTGGCCCATGCCGTCCCGGATGACCTTGCCGCCACCGAACTTCACCTCCTCGCCGTAAATCGTCAGATCGCGCTCGACCTCGATCACGAGTTCGGTGTCGGCGAGGCGGACCCGGTCGCCGGTCGTCGGACCGAACATCTGGGCGTAGGCGGCGCGCGACATACGGTTGGGCATGGGTGTTTCCTCGATCAGGTCCGCGGGGCCAGACGCCAGGCGGCCGTGCGGAGCGCCACAGGCAGCTCCAGGAAGGGGGTGTCCGCAAGGCCTTCTGCGTCGAGACGGTCGAACCAGCGGTCGCGCGACGAGTTCGGTAGCCTCGCGCCGCACCATGGGCAGTGCGAGATCACGAGATAGCTCATGCCATCATCGCGGATCGGCACGCCGTACTCTCCGAAGACCTCATGATGAACGAGCGGCACGTCCGGGCAGTCGAACGGATCGTCGTGCTGGCCGCAATCGATGACGAGGCTCTCCGTCATGGTCCCGCAGCAATGGGTGCTGCCGGGCGACGGCGGCTGCCAGGGAAAATCGGGCGGCATCCACATGACCCGGCGCGCGGGAAACAGCGCCGTCGCCATCACAGCTTGCCCATCACGGCCTGCCGGAAACCATAGATCGTGCGCGCGCCGGAGATGGTGACGAGCGTCACGTCACGGCTCTGGCCGGGCTCGAAGCGAACGGCCGTTCCGGCAGCGATATCGAGCCGGAAGCCGCGTGCGGCCACACGATCGAAGACCAAGGCCGGATTGGTCTCGGCGAAATGATAGTGGCTCCCCACCTGGATCGGCCGGTCGCCGGAGTTGCTCACGGCCAGAGTGACCGTTTCGCGCCCGGCGTTGATCTCGATGTCGCCGGCCGCCGTCATGATCTCGCCCGGGATCATCGCCGCGTCCCCTTCCGATGTCGGCGCGCGTCCAGCGCAGCGCGGAGCCAGCGGCGGCTCGCGGGGGCCGCGGCGAGGCCAAGCAGCGCCACCGCCGCGAGCACACTCACGTGCCACGGCGTCGCGAGATGGTCGATCAGCTCCGCCATCGTGAGGTGATGATGGGCGCCCGGGTGCGCCCACGCCGAGCCCGGGACTGCGGCCAGCCCTATGATCACGCCGAGACGTGCTGCCGGATGACGTCGCATGGAACCTCGTCTCTATCTGATGGGGTTATGGACCGTGACGAGCTTCGTTCCGTCCGGAAACGTCGCCTCGACCTGCACGTCGTGAATCATCTCGGGGACGCCCTCCATGACCTCGGCCCGCGTCAGGACCTGCGCGCCTGCGGCCATCAGGTCGGCGACCGTGCGCCCGTCGCGCGCGCCCTCCACGACGAAATCCGTGATGAGCGCAATGGCTTCAGGATGATTGAGCTTCACGCCGCGCTCGAGGCGGCGACGGGCGACGACGGCCGCCATCGAGATCAGAAGCTTGTCCTTCTCGCGAGGGGTCAGGTTCATGCGGCCTCAACTTCGGTGACGTTCAAGACGACCATACCCGCGGCAGCGCGCGATCGGTCAACAACGATATCGTTCGGGTGACGGCGCGGACCAGTTCGCCCGGGTGAACCGCCATGGCGCGGAGCACCAGGAGGCCGTTCCACGCGCTCACCCCGTAGTCACAAGGATACTCCTCGAGGGCGGCGCGCGCCAACTCCAGCCGATCGCGGGCGTCGGGCGCCACCAGCAGAACCATGACGGACGCGCGCGTCCCCCCGCCGATAGCGGGCCGGTCGAGGACCGTTCCGAACTCGCCGGCCAGATTGATCTCCTCGGCGAGGACAAGCCGACCGCCACGATTGATCCGCCAGCTGTCGCGGATCGAGGCCGGCGCCTTGCGCTCACGGCTTTCCGGGCGGCCGAAGGTCATCATCTCGACCATCAGGAGGCGGCTGCCGGAGGCCATGTCGACGGTGATGCGACGGCTGAGGCCCGCGCCCGCGTAAACGATGGTCTGCTGCGGCAGCCAGTCGAGACGGGCGTTCTCTGCGAGTGAAAGATGCAAATCCAGTTCGGCGGGCGGACCGTCCGTCCGGTAGATTCGCTCGCCGGAAGACGTGGTGTGGACGACGTCGGCACCGGCGCCGACGGCATAGTCGATCTCGACCCGGTCGCCGCCGACGACGCCACCGCCGGTGTTGACCTGAAGGGCCTCCAGGTGCGGCGCGAATGTCGATGGAAACGCCAATCGGTAGCCGCCGCGCTCCGACAGGTGCGTCGCACGCGTCGTCGTGCCGTCCGCTGCAAAGCCTGCGCGAATCCCGCCCGCGACGCGTACTGCGTGCAACGGACTTGCGCCGGGAATGCTGTCGCGGTCAGACGGAGAGCCGTCTCCTGACATCGCTTTCCACCATCTCTGCCCGGGTGCCGGCGAGAACGACCTGACCGCGGTCCATGACTGCGTACGTGTCGGCAAGGTCGCGTGCGAACTCGAAATACTGCTCGACGAGCAGGATAGCCATGTCGCCGCGCTGGCGAAGCGTATCGATGGCGCGGCCGATATCCTTGATGATCGAGGGCTGGATGCCTTCCGTCGGCTCGTCGAGCACGATGAGCTTCGGGCGCATGGTCAGCGCGCGGGCAATGGCGAGTTGCTGCTGCTGGCCGCCCGACAAGTCACCGCCTCGCCGGTGCAACATGCTCTTGAGGACGGGGAACAGCTCGAAGACGTACTCCGGGATGGTCCGGTCCGCGCGGCGCAACGGAGCGAACCCTGTCTCGATGTTCTCGCGGACGGTCAGCAGCGGAAAGATCTCGCGTCCCTGCGGCACGAAGGCGATGCCGCGGCGGGCGCGCTCGTGTGGGGGCAAGGCGGAGATGTCCTCTCCGTTCCAGACGATGCGGCCCTTGCTCGACCGGTGCTGCCCACAGATCGCGCGCAGCAGGCTGGTCTTGCCGACACCGTTGCGGCCGAGCACGCACGTCACCGCGCCCGCCTTCGCCGTCACGGAGACGCCGCGCAACGCCTGAGCCGCCCCATAGTGGAGATCCAGCGCCTCGACGCTCAGCATGGGACCCGCCTCCCGAGCTTCGCAGCCACGATCCTCGGCTCCGGCACTTCGCGGCCGAGGACCTTCATATCGGGCACCTGACGCGCCACCGGCGCCCGGCGCGCGAACGTCGAAGAATGCTTGGGCTTCGCGGCCGCCTTGCGGCGCTTGCCTCGCTTCGGCAGATGTGGCGGCAGCATTCTCGTTCCCTCCTCAACGGCCGAGATAAACCTCGACCACCCGCTCGTTGGCGGACACTTCGTCGATGGTTCCTTCTGCGAGCACCGAGCCCTCGTGCAGGCAGGTCACCTTGACCCCGAGGGCGCGGACGAAGTGCATGTCGTGCTCGACGACGATCACGGAGTGACTGCGCGAGATGTCCCGGAGCAGGTCGGCGGTGGCTTCGGTCTCGGCGTCTGTCATGCCGGCGACGGGCTCGTCGACCAGCAGGAGCTTGGGGTCCTGCGCGAGCAGCATGCCGATCTCCAGCCATTGCTTCTGGCCGTGGCTGAGGCTACCCGACTGGCGTCCGGCGAGATCCTGGAGGCGGACCGTTTCGAGCACTGCGTCGATGCGCTCGCGCGCGATGCGATTGCGGGCCCCGAAGAGGGACGAGAACGGATCGCGTGGCGCCTTCAGGGCCAGCAGGATGTTGTCGGCGACGCTGTGCATCTCGAAGACCGTCGGCTTCTGGAACTTCCGGCCGATACCCAGTTCGGCGATGGACGCCTCGTCCTGTTTCGTGAGGTCCACGAGGCCGTCGAAAAAGACGGTGCCGGTGTCGGGGCGCGTCTTTCCCGTGATCACGTCCATCATGGTCGTCTTGCCGGCGCCGTTCGGGCCGATGATGGCGCGCATCTCGCCGTGTTCGAGATAGAGCGACAGTTCGCGCAGCGCCTTGAAGCCGTCGAAGGACACGGACACGGCATCCAGATAGAGCAGCGCATTGGTGACGTTCGGCGGGGTCAGGGCCTCGATCATGGGGCTACTCCGCCGGTTCGGGTTTCGGGGCGGGGGCCGCGGCCTGACGCGCCTCGCGACGCTTGGCGAGGAACTCCTCGACGGCGCCGACGATGCCCTTCGGCAGCACCAGCGTCACGAACACGAAGAGGCCGCCGAGGACGAAGAGCCAATAGGCCGCGAGCGCACCCGTGGTGAAGAACGACTTCAGGAAATTGACGACGAAGGCCCCGACGACGGCGCCCACCAGCGTCCCGCGCCCGCCGACCGCGACCCAGATCACCGCCTCGATCGAATTGGCGGGAGCGAACTCGGACGGGTTGATGATGCCCACCTGCGGCACATAAAGCGCGCCCGCAAGACCCGCGATGCAGGCCGAAAGCGTGAACACGACGAGCTTGTAGTGCTCGACGCGATAGCCGAGGAAGCGCGTGCGGCTCTCCGCGTCACGGATCGCGACCAGCACCTTGCCGAAGGTCGACGTCACGAGAACACGGGCGAGGGCGAACGCCAGCGCCAGCAACGCCAGCGACAGCACCAGAAGCGCGATGCGCGTCGTCTGTGCCTGCACGGGGAAGCCCAGGATGTCCTTGAAATCGGTCAGGCCGTTGTTGCCGCCGATGCCCATGTCGTTACGGAAGAAGGCGAGCATCAGCGCGTAGGTGAGCGCCTGCGTGATGATCGAGAGATAGACGCCCGTGACACGGCTGCGGAACGCGAGCCATCCGAACAGGAACGCCAGGATGCCCGGCACGAACAGGATCATGAAGAAGGCGTAGGGAAACCAGCCGAAGCCGTACCAGAAGATCGGCAGTTCCTTCCAGTTCAGGAACACCATGAAGTCCGGCAGATCCGGATTGGCATAGACGCCACGGTTGCCGATCTGGCGCATCAGGTACATGCCCATCGCGTAGCCGCCGAGCGCGAAGAACGCGCCGTGGCCGAGCGAAAGGATGCCGCAATAGCCCCAGACGAGATCGAGTGCGAGCGCCAGGATGGCGAAGCAGACGTACTTGCCGAGCAGGGACACAAGGTACGTCGGCACGTGGAGGAACGAGCCCTCCGGCACGGCGAGATTGAGGATGGGGATCAGGACCATGGCCACGGCCACGATGCCGAGAAACCAACCCGAGCGGCGATCCAGGCTCTCGATCAGCAGCTTCGTGATCATGCTTCGACCGCCCGTCCCTTGAGTGCGAAGAGCCCCCGCGGGCGTTTCTGGATGAAGAGGATGAGGAGCACGAGGATGAGGATCTTGCCGAGCACGGCACCTGCGACCGGCTCCAGCATCTTGTTGGCGATGCCGAGGAAGAAAGCCGAGACCAGCGTGCCCCAGAGATTGCCGACGCCGCCGAACACCACGACCATGAAGCTGTCGACGATGTAGGACTGGCCGAGGTTCGGCGAGACGTTGTCGATCTGCGACAGCGCCACGCCGGCGATGCCGGCGATGCCAGAGCCGAGGCCGAACGTCAGCGCGTCGACGCGCGCCGAGCGAATGCCCATCGAGGCCGCCATCCGGCGGTTCTGCGTGACGGCGCGCATCTCGAGGCCGAGACGCGTCCGCTTGAGGACGAACAGCAGCGAGAAGAACACGGTGAGCGTGAACACGATGATCCACAGGCGGCTCCAGGTGATGGAGATGCCGTAGAGATCGAAAGCGCCGGACATGTAGCTCGGATTGCCGACCTCGCGATTGGTGGGGCCAAACGCCGTGCGTACGACCTGCTGGAGGATCAGGCTGACGCCCCAGGTGGCGAGCAGGGTTTCCAGGGGACGGCCGTAAAGAAAGCGGATGATGCCGCGCTCGATGGCGATGCCCACCGTGCCGGCGACGATGAACGCCAACGGAATGGCCACCGGGAGCGAGAGATCGAAGGCGCCCGGAGCGAAGGCGCGGAAGCCTTCCTGCACGACGAACGTCGTATAGGCGCCGAGCATGACCATCTCGCCGTGGGCCATATTGATCACGCCCATGACGCCGAACGTGATGGCGAGGCCGATGGCAGCCAGCAGCAGAACGGAGCCGAGCGAGAGCCCGTAGATCACATTCTGCAAGCCCGACAGAAGCTGGCGGCGATGTTCGATGGCGACGGCTGCAGTCTCGATCGACTGTTTCAGCGCCGGCTCCTGCGTCGAGGCCTGAACCTGGCGGAGAAAGCCGAGCGTGTCGGAATCGGGCCATTCCGCGAGGCTCTGCACGGCGGCAACACGGTCGGCCAATGGCTGCTTGTCGTCGGCCAGCACGATCGCCGACCGGGCCTTGCCGAACGCCGACCTGACCGCGTCGTCTTTCTCGGCGGCGATCGCCTTGTCGAGCGGCGCGAGATCGGACGCCTTGCGCGACTTGAACAGGGCTTCGGCCGCGACGAGACGCTTGCTTCGATCCGGTGAGACCATGGCGAGAGTGCCGAGCGCGGCATCGATCGCGCTGCGCAAACGATTGTTGATGCGGACGACCGCCAGCCCCGGAGGAGGCGACGCCAAAGGCTTGCCCGTGCGCGCGTCGAGGAGCGCGCCTGCCGGCGTCTGGATGGCAATGGTACCGGTCGCCTTGTCGGCGAGGAGGCGGCGTGCGCCCAGCGCTTCGATCAGGCTCTCGGCCTGGGGCGCGCCGGAGGCTGCGAGGTCGTCGATCGCACGGGCCGTGTCGGAGAAACTGTCGGCGGCGAGACGGTCGAAAGCCGCATCAAGGGTCTGGGCCGCGAGCCGCACGGGAGATGCCGCGATCCCCATCACCAGCAACAGCGCCAGTGCGAGACTGGCAAGCGCGGAACGATTGGCGTGCTTCGACACGGACGGCCCCCCCTCGGGTCAGCGCCGCCCGCCACGCACGATCGGCGCGGCGGGCGGTGTCGTTCAAGCTCAGGCGATCAGCTGCCGCACTTGTTGGTCTTGGTGTTGAAGTTGCCGCACTTCTTGCCGACCCAATCGGCCTCGAGATCCTTCGAGCCCTCGAGGTAGTCGGTCCAGGCGTCGCCCGGGACCAGCCCCTTGGTCTGCCACACCACGTCGAACTGGCCGTCGGCCTTGATCTCGCCGATCAGCACAGGCTTCGTGATGTGGTGGTTCGGCAGCATCTTCGATATGCCACCCGTGAGGTTCGGGGCCTCGGTGCCCGGCAGTGCCGCAATGACCTTGTCGGGATCGACCGTGCCGGCCTTCTCGACGGCCTTCACCCACATGTTGAAGCCGATGTAGTGGGCCTCCATGGGATCGTTCGTGACGCGCTTCGGGTTCTTGGTGAACTCCTGCCACTTCTTGATGAAGGCGGCGTTCGCCGGATCCTTGACGGACTGGAAGTAGTTCCAGGCCGCGAGATGGCCGACAAGGTTCGTCGTGTCGATGCCTGCGAGCTCTTCCTCGCCGACCGAGAACGCCACGACCGGAATGTCGGTCGCCTTCACGCCCTTGTTGGCCAGTTCCTTATAGAACGGCACGTTGGCGTCGCCGTTGATCGTCGAGACCACGGCCGTCTTCTTGCCGGCCGAGCCGAACTTCACGATGTCGGCAACGATCGTCTGCCAGTCGGAGTGACCGAAGGGCGTGTAGTTGATCATGATATCCTCTTTGGCCACGCCCTTCGCGAGCAGGTAGGCCTCGAGGATCTTGTTGGTCGTGCGCGGATAGACGTAATCGGTGCCGGCGAGCACCCAGCGCTTCACCTCGCCACCATCCTTCGACATCAGATAGTCGACGGCGGGGATGGCCTGCTGGTTCGGGGCGGCACCCGTATAGAACACGTTGCGCTCGCTCTCCTCGCCCTCGTACTGGACGGGGTAGAACAGAATGTTGTTCAGCTCCTTGAAGACCGGCAGGACCGACTTCCGGCTGACCGAGGTCCAGCAGCCGAACACCGCCGACACCTTCTTCTGTGCGATCAGCTCGCGCGCCTTCTCGGCGAACAGCGGCCAGTTCGAGGCCGGGTCCACGACGACGGCTTCCAGCTTCTTGCCGAGCAGACCACCCTTCTTGTTCTGCTCCTCGATGAGCATCAGCATGACGTCCTTCAACGTCGTTTCGCTGATCGCCATCGTGCCCGAAAGCGAGTGGAGCACGCCGACCTTGATCGTATCCTGCGCCGTTGCGGCTGGAATCCCCGCCGCCAGTGTCGCAATCAAAGCGGCTCCCGTGAGCACGCCACGTCTGGTCATCACCATCAAGTCCTCCAACAGAGCGGTTCGAACCTGTCTCAATCAGCAACACCCGTGCCAGATCGAGACCCGCCCAGCGCTGCCGGTGGATCTTATTGAAACATCAACGAATTCGACGGTGGCGGGCCTGACCGAGCGCAGGCGTCGGGCACGCCCGCAGCGATCGGCGGCCGTTGTTCGGGCAATCGCCCGGAAATCGTGCACAAAAATCAGGCGCTGAAATTTCGAGCGGGACTTCGGACAACCGGCTGGCAACCTGCACAGTCGGGGCGCAATTGGTGCCCTGCAAACGGACATCGGCGACGAGCCCGAAGGGCTGTCGCTCAATTCTGCATCCGATCGCCTATCGTTCGTGCGTGGACGACGGCGGCTGCCGCCCGCTCAACCCTTCGACAGACTGATGTTGACCCCCTGAAGGGCGACTCCTTCGGTCTTGATCGTCACAGATTGGCTGGCCCCGGTCGTGCGCACCGCCATCGAGCCTTTGAACGCGCCGCCATCGATCGACAAGCTCAGGCGACCATCATTCGCCTGCCCCGTCACGTCGCCGGCTGCATTATACGTGCGCTCTTCCCAACGACCGCTGACCTGGCCGCCGGAATGCACGAGCTGGGCGCGCAACTCGATCTTGTTGCTTGCGGACGCGCAACGGATCGCAATGCCGAGTTCCGTGCCGGATCCTTTCGGCGTGTAGTAGGCGTTGCACTTCAGCGTCTCGGCGTTGCCGCTCTGCAGCTTGATCTGGGCCGCGCCGCGCCATGTGCCCGTGAGGCCGGCGAAGGGGCCTTCGGCAGACGCATGGTCGCTGGAAAACGCCAGTCCGGCGATCGCGCACAGTGCGGCGAGACCTCGCGCCAGAACCCGCGTCGCTCCTCGACCGCCGCGCACGAAGCGCTGCTGGTTTCCCCCGCCGATCATCTGAAATCTCCCCTTCCCGCGTCCCGAGCGCCGCCTCGCGCGCCAAAATCGGCGAGGGCACGACGCCGCCCGACAATGACCGGCGCAAGTCTAGCAAATCCGCCAACGAACGGCCATGGGCAGTTGGGCATGAAGGCGCGAGAAGACAGCTTCCGATCCCGGCCTGCGGCCGCCCGATCTAGAGATCGAACTCGAGCTGGCCAGACGCACCGGTCTTGCGAGTGCGCTTGCCGTCCGTCCGGCCGGTCATCGGAAGCCCGCTCCTGCGGCTGCCGTGGCGGCTCTGGATGGCGTCGGCGGCCTTACCGAAGCCGGCAGCCTTGCGGGACGCAAAGATGAGAGACTTGGCTTCGGCCGACGAGACGGCCAGATCGACGATGCGTTGGGGATAGCGGGTGCCGATGATCGTGGCTGCGCCGGGCCACGTCCACGGCTCGTGCAGGAAGACGTCCGGGACAACCGCCAGTTCCGGCACCCATTGGCGCACGAAGCGGCCGTCGGGGTCCTGGTCGAAGCCCTGCTTCACCGGGTTGTAGACGCGTATGGTATTGATCCCCGTCACACCGGACTGCATTTGCATCTGCGGCCAATGGATGCCCGGCTCGTAGTCCGTGAACCGGCGCGCAAGGACTTGCCCGGTCTCCTGCCAGGGCAGCCAGAGGTTATAGCTCGCGAACGATACGAGCATGGCGCGCATGCGAAAGTTCAGCCATCCGTTTGCTGTCAGCGAGCGTATGCAGGCGTCGAGAAACGGGTATCCGGTGCTGCCGTCCGCCCAGGCCGCCAAGCGAACCGCGTCTCCCGGGCGAGCGCGAAGACCGCGGGTTGCCGGGTGCAGTTCCAGCCACTCGATGGACACTTCGCTTTCGAGCTTCTGCATGAAATGGCAGTGCCAATGCAGCCGCCCCGCGAACGAGGCCAGCGCGCCGCGCCACTGGACGGCATCCGGCGTCGGGTCACCTCTCAGCTCGCGCTGGCGCTGCCAGGTGGCTTGTGCCACCTCACGCATCGAGACCGTGCCCCACGCTAGATGCGGGGACAGTCGAGAACACGCGACCGCGCCATCGAGAGGGCTCGACATGGCGCGACGATAGGTCTTGCCGCGGTGATCGAGGAACGAACCGAGCGTGTCCACTGCCGCAGATCGGCCGCCGCGCTGCAGGGTCACGGAGCCATCGACGGCGAGGCCCAGCGCCTCTGGCGCCGGCATGGCGTCGGTGGCGATGCCGGCGACAGACTCGATCCGATCGGGTGGGGCAGCCACCGGACTTGCCATCAAGCGATCCCAGCGGGTGGCCCAACCGTTGCGGTTCGACAGCCGGCGCACGACGCCGGTCTGGGGGATCTCGCGCCACGTCACGCCGTGCTCCCTGCACCATGCTGCGACTTGCCGATCCCGCCGGTAGGTCCAGATGTTGCCAGTCTCCTCGTGCGACCAGAGATTGGTGAAGGGCACACTCCGGCGCAGATCCGTCAGGGCATCGGTCACCGACCCGACGCGCACCACGAGCGGCGCGCCGCGCGCGGTCAGCTCTTCGGCCAGTTCAGCGGCCGAGGCGCGCATGAAGTCGAACTGCCGGCGTGATGCATCGGGCTCGGACCAGAGCCCGGGCTCGACCACAAGGAGCGGCACGACCCGACCACGCGCGGCGGCGGCCACAAGGGGGGCGTGGTCCGCGACGCGCAGATCCCGCTTGAACCAGACAATGCCGACGGGGCTGGACTGGTGCACGTATCCTCCGGGCGCGTCGGTCTGTTGCTGGTGGATGACGCGTGTTCATTCAACGCACATCCGAGTTCAAAAGATCACTCCCGCTCAGGCTGCGGACCGCCTGGCTGTCCAATTTCCGGCGCGCTGCGACGTTCGAGCCGGGACGATGGAAGGGGCGCGCATCGGCCGGATGACACTGGCCAGACGCGGGCGCGTCCCGTCGCTGATCCCGCGCAAGAAACGGGTTGTCGGTGGGGGTGTTCGGTGCGCTACTCGCCTCCCCTCTCCCCACCGAGCAGACCGCATGCCCCCCATGGCTCAATCGCCGATCGACACGCCGCTCGCCTGGCGGATGGCAGGCGTGGCCTTCGCCACGGGCTTCATCGTCTTTGGCGTCGTCTACAGTTTCAGCGTGTTCCTCGAGCCGCTGATGGCCGAGTTCGGAGGGAGCCGCTCGGCCACTGCCGCGCTCTATGCCATCGCCAGTTCGGCCTTCTATTTCCTGGGACCTGCCACGGGCTCGGCCGGCGACCGCTGGGGACCACAGGCTCTGACGGCTCTCGGCGCGCTGCTCATGGCAGGTGGTCTCGCGTGCACAGCTTTCGTCACGGACCTTTCCGTCGCCTATGTCACGTATGGACTGGGCGTCGGCTTGGGGGCCGCCTGCGCCTATATCCCGACGTTCGCTGTGCTCGGCGGTTGGTTCGACCGGTGGCGGACGCGGGCGTTGGGCATTGCGGCGGCCGGCACCGGTGTCGGGATGCTCGCCTTGCCGCCACTTTGCGCCGTCATCATCCGGAACCACGGCTGGCGGGCTGCGGTCCTGGCTCTCGCCGGCATCAGTGGAACAACGCTTTTCATCTGCGCAGCCCTTGTGCGCGCGGCGCCACAAGCGAGGCCCGGAGCAAGCGAGCCTCTCGGGCAGACGGTTCGATCACCGGTGTTTCTGCGCATCTATGCGTCCTGGGTGTTCGGGACCATCGCGCTGTTCGTGCCGCTGGTCTTCCTGCCGGCTTTCGCTGTGGCGCGGGGGGCCGACCCGGTCGCCGCATCCTGGCTGATTTCCATCATCGGCGGCGCCAGTGTCCTCGGCCGCCTCGGGATCGGTTACGTCGGGGGGGCCTCCACGCTTCTGCTCTACAAGGGTTCAATTCTCGCCATGGCTGCCAGCTACCTCCTCTGGTTCCTGCTTCCGGGCTTCGGCTGGCTGATTGTTTTCGCGGCGCTCCTCGGCATCGCGTACGGCGTGCGGATCGCACTCGTCGCGCCGGTACTCATCGAACTTTTCGGTGCCCGTCACCTCGGCGGACTTCTCGGCACCTTCTTCACCGCGACTGGGATTGCCGGCCTCGTCGCGCCGACGGCATCGAGCGCCGCGATCGCCTATTGGGGCACCGACATGGCGGGCATTGCGGTTGCGTTCATCCTCGGCGCCCTCGCCTTTGCCCTCGTGCTGCCACTGAGGGCGGCGCAGCCTCGGGCGCAGAGCTTGGTCGGTCGCGCATGACAATTCTTCTCGCGATCGCGCCACTCCTGTTCGTGCTGTTCTGGTCGAGCGGCTTCATCGCGGCAAAGATCGCCGTGCCGTTCGCCGAACCCTGTACCTTCCTGTTCCTGCGCTTCTGCCTCGTCGTGATCGCACTGTTGCCGTTCGTTGTGTTCGCCAAGTCGCGGCCGACGGCGCGAGAGTTCTCGGCCACGCTCGTTGCAGGCGGTCTGATGCAGGGCCTCTATCTGAGTTGCGTCGTCTGGAGCATCTATCTGGGCCTGCCGGCCGGCGTGGTGGCGCTCACCGTCAGTCTCCACCCGATCACGACGGCGCTGTTGTCCTCCGTCGCGCTCGGTGAGCGAATTCGCCCACTCGGTTGGCTCGGGTTCGTGCTCGGGATCGTCGGGGCGCTCCTTGTGCTCTGGCCGAAGCTCGACGTCGGGCTCGACGACCTTCCGCTCGCAGCCCTGGGTCTTTGTGTGGCGGCCTTTCCGTTCATGTCCTCGGGCACCGTCATCCAGAAGGGGCTCGCGCCGGGTATGCCGCCCCTTTCGGCCACGTGCATCCAGAACGCCGGCGGCTGTATCGTCACTGGTGTCGGGGCGCTCCTCCTTGAAACGCGCATCGTCGCGTGGAGCCCGCTGATGGTCGCCAGCCTGTTGTGGCAGACCGCCATCGTCTCCATCGGCGCCGTCGCATTGCTGATGCTGATGCTTCGTTCGCGGGGCGCGTCACGTGCTGCGTCGGTGTTCTTCCTCGTCCCGGCCGCGTCGGCTGCCCTCGCCTATCTCGTACTCGGCGAACAGCTGGAGCCGATACAGGTCGCCGGCATGGTCGTCGTGACATTGGCGGTGGCGTTGATCAACCTGAAGCTCGGTGGCGATCGCGCAGCGCTGGTCCGCTAAGCCGGATCGGCAAGTGGCCGGACGGTGTCGCCGCCTTCGCTGGCGCGCTCCCCCCCGGGTATCAGCGCCCCTTGAAGTCCGCCTCGCGCCGCTCACGGAACGACGTCGTGCCTTCCTCGAGATCAGCCGTCTGGCCGAGTTCGTAGAACGAGCGCACTTCGGCCTTCAGGGCTTCCTGCACCGGCATCGAGGCGATACGGCGCATCGTGTTCTTCGCAAATCGGTGCGCAAGCGGAGCCCGCTTGGCGAGCATTTCCGCGTATTCGAGCGTCTTGGGGACCAGATCCTTCTGCTCGAAGACGCGGTTGACGAGGCCAATGCGAAAGGCGTGCGCAGAATCGATCCGCTCGCCCGAAAGAATGATCTCCATGGCGTTGCCGTGACCGACGACCATCGGGAGGCGCACGAGGCCGCCATCACACGCGTGAAAGCCCCATTTGGAGTCCTGGAGCGCGAACTCGGCATTGTGCGAGCAGAACCGCAGATCGCAAGCCAGTGCGATCTCGAGACCGCCGGAAATTGCAAAGCCATTGACCGCGGCAATCAGCGGCTTGTCGATCTCCAGTCCGCGCGTGATGCCGCCGAGGCCGACGCCGTCCACCCATTTCTGGCGAAACTCGTGCGGCGGCAAGGTTGCGAAGTTCATCGTATAGGTCTTGAGGTCCGCACCGGCACAGAACGACTTGTCGCCAGCCCCGGTGATGACGCCCACCCGCGCCGTTTCGTCCTGATCAAAAGCCCGCCAGATCGCGACCAGTTCTTCGTGAGCCTTGAAGTCGAGCGAATTCATCTTCGATGGACGATCGATGACGACCAGCCAGACAGCCTTGTGCTTTTCGACACGTATATCAGCCATGATGCCGTCCCTGTTCAGCGGGCGTCGGGGCGACGCAGGATGTTGACGGTGCAGGCGACACCAACGCCACCAAGGTTGTGTGTCAGGCCAATCCCGGCGTCGCGCACCTGATTTCCATGCATGCCGCGCAATTGGAGGACGGCTTCGTAGATCTGGCCCACACCGGTCGCGCCCACGGGATGGCCTTTGGACAGGAGGCCACCGGAGGGATTGATGGCAATGTCTCCACCGACGGCCGTGCGTCCCTCGGACGCCCACTTGCCTCCCTGACCTCGGGGGACGATGCCCAGGTCTTCGGCGTCGATGATCTCGGCGATCGAGAAACAGTCGTGAAGCTCCACGAAATCAAGATCCCGAGCCGTCAATCCCGCAGCAGCGTAGGCGCGCTGCGCGGCACAGACGGTCGCCTCGAACGTGCTCAGATCGGGATGGCCCGCCAGGTGCGGCGCGCCGCGCGTCTGCACGGAGGCGACGACATCGATAGCGAGGTCCGGAGCGTCGCGGGCGAGGTCCCGCGTCGTCACCACCACGGCGGCTGCGCCGTCGCTGACCGGGCAGCAGTCGTAGAGTTGCACCGGATCAGCGATCATCGGAGACTGCCTGATCGTATCGAGAGTGACGCTCGCGCCGAGTTGGGCCAGAGGGTTCTTCAGGCCATTCGACTTGTTCTTGATGCTGACGGCTGCCACTTCCTCACGCGTGATGCCGTAGCGGGCTTCGTAGGCCTTCCAGGCGCGACCAAAGAGGCCGGGGAAAGTCAGGGCGCTGTCCCCATCCTCGACATTGTCGCGGGCACAGAGCAGCGCGTTCGTCACGTCCTCGCGTGGCACCTGTGTCATCTTTTCGACGCCGACGGCGATTGCCGCGTCGCACATCCCCGACTGGACGGCCAGCACGGCATGGCGGAAGGCGATGCCCCCGGATGCGCAGGCCCCCTCCACCTTTGTGCATGGGATATTGGACAGCCCGAGACGATCGGCGACGATCCCGGCAAGAACTTCCTGCCCCGTGAGCGGGCCGGCGATGAAGTTGCCGAGATACAGCGCGCCAATTTGGCGCCGCTCAATGCCGGCGCGCATGATGGCGGCTTCCGCAGCCTCGATCGCCAGGGCCTGAATGGACCTGTCCCGATGGCGGCCAAAGACCGTCGAACCTATGCCCGTAATGCACACGTCCCGCATCGCCGAATTCCCCATTGATCCCTGACCTACCGTCACCGTGTCGTCGTTCATCACGAGACGTGGCCGATTGTGGTCCATGGCGGACCTGGCTGCAAACGGGTTCGGCGCAGGGCCGTCCAGCTCCACGTGCTGGCGCTTCTGGTCGAGGTCTTCCATCCATCCGGTCGGCCGATTCAGAGCGCGCGCCCGGAGCGGCTCGTCGGCCGGCTCCGGGACGAAGGCCTCAACGCGCACATGCTTCGCTCAGGCCACGGCAGCCGTGACCCCATCGCGCCATGGAGTGTCGACTGCGACCAAGCGCGGCCGCTGACAAGTCTGGTCGGCCTTACACCGGTCCAGACACCAAGGCGATCAACCAGACCGAACCACGGACTGAACGCACTGATGAGTGAGAACGCGTCGGGGACAGGGTCTCTTTTTTCCGAGTTCGCACTTTCCGGCTTCGACACCCGCGTTGGGACCACACTCAAAACCGCAGATCATCGGACACGCGACACCATTGAAACATTCCCCCCCGTTAAACCGTACTGCGATCAGATTTCGCTCATCACTGAGTATCAGACGGCGTCATGATCGATTTTCTCTGCAGCAGACGACACCGTGACGTCGTCGGCCGCTGTTTGGAGCGTGAATATTCTCGCCGCCATGCTCGCTCCCGATCGCTTTCAGGCGCGGATAACAAATGCTGTGCTGTCCGCAATGGCAGCGCCACTCTTGTTAAGTCTAACTCAAGATGGAGCCCACGAATGCGTTGCGGTGCATTCGGTCCGAAACTACGTTCACCGGGTCCGTCGGTGCGACATCGTCAAGGCTGTTGCCTGCTTATTCATGAGGTTGCGGTGCGTATCCATCCGACGGCGGAAATTTCACCGAAGGCGAAGATCGGCGAGGGCACCAGCATCTGGCGAGGCGTGCAGGTCCGCGAAGGCGCGCTGATCGGAACCGGATGCAACATCGGCCAGAACGCCTACATCGACACCGGCGTGGTGATCGGCAACAACGTCAAGATCCATAACAACGCCTCGCTGTATCACGGCCTCGAAGTCGAGGACGGTGTGTTCATCGGCGGGCACGCGCTTTTCACAAACGACAAGCTGCCGCGATCCATCAATCCAGACGGCACCATAAAATCACTCGCGGACTGGACCTGTGGACGCACATTGATCCGCTATGGTGCTGCAGTCGGCGCCGGAACCGTGGTCGTGACGGGTATCACGATAGGACGCTGGGCGATGATCGGTGCGGGCTCCGTCGTCACGCGCGACGTCCCGGATCACGGCCTAGTTGCCGGCAACCCGGCTCGCCTCATCGGCTACGTCAGCGCTGGCGGCACGCGCTGCAAGTCGCAACAGGAAGCAATGGACATAACGCGCTCAGAGCAGGCACCCGGTGCGCCCTGAGAAAATGTGTGAGGATAGTACAGGATAGTTTCTCATGGTGACGATTGGTGTCATCGGCTTCGGTTACTGGGGTCCGAATCTCGTGCGCAATCTCTCCCAGGCGAGCCGAGCCAGCGTCGCTGCAATTTGCGATTTCAGCGAAGCGAAACGAGCGCAGGCGCAGGCAATCTATCCCGCAGTGCGCGTGACCGGTGACGTGCGGGAGTTGATGACGGACACGACAATCGATGCACTCGTCATCGCGACGCCGGTCGCGACGCACTACGACCTGGCGATGGAGGCCTTGCGCAACGGCAAGCATGTGTTCGTCGAGAAGCCCCTCGCCCTGAATTCGGCACAAGGTGCCGAACTCGTCAATTACGCGCAGCAACAGCGCAAGGTGCTTATGGTCGGGCACACGTTCGTCTACACAAGCGCCGTCGCCAAGATCAAAGATCTGGTCGATGCGGGCGAACTTGGCGCGCTCAACTATTACGACAGTGTTCGCGTCAACCTCGGCCTGTTCCAGCGCGACGTAAACGTGCTGTGGGACCTCGCCGTGCACGATCTGTCCATCATGGACTACGTGATCCAGGAGAGACCTGTCGCGGTGGCTGCATGCGGCATCGCCAGCGTGCGCGGGCAGCACGAGAGCTTAGGCTACCTGACATGCTACTTCTCCGATCAGCTGATCGCTCATTTCCATGTCAACTGGATTGCCCCGGTCAAGATCAGGCGGACGCTGATCGGCGGTACCGACAAGATGATCGTCTACGACGACATGGAGCTGAGCGAGAAGGTGAAGCTCTACGACAAGGGCATCACGCTCGATAGCCGGCCGGAGGGCATCTATCAGCTCAAGGTCGGCTACCGGGCCGGCGACATGTGGGCGCCGAGGCTCGACAACATCGAGGCACTGCGGGTCGAGACACAGCACTTCGTCGATTGCATTCTTGACGGCCAGCGTCCCAGTTCCGACGGCGAGGCGGGATTGCGGTTGGTGCGAATACTCGAGGCGGCGTCGGCCTCGCTCAAGAAACGCGGCGCGCCGGTCGAGCTCAATTCGGGTTTTTGAACACCATGATTCCATTCGTCGATCTGCGCGCCCAGTACCTCTCGATCAAACCTGAAGTCGATGCCGCCGTACTCAAGGTCCTCGACAGCACGCAGTTCGTGCTCGGACCGGAAGTCAAGGCGTTCGAGGAGATGTTCTCGGCCTATTGCCAGACCCGCGAGGCGATCGGGGTCAACACCGGGACAAGTGCGCTCCATCTGGCGCTCCTCGCGATCGGGGTCGGGCCGGGAGACGAGGTCATCACGACGCCTTTCACGTTCATCGCGACGGTGTCCGCGATCGTCTACACGGGCGCGCGACCCGTCCTGGTCGACATCGATCCCGCGACGCTGACAATCGATCCGGCGCTGATCGAGGCCGCCATAACGTCGCGCACCAAGGCCATCCTCCCGGTGCACCTCTACGGCCAGCCGGCGGAGATGGACGCGATCATGGACATCGCGAAGCGGCATGGAATCGCCGTCATCGAGGACGCGGCGCAAGCGCATGGCGCCGAATACCGGGGGCGACGGGTCGGCAGCATCGGTGATGCCGGTTGCTTCAGCTTCTATCCGGGGAAAAACCTCGGCGCGTATGGCGAGGGCGGAGCGGTGACAACAGACGCGCCCGAGATCGCGCGCAAGGTCCGGATGCTTCGCGACTGGGGCGCCGAGCGAAAATACCTGCACGAACTCAAGGGTTTCAATTTCCGGCTCGAGGGCGTGCAGGGCGCCGTCCTCAAGGTCAAGATGAGCCACATCGAGCGTTGGACTGAGGCGCGGCGGGGATGCGCAGCCTACTACGACCGACGCCTGGCGGCGCTCGTGCGGACGCAATCGGTGCCGGCGCACGTCCGGCACGTCTACCACATCTACGCGATCCGGCATCCGCACCGCGACGCCCTCCAAGCCGCCCTTCAGGCGAAAGGAATTGCGACCGGAATCCATTATCCGGTCCCCGTGCACTTGCAGCCCTGCTTCGCCGATCTCGGCTACGGGGCCGGCGCCTTCCCACATGCGGAGGGGGCAGCGAAAGAGGTGCTGTCTCTGCCGCTCTATCCCGAGCTCGAGACGTCCGCGCAGGACGTGGTGATGGCCGCGCTAGAGGACTGGTTGGCCAAGCGCGCGGCGTGACGCCGACCGCACGAAGTGGAAACCAAGCGGGCGCGCTACGCGCTGCGCGCCGAGGAGGACCTGATGGGTGTGGAGCCGTTGAGACGCGTTCTGGTGACTGGCGGTGCCGGCCTCATCGGCTCGCATGTCTGCGATCTCCTGGCCGCGGGGCAGAGCGAGCAACGCTACGGAAAAGTCGTGGTCCTCGACAATCTCGTGCGCGGCCGCAAGGAGAACCTCGCGAAGGCACTGTCAATCGGCGACATCGATCTCGTCGACGGGGACATCCGCGACCGCAAGCTATTGGCCCAACTGATGGAGGGTGTCGATATCGTGTTCCATCTCGCGGCCATCCGCATCACGCAGTGTGCCGAGGAGCCGCGTCTTGCATTCGACGTGCTGGGGGAAGGCTCGTTCAACGTCTTCGAGGCGGCTGCCAAGGCCGGCGTCCGAAGGGTCGTGGCTTCGTCGACGGCGTCGGTCTATGGCCTCGCGGATCACTTTCCCACCGACGAACAGCACCATCCCTACAATAATCGCACGCTTTACGGCGCGCTCAAGGTGATGAACGAGGGCGTGCTGCGCAGTTTCGCCGACATGTACGGCCTGCAATACGTCGCACTGCGCTACTTCAACGTCTACGGTCCCCGCATGGACATCCACGGCGCCTACACGGAGGTGCTGATCCGATGGATGGAACGCATCGCGGCTGGCAAGCCACCGCTCATTTTCGGCGACGGCCAGCAAACGATGGACTTCATCCATGTAGAGGATATTGCGCGGTCCAACATTCTGGCCGCTCACGCGCCGGTCAGCGATACCGCCTTCAACATCGCGAGCGGAACCGAAACCAGCCTCAACGACCTGGCAATCGCCCTGGCGAGGGTCATGGGCTCGGACTTGCGCCCGGAGTACGGTCCGGAGCGGAAAGTCAACGCGGTGCCGCGACGGCTCGCCGACACGCGGCGCGCCGCTGAGCAGCTCGGCTTCCGATCCCAGATTTCACTCGACGAAGGCCTGCGCAAGCTGGTGGCCTGGTGGCGATCGCAGAAGTAGAGACCGAGACCATGACAACACCCGTGCGCCAAGTGCCGTTGACACGTCCCCTGATGGGGGAGCCCGAGGCCGAGGCCGCCAGCCGCGTGATCCGATCGGGCTGGGTGACGCAAGGCCCCGAGGTCGCGGCCTTCGAGACGGAATTCGCGGCATTCGTCGGCGCGCCTCACGCGTGCGCTGTTTCGAACTGCACGACCGCGTTGCATCTCGCGCTCCTTGCCGTCGGGGTGCGCGCGGGACATGAGGTCATCACGGTCAGCCATTCCTATATCGCGACCGCGAATGTGATCCGCTACTGCGGAGCCGATCCGGTGTTCATCGACATCGATCCGGCGACATTCAACTTGCGGCCGGACCTGATAGCGGCGGCAGTGACGTCGAAGACCAGAGCGATCCTGTGCGTGCATCAGGTCGGGATGCCGTGCGACATGCCGGCGATCATGGCGGAGGCCGCGCGATACGGGTTGCCGGTGGTCGAGGATGCGGCGTGTGCGATCGGTAGCGAGATCCGTATCGACGGGATCTTTGAGCGGATCGGAGCGCCTCGGGGAGATATCGCGTGTTTCTCGTTCCATCCGCGCAAGGTGATGACGACCGGCGACGGCGGCATGTTGACGACGCGAAATGCGTCCTACGATCAGCAATTCAGACTGCTTCGCCAGCATGGCATGAGCGTCAACGATCGTTTGCGCCATAGCGCGAAGGAGATCATCTTCGAAACGCACGATGTTGTCGGCTTCAACTACCGAATGACCGACATCCAGGCGGCGGTCGGGCGCGAGCAGCTGAAGCGGCTGCCCCAAATCGTGGCGGACCGCCGCGCGATCGCGGTGCGCTACACCGACATGCTCGGCAACATCCCCGGGCTGATCCTGCCGCATGAGCCCGATTGGGCACGCTCGAACTGGCAAAGCTACCAGATCCGCCTGCCCGACGGCTGCGGCCAGAAGCAGGTCATGCAGCGTCTGCTCGACCGGGGTATCGCCAGCCGCCGCGGCATCATGTGCGCGCATCGAGAGAAGCCGTACATCGAGAGTTCGAGCGGGATGCAGCTGCCCGAATCGGAGCGGGCGCAGGATCGCGCGATCATCCTGCCGCTCTATCCGCAGATGACCGTCGAGGAGCAGGTCCATGTCTGCGAAGAGTTACGGGCAGCACTGCAATCCAGCGTCGGAGCCGCCGCGTGACGGCTCAGCCGACCCTTCTGGATCACGACAAACCCCACGCAGGCGCGCCGCCGCGGCGCAAGCGTGTCCTTATCCTTACGAACAGCGTCACGATGGGCGGCATGGAAGAGCATGTGGTGCTGCTCGCGAGACACCTCGATCGCTCGGAGTTCGAGGTCTTTGCGGGGTGTCCGGATTGGCCCGCCACCGAGCGTCTTCATCGGTCATTGGCCGAAGATGCGGATCATGTGGAAACGTTCACGCCGGATAGACGCTGGGGGATCGGGCGGCTGATCACTGAGACGAGGCACCTGCATCGCCGCCTGCGCGAGTGGAACATCGACATCGTCCATCTGCATTCGACGACCTATCGAGGGCAGCTGTTCGCACTCGCCGCCGCCCGGCTCGCCGGCGTCCAGCGTGTCTACATCACCGAGCATCTCGCACCGGAGGAACGGCTTCCCCTGTTCGCACGCTGGCTGCGCAATGCGTTCACGGCGGCCGTGTCCGGCGTCATTTGCGTGTCACAGAAGAATATGGAGGCACGCCGCGCCTTCATCTACACGCCCACGAACAGAACGACGGTGGTGGACAACGGCGTCGATGTCGCGCGGTTCGGACCCATTGCAGAGCAGCAGTTGGCAGAGCTTCGCTCCGCTATCGGAATTCCCCCTTCGTCGCCGATCGTCGGCACCGCGGTCCGCTTCGAGCCGGAGAAGGGGTTGAACTATTTGATCGATGCCATGCCCGCCATCCGCTCCGCGGTGCCCGACGTGCATTTCCTGATGGTCGGCGATGGCTCGCTCCGGTCCGAACTCGAGGGGCAGGTCGCGCGGTTGGGCCTTTCCGACTGCGTCCACTTCGTCGGGTTCAAGGACGACCCGAGGCCCTACCTCGGGCTGATGGATGTCTTCGTGCTTCCGGTTCCCGTCGGCTCGATGTCGATCGGACTGCTGGAAGCCATGGCCATGGAGCGTGCCGTCGTCATAACGTTCGGCGGCACCGGCGAGGCGGTGAACCATGGCGACAGCGGATTCTGCGCCGAGCCGAGAAATCCGCAGTCCATCGCTGATTTCACGATCGCGATACTCCGGGACACCGAACTCCAGGCGTCGCTCGGCCAAGCTGCGAGGCAAAGGGTCCTCGAGCATTTCTCGGCCCAGCGCGTGGCCCGGGCGATCGGAGAACTCTCTCATGGGTGACCGCACCGCTGCCGCGGCCGGCATTTGCCGCGTTGGCTTCTTCATGGACATGATCGCAGGTCACGTGACGAACTATCACAATCTGCGCCGGGCAAGCCGTGCAGCTCCCAACCTCGCGGCAGACTGGCACGAAATCGCGTACTACAAGGCTGGCGGTGACATCGAACGGGTGCGCGAAAACCTGCTGCCGTTCGTCCCCAGCTACTTCTCGGGCGTGCTTCGTGGTGCCTTAGAGATGCGTCGGTCGCTGCGGGATTACACGAGCTATGATGCGCTCTTCACGAATGCAAGCGTCGCCGTGTTCTTCTGCAGACAGTTCCGGCGCGTGCCGACGATGATCGACTTCGATTCGACGCCCCTGCAGATCGACCGCATGCAGGCTTACGGCAGTAGCGCCGACCCGGCACCAGTGGCTCACCTCAAATGGCGGCTGTCGCGCAATATGATGCATTCCGCGACGGTCCTGCAGGCTTGGTCCCGATGGGCCCGGCAGTCGGCGATCGACGAGTATGGCGTCGCTCCGGAGAAGATCATCGTCAATCCGCCCGGCATCGATCTCGGCTTTTGGAAACCCGATCGCGCAGACAAAGGAGCCACTTCCCCGTTCCGCATCCTGTTCGTCGGCGGCGACTTCCGACGCAAAGGCGGGGAGTTGCTGCTGGAGTGGTATCGTGGGCAAGTCCCGGCCCGATGCGAACTCCACATCGTGACGCGCGAGGATGTCCGCGCAACGGAGGGCGTCTTCATCTATCGCGGAATCAACCCGAACAGCGACGAACTGATCGGCCTCTACCGAAAGTGCGACCTCTTCGTGCTGCCGAGCCTGGGAGAATGCTTCGGGATCGCCACCGTGGAGGCGATGGGCGCCGGCCTGCCGGTGATCGCCAGCGACGTCGGCGGCACGGCCGATATCATCGATCAGGGACGCAACGGCTTCATCGTGGCCGGCGGCAGCACGGCTGATCTCGGTGGGGCGATCGAGAGGATCATGGGGGACGCCCGGCTCAAGGAAGATATGGCTGTGCAATCCCGGGCCATCGCCGAGGAGCGGTTCGATCTCCATCGTAACGCCGCCACGACCTTCGAGTATCTTCGCCGGATCGCGCGGCGACGGGAGAGCGCGTCCGAGCCGATGCATGTGCCGCGCGCGCCTGCAGCCTGACGGCTCAAGCTGGCGGTTCAAGGCTACGCACGGGCCTCGCCGGGTTCCCCGCGACGATCGTGTACGGTGCAACGTCCTTGGTCACGATGCTGCCCGCACCGACGACGGCGTTGCGGCCGATGCGAACGCCCGGCAGGATGACTGCGTGGGACGCGATCCAGACGTCGTCCTCGATGACGACCGGGCGCGAAGGCGGCGTCCGCGTGCGTTCCATCACGTCGTGCTGGTCGTTGTCCATGATGAAGACGTAGTGACCGATCTTGCACCGCTTTCCGATGCGGATCAGCTGGTGCGCGGATATCGACGCGCCATAATTGATGAAGCACTTTTCGCCAATCTCGATCCGGGCTCCTTCGTGAGCGATGAGTTCGATCGGCACGATCGTCCCGACGAGAACGAGTTGGTCGCCGAGCAAGATCTCGCCGCGTCCCCGAATGCGAATGCCGCCCCGCAGTCTTACAGAGAACGGCACACGCGCCCTCGGCCTCATGCGCAGCTGCGCATTCAGTCCGTAGAAAAGCAGTGCCGGCTCAGTCGCCAGTCGCCTGAGATAGTCGAACAGTTGCGCCATGACCTGATCTTCGCGGTGAGGCTTGGAAACGAGCGTGCCTGCCAACGGCCAACCGAACCATACCCTCGACGGCATGGCTGCGATCCGTCAATCGCGCTTCGAGCGCACCCACTCGAGCGACTTGCCGGCGGCGGCATGAACGTAGAGCGGCACCTTCGACAAAATGTAACCGGGTAACAGCACCAACTCGCCTGGCGTCAAGACATCACGCCCAGACCGCAGCCAATAGGTGCAGAAGACGCCACCGGCAACCGCGACGGCCACGAGAGCAGTCGCAAGCGCGAACGCGGGGCCACCTGCCAGCGCAACGATCGTGCTTCCCGCCGTCACAAGCACCAACAAGAGTACCAGGAGCGCCAGCGGTGGCACCGCCGTATGAAGCGCGAGCAGCGCCAGCCGCCAGTCTCGTTTCGCCAGAGATCGCGCCATCAGGCGCGGCACCCAGGTCCGGATGACTTGCAGATGCCCCGTCTCCCAGCGTGCCCGTTGGGACTTCTGGCCCTCGACGCTCGGCGGGATCGCGCTGCGGACGCAGGCCTGAGGAAAGAACACCGGGTATTGGCCCTCGGCTGCGAGTTCTAGGCCGAGAACCATGTCCTCGACGAGATGCCCCGTGTCGAGATGCGACGGCGAGAGCACGCGCCAGGGAAAGGCCATGCCGGTTCCCATCAAGAGACACGGCGCGCCCAGGGCGGCTAGTCCCTGCGGCCTCAAGCTGTTCTTGATCCGCCACGCGAAAGCTCCAACGCGGGCCAGGGTGCCCGCGTTCTCGCCGGGCGCGATCAACTCGTACCGCCCCTGTACTGGACAATTCCGGTGCTCGGCGGTCGCTGCCAGTAGAGCCAGGCTACCTCGTTCGGGCTGGCAATCGGCGTCGAGGACAATCACTACGGCCGGCGGATCGGCACCCATAAAGCGGACCGCATGCGCGAGCGCGTAGCCCTTGCCGCGGCGGGCGGGGTCGATACGCTCGATCACCTGAACGCCGCAATCGCGCGCGATCGCGGCCGTCGCGTCCGTGCAATTGTCCGCCACAACCAGCACCCGACCGCTTTCGGTGAGATCGGCGAGCACGCCTGCCAGCGTGCCTTTGATGACAGCGGCTTCGTTATGAGCCGGCATCACAACGACGTAGGAGCTTGCACGCCGTTCCGAACCAGACGCTCCGCGCGCGGGCAACAGGGCCGTAGCGGCCAACTCCAACGCAAGCACCAATGTCAAAATGAGAAGCACGGCTGCTGCAAAGACAAAGCCAGCATGAACCACGCCCAGGGCACTCGAGTACAGCAAGACCAATCACCTTACAGTATCCGGGGAAGTCCCGCTGCACACTCGGGTTCGTCTCCGCGCCGTCAAACTGGCGCGCGGACATCTCCCAATTTACTCCATTAGATTGGAGGGCTCGCAGCTTGTGCCTCCGACATTACGTCATCGGCCGCACCGCCAAGCTATCGAAATGGCCCGGCGACGTCACGGCACAACAAGCCGGGACAGCGATCAGTTTCTCGGCTTGGTGAACTTCGATGGAGCCTCTTTCGCCCGTATCCCGATGCGGCGTCCCGGCGCCAACGCCTCCCGATGCTGGGACGTTCCGGTCCGATTTCAGAAATGGTCCGCGGACCGATGGGTGCCGAGGTTTCCGCACCGAGACCGCTCGGCAAAGTCATGGTTGCCGAATTAGGGTAGTTGGAAGTATTCTTGCATTGTCTTGGCCATGCGAGCTTATCTTCAAGCGCTCTGGAATATGACAGCGTTCCGAATTTGACCGCATCCATCATGTCTGGATGTGCTCGAAGGTCTGGCGATCAGTATGTGTGCCGCCTGATGGCGGTAGTGTCACGGCCCATGGATCCGCGCCGGTCGGCAGGATTCCAGCAATGTGGTGTTGAGTGCGATGCGTAACCCCATCCGACACACGAAGACGTCAGATCCGTCATTCACACCGGCGCCGCCGGATCCTCTGGACATTCTGGGGATCGTCAGACGCGGGTGGCCCATATGGGGCCTGTTCCTGCTCCTGGGAGCCGCGGCCGGCGCGGGCATGCTGGCGTCCATGCCACCATCCTACAAGGCCAACGTACGGCTCGTTCTCGAGAGCAGCGGCAATCGCTACCTGCAGTCGAACAAAGTGACGCATGGCCCAGCACTCGGGGACGAGTCGTGGGCGCAGCTTCATATCGTCACGTCCGAGGCCGTCCTTCTGCCCGTCATCAAAAAGCTCAATCTGATGGAGGACCCTGAGATCGGAGTGGCCCCCCCGGGGCAGCAAGACGATAGCCCGGTTCGCAAATTGAGGTCCGGGATCAGGGGGATCGCAAGTGGGCTCGGCATACAGGCCGCGAAACCGACCGACGATCAACCCAATGAGACCGCCGTCTACAAGGCGATGTTCGAGCGGCTGTTCGTGACCTGGGAGGCCCAGCCGGCCGTCATGAATGTCTCGTTCGAATCGAAGGACCCGGCAAAAGCTGCCTTGATCGCCAACGAGGTCGCTGCGAGCTACATCAATTACACGATCGAGTCCAAGCGAGCGCTTGCCCGCATTGCGGCCCGGGCGTTGCAGGACCGACTGGCAGAGCTTCGAACCCAGGCCGCAACTGCGGAACGGGAACTGCTGGAGTACAAGATCTCGAACAACATTCTTTCATCTGACCCCAATCCCGCGACGGGCGACAAGACCAACTCGATGGGCAGTCATATCGAGAGTGCGCGGCTCGCCGTGCTGGAGGCGCGCGGCCGCTGGGAAGGCGTCCAACTCAACGACGGCACCGATAGCTGGGCGAGCTATATTCCAGACAACTCGCTGCTCAGTCGCCTGCGCGAGCAATACATCGAGGTCGAGACCCGCGCTCTCGATATGGAGAGCCGCGTCGGGACCGCCCATGCAGCCTCACGTAAAATCCGGAAGCGACTGGCCGAGATCTCCGCGGTCATGGCGGCCGAGCGCCGGCGCATTGCAAGCACTTTTGCGGTCGAGCTCAAGTTTGCCAAGGCCCGATTCGACGAGTTGCGATCGGCGGCGAGCGTCGTGATGAGCCAGGAGTCCACCAATAGCGATGTCACTGCACGGGCTCGGGAACTCGAGAGTTCGGCCGCGATGCTCCGGGCCCTCTATGGCTCACTGCTCAAGCATGTCAGCGAGGACAACAAGCTCGACAACGATCAGCTCGTTCTCCCCGACGCCCGAATTCTTTCGCGCGCCACCCCGCCCACGCGAACGGAGTCGTCGAAAAAGCGGCTGTTCGTGCTGGCGAGCGGCACGTCGCTAGGCCTCCTGTTCGGCGCAGCGCTGCTGTTCGGACGCGGATCGCCGATTGGCGTGTTTCGCTCGCCGCGGCAGGTCAAAGCTTCGCTCGGCCTCATGCCGGTCATCCTGCCAAAGGTGCGCAGACGATCGCGGAGCCGCGCGGCGCCACTCGGCGATATCGCACTGCAGATGCCGTACTCGCGCTTCGCCGAAGGCATCCGCCTGATCTGGACTCTCATCAGTTCAGGCCGCAGAGAGCGGCCGGTGCAGGTGGTCGGCGTGATCTCAGCGCTTGCCGGGGAAGGCAAGACGACGATTGCGACCAACCTGGCCAATCAGGTCGGCATGCACGCCGAACTGCGCACACTCCTGATCGACGCCGACCTGCACCAGCAGACGTTGACGCGGTCGGTCGCGGCAGGCGCCACGGTCGGCTTGAAGGAGGCGCTCGACCAGCCGGCGAAGCTCGGCGAGTACGTGACCAGGATGGACGGCTCCGGGGTCCACGTTCTGCCATGCCCCTATGGCGCAAGACTGCCGAACGCGGCCCAGTTGCTGGGCTCCAGAAAAATGGAGGAGCTGATCCAGGAAGCCAAGCGCTCCTACGATCTGATCATCATCGAGGCTCCGCCGATTTCACCGCTGACCGACTTCCGGATGCTCTACCCACTGTGTGACGGCTTCGTTTACGTCGTCGAGTGGGGCAAGACGAGCCAACAACTCGTGCTCGAGACCTTCTCGGAGCAACCCGGCCTTTGGGAGCGCGTCCTCTGCGTCGTGCTCAACAAGGCGGACGAGGGAGCGCTCAAGTCGATCGATGCCTACAAGGGCAAGGACTACCATTCCTACTTCCAATGATGGGCGCATCATGGGCGGCCGTCCGCGTCTTCGATGGCAGCGGTCGCCCGGCACTTTCCTGCGGACGATCGTGGATCTGCTCGAATGACCTACCTTCTCTCCCTCATTCCGATCGTCGCTTTCGCCTACGTCCAGATCATCCAGCCCGTCGCCGACCGGATCGCACCCGGCGCTCTCAACACGCAGGTCGTGTGGCCGGCCCTGTTCGCGCTGACGTTGATGCTCGCCTTGTTCTGTCGCAAGCACATGGATTTCAGCGTGCTTTTACGAGCGCCTGGACTGCTGCTGATCGCATTCCTGTGCTACGCGGCGGTCAGCATTCTTTGGGCCTTTAGCCCGCCAGAAACTGTCAAACGGTGGCTGCAGGCCGTCATGCTGATAGCGGTGATGCTCGTTCCTTTTGCCGTGAGGGATCCCAAGATCGACGTCATGGCTGGCATTTTCTGGTGCTTTGCCGCCGCGATCATCATCAATTCCGGCTTCGTTCTGTCGACGCCCCCGATGCTTGCGTGGACCGGCGTCGAACTCGGCCATTCGGGCTACTTTCTGCATAAGCAGTATCTTGGAATGTGCGCGTCCTGCGCAATCCTCGTCGCCTTCTATTCACTTCTGGCCGGCAAGCGGCGCTTGTTGTCGGTCGCGATGATCGGTGCGTCCGTATGGCTCGTCGTGGCCAGCAATTCGAAGACGGCTTTGGGATTCGCGCTGCTCACACCGCTCATTGCCACCATCGTGTTCTTCGGCAGCGGGAAGCTCAAGCTGCCGATGGCCGCCGTCCTCGCGGCCATACCGATCGCCTATTTCGGCCTCGCCGCCGTCATCAGCAACCTGGCCAGCCGTGTCGCCTTCCGCGTCTACGGTGATGCCACATTCACCGGCCGCATCTTCATCTGGGACTTCATCGAAACGCAAACCGCGCTCAAGCCCTGGTTCGGTTGGGGTTTCCGCTCGTTCTGGTTCGTTCCCTTCAGTCCGATCAACAACGCGCCGGGATTCGTCCGAGATATGCCGTCGAGCCACAGCGGATATCTCGACATGAGACTCGAGACCGGCTACGTGGGCCTCGCCATCTTCCTGGCGTTTGTCGTTGCAGCGGTCTATTCGCTCGAACACGTGCGCCGCATCAATCCACGCCGCGCTTTCGCGCTGCTGGCGCTTTTCATTTACATCCTGATCATGAACCTCATGGAGACGATCTGGTTCATCCACTTCGATCCACTTTGGGTCCTGTTCCTGCTGGTCACCGGGGAGGCCATGCGCCACAGCACGACGGCCTTCGCCGCCCCGCTGCCCCCCGACGCGCAACTGACCAAGCCACACCTGTTCTCCCAATCGCGGGTGGGGCTGATGGGACTTCAGACCGCCAACAGGGTTGTCGTGGCGCCACCCTGAGCGAGCCCCGCGGCGCTAGAGCGGACGCGGTGAGGGCTGCCGGAAGAGTAGATCAGGCTCCCCAAGTTCTTCGACAAATGCCTGGTAGTAGGCGAGCCCGAATACCGCGCTGTAGGCAGCACCCGCGATCTTGCGGAGCCCGCTCCACCCCGCGGCGGCTGCTACGCCGCGCATGCTCGCCAAGCCCAGGCCCGCGAGGGGCTTGCTCTTGAGGCAGGCCGTGATGAAAATCCGAAGAGGGCGCTTGCGCAAGCGGAACTCCTCCCGGACGGTGGGGATCAGCCAATCCTGTCCACGATCACGTGCGAAGATCGCATCATTGCGCCCGTAAGCCCGGGCCGTGGCCATCCAGGAGGCGAAGCTGCGCTCGGCATAATGGTAGGCAGCCGGCTCCAACGAGAAGATGAACCCGATCCCGCGTTCAGCCAGCCTGTAGGCAAGTTCGACGTCCTCGGCGCGGCGGAACTTCTCGTCGAAGCCGCCGACCGCAACGAGTAGCTCCCGTTTTATGGATGCGTTGCCCGTGTAGAACTGCCGGGCCGTAGGACACCACTTCCCCTCGGCCATCGCCTCGTACTGCTTCTCGAGCATCGCCTGCTCCCACTCGATCCACGGAGAGAGCCTGACGTCCTTCGGCGTCAGCAGAGGCCCGATAGCGGCGACCTCTCGGCTTGCCGCCCCGTGAATCTCGACATGAGCCCTCAGGAAGCCGGGCGCCGGCACGACGTCGTCGTCGATGAAAACAATGAGATCCCCGATCGCGGCACGGATGCCCGTGTTTCGGGCCACTGCCGGTCCACCATTCGGCTGGAAAATAGGCTTCAGCCGCCCCAAGGCGGCAATCGAACGTAGAAAATCGTCCGTACCGTCCGTCGATCCGTCCGAAACGACGATGATCTCGAAGGCTTCACGAGGATAAGTCTGACGCTCCAGCGCTTCGACGACGCGCTTGATGCGGGCAATACGGTTGTACGTCGGAATAATGACGCTTACTTGAGGACTCGGCATCGCTCGCCATGATTTCCCGAGGTGCAATTATTCGCACAGGTATCCAAGTTTCGTACCATGAAGATCGAGCCGTAGTTTACAAACCCGATCTTTCGCCCGGCTCATGGCGGCAACCAATGCGAGTGGCCACAACTCCACGATTGCGCGGGGCAGGACGCCCCCCGTCACCCCGCGCAGCGGTCCGATCTACCTTCCGGTTCCCAAGGCGCGCCAAGTGTTGCGAGTGGAGAGAATATCACCCGACACACCGGAGATCGTTCCGGAAATCGCCTGCGTGTGGAAGAGGAACTTCTCAAGCTCGACACTGTCGGAGTTCGACACGTAGATCGCATCGCGATGCCGCATCGGGAACTGCTGCGTGAAGAAGAACACCGAGGGATCGCGGAAGTTCGCGCGGTAGATTGTAGGAACGGGTTCTTTCTCGGGGAAGCGGCTCACATCGACGCCCATCCGGATGAGAGCATCTCGCGACTCGTGGCGGTACAGGAAGACTTGCGCGTTCGCTCTGGTGTCGACGAGGCCGCCGGCCTTCGCTACGGCTTCATTCAGCGACAGCGTTTCTTCCTCGAAGAGGAACAACCCCGTTACGCCCTGTGTCTGACCGCCGGCGCCGAGCGCCCCCACGGCAACGAACTTCTGAGGCTGGCGGAACAGATAGATCGTGTCGCCGGGCGCCACGTAGATATTCTCGCGCGGATCCCTGATGAGCACGGGGAAGTAGACGGTTGCACTGCGCCCGTCACGGACCAGCGTGACGTAGAGTTCGTAGGTCGGGAAACGCGAACCTCCCGATCTTGCAATGACGTCCAGGACACGCTCGTCGCCTCGGACGACCAGCTTGTTGGATGTCTCGCCGATGATCGTTACGGACGACGCGACCTGCTCGCTGGCGGTCACGACGACCTGCGGCTCGATCGCCCGGTTGGACAACTTTTTCGCGATATCCTTTTGTATCTCGATCAAGGTCCGCCCAGATGCCCGGACCTCCCCCGCGTACGGGACGGTAATGGTCCCACTCCGGTTGACCGCTTGAGTTGGCAGGTTGACAAAGCTGCCGGGCCGCAAACTCGCATCACCGGGCGTGAACAAGCCGCCGGAGGCCGATTCGAAAATCGTAACGGTCAGCAAGTCGCCGACCCCGACCTTAAAGGACGGGTAAACATTGCGCTTGGCACCAAATGTCTGGAAGAAGGCTCCCGGTCCGACGCGAGGGACCTCCCTCAAGACATCGTTGCTGATGTCAACCAGCACGTAATCCTGCACCACTGTGCGGCGGTCCATGACGACGCCGGCGACCGCGCTGCCCTCGATCTCGCGGTGTGATGGCCCAGCTACGGGCAGGTTCGTGCAACCCGCCAGTGCGAGACCAACCAGAGATATTCCAAGCCGCTTCACGATTTGCCGCATCCCCTACGTCCCACTTTGCAATCGTTCGCCAACGCGGAAGACCCTCGCGCTCGCAATACATGCTGCCTCTCACCGAGGCAGGCCGATCCGGATGTGCTTTCGGGACGCTTATGTGATCGTACTCAATGGCTTACGCGACGCGTATCAACTGCTCTTTTCACCCGCCGATCAGAGGCCGGCAGATCGGAACAAGCGCGATGCACCGGTACGGACCGGACGCTACGCTCACTCTTGCTCCTACAGGGTTTCACATGATTCGCTCCTAGGCGGCCACAGCAGCCTTCCGATCGAGGCACCGCCGTTGCCGGCGGGCATCACTGCCGAATCGCTCGGCGCTCGACCGCCGCGGGTCGGCACCGCCGTGAGGGCACCACGCGGCTCGCGAAGCTGCACGGTGGGGAAGCGCGCCATCCGAGTAGGATTACACTGAGCGGCGGGACGTTGCACCTCGAGAGAAACCTTGTTGAACCGTAAGGGTTTGCAGTCACTCCGGAGCTCGACTACTGTTTTTTCGGCATTGAGATTTCGTGGCGGGTGGGGCGTGCCGAGGACGACAGAACATATTCGCTCACTGGACCTGTGCCGTGGGCTCGCCGCGCTTCTGGTGCTCCTTTATCATATTCAGTTTCTTTTCTGGGACGACCACAGCCGCTTCCAGCGCGGCTACCTCTGCGTCGACTTCTTCTTCCTTTTGAGCGGATTCGTTATCGCCAACAGCTACGAGAGGAAAATCGAGGCCGGCCTCGGTTTCTTCGAGTTCGTGGCCCTGCGCGTGGCAAGGCTGTGGCCGCTGGTTGCGCTGACCACTTTGATCGGGCTGATGGTCCAGCTTCCGCGAGCGCAGCGCGAGTGGGGAGGCCTCGACCCCTTTGCGATCGCTGTAACCGCGATCTCCAACGGCGCGTCGTTGCCCTCGCCGATGAGCCCCACCGAGTTCCTGTTTCCCTTGAACGGGGCAGCGTGGTCGATCTTTTTCGAGCTGGTGGCCAACCTCGCCTACATACTGCTGGTGCCCTTCCTGACCCGGGGCCTGCTCCTCGTGATCATCGGCCTGAGCGGTTGCATGCTCATGGCAGTGGGTATCGCTTACGGCAACATCGACGTTGGCTGGTCGACGGCTAATTTCGTGTACGGCTTTCCACGCGTAGCGTTCACGTTCTTTCTCGGCGTTTATCTCTACCGGGGAATGCGGCCGCCCGCCGAGAGCCGCTTTTTCGGTCCCGCTCCGTTGATGTTCGGATTGGTGGCGACCCTCGCATTGGTTTGTCTGCCTCGCGGCGCGTCCCCGGCAGCCAACGGGATCGTCGATTGCCTGATCGTCATCGTAGCATTTCCTGCACTGCTCGTGCTCGCACTCAGAACGCGCTTTCGATCCTGGGGCAACTCCGTCGCCTGGCTGGCGGGCGGGATCTCCTATTCGGTGTATCTCCTGCAGACCCCGCTGATGATCGGCTTTGCCGGCCTGCCTCAGGTGATTTGGGGAACCAAGATCGCGGCCTACACGCCGTGGGCAGGGTTCGTGTTCGTCGCACTCTGCCTCGTAGCGGCCTACGTGAGCTGGATGTACTTCGAGCAGCCGGTCCAGCGCTGGCTCGTGCGGGTGTTGCTCGGTCGTCGGCCGCTTCCGGGAATTGCCGCCGTGGAAGCGATCAAGAAATGATGCCTCGCGGGCGGAGATCACGGACGGCGGCGCAAACGGCGGTGGCCGCAGCGGTTCTCATGCTCGCAATGACGAGTGGCGCGGATGCCGCGGATAGCGATCGCGAAGGTGCCACGGCGCTCCTGGTGCCCGATGCCCTCTCGCTCCAGTCGTCGCCCGGAATGAGCCGCAACGGTCCTGTTCCGGCGATCGTCGTCGACCAGTTCGGTTACCTGCCGGCTAGCCGGAAGATCGCCGTGATCCGCGATCCGGTCGTCGGTTACGACAGCGTGGCCCGCTTCACACCGGGGGGCCGCATGGCTCTGGTCGACGCCGCAAGTGGCGCCGTCATGAAGACGGCCGACGTTGTCCTCTGGAACCAGGGCCAAGTCGATCCTCGCTCCGGCGATCGCGCATGGTGGTTCGACTTTTCCGACGTCAAACGTCCCGGACGCTACGTCGTCGTTGATCTCGACCGGGGGCTCCGCTCTGCAGACTTCAAGATCGCAGAGGACGTCTATCGTGACGTCCTCAAACACGCGGTGAGGATGCTCTTCTACCAGCGTGCGGGCTCCGCAAAGTTGCCGGAGCATGCCGGTGCGGCGTGGGCGGACCGGGCGAGCCATCTCGGCCCGGGGCAGGACGCTCAATCGCGACCGTGGCCCGCGGCGTTTCCTGGCTCCTCGCCGCCCGTCAGGGATCTGCGCGGCGGGTGGTACGACGCTGGCGACTACAACAAGTATACGACGTGGACGGCGCGTAACATCCTGGTGCTGCTGAGCGCGTACAGCGAAAGCCCGGCAGCGTTCGGCGACGATACCGAAATCCCGGAATCAGGGAACGGGAACCCCGACCTGCTCGATGAAGTCAGGTGGGGCCTCGAGTGGCTGGTGCGAATGCAGGCCGAAGACGGCTCGGTTCTGTGCGTTCAAGCGTTGGCGGGAGGCAGCCCTCCCTCGGCGGCAACGGGCCCCAGCTTCTACGGCCCACCCACAACCGCCGCAACACTCTCGACGGCCGCCGCCTTCGCCCGAGCATCACTGATCTACCGATCGCTCAGCGATGCGTCGTCGAGATCGTTCGGCGAGGACTTGGCTGAGCGAGCGCGGCGGGCGTGGCAGTGGGCGGAGCAGAACCCCGGCATTCTCTACTACAATAACGACGAGGCGCGGCAGCCAGGCTCGAAGGGGCTTGCGCACGGACAGCAGGAACTCAGCGAGCGCGACCGCAGACTGGCGAGGTTCGAGGCTGCATTGTATCTCCATGAGGCCACTGGCGACGCGGATTTGCGGGTAGCCGCGGTGGCGGACGTCGATGCCATGATCCCCGCGTACGCCCCAACGCTTTGGGAGGTCGACACGCACGATGCCTTGTTACGGCTTGCCGGCACCGCGGCCGTCGCGGAGCAGGTGTCGCACAGAATTCGCTCCTGGTTCCTGGGCCACGCCGGAGCTGAGGCGAGGACGTTCGCCGTCGATCTCGATCGCACGGATCCATACCGGGCACCGATCCCGGACTACACGTGGGGTAGCAACAAGGCGAAGGCGATGCAGGGACGGGTCATGATGCTCGTTGCCAACTACGCCGAGGATCAGGAAGTGCGGACCGCTGCCCGCGCCGCCGCACTCGACTACGTGCATTACATCCACGGGGTCAATCCACTCGGTCTCGTCTACCTGACGAACATGGGCCGCGCTGGTGCGGCGCACTCCGCCAACACGATGTTTCACGCCTGGTTCGCAAAGCGCACGCGATGGGAGAGCACCGGCGGCGGGCGCCCTGGCCCCCCGCCCGGCTTCCTGGTCGGTGGGCCCAATCCATCCTTCGGCCGCGACGGCTGCTGCACGCGGGATGCGGGGAAACCTGCCTGCTGGAGTTCGGCCGCCAACGCGATATGTGCGCTGAACTTCCATCCCCCGATGGGCCAGCCTCCCGCCAAATCCTATCTGCAGTTCAACGACAACTGGCCGGCCAATTCCTGGGAGGTCACCGAACCTTCGACCGGGTACCAAGTCTACTTCATCCGGTTACTATCGGCGTTCGTGGGCCGATGACTTGCTGTCCCGGCCCCCAACGGAGGTGCGCGCCTCGGCCTTGAGGAGGCTCAGCAGACGCGTCGAGTTCTTGTCGGCATCGTAGTATCGGCTCACGTGCCGGTGCGCGCGGGCGCCAAGATCAAGGCGAAGCTGCGGGTCGGCAATCAACGGGCGCAGAGCTGCCGTGAGCGCGTTGCCGTCGCCGGCAGGAACGGTCAGTCCGGTTTGCTCGTGGCGGACGATCTCGGGAATGCCGGCCACGTCGGTCGACACCACGGCAAGCCCTGCGGCGCCAGCTTCCGACAACACCATCGGCAGGCAATCGCCAGACGTCGGCAGCGCGAAGATATCGCAGCGGTGGTAAAGCGCCTTCAGCTCAGCGCTGTTCGGCTGCATGTCGTTGTAGACGAAGAGCCCCGGCTCCGGCGGCACCGCGTCCTTGGTGACGAGGTGCAGTTCAAGCGAGGGCGTGCGCAACTCACGAAAGGCCTTAAGCAACAGATGTCCGCCCTTGCGGCGGAGGTCACCGCCGACGAACAGTATCCTGACCATGCTGGACTCGGCACGGCGCTGATCCTTTCGTTCCCAATCGCGAACGATCACGCCTGGAGGTATGACTGTGATCTTGTCATCAGGCACCTCGTAGTCGGCGACGAGCCCCCGCTGCGTCCACTCGGCCCACACGACGATCTGACGAGCGGCGCGATAGCAGTCGCGGTTTAGATGCCACTTGATGGTCTCGAGCCATCGGGGTCCCGCTTCGTGCTGATAGAAAGCGCCGAGGGCGTCATACTGAAGGGGCGTCGCGTCGAGGGAGACGATGCTGGGGATGCGATGCATCCAGCGCTGCGCCAGGACCGCTGGCACCTGAGTGTGGAAGAACAGGACATCGAGCCGCGTCGTGCGGGCGATGGCCGCGAGCTGACGGTTGGCTCTGATGCCCGCGCGTACCGACCAATTGCTGCGAAACACCGGAATGCGCGCGCCGATACCTTCTGCCTTGAAGTCGATCAGTGCCCAAGACGGGCTGACCTCAGGATCGTTCTGCACATGGGCCTGAAGGTTCTTCGTGTGCGTAATGTGCCCGAGGGCCTGCTCCAACACGAAGCCGATGTTGCAGGTCCGCGCACGACGGGCGCTGCCAGAGGCGGAGCCTGACGCGGCCTCACGGCCATCCTGTGCCACGATCATGTCCTCACTGGAGCCATCGTTCATTCGGGTTTCTTCATTCTGCCTGCAAACGATCGGGCCATCCCGACCATCGTCTCGATATCCGCAAGGCGCAGAAGTCCGGTCATCAGCGCAACTGCGCCAAACAGGATGGGAACGAGCGGGAGAGCGAGCCAGAACGACATCATGGGAGCGAACTGGAGCGCGATACCGGCGACGACGGCAGCCGAAAGGTACGCACGTGCGACGTGCACCAGCATGTCGCCGGTGACCGTGCCACGTGGCAGGATGGCGACGTAAGCGGCGGTCATCAAGAGTTCGGCCGCGCAGAACGAGATCATGAGGCCGACGACGCCGTTGCCGATACTCGCGTGGAAGTGCGGGATCAAGAACCAGCTCAGAACGGCGGAGATGGCGACGCACACTGCCTTCGCAATGGCGATTTCCCTGCTCTTCGCGATGGCGACCGCCGCGTAGCCGATCAGGAAGTTGACGAAGAAGACGGGAAAGAACGGCGCGAAGACCTGGAGAGCGAGCGCCGCGGGGTCGAAGTGTCCTGCGCCGTAGACGAACTGCACGGCGGGCAGGGCAAGAACGAAGACGCCGCAACTTGCTAATGCGCCAACTGCCAGCAGCGGCCGTGCGGTGGTCGCCAGGACGCGACGGAGTTCGTCGGGCCGATCATGGACGCGGCACATTTCGGGAAACGACGCCGTGGCGAGAACCATCGCAGGCGACACGAGTATCCCGATGAATGTCCTTGCCGCACCGAGCCAGCCGACAGATTCGGAGTTCGTCTGCATCGAGAGTAACGCAACGTCGATGAGGCCCTGCACCGAGATCGTCAACGACATCGCGACGATCGGCGCTCCGGCAACAAGGATGGCCTGCATCGTCGCGCGGTCCGGCCAGGCCATCGAAAGGCCTGCGCTCCTGAACATTCTCAGAGTTACACCAAGGACGATGACGCCGCTCATGGCCTGAATCAGCACCACGGCGACGACGCCGCCGCCGAAGTACAGCGCGAAAATGATCATGATCGCGAGCAATGCCCTCGACAAGATCTGAGCGAGGACATCGAGTTCGGTCCGATCGATTCCGCGCAGCGCATAGCCGAGGAACTGCACGAAGTAGTTCGGGTAGCCGGCAAACACGGCGATTCCTGAAAGCACTACAACGAGGTCCGGCCGACCCGTCACGTATGCGACGGAGGATGCGATGGCGGCTGCCACGAATGTCAGGATGGTCCTCAGTGCCGCGGCACTGCCGATGTAGCGCGCCCGGTCCGGTCCGCCGCTCGCAATCTCCCTGACGACGTTGCTGGCCTGTCCCCAGTCTGCCACCAGGCCCATCGCTCCGGCGATCGTGATTATCAGGAAGTACAATCCGAAGTCCGACGGGCCGAGAGTGCGCCCCAGCACTGCATTGAGAATGAGCCCGATGATGGCGCCGACGATCTGTCCGCCGCCCAGAAGCAGGAAGCTGTGAGCAATTCGCCCTTGAGGCCGAACCGGGGGTGTCGGCGTCGCCTGTCGCTCCTCATTCATCGGGAGCGGCCATTGTCGGGGGCGAGCATGACGATACCTGTCAGCGTTCGCTTCATCACAGCCGGCGGATGACACGGGCTGGCTGGCCCACAGCGAGGGAACGCGGTGGAATGCTTCGCGTGACGACGCTGCCCGCTCCCACCGCGCTGCCGGCACCGATCGTCACCCCGCGCAGGATGATCGCTCGCGCACCGATCCATACATTGTCCTCGAGCACGACCGGCCGCGACGGCGGCCGTTGGTCACGGCGCTCGGGATCGAGCTCGTGGAAGTCCGTGTCGATGATGATGACATGGGTGCCGATGCTACATCCCGCCCCGATGCTGACAAGCTTGGTAGCGGCGATCGAGCAGCCGTAGTTGACGAAGGTCCCCTCGCCGATCTCGAGGGTGGCTCCCGCCCCTGCCGACAGTTCGAGCGTGGCGACCGTCGACACGAGGCGCACCCTGTCACGGATGATCATTTGTCCGTGGTTATTGACCACCGGGCGTCCCCAGACGCGCACCCGCGCGCCCAACGACGTGGCGCCGCGCAGGTACCATCGGGCGCGAAGGACTGCGCCGACGTTGTTCAGGATCGCGGACGGCTTCGCCCTGAGCAACTCGGTTGCCCGCGAGGACGCAGGGGATCGTTCTGGTTCGGACGGCACTGTGACGATGCTCTTCGACATGTTCGACCTTACGCGGCCGGCGCTGAGGCGAGTATTTTCCTGCCGACGATTACCCGTCCGACGTCTGACGCCAGCTTTTGAGATCAGCCGCACGCGGCGACGCCACGTCAGATGCGCTCCGCTCGTCATGACCGCCAGCGCTGGTTGTCGCACCTTCTTCGCCGCATCCGCACCCGACATCCTGCAGAATGGTGAAAAGGCGTTCCGTATATCGATCGAGAGTGAAGCGCTGCACCACAGCCTCGCGAGCCCCGGCGCCAAGCCGGGCCCGTTCCTGTGGCCTTTCCAGCAAATGGATGATCTGCGCCCTCAGTGCCGAGGCATTGCCGACCGGCACGTAGCAGCCATTCACGCCATCCACGATGACATCGGTCTGGCCAGAGGTCCGCGAACAGACGACGGGCTTGCCCATGGCCATCGCTTCGAGGATCGCCGTGACACCAGCCTGGAAATCGACGTCCTGCAGCGGCATCACCATCAGGTCGCAATCGGCGTAGAGCTGCCGCAACTCGTATTGGGTGAAGCGGCGGATGGTGACGTTCGAAGGTATCCGCACGCTCGACATGCCATCGGTCTGCTTCGACCATGGAGAAGCGGCCGCTACGACGAGATCAACCTCGAGGCCGTCGACGGCAGCAAGCAGGGTCGGATAATCCCGGCGCTCGAGGCCGACAGAGCAGATCCGCGGGCGAGGTCCAGGCTGCGGCGTCACGGTCACGGGATCGAAAAAGTCCGCGTCGACCATGAACGGAATGCAGGGAACACGCTCGGGCTGCAAGCGCCAACGATGGAGGACGAACTCGCGCTGCCGGCTGCAGTACACGACAAACCGGTCAATGCCAGACACGAGGCGCAACGCGTCGATCACCCTCGTCTTCTTGGGTGGCGAGATGACGTGAGTGATCATGACGTGCTGCGGGCGCCCCCGTCGAATGAGCTTGAACAAGGCCGCCAGAGGCAAGCCTACCTGCTCGCCGTCGGTCAGAATCGCGCGGTAGCGCGACCGCATCCGCCAGCAGGCATAAGCCAGCACAAGGTTTGGACCGCCAAGTTTCTCCAGCGCAGAACCGACGCGGCCGGTCAGGGCTCGAGCGCCGGCATAGTCGAGGAGATCCGCCCCCAGCCGCCGCGCGATCTCCAGATAATCGGCCCGCGGCCGCTTTCGCGCTTCGATATCCGCCGCGAGGGTTGGCGATATCGTGCCAGAGACGGTGAGCAGAACCCGTCGGGGCAGCGCCCTCCCTGGCCGCGAGGGCGCTTGAGCCGTGGCGGGTGCGGTCCGTGGCGCGTCGTCGTCGATACGGTTGGTCAAGTCGCTCACGGTACGTTCACCTGGCGGCGGGAGTGTGGACAGATCGTACATTCAATTCTCTTGCCAGATTGACGCCTGGCGTCGCATGCAAGCGACCGGAATCACCATCGCTCGATTTTCCCCGAGTGTCGCCAAACCCCTACCCGGCTCGATGTCGAGACCGCTGGCTCAACGCCACACGCAACTACGCTGAGCTTGCGTCGCGATCCCGATGTCGAGCCAGATGGACCTCTCGTCGATCTCGTCGTGGTCATGCTCGATCGGCTCTCGGACGCCTGTGGAGGTGCTCGTCCCGCCGCAGAGTGCGTTGTCCGGAGCGCAGCCAACCGTGACGGGCGTCTTGCGGCGACAATACGGGTCCCATCGAAATCGTGCTCATTGGCAATGGCATGCAAGCACCGGCCCAGAAGCGACACGTCGCGAAGCATGTCACCGAGAGACCAGGTTGCGACACGTATTCGCCTGGCAATCGGGCCGTGGAAACCGACAGAGGGCTTTGGAGCATCCGCAAATCTCGGCGAGACGCCAACATGCAGCTGGCCTACTCGGGTCCCAGCTCAATCCAGTCGGCCCCCGCCGCAAACCTACTCATGTGCTCGTCGACCCGACAGGCAACGATAATCTACTCTCATCTTCAGGCGAACTTATCTCCAGATCAATTTCTAGGCCCGCTTTTAGCGCATTATGGTTGAAAGTCATGAAGCCACGCGTTCGGCGGGGATCATGCTCCAATGACATGGCAGATTCGGTGTCGTCGACTTGATCGACGGGCTATCCTCACACATTGAGGCATGCGTTCAGTGACTGCCTCGCGTCTGGCCCAGCCATAGGACTTAGCCGTGTTCGTCCCACCATCGCTTTACCGATGCGGAGGGCCATGGTAGTTTTTTTCCGACCTTGAGAGTTCCATGCGAGTTCGTTGCCTCTTCGACTTCAGAGACATTTCTATGCCGTCGAGTTTTTCGGGTGCGCAAAAGCGTCGCTGGGCTATGGCCAAGGATAATTGGGACGCGCTCGCGCCGACCGGCCTGCCAAATCAGCTCATGACGCTCGCATTGAGCCCTCCTTTCGGCGGGGGCCACGTCAATTACGGGAAACGAACCGACAACAGAGTGTGCCTGACGTTCGACGACGGGCCCAACAGGCCATGCACCGAGGATCTGCTGGACGCTCTGGGCGAGTTGGGCGTGCCGGCGACCTTCTTCTGCGTGGGCTGGAACGTCCAGCAGTACCCTGACATCGCGGCGAGGGCGGCGCGCGAAGGCCACGACGTCGGCAATCACTCCATGTCCCACAGCCGCAAGCAGGGTCTCATGCCGCTGGGCGGGGATCATATCGATGCCGCCGAGCGGGTGATCGCAGATGCGATCGGCAAAGTCCCACGCCTCTATCGCCCGCCGTGGGGGTGGCTCTCACCGTTCGAGCGTGCGCGGCTCAGTTCGCGTCGCTACACGGTCGTTGGGTGGGACGTCTACACCCGCGACTGGAAGCTCCCGGAAACGGACGGCGAACTGATGGCCCGAACCGCGCTACCACAGGTCATCGGTGGATCGATCATCCTGTTTCACGACGGTTGCGCGCTTGCGACCACCTGGACCAAAACCCAGACCGTGCGGGCGGTGCGAGCGCTTGTTCCCATGGTGCGGGACAAGGGACTGGAGTTCTCGACGGTCTCCGATCTGCTGTCGATCCCAGCCTACGCCGAGACGCAAACACCAACCCTGAAGGCCCTGGCTTAGCCACGACGCGACTGCGCGTCCAAGTCTCGGCTCAGCTGCGGCGACCAAGGCGGCGAGCGGCCAACACAGCGGTGTGGGCGGGCGACGTTCGTGCAGCGAAAGAGAAAGCCTTCAAGGCTTCGGCGCTCTCGCCGCGTCGCCAGCAGTCGAGGGCGTGATCAAAGAAGCCCGACGCCCAGTGCCCACGATGTCGAAGGAGGACTCGCGCGACTCTCAGACGCTGCAGCGGCGGCAACCTCCTCGCATGGCGACGAAAGACGCGGAAGGTCGCCGGAGCCCGACGCCAGGCGAGTTCCAGGTTCATACCGTCGCGCTGCCGGAACAACATGACCGGCTTCTCGAAGCGTCCGATGGGGTGCCGCCACGCAATGCGCAGCAACCAATCCCAGTCCGTGTCGCCGGTCAGCGTCACATCCATGTCACCGGCTTCTCGCGCGGCGGAGAGGCGGGTCAGAACAGTCGCGACCTGCGGCATGTAACCGAGCAGGCTTTCGAAGATCATGCCAGAGGACAGCGGACCGGCCGGCACCGGATCGCCGAAAGGGGTGGCGTCCGCGTGCGCAAGCTGGCTCTGGCCGTGGACGGCGGCGTACTCGGGGTGGCGCTCGAACATTTCGAGATGGTGGACGATATTGTCGGGTAACCAGATGTCGTCGTCGTCCAGCAACGTGACAAAGTCGCCGGTGGCCGCTGCGAGGCCGAGATTGCGGGCGCGCGCCATGCCGATGCCTTCGGTGCGGATCACGGTGACAGGATAGCGTGACAGGACACTCTCGGTGTCGTCCGTGGAGCCGTCGTTCACGACGATGAGTTGGAGATCGTAGCGGCTGTCCCTCGCACGCATCACGCTGTCGAGCGCCTGCTGGAGTAGTGCCGAGCGGTTCTTCGTCGTCACGATGACGCTGACGATGGGGTGAGCGCTCATACGATCTTCCCGGCCACGCATTCAAAGGGACCCGCCATTGCGGTGATCCGTTTCAAACCTATGATTTGCGCACGACGATCGCGGGCATACTGCCATGCCGACCGCACAATCGCGGGGCGAAGTCCTGCATCAGCCGCAGGAAACCAACCAGGCTCCGGCCGGCACGGTCCGCACTCACGTAGTCACGGAGGAAGTTATTGTCGACCACCCGGTAGACATCGTAGTCGAAATCGAACGGTAACCGCTGGGCCTCGAGCCACTCTCTCGGCTGCAGGCGATCGTGGTCGGAGGATGGCACCTCGACGGACGCGCCGTTCCGTCCCTCATTTCTCAGTCCCAGGACCCTGGCCATTCGCCCGAGAATTCCCGGGATCGCGGGCCGTGGCCACATATAGACGAACACACCCACGCCCCCGGGTTTCAAAACGCGCCACAACTCACACAAGGCCTTCACCTGCAGTTGCAGAGGCAGCTGGTATATGACGTGGTAGCACATCACGGCGTCCATCGAACTGGATGCGAGCGGGATGTCGGCGATCGAGGCGTGAAGATAGACCCCTCGGCCTCCGCAGGCAGCCCGCGCATGCTGCAAGGCGACGCTTGAAACATCCAGGCATACGCGCGTCTCAAACGCGTCGCCGTAACTCAAGAGCTCGGGATGCGCGATGGGTCCGCACCCGGCGTCGAGCAGAAATTTTCCGCCCTTCGAGAAATACTTGTCTTTCAGTCTCAACATGCAGTGGCTCGTAAGACCAGCCGCCAGCGGCCTCCGGTCTGAGAAGGCAACCGTCTCGCAATAGTCGCCATTCTCGTTCTTCTGCCAACCAAACTTGTCGTAGAAGGCCTGTGGGCCTTCACCCTCTTGGCAGGGTATGAAGCTCATGATGTCGTCTGCCACGGAATACTCCGTGTCGTCATCGGAGATGATACGCGAATGAGACATCAGTCGCAGTCGATGGTGGCCGCCGGGCGACGTGACTACGTCCGGTAAGAATTCCATGACATCCCACGCATCTGAAACCGGTCGAACGATGATCTAAATCGAAGCACTTCAACTCGGATCGCAAGCGAACCTTCTGCCTATGCTGAATTTCTCCGTCCATCTGGTCGACAGGCCGTGAAACCCTGCGCCGAAGGACTGTCCGTCGCGATCGTGACCTGTTGTCGACTGCCTGGGCAACGGAGACCGACTGACGCAACGACATACAGCCCATTGCGCACGACAGAAGGAAGCCCGGCGCCTGCGTCGTCGTGTTGCGCATCATGTCGACATGGCACGTCAAGAACAATTCCGGCACAGCGATGATCGATCGAACCCGAGGCGCACTGATTGATCACGGCGGCCGGCGGCCCCCTTGCGAGCCGTGCATTGCGGCTGGGGCGCCACACGGCTCAAAGCCGTCAACTTCTCTCGTCCAGGGCAAGCGCTCTCTGGTGCTGCGCTTCTGCCAGGGCGGATCAATTCCACCCCACGACCTCAATCATCCACCTCCCGGCACCGATCCGACCGGCTCGTTGACAACGGCCCACAACAAGCTCGGCAGAACCAGCAGGCATTTCAGGTAGCGCCTCCCCAGGCGACCCGGCGCGGAGAGCAAACGCCATAACCACTCGGCTCCAACAGCCTGAACCCAGCCTGGGGCCCTGATCTGCTCACCCGCGAGGTAGTCGAGCCCAGCACCGATGCACACAAACGCCGTCTTGGGTGCAAGTGCCATCGCGGCGGAGGCAAAGAGCTCTTGCTTTGGCGCCCCGAGAGCAACGAAACACAGTCCCGCACCGGACTCCGCGATCCTCAGCGCCTCCTCCGCAGCCGCCGTAGAACCTGGATCAAACCCGAACTTCGGCGCCGAGACGCCTACAATTTCCAGCCCCGGGAAGCGACGGGTCAAATATTTCGCCGACCCAGCCAGCGCGCGAAAACTACTCCCGAACAAATAAACCGGAATTCGGGACTTCTCGCATGCCGCACACAACGGCTCGATGAGATCGGCGCCAGTCACCCGCTCGATATCCACTCCTCGCAGTCGACCGGCCCACACGATCGGAAACCCGTCGGCTGTCACGTATCGAGCCGCCTTGTATGTCGCATTAAACTCCTTATTTTGCTGCAACTTGACGACATGATCCAGATTGAGCGTGAAAACGCTGAATGAACTTCCCTTGCTGCAGTCCGAAACAATCCGCTCGACCGTCGCCCCCAGCGCTACGCTGTTCACTCGGACGCCCTCAATACACAACTCTGGCATGGCACGTTTCCTATATGAACATCATCCCACTTCTATTTTTCCTGGGCCACAACTCTCTGGTCCGATCAGGTTCTTGATCCGGTTTTCTCTGATCTCTCCCTCGGCTCTTCAGTAGGCCCCGCGCGCGAGAACGAACACCGTGCGAAATAGTATCTCGACATCCAGCCATATCGACCATTTTTCGATGTAATCGAGATCATGCTCCATTCGACGACGAATATGCTCGGTGGTCTTCGTCTCACCACGATATCCATTCACCTGAGCCCAGCCCGTCATCCCCGGCTTCACTCGCCGCCGACGTGCGAAGAGATCGAATTTCTGTTCAAACTCGGTGTCATGAGCGATTGCGTGAGGGCGCGGGCCGACAAGCGACATATCCCCCGCCAGCACATTCAAGAGCTGCGGCAGTTCGTCGATGCTGATTTTTCGGAGAAGTCGTCCCACGCGCGTCACGCGCTTATCATCGCGGGTCGCCTGCGCGATGTTGGCGCCATCTTCCGTGACGTTCATCGTCCTGAATTTGTATATTCTGAAGATGGAGCTATTCCGGCCGATCCGCCGCTGACGGAATAGAACCGGTCCTGGGCTATCGAGCTTGATTGCGATCACCGCGATGAGGAACACCGGGGCCAGCAGGACCAGGGCCGACGCAGCCACGACAACGTCCATCGTCCGCTTCAGCAACGCCCAGGACTCGGATTTCGGCACCAGATGGACGACTTCGGTCTTGATTCCCATGATCTGTCGCGCGCCGCTCATCGCCACCGATTCGGGCGCGAGATCCGTACAGAGCAACAGTTCGGTCGTGTAGGCACCAAGCAGTCTCACGGTGCTTCGGACCGCTTCGACTTCACTACTCGGAATGCCGACGACGACGCGATCATATGGCCGGACCGCCATGGTCGCCTCGAGTTCGCGCAAACCGCCGGCGAAGCGGATATCATCGTTGGGCGGGCCGCAGTGGTAGAGGTCGATCGCGCCCGACAGGCCCTCTTTCGCGCGAATGCGATTTGCGAGCTCGATGGGAAACTCTTTCGTGCCAACGATCGCGATGCGCTGCACGAGCAGACCAGACGCCATGGCGCGCTTTACCCAACGGGCGACGACATGTCTCAATAGGGGTATTGAAACGGCCATCAGGCCTAGCCAGACAAATACCCAGCCCCTCGAAAGATCGCCCAATTGTTTCAGCGCGTAGAGCGACCCCAAAACAGTCGCCAGTGAAATGAACAAACCGCCTATTATACTTCCGACCCCGAATTCCGATCGCGTCACATTCTCGATTTCGTAGAGCCCCATTTGATTATAGACGATGTGCACTGCCACACACATCAGGAACGCAATCTCGAGATAAGGCTGAGACGGCGGATGGCTGTTCAGAAGCCAATCGAGATAAATCAATTTCGCGACGATCGCGGTCGCCAACACGAGGACAACCTCAACGGTTGCCACGGCGGCTTTTGCCACCGAGAGCGGCAACCCCGCCGACGAAAGCGGTACGAAGGTTGCGGGCGACACTCCAGTCAACACTTCAGCCGGCGCCTCGCGACGATCAGCACCTGCTGAAGGGACACCCATATTGCCACCCCGACACCACCACGCGTCTACACGGCGCGACGCTGCGCTGTATCACTTTTGTCGGATAATCAACGATTTTGTAACTTTTTGTCCAGTACTGGTGGAGCTCGAGGCCCTAACTGGTCGGATCAGGGTTAACACGGGGCTGGTCCCCACCGTCCAGACGGCTGCTCCAGTTGGGCGGTCCTGCGATGGGTCGAAGGCGCGGCGGCCTTGCGGGTCGCGAGGATCCGGCGGGGCGGCGACAGAGACCAATTCGTGCCTGGACGAAGGTGGGCTGGGAGGTGATCGGTCGCTTCGAGGGTGGCAATCGCGCGGCGGCGAGCCTGGACCATGCGCTGGACGGGTCCATATGAGGCCGAGGAGCGCCTCACGAAACTTGCCGGAGACGGACGGCGCTCTTCCGCTCCCGCCGTCCGGGCCTCACTTCTGTCGGCGAGGCTGGTGTGGCCTACGAGTGGATCGTCGGGCAGCGTTCCACGAATTCCGCAAATAGAGCGCCGATCGCCCCCCCGTGACGTGACGCGTTTCTGGCGAGCACTCGTGCTCGGATAGAGCCGCCGGCTGCGCGCTGGCGATCTCGCCGTCTGTAGCGGCGGCCTTCAGTTCTTCAACATCTATCTTCGTCGGCTCGGAGATCCGCGTGGCGGCCCTTGGCGCATCAGGGTCGCCAACGCCTGTTCCGATGAAGCGCGAGACTCGGGGAAACGCCGCGTGGCCTCGACGTCGAACCTTCACCTGAAGCGCCGGTTTTCGACGCGCCGCGTCCAGCTTCGCCGTACCGACCAATCCTCCGGTCCCATGAGCCGGGAGGCGGCCGGGTCAGACCGTTGGCATCGGACGCCAGGGCTAATTGCCGTGGCGATGGTGCGGGACCGCTCCGGACGGTACCGATACGGGCGGCGGCGCTACCTGCGGAACCACCGCCGAATCCCCTGAGACGCCCAGCGACCAGATCGCGATGTTCTCTGCGCGCCACGGTCCTGCCCATGAGCGCTTGCCGCGGATCGCCGCCCGCACGGCGCCATGGGGAACGGGCAACGAATAGGAGGCGAAATGGCCATCGTTGGCGATGGGGCGGTTGACGGGCCGAACCGGCTGCCAGCCCGTGCCCCAATCGATCTCGGTCTCGCCGCGGGCCGCGAAGCGAAGCAGTCCTGACGAGACCGGCACGGTTCCCGCATCGGTCAGCCGGCCCAGCTTTTTCATGCTGAAGGGCAACGCCGGAGCGATCCTCACGTTATCCCAATGCCATGTGTTCGGCCCACACGAGCCGATCTTCATGAAGTCGCAGTCCTTGCCGGGTGTATAGGAGTGATGCCCAATCTGGACAACCGCACGGGAGTAACCCAGATCGCGTGGCAGGGGCACGCGCTCGACCTCAAGCGTCTTGCCGGTCGCCACATTTTTGTAAGTTATGGTGATGAACCCGCCGCCGATCGTGAACCTGAATGTGTCGCGCTGCGCCCGGCCAAAGGGGACCGGAACGTTCCGCCAGTCGTTGCGCGAGAGCTTGACCTCCTCAGGGAATCTGTAGATCAGCCATGCGAATTCGTTCGTGACCCGGAAGTGCAAAGCTCTCTGCGGTGGCCCACTCAGGTCTGGCGTATGCGGCTCTGACGGCAGCGCCATCGCCTGCTCCCACGGCGTGAGCCAAAGATCGATCCAATCGCGCTTCGTCGAGCGTCCGGTCGAAACGTCGAACGAAATCTCCGCCGGACCGTCGCTCCAATCAGCCATCGCCGACGGCGTCAGGTAGATCACGGCATATCCCGGATCAGACGAGTTCAGCGCTGTCATCACGTGGTCGCGGCACAGGAACACCGCTTCACCCGCGCCGTGCAAAGCGTGCGTGGCGGGCGGCGCACCGCAGGAGTGGTCGTGATCTGCCTCCATGGCATTGGTCGCCCCGTCGGTGCGGTCGTGCACGATCACGTCCCATCGAGGGGAAGACCACGCGGTCGGCTTCCCCGGCGCTCCGTCGAACGCTTCGATGAACTCGCGCCCGGCCCCTCGGGTCGGCGAGCCGAGCAGCGCCAGCTGCGCCGCCGTCAGGAGCAGCACGCAGAGGCGACCCGCCGTGGCGACGCGCGCCATCAACGTTCTTTCGGCACGATACATCTGGCCACCCAATCAGCCGAATGACGCTTTCGCCAACAGGCCTGTGAGCAACACTTCCCATGCCCAGGCCTGAAAGACGTACACCATCATGGCCCGCCGCCGCTTTCACGCACACGAGGTCTGCCTAGCATAGTAAAGCATGAGGCGATGGGCTCAGCGCACCGGCCGATGCTTCTGATGCCAAGCCCAGGCGGTTTCGACGATGCGGTCGAGATCCGTGAAGGCGGGCTTCCAGCCGAGGGCGGCCATGGCACGGGTCGGATCGCTGACAAGAGCAGCCGGATCGCCGGCCCTGCGGGCGCCATGGACGACTGGCACTTTCAGTCCCGTCACGCGCTCGACGGAGTTGATCACGTCGAGCACCGAGAAGCCGTAACCCAGCCCGAGATTGAGCTTGGCCGAAGGCTGCCCCGACAGGAGCGCGCCGAGGGCCAGCACATGGGCCGAGGCCAGATCGCAGACGTGGACATAGTCGCGGATGCACGTCCCGTCCCGCGTATCGTAGTCCAGGCCGAAGACGGTGACGTCGGGGCGACGGCCGGATGCCGCGTCGAGGACCAGTGGGATGAGGTGGGTCTCGGGATCGTGATCCTCCCCTATCCTTCCGTCGGCGTCGCAACCTGCCGCATTGAAGTAACGAAGGGCGATAAAGCGAGACCCGTACGCCGCTGCGAAATCCTCCAGCATGCGTTCAACCATCAGCTTTGATGCGCCGTAGGGGTTGATGGGGTTCTGCGGACTGTCCTCCGTGATGGGCAATCGCTCCGGTGTGCCGTAGGTCGCGCAGGTGCTCGAAAAGATGAAGTTGGCGATGCCGTTGCGTTGAGCCGCGTCGATGAGAGACAGCGATCCGGCCACATTGTTCAGGTAGTATTTGCTTGGATCATGGACGGATTCGCCAACGTAGGCGAAGGCTGCAAAATGGACGACGGCGCAAGGCTCATACAGCCGCATCACCTCATCAAGCCGCGCACTGTCGCGGATGTCACCGCGCTCGAGCGGTCCCCACTGCACTGCCCAGTCGTGACCGTAGACGAGACTATCGTAGACGACGGGAAGATAGCCCGCGCGCGCGAGTGCCTGGCACGTATGCGACCCGATGTAACCGGCGCCGCCTGTCACCAGCACTTTCTTCTGTGCGGTCATGGATATGGATTGCCCGCCATTGTTTCCGCTGAACTCGAGCCGATCGTGATCACGTCGGCGACGTTGAGGTGGACTTTCCCGGCTGGCGCGCCGCTCATGATACCAGGACTCGTGTCGAGCCAAGGCCGGGACCGGCCGTCGGCCTGTACCAGCCATCCTGCAGCTTAAGCCAGTGCCGTCGTCGTCGGCAAGACCGTCGCCGCCGTGGCTGGACAGGACGAAGGCCGCAAGGATCGGCCGAGCGTGATCGTGCCGGCCCTCGAGTGGGCCGAGGATGGGGCCCGTATCTCGACGGTCCTGCCGATCACGCTTGTGCAGCCACGTGATCGCTAGCGGCGGTCGAGATCCCGTCCGCGGTCAAGCTGCCGCCTGGCCTCGAAGACCCGCCGCCGTCGATCATGGTCGAGGAGGTGATGGATAACGCGACGCTGACGGAGTTGCTGTGAGAAAACTTCTGACGCCCGCGTACCAACTGCCCCTGATCGCGATACCGGGAATCAAGTTAGAATCCGGCCGTCATCGGCCAGCGTCTGGTCTGGCCGGAGCGTAGCGTAGGCCAGGGCAGACGCTGGCGGTAAGTGGCCTGCTGCCGGTTTCGCGGACACCGAGATTGGGTGTTTCATGAAGCCGGAGGTGGCCTATGCAGCGAAGACGGTTCGGGCGTGAGTTCAAG
>LNFM01000986.1_pt1 | contig 81458 bp, 77 predicted proteins | sample 596031 | NCBI WGS metagenome assembly LNFM01 (sample SAMN04254537, study PRJNA301005) | activated carbon metagenome | isolation source: dual media filters at the Ann Arbor, Michigan drinking water treatment plant | place: USA: Ann Arbor | reverse complement strand
ACAGCCTGTGGCGGATCAAGCGTGACTTCAACCGATTCTGCCAAGGGCGCCAAAGTGGTTTTAACGCGATTAACACAACCGCCGCAGGTCATGCCTGTTACTGAATAAACTGTTTTCATTTTTTAATGTCCATAGTTTTATCATGATGTAAGGGTATGCTTTAGTCAACCATTTAAAAAATTACATCAATCTTACAAATATAAGCTTTTTAATCAAGCAATTAGAGCGTAAAATGCGCAACTTAATTTAGTTTGATTTAACCAAAGTACTGCATGGAAATTTACACCAATAATTTAGCCAAACCTATTCACACCTACCGCCCCTATTGGGCGAAGCGTTTTGGCACGGCCAAAATGTTGCCGATGACGCGCGCCGAAATGGATGATTTGGGTTGGGATAGTTGCGATATTATTTTGGTGACAGGCGATGCTTACATCGACCACCCCAGTTTCGGCATGGCTTTGGTTGGCCGTTTGCTTGAAGCGCAGGGCTTTCGCGTGGGTATTATCGCGCAGCCAGATTGGCAAGATGCCAAAGCGTTTAAAGCTTTAGGCAAGCCTAATCTATATTTCGGCATTACCGCCGGCAATATGGATAGCATGGTCAATCGCTACACGGCGGATAAAAAAATTCGCTCAGATGATGCTTACACGCCAGATGCCGCACCCAATAAGCGGCCAGATAGGGCGGTTTTGGTTTACTCACAACGTTGTCGCGAGGCGTATAGCCAAGTGCCGCTAGTGGTGGGCAGCATTGAGGCCAGTTTGCGCCGCATTGCGCATTATGATTACTGGTCTGACAAAGTGCGCCGCAGTATTCTGGTGGATTCTAAAGCCGATATCTTGCTTTACGGTAACGCGGAACGCGCACTGGTTGAATTAAGCCATCGTATCGCCAAAGGTGAAAAAGTAGCGGATATTCAAGATATTCGCGGTACGGCTTTTTTACGCAAGCAAATTCCTGAAGGTTGGGATGAGATTGAAAGTACCAAGCTGGATAGACCTGGTACGATTGATAAACCGGTTGACCCATACGAAATGAAGATGGGTAAAGCAGATGCCAGTTGCGCAACAGATGAAACGAAGTCTTCAACAATTACTCCTTCCCCATTACTGGGGGAAGGTGGGGATGGGGGTGCGAATGTTGGCAATTTTAATCAAAACTCTACCCCCACCCTAACCCTCCCCCTGAAAGTGGGAGGGGATATTGTGGCAACTATTGCCATGCCTGTTTCGCGCAAACCAAAAGCCGACAGAAGCAAACAAGTAGTGCGCTTGCCCGATTATGAAGCGGTTTCTAAAGACCCAATTTTGTATGCACATGCGTCGCGTGTTTTGCACTTAGAAGCGAACCCTGGCAATGCGCGTGCGCTAGTGCAAAAGCATGGCGATAGAGAAGTGTGGCTGAATCCACCGCCGATTCCACTGACCACCAAGGAAATGGATTACGTCTACGACATGCCATATGCGCGTGCGCCGCATCCTGTATATGGCAAAGCCAAAATCCCTGCGTGGGAAATGATTCGTTTTAGTGTGAATATCATGCGTGGCTGTTTTGGCGGCTGTACATTCTGCAGTATCACAGAACATGAAGGCCGCATTATTCAAAGCCGTAGTGCAGGCATTATTTCTGACCTCGGTGGGCCAACTGCCAACATGTATCGCATCGCCTGCAAATCGGAAAAAATTGAGCAATCGTGCCGAAAACTAAGTTGCGTGTACCCGGGCGTTTGCGAAAATTTAAATACCGACCATAGCGCGCTAATTCAGCTATACCGCAAAGCGCGCGCCATTAAAGGTGTAAAAAAGATTTTAATTGGCAGTGGCTTGCGCTACGACTTAGCGGTGAAATCGCCCGAATATGTCAAAGAGCTAGTGCAACATCACGTTGGCGGCTACTTAAAAATCGCGCCAGAGCATTCTGAAGAAAACGTACTCAGCAAAATGATGAAGCCAGGTATGGGCGCTTACGACGAATTCAAAGCCATGTTCGAAAAATTCAGTGCCGAGGCGGGCAAAAAGCAATATTTGATTCCTTATTTTATCGCAGCCCACCCAGGCACCACCGATGAAGATATGCTGAACTTGGCTTTATGGCTTAAAAAATACGAGTTTAGACTAGACCAAGTGCAAAACTTTACGCCCACGCCAATGGCAATGGCGACGGCTATGTATCACAGTGGCAAAAATCCATTGCGTAAGGTAACGGCCGATTCGGATGATGTGCCAATCCCTAAAAATGGCTTGCAACGCAAATTGCATAAAGCATTTATTCGCTACCATGACCCTGCCAATTGGCCGATGTTGCGTGAAGCGCTGAAAAAAATGGGACGTGAGGATTTGATTGGCAATAGTAAAAAGCATTTAGTGCCTGCTTTCCAGCCTGCGGTAATGGGTGCTATTCGTCAATCAGATGGCAGTACGTTTAAATCGAAACAGCCGCTGCCTGCTAAGAAATATGGTGGCTTGCCAAAATCATTTAATAATATGAAAAATGCGGCAAGGCCAGCACGCGTTAAATAGCAGGTTTTTAGCTTGCTAATTTAAACCAATCTGAACCAAATTGATTGTTTAAAAGTCTCTAAGAAAGCATTTCAACTTAAAGGGTTACTATGTTTTTTTCGACATTCAATGTTCAATCAGCAAGCAAAGTTTTTGTCGCCAGCTTAATCTTTAGTGCATCTTTTATTGCGCAAGCCACCGAAAAAGGCTTGTTTTGGAAGTTGGAATCGCCGACTGGTATTGTGAGTTACCTATTTGGCACGATGCATACTGATGACAATCGCATTACTAATTTTTCGCCAAACGTGATTAATGCACTTAAAAGCATAGATACGTTTGTGATGGAAACCAAGCAAGATAACAATGACCCGACTGTGCTGATGATGAAAGACGCTACTTTGCGCGAAATGTTAACTGAGCAAGAGCTTGACCAAGTGCGTGAATTGGCGGATTTTCATGTGATGCATTTGGATGCAGCAATGCAGATGAAGCCTTGGCTGCTGGCGGTGGTGTTTGATTTGCCAAAACCGCAGACGCCTTTTGCGCAAGATAATATTTTGATGACGACTTCAGAAGATTTATTAAAAGATGTTGAGGGTTTAGAAAGCGCGAAAGCGCATTTTGGTGTGATGGATGATTTTAGTCGTGAAGAGCAATTAGTGATGTTGCGTGCAGTGTTAAAACGCACGCAAGAACAGAAAGAAGCGGACTTTGAGCGATTAATTGCTGCTTATTTAGAAGGTGACTCTGACAAAATATCGGCGCTGGATGAAAAAATTACAGGCGGCATGTTGCCCAAACCAATTTGGGCAAAAATGAAGACTAAATTATTAGATGAGCGCAATGTGGTGATGGCTGATGGCAGTATTAAAGTAGCGAATCAAAAGCCAGTATTCATCGCCGTTGGTGCATCGCATTTGGCAGGCAAAACAGGATTAATTGAGGCGTTTAAAAAAGCAGGCTTTAAATTAACTAAAGTTGCTAAGTAAAAACTTAACTGATTGGTAATTTGATATTGACGTAACCGCTTGGCTTATTTGGCCTTGAGCACCACCAAATAAGCCAAATCAAAGCCGCTTGCACAGGAAAACGTACAAGTAATAGCCATTCTGGAATGCTGGGAAATAAATCGGGGTGCTGGTACATGTGTACATTGGCTAAGGTGACAATTGCAGTTAATGCCATTAAGCCGTAACCCGCCAAACTTCTAACAGGTTTAATCCATAAGCCTATTGCGCCTAATAGTTCAAATGCGCCGCTGATGTATACGCATGCTAAATGGTAAGGAATGTACGGCGGCATAATACGCAAAAATGGTTCAGGATTAGCAAAATGCATGACACCGCCAATTACAAACCAAGCTGTTACAAAAAGTCTAGCTGCTATCTTCCAACGATTAATATTGGGTTGAAATATGCGCTCATCATTCATTAAAAAAGCCAAAATTAGCTACTGTATTTGGTTTTCATTCGTTCAAAATCTGCCAAGTAATCTTTAGCTAGGCTTTCTTTTTGTTTGTCGCTTAGCAATTTGCCTGATAGCTGAAAAAACGCTTTTTCTTCTTCGTCTAAATGATGATTTACTTTATCGCATAAGGCTTTTGCACGCGTTAACCAGCCTTGCACGGTGGGGTCGTTGGTGGTTAGTTCTTCCATCATCTCTTCCATTTCATGATGCTCTGATAGGGCATGACGCGATATAGAAAGGCCTGCATCTTCCATCATAATAGGGTAGTACAAAAAGCGTTCTTCGGCTGCTGCGTGGGCTTCTAACTCTACTTTTAACGATTTAAACATTTGCTTACGCAGTTGTGCATTGGGTTCGCTGGCTAATAGTTCTGCGCAAAGTTTTCTTTGCTCGTCGTGGCTTTCTCTTAATGCTTCGTAAATATTCATCTTAATTCCAATCAGTCATTTTAAGTAGATTCTAGTTAAGTAGATTCTAGGCTGGATTTTTAGGCTTAAATCTTTTAGGTTTGAATTCTTACTTCGTTTGCAATTTTCTGTATGTAGGTGGCGAAATCGGCATCTTCACCTTGCAATAAGCGCGGTAGTGTTAATCTAAAGTCATCACGTTGGCACCATTCACGCATGTAGTCATCCCAAGATGCCCATCTGCGTAGTTGTTTACCAGACATGTTTTCTTCGTAAGCTAGTAAATAGGCGCGCTCAAATAATGAAATGAGTATTTCAAACATTACCTGAGTACGTTCACGTTGCTCTTCAGTTAAATCGGCAATTGCACCTTGAGAGCGTAATTTAAGATCGGCATTTTCCATGGCCAATTTAAGAAAATCGGTGTAAGCATCAGAGAGCAGTTGATAAACCGCTTCTTCTTCATTTTCACGTTCTTTGCGCTGCTGCCATACAAAGGCAAATATACCCAGTGGCAAACCAAACACGGTAACAATGTAGCTAGTGAGTTCCCATGCTTCTAATTTAAACATGTATTAACACTTAATTAGTGTTGAGAATTTGAAAAGCGATTTGCTTCTAGTTCTATCGCTTCAATCGCTAAATCAAAATCCATTGATTTATCAAAAAAGTAGTGCACGCCTAAGCTTTTGGCTAAGCTACGGTAGTGTGGGTGGGCATGATTAGTTAGCATAATCAATATGGGTTGTTTAAAAGGGTAACCTGGCTTTTGAATATGCTGAATGACTTCAAAACCAGTACCTTCTGCTAATTCAATATCTAATAATAAAATATCAAAAGGATTTTCATCTAATAAATTAATCGCTTTATGTCGTGTGGCCGCGGTGCCTGTAACAGCTACATTATTTAAGTTGTTCACTGTTTCAAATAACACTTCGCGCAATAGTGTAGAGTCTTCCACTAAGAGCATTTTCATTGGTTCATGTTTTGTAGTCTCATGTTTCATTGAATTGCTGCTCATATTGAATGTTGCTGCACCATTAGGACTATTTTTATGTACTGACATTTATATAAATTACTGACAAAGAATGATGAAGTAAACCATATTCTACGACACCATGACAATGAAAAATATCGGTAAATGTCTTACATACGACTACATGGATTGTAAACATAGTAATTAGGCAATCAAACCATTTTTAATGGCATAGTAAGTCAAATCTGCGTTAGTTTTCAAGCTCATTTTTTCTAAAATACGTGTGCGATAAGTACTAACAGTTTTTACGCTAATATTGAGCTCGTTGCCAATTTCGGTGGCACTTAAACCGCCTGCCAATTTAAAAAATACCTGAAATTCACGATCGCTTAATGTTTCGTGCAATTGTTTTTCGGTAGGGTGGCTTAGCTGTTCACTCATTAACTCGGCTAGTTCAGCAGAAATATAGCGTTTACCATTTGCAATTGTTCGGATTGCTTTAATAATTTCATCAGAATCGGCATCTTTGGACAAATAACCTTTGCATCCGTTTCGAATCAAATTAAGCGCATATTGTGCCTCTGCATAACCGCTAAGAATTAACACAGGTAAGTTAGGCGAAACATGTTTTAAATCATGCAAGGTATCTACGCCATTTTTGTCTGGCATAGAAATGTCTAGTACCACAATATCGTATTGATTATTGCGCACTAAATTAATCGCCTCTAAGCCAGAGCTTGCTTCGCCTGTAACAGCTAAATCAGACTCTAGCGCAATTAAATTTTTCAATCCTTGACGCACAATGCTGTGATCGTCAACTAATAACACGTTTTTCATGAATTAGTCCAAATAGTGGTCAATATTATCGATTTGCTTCGTCTGAAGTATCTGCGGTTCCATCTAAGCCGTGCTTAAACACTTGCCAATCATGCTCAATTTGCACCATAGATTGTTGCATTAAAGGTTGTTTTTTCCAAGATTGGCGTATGACTAAAAATACAGCAATACTAAGAATAATGGGTAAAATCATGGTGGTTCCTAAAATAATATCTCGGTTTGGACTGTTCCAAGCCGTTGCAATAAGCCAAATTAAGCCTGTTAAACCAGAACAAAAAGCAGCCAATAAAATAAACATAAAACCTAAAAGGCTATTTACCATGCGTTTAATGTCATGATTAAACTGGCTTTTAAAGAGGGCTGCGTGGCTTTCCAGCAACGCTGCCAAACTATGTTTTACTGCACCAAAATGGTTTGCTGCATCATTACTCATATGTTCTTCTACACGGTTTCGTATAAATTTAGTAATCAGTAGTTGAGCAATTAATTTCAGTGCAGTTTTTAACATGGTTATCTCAGGTTTTTAAATGTTATTTAGATGATTGTTTAGAGCCTAAAATGTAACCTAATAATAGGCCTGCACCAACCGCTAAGCCTAAGCTTAGTAATGGTTTTTCTTGCACTGTTTGTACAGTACGTTCTTTACCTGCTGTGTAAGCGTGCGATACTTCATCTTGAACAGTACCTTTTAATTCGTAGGCTTTATCCAAAATTTGATTTTTGATATCAGCAACGTTAGATGAGTTAGTGTATTGATTCAACAATGATTTTAAGCTATCAACCACATTTAACGCTTCGCGTTTAGTTTCAGTTGTTTTTTCTTGAACTGTATTGCCAATTCTTTCAGCACTACGTCTTACATCAGTTGCAACGTCTTGAACATTGTCTTTAACGTTTTCTGCTAAGTTTGCTGCTTTATCTTTTAAATCTTCTTGTTTGCTTGAATTAAACATGATGAATTCCTTTATATAAATAATGTATCAAAAATGAGTAAATAAATTTAAGGGTTGAAAATTAACGTTTTCTGCCCATTAAGAATGAAATGATGGTGACGATTAGAAATACAAAAAATAGAATTTTTGCAATTTCAGTTGCCCCAGCTGCGATACCGCCAAAACCAAATACTGCGGCGATAATCGCGATGACAAAAAATACAACGGTGTAATGCAGCATCTCGAATCTCCTTATGAATAATGTTTAAATTAATATTGCTAATGCACAGTTGCTACTTTAAATAAATGCTCAAATAGCGGTCAGCGGCCTTTATCTGAAAGTCTTGTCAGAATGCGCTGACAGCATTTGAACGATTAAAATGCTAGGCTTAGGCCAAGCACTGCGGCACCAACTACTAATAGCGCTAAAAAGATAAAGATAAAGAAGAAAAATTTGGCAATTTTAGTTGCGCCAGATTCAACACCTTTAAACCCCAGTAAGCCTGCAATTACAGCAATAACGAAAAAAACGAGTGCGTAATACAACATAATGAATCCCCTTAAATAATTTTATAAAATTAAAAACAATTAATAAACGATACAATTGTACTTGGGCATGCTTAAGTGCTTTAGAAGCCATAATCTGATATTGATGTAAGAAAGTGATGACATATTTTGAAAGTAGACTTACAAGATTTAGCAGGTAAATCATTAGATAGATCAAGGTTTGTTCTTGATAAATGTTGGTATGCTTTTGAAAGGCTAATTACGCTATTGGGCGGGCGCACGATTGCCATGCTTGCCGTGGCTTTGCTAATCACCATGATATCGGTGTTTTATAGCGATAATTGGATTCTATCTATTGGTCGGCAAGATGTTGTGATTGCAAAAATTAGAAACAATATTATTTTTATGCATGACCTTAAAACCAAAATGTATAAGGCGGAAAGTGCGCAGCGTGGTTATTTGTATACCAATAAGCCTGAATATATTGAGCCTTTTAATAATGCTTTAAACGAGGCAAGAGAAAACATTAGAAAAATTGAAGCAATATCTGATCAAACGCATGAGGGTAAAGATGAAGCGGTGATGGGTGAATGGCTGAATATTATTTCTGCTAGCTTAGAAGCAAAAGCTGCAGAAATGAAAGTGACCTTAAATTTAGTTAAATCGGGCAAATATAGCGAAGCCAGACAAGTGGTGAACCTTGATGAAGGACTGGTGGAAACCAGAAAATTCATGGATTACATTGATACGGTAATTAAAAAGCAAAATACAACTTTAAACGCAAAATTAAAAGCGCGAGCAGACACCATTTTAATTGCGCGTATTTCGATTTTTGGGGGCGCATTAATTTTAATTTGGCTTGTTGTATTGGTAATTAAACAATTGTTGGCAGAAATTGCCATTAAAAGTGATTTGCAATTGCGAGTACAGAGAGAGAACGCAATTTATGAAGAAAAATTGCAACAGCAAACTAAATTGTTGCGAAGCTTGGCATTAGATTATCAGGCAGATGTCGAACGTGAAAGACAAAAGCTATCGCGCGAGCTGCATGATGAGCTGGGTTCTATTTTTACAGCGACTAAAATGGACATTGCTTGGGTGATGAAAAAAATGAAGACTCTTGAAGTAGAGTTTGGCACAGAAGTCATTGATAAGCTGCGCAAAACCAGTAGTTATGTTGATCAAGGTATTCAATATCAACGCCACATTGTGCAAGAGTTGCATCCATCTATGTTATCTACGTTTGGGTTTTGGCCAGCGCTGCAGTCGCTTATTAATGATGCCGCCGAACGTAATCAATGGGATTTAACTTTAAACTTGCCAGATGAAAATACGAAATTGAATGAAACAATCAGCTTGGTTGTTTATCGTATTGTGCAAGAGACACTGAATAATGCCAATAAATATGCCAAAGCCAGCAAAGTTTCGGTAGACGTAATGGTGGATGCGCAATATGTTAAATTAGAAATTGAAGATAACGGAGTTGGGGTAGATATGAATGCCTTGAATGGCAATACGCATGGCTTATCAGGTATGAAGCATCGCGTATTAGCAATTGGTGGCCATTTTGAAATACTAAGCGAGCCAGGCAAAGGCGTATTAACACGCTCTTTAATTCCGATTGATTTTGAAGAGGCTTAGCCTTTTTAACTAGCTCTTTTCATCTAGCTTAAGTTTTATCAAGCTTAAGCTATTCATTCAGTTTTATATCAATTCGTTTCAGATTCAGGCACTTCTTTTAGCGCAAAACATAAAGCTGTAGTCTGATTCTGACATTACAATCAGCAAAATTTGGATTTTGCTAATAGCAAGCCATCATTAATATGACCACATCACGCAACCAAAGCATAACAGAAATATGTTTAGAAATATGGTTGTTTTTTATATTAATTATGGGAGTTATTACATGAATACTTTAACAACATTAAAATCGACTACTTTAGCTATTGCGCTGGCTTTTGGTGTGAGTTCAATGCAGGCAGTTGCGTTTGATACCGATGCTATTCAAGACGGTCAAGCACCATTGGCAGCAGAATTTAAAACATTAGACGCTAACGCGAATGATCAACTTACCCAATCAGAAGCGGGTGCAGACAAACTATTTACTGCCGCGCATTTTAAAAAAGCAGACGTTGATGCTAACGGCACGTTAAGCCAAGAAGAGTATGCAAACTACAAATCTACTGCGCAAAAGAAAGTAGTGAAAAGAGTTGCTTCAGATAGCTTTATTACATCTAAAATTAAAGCAGATTTATTAGCTGAAAAAGGTTTAAAAAGCACACAAATTAGCGTTAAAACTTACAAAGGCGAGGTAATTTTAAGTGGCTTTGTAGATGATGAACTGTCAAAACAAAAAGCAGAAACAATTGTTTCTAAAATTGAAGGTGTTAAATCAGTTAAAAATAGCTTGGTTGTAAAAAGTTAATAAAGTTGTAAAAAGTTAATTTAGCTGTAGCTTAGTAATTAAAAGCCACGCATCTATTAGGGTGCGTGGCTTTTTTTTGGCTAAAACTTGAATAAAAATAGGAGGCAATATGCAATTGAGGCTTGCCTTGCAAGTGGCTTCTGTAGTCTAAAACTGACAATATAATCAGCAACAGCTGGACTTTTTAGTGGGTGTAAATTGCTTAATATTGCATTAATGGACAATTTAAATTTAGCTGATTTTTAGCAAATTTTAAATTGAATATCGCACAAACTAATCAGGAGCAGTTTCATGAACAATATCACTATGATGAAGACGATGATGAAAAAGAATTTTAACTCACCATTAAAGCCATTTGTTATGGCGATTACGGTTGCATTGGGTTTTACAGCAGGCGCTGCGCTAGCTGATGAAGCGGCAGATACTTATGATAATTCAAGCTGGCAATCGCCTGTGGTAACAGAATTTTTTGCGCTAGATACCACAGGTAACGGCTTACTTTTACCTTACGAAGCATCAAAAGGAAAAGCGTTTAACAAAAAATCTTTTGCCAAAGCCGATGCGAATCATGATGGTTATATTGATCAAAACGAATATATTTACTTTAAAACAGGTGCTTGGCCAGAAGCTGCCAACAAGCAAGCCGCCAGCACCGATGCTAGCTCAACTACAGCGGCACAATCTACTAGCGCGGAAGGTGATGTAATGGTTGCCGCAGACGATACAAATGCAGAAAAAAGAACGGTTGGCAAAGTAATTGACGACACGATTATTACGGCAAAAGCTAAAGCTGAAATTTTAAAAGCGCCAGACTTAAAAAGCCTACAAATTAGCGTAGAAACGCGTAATGGCGATGTGATTTTAAGTGGCTTTGTAGATAGCGCGGCTTCAAAATTGCAAGCAGAAGAATTGGTTTCAAAAATTGAAGGTGTAAAGTCAATTAACAACAGTTTAGTGGTAAAAATGTGATGATTGGTAGCATATTTAAGTAAGGCATTAAAAAGCCGCTCAGTGTAAATTGAGCGGCTTTTTTTGTGCTAACTGTGAATACCGCCATTTTTAGTCATTCACATGTGGCCCAGATTTATAATCAATAATTTCAGTGGTTTGAGGCACATAAATTAAATCTTGTGTTGCAAAGCCCAGTGCTTTTGCTTGCGCAATCAGTTGTTGCTTAATAGGGTAGGCCAGTTGTGGTGTGCGCGATAGTATCCATAAATAATTCTTGCCGCTGGTTACCACCGCATAATTGTAGTAGGGCTTATCTAGCTCAATAATATTGTAAGGCGCGTAAAACGGGCCAAAAAAAGATACTTCTAATTTGCCATTAAAAGTGCCGTCTGCATTGGCTGCATCTACAAAACGCGCTTTACCTTCTGCCTCATTCCATTCATTTTTTTTGGGGTTATAACCGCGATTAATCACTTTAATCGTACCATCTTCGTTTTTAATGTATTGCGCAGTCACATTTTGCAAATCGCGCTCAAAGCTGTGATCTAACCTTGCAATTTCATACCAAGTGCCTAAATATTGATTAGCATCAACATTATTAACAACCTTTAAATTTTCTATTTGCTCTGTACAGCTTACCAAATTAAAACTTAGCAAACTAAAACTTAAAACATTCCATAACCATTTTTGCATGTATTTCATCCTGTTTATCTTTCAATATGACGCGCTATAAATCTATCTAGTTCCGCCGCAAATTTTTGCCTATCGCTTTGGTTAAACGCAGCAGGCCCGCCAATTTCTGCACCTTGGCTACGTAATTCATCCATCATGTCGCGCATGGCTAAGCGCTCTGCAATATTGGCGCTAGTGTACATTTCACCACGCGGATTTAACGCGTGTGCGTTTTTTGCCACCACTTGTGCTGCTAACGGTATATCTGCAGTAATCACCAAATCACCTACTTTAACCGCTTGCACGATGTAATTGTCTGCTACATCAAAGCCTTTTTCTACTTGTATCGAAAAAATATTAGACGAGGGCGGTACGCGCAAAAAAGCATTCGCAACCAAGGTGGTGCTAATGCCAGTGCGCATGGCTGCGCGATAAAGAATTTCTTTAATCACCACCGGACAAGCGTCCGCATCCACCCAGATTTTCATTTTAAAAAGCATCTCTCAATATCATACGGCGTTGCGCATCAAAAAAATTTCCTTACATATCCAATATATGCGACGTAAATTTTTTTGATTCGCGCCTTGTCTGATTTAGAAATATGCATTTTAAATTGCTCATGCGAACTTTTCATTAAAATTTCAACATCGTCATTCCAGCGCAGGCTGGAATCCAGACAAGCAACATGTTGACAACTCTTTGTAAAAAAAGACAGCTGACAATTTAACGTTTGATTTCTATTACCAAATTGGTGATTATTTAACATTACCTAGATTCCCGTCTTCACGGGAATGACGATAGCTTAATTATTTACCTCTGTTTCCAATATGATGCGCAGGTTTATTGGCATTAGGCTGCTGCATATTTTGAAAAGGCTTTGGCGGCGAAGGCTTTTTAGCCTGCGGTTTACCCTGTGTAGGTTTTTGGCCATTACTCTGTGGGCGATTGCCTTGTTTTGCTTTAGGTGGTTGATTTCTAGGTGGCGTATTCCTAAGCCCACGCGGTGCTTCTGGCTCTATCTTTGTCGGCGGCACAAAACCCTCAACAGAAACTTTTGGAATCTCACGCTTAATCAGCTTTTCAATATCTTTTAAGTATTTCGCTTCTTCAAAATCTACTAAAGAAATTGCTGCACCACTGCTGCCAGCACGGCCAGTACGGCCAATACGATGCACATAATCTTCTGGCACATTTGGCAATTCAAAATTCACCACTTGCGGCAATTGGTCAATATCCAAACCGCGTGCGGCAATATCTGTTGCCACTAAAACAGGAATATCGCCATTTTTAAATTCGGCTAATGCTCTGGTACGCGCGCCTTGGCTTTTGTTGCCATGAATCGCCGCCGCAGGGATGCCGTCTTTAATTAATTTTTCGGCCAAACGGTTAGCGCCATGTTTGGTGCGGGTAAATACCAACACTTGCTGCCAGTTATTGGTTTTAATCAAATAGCTTAATAGGCTAGATTTATGCGCCTGCTTAACCAAATGCGCGGTTTGCTCCACCATTTCAGATGCCGTATTGCGGCGCGCCACTTCAATAAAACCTGGTTGATGCAATAAGCCATCAGCTAATTGCTTGATTTCATCAGAAAACGTAGCAGAAAATAGCAAATTCTGGCGTTGTTTTGGCAACATTGCCAATAGCTTTTTAATATCGCGAATAAAGCCCATATCTAGCATACGGTCTGCTTCATCCAGCACCAAAAATTCAACGGCTGATAAATCCACTTTGCGCTGATTGGCTAAATCTAACAAGCGGCCAGGCGTGGCGACCAAAATGTCGATTGGTTTAGAAAGGCGATTAATTTGTGGGCTTATATTGACGCCACCAAACACAACAAACGATTTTAATTGTAAGTATTTGCCATAGGTTTTAACAGATTCTTCAATCTGCGCAGCTAATTCGCGCGTTGGCGTCAGCATCAAACAGCGCGGCTGGCCTGCCTTGTTTTGTTTGGGTTTAGAGTGCAATAAATGCAGCAAAGGCAAAGTAAAACCAGCGGTTTTGCCAGTACCCGTTTGCGCGCCAGCCAGCAAATCGCCACCATCCAATACGACAGGTATAGCTTTGGCTTGAATAGGGGTTGGAGTGGTATAACCTGCGTCCGCAATCGCGCGCAGAATGGGTTCGGCTAAGCCTAACTGGTTAAAGTTAAGGGTAGGGGTTGTTTCAATAGACAAAGTAAAACTTTCAAAAAACTAAAGTTGGCCTGTTGTTATTGTGAACAACACCAATCAAGACAAACAAATATAGGGGAGATAAAAAAGTGGCCGCTGCACAGATTGGTTTTTGCAGGGTAAAGTTATTATACGGTAAAGCGATTGAAGCTCTAAACTTTAATTAGCAGCCATTATTAAGTAAGCACTAAATTTACAAATAACGCCGCATGGTCAGAAATTCTGGTTAGTTGGTTACAAGATGCACAGTCAATTCCATCGACCGCTGTAATATATTCAGCACTTGAAATTGCTATTGAAGGTGAGGCTATGACATGGTCGATTCTTGTGCCAATACCTTTAGGTGATATATAACTCCAATCACCTAAGGGCGTAGGTATTTTCCAGCCTTCCAAGCGTAGCTTTTGCAGATACTTTGCAGTGGGGCGGCTTGTGCTATCAGGGTCTGTGTTGAAATCACCTATAAAAATAATATTACGTTTTTTAGTGTCTTCAATTATTTTTATAAGATTATTCCAATATGTTTTTAAATCTGTACTTGAATATGCTGGTGCTCTAATTCCAACAATTTCAATATCTGTCTCTTCAAAACTTACATGCAGAAAGTTGGACTCACCGCCTTGATATTTTGATTCTGGGCCTGTTAATTTACCTTTTACTAACGGCCGTTTGCTGGCAATTAAAATTTGGTTATTTTCATTCAGCCTAGTTGATATTTGACAGTGGTTTAAGCCTAAACCTGCAAGCTCTTTAAGCATATTCTGCCTTGATTCACCATGTACGTATTCATTGAGTACCAATACGTCAGGATTTATATTACTTACAGCATCTATAAAAGTGTTCTTGATTGGGCGTTCTTTGGTTTGGTGACCTAAATTCCAAGCAACAATTTTCATAAAATATATTCGTTTGATCTATTGAGATATTTATTTCATGTTAAGTTTAGTCATATCAGCTTCACTTAACCACTTCCATTCCCCAACTTTTAAATCGTCAGGCAGTTTTAATTCGCCAATCTGAATGCGTTTTAACGCTTCAACACGGTTACTAATTGCCGCAACCATGCGTTTTACTTGGTGGTATTTACCTTCTGCCAACGTCATATGAATCACGTTTTCAGTGATTCTTTCGCAGGCTAGTGCAGCGATTGGGGCGTCTTCATCAATAAGCTGTACGCCTTTTAAAATATGCGCAATTTGCTCATCGCTAACTGCGTGTTTGCAAGTGACTTCGTATATTTTGGGTACTTTATGTTTGGGTGAACTCATGCGGTGGATAAACTGGCCGTCATCTGAAATCAGTATCAGACCAGTAGTATCTTCATCTAGCCTGCCAATACACTGCACATCGCGAACTACAAGTGGATGCGGTAGCAAGCTGTAAATAGTGGGGTGGTGCTGGGTTTTGTGTGAGCATTCGTAATTGCTGGGTTTATGCAGCATTAAGTAGGATTTTTCGCGGTAATCCCATGCCTCGCCTTTAACGGTAAAGCTTAAATTTTCCAGCTCAAATTCTGCATCTGGGTCATCACATAATGCGCCATTCACCGTAATTTCTTCATTGATAATCATGATGCGGCATTGTTTGCGGGTGCCAAAGCCTTGCTTGCTGAGAATACGTTCTATATCGAGTTTTTTAGCCATGCTGAGATTATAAGGCAGGCTTTAAGGATTCGTCATCCTGAGTGTAGCGAAGGATCCAGTTTTTATATCACGGTGTATGGATTCTTCGCTGTGCTCAGAATGACGGTGTAGGTTTGATATGAATGATGTTTATCTAATCTTCGCTAACAAATTTATACACCAGCGCACCAATTACCGCGCCAACAATAGGCGCAAGCCAAAATAGCCACAGTTGGTCTAGCGCAATGCCGCCTTCTAATAATGCAGGGCCTGTGCTACGTGCGGGATTAACCGATGTATTGGTGACGGGTATGCTAATCATATGGATTAATGCCAGCGTAAAACCGATTGCCAAGGGTGCTAAGCCAGCTGGTGCGCGTTTGTCGGTAGCACCCATGATAATAAATAAGAACATAGCAGTCATGGCGATTTCTGTAATGATTGCGGCCAACATGCTGTAGCCATGTGGCGAGTGTTCGCCAAAGCCGTTGCTAGCCAAGCCGCCAGCATAGCCTTCTGCACCACTGGCGATTGTGCGAATCACCAAGGCGGCCAGAATGGCACCAATGACTTGCGCAATAATATAGTGTGGCAATTCTGCGGCTTTAAAGCGCCCGCCAGCCACTAAGCCAATTGAAACAGCAGGGTTTAAATGGCAGCCTGATATATGGCCAATAGCATATGCCATGGTAACGACCGTTAAGCCAAAAGCCAGCGAAACACCTAGATATCCAAGCCCTAATTCAGGTATGCCAGCTGCTAGTACTGCGCTGCCGCAACCCCCTAACACCAGCCAAAAAGTACCGATTAATTCTGCTACCGAACGTTTTGTTAACGACATTTTCCGCTCCCTGTAATGTTTATTTTTAAATGAAAATTACTCAAAATAATTTACGCTTAATAAACAAAATGAACAAGTTGCTTTGGGTTAAAATGCAATTAACTTTTGTAAATTTCTGAAAAATTCACTTAAATCATGAGCTTTAAACACATTACCTCGCGCGATAATCCAATTTTTAAATATCAAAAAAAGCTGGCAGATAATGCGCGCGAAAGAAAAGCAGAAGGCAAAACACTGTTAGACGGCGTACATTTAATAGAGGCCTATTTACAGGTGTTTGGTGAGCTAGAGCTGATTATTATTCCTGAAGGAAAAAGTACGCTTGAAGCCAGTAATTTGATGCAACAGCTTGAGCATGTCAGCACTATTATGTTTCCAACCTTGATGTTTGCAGAGCTTACGCCAGTAGCCAGCAGCACAGGAATTTTAGCGGTGGTGAAAACGCCAACTACAGAAGTGCCAGCCCAACCGCAATTTGTATTGATGCTTGAAGATATTCAGGACCCAGGCAATTTAGGCAGCATGCTGCGTACAGCGGCGGCGGCGGGCGTGCAGGCGGTTTATTTAAGCAAAGGCTGTACCGATGCTTGGTCACCCAAAGCTTTGCGCGGGGGGCAGGGCGCGCAGTTTGTGCTGCCGATTATTGAAAATGCTGATTTGGTTGCAGAGTTACAACACTTTAACGGCAATAGCTATGCAACTACTATAGATGGCGAATCTTTGTACAGCCAAGATTTGGCACAAGCCAGCGCATTTGTAATGGGCAATGAAGGGGCTGGCTTGCGCGAAAAGACCATCGCAAATTGTACTAAACGCATCAGCATTCCGATGAGCCAAAGTAGTTTGGCAGTGGAATCGCTTAATGCGGCGGCGGCAACGGCGATTTGCTTGTTTGAGCGTAAACGGCAATGCAGCAATTAAATTTCCTGGCCCAAAAGGAGTTCGCATGATGAAAAAACACTGTTTTAAATCGAATCAAAACGGTTTTTCGGTGATAGAAATGATGGTCGTCGTCGCGATTATTGCGATTTTAGCGTTAATTGCGATTCCATCTGGCATTGAGCGCATTATTAGAGAGCAGGTGGCAGCCGCTATTCCGCTTGCTGATACGGCTAAAGAGCCTGCGGCGGCACAATGGAAAGCACTTAAAACACTGCCACTGGACAATAAAGAAGCAGGTTTACCAGTGCCAGAAAAAGTAGTCAGTAATTTAATCAGTACGCTACAGGTGGATAAAGGCGTGATTCACATGACTTTTGGCAATAAAGCCCGTGGTGCTTTGCAGGGCAAAATTTTGACTATCCGCCCAGCGGTAATTGAAGAGTCGCAAGCAGTTCCAATTGCATGGGTATGTGGTAATGCAAGTGCACCAGCGAATATGACGCTGATTGGCGAAAATCGTACCAATATTGAAGTTAAGTTTTTACCTTACAATTGCAGGTAAGCATTAATACACACTCTCTGCACGCTTAATGCTTAGCGTTGCTGATGTCAATGCTGGCTTCAGTTGCTAATAATTGCGCCGTATCTACCGTATCAAACAAATAATGTTTATTGCAAAAATCGCAATTTACTTCAATTTTGCCAAACTCGGCCAAAATGCTGTTTAGCTCTTCTTCACCTAGCATGCGCAGCATGCTTGCAACGCTAGATTTATTACAGCTACAGTAAAATTGCGTGGGCTTTGGCTCAAATAAGCGTACGTCTTCTTCTACAAACAAGCGGGTTAGCAGCGTTTCTGCTGGCAGATTTTGTAATTCGTCGTTAGTTACGGTATTCGCTAAATAATTCATGCGATTCCAAGCATCTGCATCTTCATTGATATTTTTTTTGCCTAACGCTGCGGTGCCGCCAATATCGGGTAATTTTTGCAATAGCATGCCGCTGGCGCTTGCTTCATCGCAATGTAGCCAGAGTGATGTATCAATCTGCTGGCTACGCAGCATGTAATTTTGTAGCATTTCCGCAATCGTTTCGCCCTCAATCGGCACAATACCTTGATACGCTTCGCCTTCTTTTGGGTCTAAGGTAATCACAAATTGGCCATTTCTCACCAAATCAATAAAGTTACTTTCGGAAATTAGGCTGGTTCGCGTTTCGTCCCATTTGGCAGTGGCGCGCATATTCAAATTGGAATGGCATTCCACCACCAACAATTTAAGCGCGCCTTTGCTTTGAATCTGCAACACTAATGCGCCATCCATTTTAAGCGTGGCTGATAACAAACTACTGGCCGCCATAAGCTCGCCCAAAGCATGTTTTAAAACGCTGGGCAACGTCTGATGTTGTAAAACTTGCTGGTAAGTGTCGTTTAAATGCACCAAATTGCCGCGAATTGGTGTGTTATCAAATAAAAAGTGGTGAAGCGTGTCGGTAAAAATTTGGGTTAAGTTTTTCATAATACGTATTTTAGCAAAAGCAAACCATGAAAACCTGTTAGCCATAAAAAAAGCCCACGCAAATACGTGGGCTTTGGTAAACAATTTTTAAATTAGAAATTGTAGATTAAAGTAGCACGACCAGTAATTGGTGAGCCTGGAGTGATATTTTGATTGTTATGCGCAAATTGGGCATATTCTTTGTTTGTTAAGTTTTCTAAGTTAACTTGTAAACGTAACTTTTCACTGAATTTGCCATAAATAGCCGCATCGTAACGAGTGTAGCCAGGCAATAGTGTGCTTTGTGTAGCCGTTGGTGATGCAGCATAACGGTCTGATGTGCTGACAATACCTAGTGCCACAGCCCACATATCGTTAATTTCGTACTTATTCCAAAACGATAATGTGCGGTCAGGTGTTTGCGCTAGTTCTGCGCCTTTTAAGATTGCGCCACCACCAGTGCCTTGCTGTTTGGTAATTTCACCATCTTGAAATGCAACGCCGCCAAAAACACTCCATTTGTCGGTAATGTCGCCAGTAATACCTAGCTCAATACCTTTTGTTTCTTGGCCATCAACTAAAATTTGGTTGCCAATTGCACTGGTAGGGTCTGTAATTAAAACGTTTTCGCGTTCTAATTTATAAACAGCAGCGGTTAGCGCAAGGTTAGGGTTCACATCCCATTTAGCACCAACTTCGTAGTTAATAAATTTTTCTGGCTTAAAGGTTGCAGTGGTTACAGTTAGTGAGGTTAAATGGTCGCCAGCACGTGGTACGTAGGAAACGCTGTAGTTGGTGTACAAAGAAACAGCTTCTACTGGCTTGAAAATTAAGCCTGCACGCGGTGCTAACAAATTATCACTCACATTAATATTGGTGTTGGTTAATAAGTTGGTGAAATCGGTATCAAAATTATCGTTGCGTAAGCCAATAATTGCCTGCCATTGTGGCGATAAGATGATTTGATCTTGTATATAAAATGCGGCTACTGAAACATCACTTTGCAAATTACGGCTGGTAGCATTAAACGCTATACCTGTGCGTGTTGGGTTTTGGGCTGAAACAGTACCAGGCAGAGTTTCACCGCCCACTGGCGTTAAGCGTTTGTTGTCGGTATCTTGAAAAGCAAACTCGGCGCCAGCTAATAACTTGTGCTCAACGCTACCCCATTTTGCAGTGTAAGTTAAATCAGTTTGGTTAATAAAATTTTCACGTCTAGTTTCATCGCGATACGCGCCAAGCGTTAAGTTGCCAGCGTTATTAACAGACGATGCTGCAAATACGTTTTGATAGTATTTATCGTAACTAGCATATCGTGAGCTATTTTTAACGCCAATGCCATTATCAAAAGAATGCTCAATCGATGCGTTAAATGCAACGGTTTCAGTTTCTGTTGGGCTTAAATCTGCATTACCAAAAAAAGTGTCTTCGTCACCAATGTTAAAAGGGCGTCTGTTTAATCTTGGTTGACCAGCCGCATTTTCAACAGAAGGCACACCGCGGTCTGCAATACGTTTGTCTTTAAAGTATTCAGTACCTAATACAATTTTCGTTTTATCAGACGGTTTAATTGTTACGGTTGGGCTAATGCCAAAGCGTTCAATATCTACGCTGTCACGATAAGAGCCAGAATCTTCATATACCGCATTAACGCGAAACGCTATTTCATCATTTAATGCTTGGCCATAGTCGCCAGAAATACGTTTGTAATCATAAGCACCGTAGCTAGCAATCAGCTCGCTAACAGGATCCCATCCGGCTTGTTTCGTTACACGATTAATAGCTCCGCCTGCGCCACCACGGCCAAATGCCATGCCGTTAGGGCCCTTTAATACTTCAATTCGGTCGGTTGTGTAAATATCGCGATAGGTTTGTACGTCATCACGCAAGCCATCTAAAAAGAAATCACCAGTGGTTGCATTGCCACGAAAAATCAATGCATCACGATTGCCTTCACCTTGCGCCGCTTGCACGCCTGGTACATATTGCACAGCTTGGCTAATGCTTTGTATTGATTGATCTTTAATTAAATCTTGTGGAATAACTGTAATAGATTGAGGTGTATCGCGTAATTCGGTATCTGTTCGGGTAGAAGAAGAACTTTTTTTAGCGTTGTAGCCTTTCACTGGTTTTGTGTCGCTAATGCGCGGCGCAGTTACATCTACCTGCGGCAGACTTACTTCACTGGTTTCTGCAAAAGCACTAGAGCCAGCTAGAAAAATAACGCTGGTTAAAGCGCTATGAATTGCCAACTTTAATACGGCGATTTTTGGTTTGCTTAAGTTTTGTTGCGCGTTTCTACTTGCTGCTTGAGCCATTACTTTTCCTGTCTACAATTGTCTTTAATTCAATTATCTCTAATTCTGTGTGTGAATGTTAATATAAATGAGAATCAGTTTCAATAAAAACTGTAAAGATATGTAAAGATATTTGGAAATTGAAACTATTAAAATGTAACTTGTTGTTTAAAAGTGGAATTTTGAGCTGCGCAAAGAGATATTTGCCAATTGTTGATTGCCCACTGCCAAATATCTGCCAAGCTAGCAAATTGCAAATCTGCTGGTGGATTTTGCCCTAAAAATTTTAAGGCCTGACATATTTGCTCTTTAGCAATTGCAGTATTGATCGAACTTGCTAATGTTTGTTTGCTTAATTTTTCGCCTGCACTATTTCGTACAATAGGAATGTGTGCGTACTGAGGAATGGGCAAGCTTAATTGCTGCTGTAAATAAATTTGGCGCGGAGTAGAGTTGAGTAAATCTGCGCCACGTACTACATGCGTTACACCTTGTTCGCTATCATCTACTACTACAGCCAGTTGATAGGTAAATAGGCCATCCGCCCGTTTTAATACAAAATCACCCACTACGTTTTGAATATCTTGAATAATTAGGCCTTGAATTCTGTCTTGAAAGCTTATTTCAGGGCTGTTTACCTTGATACGCAAAGAAGAATTAGTCTGCCTTTTGATGCCTTGCTTTAGACAAGTTTTAGGGTAAATAAAACCATCGATGCCGATTAAATGAGATGAGTCTGCGATTTCTTTGCGCGTACAAGTGCATGGGTATATGAGCGCTTGGTTTTGTAAAACGTGTAAAGCGCGCAAATATAAAGCATCGCGTTGGCTTTGAAGCACAACATTAGCATCCCACTCAAAACCAAACGCATCTAGCTGTTGCAAGATAGTATCTTTGGCGCCTGCTATTTCGCGTGGCTTATCAATATCCTCTATGCGTAAAAGCCATTTTCCTTTGTGTGCTTTGGCATCACAGTAGCTTGCTACCGCAGCAACCAGAGAGCCGAAATGTAGAGGTCCAGTAGGAGAGGGAGCAAAGCGGCCGATGTATTGCATAGATTATATTAATGCATGGCTTGCACATAAGGCGGAATATGCCAAGTTTGTAATTGCTTACCCAATATTTGCAGCGTGCATTCCATGCGCTCGGCGCCATTAGCCGATACCTCAAAAGCATATATTCTAAGAAATTGTGCGTGGCCACGATTATCGCGACCAATGCGAATTTTATTGCACGCAACGGTTTCATCTAACAACTGTAATTGATAGCGGCTGGCCAGCTCGCGGCCTAGCATCACCGCTATTTCACGCTTGGCAATGCTATCCTGCCAAAACCAAGCTGCAAAAAGTAGTAATGCCAGTAATATGAATTCAAACATAGGTTAGCTTTTAAAAAGTAGGGTTGTTGGTATGGCTTACATCACAATATTGTATTTAACTTAATATGTGTTAATAATGATATTTTTCAATAGATTATGCAGTAGAATTAAATAATAGTTTAACTAACCTAACAAAAATAGTGATTTATGATGATTCAGCCACGTGAACAACAAGCACTTGAAGTTTATTTTAAGCTATTAACTGCTAAGGGTTTTGGCCCCGAAACATTTGTGCAGCGCACCAGTTTTTTAAACAAGCTTTTACCGCTTCTGGCCGACAAAGAGCCTAGCGGTGGTGAGTATCGTCTTGCTATTGAAACAATGATGGATTCAGTAGCAGAAGAAGATTGGCCAGAATGCTTAATGATATCGCGCGAATACTACCCTTTTTGGATAAACGATTTGAAAGCAGTTGCGCAATTTAATAAAACCACAACCAAAGACCAATTGCCTATTGATTGGAAACCAATACAGGTTAAATTAAGCAGCTTGTGGCACACCGTAGATCAAGAGAAATTTTCCACTACAGATAGTTGGGCAATTAAAGGCTATACCAAAGCATTGCGCAACGAAAACGCCGATCAAACGCTGATTGATACGCGCGTTAAATTGGCTAAAATTTTATTGGTACGTTTAAAAGATGCGCCTGATAAAAGCAATAAAATTTATCGCACTACGGTAGATGCAACACTGCCATTATTTGAGGTGAAAAAAAACCGTCGCTTATTTTTGGTGGTGGTGCGTGAATTCTTTCATTTTTGGTCTGGTAATCCAGATGCAGAAAAATTTATTTTAAACGTGAATACTGTCAGCATGTTGTAGGTGATGCTGCTGCACTTAACCGATTAGTTGCACATTAATAGTGCTACATATTGTGCATTGCACTAATAATGTGCGCACAATGCATCATGTTCAAAAAAATCCCTTTATAATCAATCTTGCATAAATGGCTTGATTGTTGCTTGTAATGCCCTGTTTTTGTACTATATGACAACAATTATTATTATTTTGGGGATGAAAAATGGAAGCACTCGTTTCGGCGAATGATGTTTTATTTGTATTGTTAGGCGCTATTATGGTGCTGGCAATGCATGCAGGCTTCGCCTTTTTAGAGGTGGGCACGGTTCGCAGTAAAAATCAGGTCAATGCCTTAGTTAAAATTATGGTCGATTTTTCAATTTCGACTATCGCGTATTTTTTTATAGGCTACAGCATTGCTTACGGCGTGAGCTTTTACAGTGGCGCAGAAATTTTAGCCGCCAAAAACGGTTTTGATTTAGTTAAATTCTTTTTCTTGTTAACTTTTGCCGCCGCGATTCCAGCCATCGTTTCTGGCGGCATTGCAGAGCGCGCCAAATTTAACCCGCAAGTGGCCGCTACTTTTTTAATTGTCGGTTTTGTATATCCATTTTTTGAAGGCATCGCTTGGAATAGCCATTATGGTTTTCAAGATTGGCTCCTAGCTAGTTTTGGCGCTAAATTTCACGATTTTGCTGGCTCTGTGGTGGTGCATGCTATGGGTGGCTGGATCGCATTAGCGGCAGTTATTCTGCTGGGCGCACGCACAGGTCGTTACGGCAAAGACGGACGCTTGCATGCTTATCCACCTTCTAATATTCCTTTTTTAGCCTTAGGCGCATGGATTCTTACAGTTGGCTGGTTTGGCTTTAATGTGATGTCAGCACAGGCTGTGCAAGGTATTTCAGGCTTGGTAGCGGTTAACTCACTGATGGCGCTAGTAGGCGGTACATTGGCGGCATTGCTAATCGGCAAAAATGACCCAGGTTTCGTGCACAATGGCCCACTGGCTGGTTTGGTGGCGGTATGTGCAGGCTCTGATGTGATGCATCCACTGGGCGCACTGGCAACTGGCGTAGTGGCTGGCGGCTTATTTGTATGGGCATTTAACTTAACGCAAAATCGCTTAAAAATTGATGACGTTTTAGGTGTTTGGCCGCTACATGGTTTATGCGGCGCTTGGGGTGGTATAGCCGCTGGCATATTCGGTGCGAAAGCCTTAGGCGGTTTAGGTGGTGTGAGTTTAAGCGCGCAACTAATTGGTACTGGCTTGGGCATTGTTATTGCGCTAGCAGGCGGCTTTGTGGTTTACGGCACACTTAAAATGATAAGCGGCATTCGCATGACTGCTGAAGAAGAATACGATGGTGCTGATATTAGCATTCACCGCATCAGCGCAACCGCTGATGATTAAAAAGTGTAGTGCGACTGCTGATGATTAACTAAATAATCATCATAAATTTTATCTCTAAATAAACGCCATGCTAAAATAAAGTATGGCGTTTTTTCATGTAATTATTCCCGCAGCTGGCGTTGGAAACCGTATGGCGAATGTGCTGCCCAAGCAATATATTCAGCTAGGTGGCAAGCCAATGATTTCGCATTGCATTCAAGTTTTTTTCAATCATCCGCGCATTGCAGGTATTCATGTTGCGTTAAATCCTGAAGATGATTTTTGGCGTAGTTTAACGTTAGAGCCAGAAAGCCGCTTGCATTTGCATTACACTGGCGGCGCAACACGTGCTGAAACGGTGCTAAACACGCTAAATGCCATTGAGCCGAGCTTGCAAGCCGATGATTGGATACTAGTACACGATGCAGCAAGGCCAGGTTTAACCCATGCTTTACTAAACCAATTAATTAGCACAATAGAGCATGATGCAGTAGGTGGATTATTAGCATTGCCAGTGGCAGATACCTTAAAGCAATCGCTTGATAATCAGCAAGTGGCGCAAACGATTCCGCGCGCTAACTTATGGCAAGCACAAACGCCGCAGATGTTTCGATTTTTAACATTAAAAAATGCCTTAAGCCAGTTTGGCGCTAGCGTAACAGATGAAGCAGAGGCGATTGAGGCTTTAGGCTTAAAACCAAAGTTGGTGCAAGGTGAGTTACGTAATTTAAAAGTCACTTATCCGCAAGATTTAGAACTATTAGAAGCATTATTTAATGCAGAAAAAGCAAAAGGTAGCGCATGATACGTATCGGTCACGGTTTTGATGTGCATGCCTTGGTTGCTGGCAGAAAATGTATCATCGGCGGCGTAGATGTGCCGCACACTAAAGGCTTGGATGGTCATTCAGATGCTGATGTTTTATTGCATGCGATATGTGATGCACTATTGGGTGCGGCGGCAATGGGTGATATTGGCAAACATTTTCCACCTAGTGATAACACCTATAAAAATGCGGATTCACGCGTATTGTTGCGCCATGTGATGGCACTTTTGCATGGTAAAAATTACACAGTGAATAATATTGATGCCACCGTTATCTGCGAAGCGCCAAAGCTTTCTAAGCACACAGCGCAAATGTGCGCGAATATCGCGGCCGATTGCCAAATAACCCTTGAGCAAGTGAACGTGAAAGCCACTACCACAGAGAAATTAGGCTTTACAGGCCGTGGCGAAGGTATTGCGGCAGAAGCGGTTTGCACAATTGTTGTTAAGTTACCAGCATAAAACCACTCCAAAATCGTCATTCTGAGAATAGCGAAGAATCTAGAATTTACGACCTAAAAACTGGATTCTTTGCTATGCTCAAATTGACCGTTTAGATTCATGAGCATTCCACAACCCACTTTTATAGTGGGGCACTAATCTTTAAATTGTCACTCGTATAAGCAATAATATCTTTACAGAAAACACTAAAATTTCTTATGTTCAATTGGTTTCAAAAACTCGCAAAGCCGTTTCCTGATGCTTTAATCACCACGCCACCAAAGAGTTTTTGGCAATTTGCGTGGGGTTGCACAGCAGGCATGCGCCCATTTTTATTAGGTATGACTGTTTTTACAGGCTTAATTGGTGCCTTTGAAGCGTTATTGTTTGCCATGATGGGCAAAGTGGTGGATTGGTTAAGCGATATTCCGCCGCAATTATTGTGGCAGCAAGAAGGCAATCGTTTAATGATTTTGGCGGGCGTGTTGTTGTTCAGCACGCTATTTATTGTATTGCAGACTTTATTTAAGCACCAAGCATTGGCAGGCAATTTTCCCATGCGTCTGCGCTGGAATTTCCATCGGCTGATGTTGAATCAAAGCATGAGCTTTTACCAAGACGAGTTTGCAGGGCGCGTGGCGGCAAAAGTGATGCAAACCGCTCTGGCAGTACGTGACGTATGGTTTATTGTGGCCGATATCATGATTTACGTGATTGTGTATTTTGGCACCATGGTCACTATTGTGGGTTATTTTAATCCGATTATTACCATCCCATTTTTGGTGTGGCTGGCCTGTTATGTTGCATCGCTCAGTTATTTTGTACCTAAATTAAGCAAAACATCTCAACGCCAAGCCGATGCGCGTAGCTTGATGACAGGACGTATTACCGATGCTTATACCAATATTAGTACAGTGAAATTGTTTAGTCATGCAGGGCGTGAGGCGGGCTACGCCAAGCATGCTATGCAAGATTTTTTGGGTACGGTGCATGGGCAAATGCAATTGGTCAGCTCGGTCGAAATCGTCAATCACATACTCAATATGCTGTTGATTATTGCCACAGGCTTAACCGCTTTATGGCTATGGAGTATTGGTGAGGTGACGGTGGGGGGTGTGGCGGCGGCAACAGCTATGGCGCTGCGTCTTAACGGCGTTTCGCATTGGGTGATGTGGGAAATGACATCGCTCTATGAGCAAGTGGGTACTGTGCAAGACGGCATGAATACCCTGACCATGCAAAATAATATTAATGATGCACCTGATGCAAAACCGTTAAAGGTTCATCAAGGCGAAGTGGTGTTTGATGCGGTGAATTTTAACTATGGCAAAGTGGATGTTAGCCAGCATAAACAAGTCATCAATAAGCTTAACTTAACCATTCAAGCAGGCGAAAAAGTAGGGCTGGTAGGGCGTTCTGGTGCAGGTAAATCCACTATCGTTAATCTGCTGTTGCGCTTTTATGAGGTTGAAGCAGGCAGTATTTTGATTGATCAGCAGAATATCAATGCCGTCACGCAAAATTCCTTACGCGCCAGCATTGGAATGGTCACGCAAGATACGTCATTGCTGCACCGCAGCGTGCGCGATAACATTTTATATGGCCGCCCAGATGCAACAGAAGAAGAAATGGTTGCCGCCGCCAAACGTGCCGAAGCACACGAATTTATATTGAATTTAAGCGATGTAAAAGGTAGAACAGGTTACGATGCGCATGTAGGCGAGCGCGGTGTAAAGCTCTCTGGAGGCCAGCGCCAGCGTATTGCCATTGCACGTGTAATGCTTAAAGATGCGCCGATTTTATTGCTGGATGAAGCCACCAGTGCGCTGGATTCTGAAGTGGAAACTGTTATTCAAGCCAGCCTGTATAATTTGATGCAAGGCAAAACCGTAGTCGCCATCGCGCACCGTTTATCAACCATCGCCGCGATGGATAAATTGATTGTGCTAGATAATGGCAATATTATTGAGCAAGGCAGCCACGCCGAATTGCTGAAACTAGGTGGCTTGTATGCTAGTTTATGGGCGCATCAAAGCGGTGGTTTCTTGGGTGAGCAGTAAGATTTACTCCCTCTCCCTTTAAGGGAGAGGGTTGGGGAGAGGGTGAAATGGGGCAATTTGAATTGTATTTTTTCGCCTTTTGGCGAGATACTTTTTCTTGTTTCGCCAAGTAAAAGTATCCAAAAAGAAGGCGACCCCGATGCCGCTTAATCCTTCGGCTAAGAATAAAACTAAGGCGCGCCGCATCTGCGTGCTGACTGCGGAACTCGGATTTTCAATCCTCAAACAGTCCTCGTCACCGTGCATCTGCCGCTCAAGCCTCAGGCGCGACACAGGGGATAAGAAAATCATACGAATTTATAACATTGTTGCATAGTCGAGGAGCTTAAAATGAACGTTGAAATCGAACAAAAACCGCCTTTTCCACCCTTCACACGCGAAACCGCGATTCAAAAAGTGCGCATGGCAGAAGATGGCTGGAATAGCCGCGATCCGCAACGCGTTTCAATGGTATACACCCAAGATTCGCAATGGCGCAACCGCGCGGAATTTCCCAAAGGTCGCACGCAAATCGTGGAATTTTTAACCCGAAAATGGGCGAAAGAACTGGAATATCGCCTAATTAAAGAGCTATGGGCGTTTGATGGCAACCGCATCGCCGTACGTTTTGCCTATGAATGGCATGATGATAATGGCAATTGGTTTAGAAGCTACGGCAATGAAAACTGGCAATTTGATGCGAATGGTTTAATGGAATTGCGCTATGCCAGCATTAACGATTTGCCGATTAAAGAAAGTGACCGCAAATTTTTTTGGCCATTAGGGCGCAGGCCAGATGAGCATGCGAGTTTGAGTGATTTGGGTTTGTAAACAAGAAGCTAGTGTTCGAGAATGGTTTTTAACTTCTTTAAATCCTGCTCGACTAGTTTTATATCATCATTAAAATCTGCATTTGATATTTGAGGAAGGTGAAAAATGGTAAAAATTACTTCACTACCATTTCCATTCTTCACAACCCGTAGCGGGTTATGATTGATTTCGCCAGAGGGTAAAGTGACATCATGATCCAAAATACCGAACTCGTTAAACTCCACGAATCTAATTTTGACTTTTCCCATCGGAGAATCAGCAATCCATTCATCGTTAACTTTTGTAACAGTAGAACGGCTTAAGCCTTCCGCCCATTTTGGCAAATTTTCTGGATTCGCCATGAAATTATAGACGTCTATTGCTGGACGGTTGATGCTAACGCTAATTTGTTTTGCGGGGAATATCATTTGCTACTTTCTTTGTGCCTGTAATCAAGCCTTCAACAAAACAATCACCGCGCCACTGCCACCATCCTCAGGCTTGGCTTGTGCGTAGGCAATCACTTCATCCTTTTGTATTAACCAGTTACGCAACTTATGTTTAAGCACAGGTTCGCGGTTGCGCGAACCTAGGCCTTTGCCATGTACGATGCGTACACAGCGGATATTGCGTTTTTTGCAGCTGCTTAAAAATTCGGCTACGTATTCGCGCGCTTCATCTGAAATTAATCCATGTAAATCGATTTGCGCTTGTACTACCCAAAAGCCACGGCGTAATTTGCTTAAAATACTAGGGGATTGGCCTGTGCGCAAATAAAGCAATTCTTCGCCGCTTTCCAGTTCGTGTGCAGGGTAAAAGTTGTCGCTTAGACTATCTCTAAGCGCTTGTTTTTCATCGCGCATAAATTGTTTAGCAACGGGTTTTGGAAAGGTTTTTTCAGTAAACGGTACGTCTATATTGAGTGGACGCGCATTTTTTACGGCGGCTTGAAATAATTTGGTGTCACTGCTTAGCTCTACAGACTCCGCCAATGATTGCTCTTGGAGTTGTTTTTTTGCTAATGCTTGCGCTTGTTCTTTGGCTATTTTTAAAGCAGCGGCTTGCGCTTTGGTAATGGGGATGGCGTTTAATGCCTTGTTTTTATTTGGTAATGATTTTGCATTTGCCATTGCGTCATTCCATTTTAGTTCCTTCCCCTTTGAGGGGGAAGGTTAGGATGGGGGTACGATATTTGCACATGACAGATTTTACCCTCTCCCTAGTACTTGCATTTTATTCTTACCCTTAAAGGGCGAGGGGATTAAAAGCACAATCTCTAGTGCTGCTTTGATCTTGCCGATAGTCGAACGCATCAACCCTTCGACAGGCTCAGGGCGAACGATATTATTTCAAATTATCTAAATAACGTTCTGCATCCAGCGCCGCCATACAACCTGTACCAGCGCTAGTTACCGCTTGGCGATAGATATGGTCTTGCACGTCACCTGCGGCAAAAATACCTGGAATGCTAGTGGCTGTCGCGTTACCTTTGCGACCTGCTTGCGTCACTAGGTAGCCGCCTTCCATTTCTAGCTGGCCTTCAAAAATATCGGTATTCGGTTTGTGGCCAATGGCAATAAACACGCCTTTTAGCTCAATATCTTTAGTACTGCCATCATTCACGTTTTTAATGCGCATACCTGTTACGCCGCTGTTATCACCCAGCACTTCATCTAGCGTATTAAACGTTTCTAAAACAATCTTGCCTTCAGCCACACGCGCCATTAGTTTATCCACCAAAATCGCTTCGGCTTTAAATTTATCGCGTCTATGCACAAGCGTCACTTTGCTGGCTATATTGGCTAAATACAACGCTTCTTCAACGGCAGTATTGCCGCCGCCAATTACGGCAACTTCTTGATTGCGATAGAAAAATCCATCACAAGTGGCACAAGCCGAAACGCCTTTGCCGCTAAATTTTTCTTCACTTGGAATGCCTAAGTATTTAGCAGATGCGCCGGTGGCGATAATCAAGGCATCACAGGTGTATTCGCCATTATCACCTACTAAGCGAATTGGTTTTTCAGTTAAGTGCGTAGTATGGATATGGTCAAAAATCATCTCGGTATTAAAACGCTCCGCATGTTTTTGAAAGCGTTCCATCAACTCTGGGCCTTGCACACCATTGGCATCGGCTGGCCAGTTGTCTACTTCTGTGGTGGTCATCAATTGGCCACCTTGTGCAATGCCAGTGATCAGCACAGGGTTTAAATTGGCGCGCGCTGCATAAACTGCAGCAGAGTAACCAGCAGGGCCTGAGCCTAAAATAAGAAGATGAACGTGACGTGTTGCCATTTTGAATTGCTTTCTAAGATTGACGATTAGTCATTAAATAAGGCCGAAAACCTGCTTTTTCAAGCACGGTAACTCAAATTATTTTTGATGAATGGATTATTTTTCTAACAAGCTACGCAACATCCAAGCGGTTTTCTCATGTAGCTGCAAACGTTGGGTGAGTAAATCGGCTGTCGCTTCATCAGATGCGGCATCAGACGCAGGGAACACGCTGCGTGCAGTGCGGCAGACGGCTTCGTGACCAGCCACTAATTCGGCAATCATATCGTTGGCTTTCGGCACGCCATCGGATTCTTTAATGGAACTAAGCTTGGCAAATTGGCTGTAAGTGCCAGGCGCATACACGTCTAATGAGCGAATGCGCTCGGCCACTAAATCGACCGCTAAAGCCAGCTCTGTGTATTGCGCTTCAAACATTAAATGTAGTGTGTTGAACATTGGACCTGTGACATTCCAATGGAAATAGTGGGTTTTTAAATATAAGCTATAGGTATCCGCTAATAAATGCGATAAGCCTTTTGCGATGATTTTTCTGTCTTTTTCTTTAATTCCAGTATCCATTTTGCATTCCCTTAAAAAATAAATATCATCTTAATTTGCTTAGTGTAAATTGTCTAAATATTAATTTAATTAATCTAGATAGACATGCTTTGTGCAATTTGATTTTGCTATAATAAATAAAAAATCCACTCATCATTATAGGTTTTAACAGTTTGTTTTTAAATAAAAAATCTCCAGCAGTGAATGGTCGCCTGCAAGCGCCACCTAGCCCATCGCAACAACATGGCGCAAACCTTGTGCGCGAGGCTTGGTGGCTAGGCTTGGTGTTAGTGGGCTTATATTTAGCCGTCATTTTAATCAGCTACCACAATCAAGATCCATCGTGGTCGCATATGGCGTCTGATAACGCCGTTATCCAAAATGCAGGTGGTGCAGTAGGTGCGTGGATTGCCGATATGCTGTTGTATTTATTTGGTTTTTCGGCATGGTGGTGGGTGGTTTTAGCGTTTTACAGCATGTGGCTGATTTATTTGCGGCTAGAGTTAACCATCTCAGAGCGCCCATTTCTGGTATTTAATTTAGTCGGTTTTGCTTTGCTGCTGATTTCTTCTTGTGCACTAGAAGCAGGGCATTTAATCAGCTTGCCCGCCACCTTGCCTTTAAGTGGTGGTGGCATGCTGGGTAATGCGGTAGATGGTGCACTGCGTGCCATGTTTGGTTTTACAGGCTCAACTATGCTATTGCTGCTGTTGTTTGCAGTCGGTTTTAGCCTGTTTACTGGTTGGTCTTGGATTATGATGACCGAAAAGTTAGGTAAAAATCTCATCGCTGCTTACGATTGGTCTTACAACAAATACCACGATTGGCAAGATAGAAAAGCGGGCAAAGCCGTTGTACAAAAACGTGAAGAGTTTGTAGAAGCTGAGCGTAAACGCACGGAAGACCGCGCGCCAGTTGAGATTAAACCGCCAGTGATTGAAATCGCGCAGAGTGAGCGCGTGCAAAAAGAAAAACAAACGGCATTGTTTGCTACTGATTTAGACTCTAGCCTGCCGCCATTGCATTTGCTAGACGAAGCCAATAACACAGTGGAATTGCCATCAGCTGAAACGCTCGATTTCACATCGCGCTTAATAGAGCGTAAGTTGATGGATTTTGGCATTGAAGTAAAAGTGTTGTCCGCTCAGCCTGGGCCTGTGATTACGCGCTATGAACTTGAGCCTGCTGCTGGCGTAAAAGGTAGCCAAGTGACTAATTTGGTTAAAGATTTAGCCCGTGCGCTATCGGTTGCCAGTGTGCGTGTGGTAGAAACGATTCCGGGTAAAACCTATATGGGTTTAGAAATACCCAACCCAAAACGCCAAATTGTCTATTTGTCTGAAATTATGAGTAGCCAAGCTTATGCCAGTGTGAATTCGCCGCTAGCAATTTGTTTGGGTAAAGATATTGCAGGCAAGCCAGCAGTGGCTGATTTAGCCAAAATGCCGCATGTGCTGGTTGCAGGTACAACAGGTTCTGGTAAATCGGTGGCGATTAACGCGCTTATTTTAAGTTGGCTGTATAAAGCTGATGCGTCACAAGTGCGCATGATTTTAATTGACCCTAAAATGCTAGAGCTATCAGTATATGAAGGTATTCCGCATTTATTGGCGCCAGTGGTGACCGATATGCGCCAAGCCGCCAACGCGCTAAATTGGTGTGTGAATGAAATGGAGCGGCGTTATAAGCTAATGTCTAGCTTAGGTGTGCGTAACTTGGCGGGCTATAACCAAAAAATTAAAGATGCCGATAAAGCCGGTGAAAAAATTCCGCATCCCTTTAGTATTACGCCAGATAATCCAGAGCCATTAGAAGAGATGCCGCTGATTGTGGTGGTGATTGATGAATTAGCCGACTTAATGATGGTGGTGGGCAAAAAAGTGGAAGAATTAATTGCGCGCCTTGCACAAAAAGCGCGTGCCTCAGGTATTCATTTAGTGTTAGCAACGCAACGTCCATCAGTGGATGTGATTACTGGTTTAATTAAGGCCAATGTGCCAACACGTATCTCGTTTCAGGTATCTAGCAAAATTGATTCTCGAACGATACTAGACCAAATGGGCGCTGAAGCGTTGTTAGGTCAGGGCGATATGCTTTATATGCCGCCAGGTACTGGTTACCCCATGCGAATTCATGGTGCGTTTGTATCGGATCATGAAGTGCATCAAGTAGTGAATCACTTAAAAGCCATGGGTGAGCCGAATTATATTGAAGGTATTTTGACCAATGAAACAGAAGGCGGAGAAGCTGGCGAATTTAGTAGTGACGACGGTGCGGAGAAAGATCCGTTATATGATGAGGCAGTCAATATCGTATTAACTAGCCGCCGCGCTAGCATTTCATCCGTGCAGCGGCAGTTAAGAATTGGTTATAACCGTGCCGCAAGATTAATTGAAGATATGGAACGCGCAGGATTAGTATCTGCGATGCAAAGTAACGGTAATAGAGAGGTGTTGGCAAAAAGTAATGCATCAAGCGATTAAAAAAATAGTAGTAAGTGGGCTTTTAATAATCTCACAAAGCAGCTTTGCAGATGGCGTAGCAAGCTTGCATGATTTTTTCAAAAATACAGACGCCATGCGCGCGCAATTTAGCCAAGTGGTCACTGATACAAAAGGGCGAAAAATTCAAGAAGTGCAGGGTTCTATGCAGTTGCAACGCCCTAATAAATTTCGCTGGGATTACGCAAAACCGTATGAGCAACAAATTATCAGCGATGGTAAGCAAGTGTTTTTATACGATACCGATTTGCAGCAAGTCACTGTGCGCGAGCTTAGCAAGGCTTTAGGTTCTAGCCCTGCATCGTTATTGGCGGGTGGCGATGCTGTAGAAAAAAGTTTTACCATTAAAAATGCAGTACGCAAAGATGGCTTAACGTGGGTTTTAGCTTTGCCCAAAGCCAAAGATAGCGGATTTGAGCGCGTTTTGCTGGGTTTTAAAGATGAAAAACTGCGCAAAATGGAGCTGTATGATAGCTTTAATCACATTACATTGATTACCTTTGATAATGTGGAACGTAACCCTGCATTGCAAGAATCTACATTTTTATTTACACCACCCAAAGGCGTAGACGTGGTGGGCGAGTAGCATTAATACAATTACTTTTGGTTTGCTAGGCTTAATATTTAACTTTATTAAGATTACGTAATCCATTATTATTAAACAATTATTTAGTAATAATAGGCAAAAAATGCAAGGCCTACAAAATCAATTCATTCGACACCTGTGTCAGCTACTTGCCTTGTTTATATTGGCAACGTCTTGTGCATTAGTATCAACCTACAGCCACGCTGAGCAAGACGCTGTGCTTATGCAGGCTGAGTCGTTGATACGCAAAGCTGATTATAAAGCCGCATACTTACTGTTAGAACCCCTAGAAGATGCGCGTGCAGGCGAAATTAATTATGATTTTTTGTTTGGTATTGCAGGCGTTGAAAGCGGCAATGTAACGCGCGGTGCTTTTGCGTTAGAGCGGGTATTAGCGCTTGATCCTAATAATAAAGATGCGCGCACGGAAATGGCGAAAGCGCATTTTTTGTTGGGCGAAAGGCAAGCCTCAAAAGCTGAATTTAATAATGTATTGGCATTAAATCCAGATGAGCAAACCAAAAAAACCATCGATAATTTGTTGACCGCTATTCAGAAAATTGAGGGTACAACCACTACTTTTGGTGCTTATGCAGAGTTCGGCTTAGGGGCCGATTCTAATATCAGCAGCGCACCTAATATTAATGCAATCAGCGTTCCTTTATTTGGCGGTGTGGCTGAGCTGGGTCAAGATGGTCGTGAGCAGTCATCTAATTTTATGCAACTCGCTACTGGCTTATCGTTTCGCCAACCAGTAAACGATGACTTTGCATATTTTGGTGCGGTTAATTTAGCGCATCGCGGCAACGAAACTACCTCAACATTTAATACCAGTAATGTAGATGTTAATTTAGGCCTGCAATATAAAGTGGATGAGAATAACTTTTCGTTTGCGTTGCAAAACAACAATTTTTATTTAGATTCCTCTAGTTTTAGGCATGCCTATGGTGCTACTGCGCAATGGTTGTATAACATTGATAGCTTCAACCAAGCAGGCGTATTTGCTCAATACAGCAAGATTAGTTATGCAGGAAACAGTATTCGCAATGCCCAAAGAAGCATCGCAGGTGTTAACGTTGGGCATGTATTTCAAAACGATTTCAGCCCCGTGGTTTTTGCCAGCGTTTATGGCGGCAGAGAAGATGCAGACGATTCGAGCGTTAATTTTTTAAGCCAGAATATTGTTGGTGTGCGCTTAGGCGGACAATTAAACATTGGCGCGCGTTTACAATTAACGACATCACTGGGCATTGAAAAACGCAAAAATGATGAAAACGACATAAGCTTTTTAACCAAGCGTAAAGACAATCAATATGATGCAACATTAGGTTTGCGTTATGCGTTTGCTCGCGATTGGTCAATTAGGCCGCAATACAGTTACACAAAAAATGATTCAAATATCGACTTAAATACGTTTGAGCGCCAAATACTTTCTATAAGTATTCGTAAAGATTTTAACTGGTAACATCTGCATTAAACCCATAAAATACGTTTTTACATTCAAAGCAAAATAAGTGACCAGCTTATTTCAAACCGCCACCCCCGTTGCACCGCTAGCCGAACGACTCCGCCCTAAAACGTTAGACGAGGTTGTTGGGCAATCACATCTATTGGGTCAGAATAAACCGCTGCGCTTAGCTTTTCAATCTGGAAAATTACCTTCTATGATTTTGTGGGGCCCGCCAGGTGTTGGTAAAACTACGCTGGCGCGCTTAATTGCAAATACCGCCGATGCTGACTTTATTCCAATTTCGGCGGTGTTGTCTGGCATTAAAGACATTCGCGAAGCAGTTGAACGCGCAGAGTTAACCTTGCAACAGCATGGTCGTAAAACCATTTTGTTTGTGGATGAAGTACACCGCTTTAACAAAGGCCAACAAGATGCATTTCTACCTTTTGTGGAAAGCGGCTTAATTACTTTTATTGGTGCGACCACTGAAAACCCATCGTTTGAGGTGAATAGTGCGCTACTAAGCCGCGCGCAAGTATTTGTACTCAATGCCTTATCCGAGGCAGAGTTAGATTTGTTATTGAGCCGCGCGCAAGCATTGGTGGCGCCAGATATTCGCTTGGCAGATGCAGTAAAAGAGCAAGTGCTTGCCTATGCTGATGGCGATGCAAGACGCTTGCTGAATTTTGTAGAAGGTTTATTTAACGCAGCAGAGGGCGCAAGTGTTAGTGACATAGATGAAGCCTTTTTACAAACCACTATGGCCAGCAAGTTACGCCGTTTTGATAAAGGCGGTGAGGCTTTTTACGATCAAATTTCCGCTTTGCATAAATCGGTGCGTGGCAGTAATCCAGATGCCGCATTGTATTGGTTTTTACGCATGATTGATGGTGGTGCAGACCCCCTATATTTGGGCCGCCGTATTGTGCGCATGGCAATAGAAGATATTGGCTTGGCAGACCCGCGTGCACAAGGCATGTGCCTAGAAGCATGCCAAATATATGAGCGTTTAGGCTCGCCAGAGGGAGAGCTGGCGTTAAGTAACGCTGTGCTGTATTTGGCCGTGGCGCCTAAAAGTAACGCGGCTTACAACGCTTATAATCAAGCAAAAAGCTTTGTGGGTAATGATAAATCGCGCCCAGTACCGCTACACTTAAGAAACGCACCTACCAAGCTTATGAAAGCCTTGGACTACGGTAAAGAGTATCGCTATGCGCATAACGAGCCAGAGGCTTATGCGGCAGGGGTAGATTACTTTCCTGATGAGTTGCATCAAGATAAAAATGGGCCGCCTCAATTTTATAATCCCACACCGCGTGGCTTAGAAGGTAAAATTGGCGAAAAATTGAAGCACCTTAAACATTTAGACCAAGAACATTTAAAAACTAAAGCAAAGAAATAATTATGTTAGATATACAAGCATTAAGAAACGATTTAGACGGCGTTGTTAACCAATTAAATAGACGCGGTTTTGCTTTTGATTTCGCTGCGTTTTCAGCGCTTGAGCAAGAGCGTAAAGCGGTGCAGACGCGTACTCAAGACTTGCAAGCTAAGCGCAACAATACTTCTAAACAGATTGGTATTGCGAAATCTAAGGGCGAAGATGTCATTGCGATTTTGGCAGAAGTAGCTGGTTTGGGTGAGGCCCTAAAAGCGGATGAGGCTTTGCTTGAAGGATTGCAAACCAAGCTGCAAAATGTTTTGTTGAATGTGCCTAATCTGCCACATGAAACCGTGCCAGCAGGTAAATCAGAAGCCGATAACGTTGAAGTACGTAAAATTGGTACGCCGCGTAAGTTTGATTTTGAAATCAAAGACCATACCGATGTGGGTGAGCCATTAGGGCTGGATTTTGATACAGGTATTAAATTATCGGGCACGCGCTTTACATTTATGCGTGGCGGTATTGCAAAGCTGCATAGGGCCTTGGCGCAGTTTATGTTAGATACGCAGACTGAGCAGCATGGCTACGAAGAGTGTTATACGCCGTATTTGGTGAATGCAGAAACATTAACAGGCACAGGTCAATTGCCTAAATTTGAAGAAGATTTGTTTAGCTTAAATCACAACGACAGCAAGCTATATTTAATCCCCACTTCTGAAGTCACTTTAACCAATACTGTGCGCGATGAAATTGTGCCTTTAGAATCATTACCCATTAAGCTTACCGCACATACGCCTTGCTTCCGTTCTGAAGCGGGTTCTTATGGTCGCGATACCAAAGGCATGATTCGCCAACATCAATTTGATAAAGTGGAAATGGTGCAAATTGTGCATCCAAGCAAAAGCTATGAGGCTTTAGAAGAGATGGTAGGGCATGCTGAGAATATCTTAAAGGCACTTGAATTGCCGTATCGAGTGGTTTCTCTTTGTACTGGCGACATGGGTTTTGGTGCGGCTAAAACCTACGATTTAGAAGTATGGCTGCCTGCGCAAAATACTTACCGTGAGATTTCTAGCGTGAGCAATTGTGAGGCATTTCAAGCGCGTCGATTGCAAGCGCGTTTTAGAAACGAACAAGGTAAAACCGAGTTTGTGCATACCTTAAATGGTTCAGGCTTGGCAGTAGGGCGTACTTTGGTGGCGGTGCTAGAGAATTATCAAAATGCGGATGGCTCAGTCACTATTCCAAAAGTGTTGCAGCCTTATATGAATAATTTGCAGGTCATTAAGCCTGCTTAAAATACTTTAAAATCCGCTAGCGCTCATTAAAACTTAGGATAAGTATCGGCGCTGGCGATTTTGAATTGACTGGCTTTGTCATCGTAGCTTGGTTCAAAGCGCGCTAAGATATTGTAGTAGCTGCGAATCGATTCCACAAAAATCACAGGCGCACCGCCGCTGGCATAACCGTATTTGGCGTTCACGTAATAAGTTGGGTCGTTTAGCATCACCAACGTTTTTTTCACATCCGCCCAACGGTCTGGATTCATTTTTAAGCGTTGCGCTAACACCCGCGCGTCTTCTACATGGGCGTATCCAATATTGTAAGAGGCCAATGCCATATAAGTGCGGTCAGGTTCTGGCACGCGGTCAGGAATCGTATCTTTAAGCAAATTGATATATTTTGCCCCAGCTGGAATGCTTTGCTTTGGGTCTAATCTGTCGCTAACTTTCATTAAGTCGGCGGTATCTTCGGTTAACATCATCAATCCGCGCACATTGGTAGGTGATGTATTAAATGTATCCCAATGCGATTCTTGATAACTAATAGCAGCGATTAAGCGCCAATCTAGCCCTGTGATTTCTTGCGCTTGCTGAAAAAGACGTTTGTATTTGGGCAATAAAGTACGGCTGCGGATTAAAAAAGCTTTCACATCAACGGGCTTGAGCCGTTTAGCATTGCCATGATAGCGATCGATTAAGTTACGCAGCGCACCATTTTTTTTAATCTTAGCAAAAAAAGCATTTACCTTTTGATGTAGCTCAGGATTGGTGTTTTTAGGCATTGCCCATGCAATTTTTTCTGGCTCGCCAAGCGCAAAAGCAATGCTTAAATTGGGGTAATAATTTTGCATAATAGAAACCAGATGACTATCTGCAATGGTGTAATCAATATCGCCATGCTCTAATTCTTGCAGTAACTGCTCAGAACCCACATGCAGGCGCTCTTCCCAAATTAGGCCTTCTTGTTTTGATTTAAGCTTGATTAAACGTTCTACAAAGCTGGTGCCAGCTGGCACTGTAATTAGGCGCCCAGCCAAATCATTTAGTTTTTTTGGTACTTTTGTTTTGTTCTCTTTAAATTTTTCGCTGTTATATACAACCACTTGTTGCACATCTTGGTAGGGAGTTGAAAAATCAATAATTTCTTTACGGCTATCGGTAATAGTGACATCGGCGGCGGCAATATCGGCTTTTTTCTTTAATACAGCGGGAATTACTTGGTTGATATTATTGGCAACAGAGAGTTTTAATTGTGTGCCGTCATTCAGTTCTTTAATGAATAGTTGAATTAAATCGTATTCAAGCCCTGCAGCCTTTTCGTTGTCGTCTAAGTAATAAGTGTTGGGGCTATTTAGCGTAACAAATGAGAGTACTTTTGCGTTCTTGTCAGCAGAAGGGCTAATGACAACCTTAGTGCCATCATCAATTACTTTTTCACTTGGCGGCTTGCACGATGCTAAAAATAAAGCGGCGCACAATAAAAATATCGTCACTATTACGCGATGCAGACAACGTAAATTCGACATTATTATGCAAATTAAGGTGAACAAATATTAAGCCCAGTTTTCGCGCACAACACCTTCATGTGCAATTAAAGTGGCGCTGGTTAAGCCAATAAAAATGCCATGCTCTACCACGCCAGGTGTGTTGTTAATTAGCTGATTTAATTGTGCTTCTGATAAAGTTTTGTCAAAAGTCATATCTAGCACTAAGCTACCGTGCGAAGTAACAGAAAGGCCATCTTTAGCTACATTTTGGCGTAATTCACCTACACCCCCAGCTTGCTCTAAGCTACGTTTGGCGGCTTTCCATGCCATTGGCATTACTTCGATTGGAATAGCGAAATTAGTACCGATACGGCTAACTAATTTACTATTATCCGCGACCACTAAAAATTGTTTGGCGGCTTTTGCCAGCAGCTTTTCAAGCACTAAATCATAGCCACGGCCCTTTAATAGCGTCATATCTGGTGTGATTTCATCAGCACCGTCTACATACAAATCAATTTCGGCTACTTGGGTGAGTGCAATGACATTCAAGCCCAAACTTTGCGCTTTAATCATGCTAACGGTTGAGCTGGCAATGGTGGTAACTTTTAGGCTTTCATCACGCTGGCGTCGCGCCAACTCTTCAATAAAATAATTGGCTGTAGAGCCTGTGCCTAATCCAACCAGCATGCCATTTTTAACAAAATTGGCGGCATGAATCGCAACGGCCTGTTTGTCGTTAACAGGTTTATCTTTCATGGGTGTATCACTCATGACAGTAACGCTCCTCAACACTTGATATGCAGCGTTTATTATTAGAGCTGCTTAATTGTTATTAGCGCATAAATTAACGCCAAGCTTAAGGTTATAATAGGTAATAAGTCACTATTAGCCAAATCATTTTTTTAAGCATTTAAGTAATTTTCAAGCAAATTTATGCAGTTAACTCCGCCAAAAGCAGGTCAAAAAAGCCGTTTTTCGTATTCAGCCAATGGCTTAGATAGCTTATCTCTAGCTTTACTTGCATGTAGCCAAAAAACAACAAAAAGCACAACAGATACCGCTAAAAAATCACCGCTGGTGATTATTACATCTAACGCTTTTGAAGCGCAGCGCCTATTAGAAGAAATCCCTTATTTTGAACCAGCATTAACAGTACGTTTGCTGCCAGATTGGGAAACGCTGCCTTATGATGTGTTTTCGCCGCATCCTGATTTAATTTCAGAACGCTTGGCAACTTTGTACCAAATTAGCCAAAACCAATGCGATGTGGTGATTGTGCCAATTGCCACGGCGTTGATTCGCTTACCAGCAGTGGCCTACTTGGCAGGGCATAGCTTTATGCTCAAAAAAGGCCAAAAACTCAATTTAGAAGCCTTGCGTCATCAATGCGCACAAGCGGGTTACCACCATGTTTCACAAGTGATTTCGCCGGGCGAATTTAGTGTGCGGGGCGGCTTGGTGGATCTGTTCCCTATGGGCAGTGTGTTTCCGTTTCGAATCGATTTGTTTGACGATGAAATTGAAAGCATCCGCACCTTTGATGTGGATACGCAACGCAGTTTGTACCCAGTGCCAGAAATACGATTATTACCTGCGCGCGAGTTTCCGTTAGATGACAAAGGTATTGCAACCTTTAGAAGTCATTTTAGAGAGCAATTTGAAGGCGACCCGCAACGCGCGACCATTTACAAAAATGTGAGTAAAGGCGTGGCGAGTGGCGGTATTGAATGGTATTTGCCTTTATTTTTTGATGAAACGTCAACATTACTCAATTACTTACCTGAAAACGCCACGCTTTGCCTGCACGGTAATTGCGATAAAGCGGCGCAACAGTTTTGGACAGAGGCAAATTCGCGCTACCGATTATTGGCGCATGACGCAGAGCGGCCGATTTTAAAACCAGAAGTTTTGCTGATTAAAACCGATGATTTTTTTGCGCAAACGCAAAACTATGCTGTTTTAACACTAAGTCATGAGGCTAAAAATGCATTGCCTGCGTTAGATATTGAGCGCCGTGCAGAGCAGCCTTTGCATAAATTGCAGGCATTTATATCAGGCAATAAAAAGCGCATTTTAATTACCGCCGAAAGCTTAGGTCGCCGCGAAACCATGTCGCAATTGTTTACTGAGCATGGCATTGACATGCCCACATGCGAAACATGGGCAGAGTTTGAGGCCAGCGATGCGCCATTAATGTTGGGGGTTTCACCTTTGCACAATGGCTTCACCTTTACCCCTTCACCCACGCAGGGGGAAGGCGGGGATGGGGGTAAGGCTGCTAAGATAATTAAAGATGTTACCCCCTCCCTAACCCACGCCCTAAAAGAGGGAAGGGATTTTGCGCTAAACAATTTTGCATTGAGCGATTTTGCATTAATCACCGAATCTGAATTGTATTCGGGCACTGTGCGCCAACAGCGCAGGCGTGAGAAAGAAAAAGCGCGCAACACAGAAGGCATGCTCAAAGATTTGTCTGAGCTGCGTATGGACGATCCGGTTGTACACGAACAGCATGGTGTAGGCCGTTATAAAGGCCTGATGAATCTGGATTTTGGCGAAGGCGAAACCGAATTTTTGCTGCTGGAATATTTTGGTGACGATAAGTTATATGTACCCGTTTCGCAACTATTCCTGATATCCCGCTACTCTGGCGGACCGCCAGAAAGCGCGCCACTGCATCGTCTAGGTTCTGGTCAGTGGGAAAAAGCCAAGAAAAAAGCACTGAAACAAATCCGCGATACGGCTGCGGAATTGCTGAACTTGTATGCTCAAAGAGCAGCACGTCGCGGCCATGCGTTTACGCTTAGCTTAAAAGATTACGAAGCGTTTTGTGAAGGCTTTCCGTTTGAGGAAACGCCAGACCAATTGGAAGCGATTGAAAACGTTATCAAAGACATGCAATCTGGCCGTCCTATGGATAGGCTGGTGTGTGGTGATGTGGGCTTTGGCAAGACAGAAGTGGCATTGCGCGCGGCCTTTGTAGCGGTGATGGGTGGCAGGCAAGTGGCCGTGCTGGTACCAACTACTTTATTAGCAGAGCAGCATTACCAGAATTTCTGCGATCGCTTTGCAGAATGGCCGATTAAGATTGCCGAAATATCCCGCTTCAGGACTGCCAAAGAGCAAAAGCAAGCTTTAGCAGACTTGGCTGAGGGCAAGGTAGATATCATTATCGGTACGCATAGACTGATTCAAAAAGATGTGGTCTTTAAAAACTTAGGCCTAGCGATTCTGGATGAAGAGCACCGCTTTGGCGTGCGTCAAAAAGAGCAGTTAAAAGCGTTACGTGCAGAAGTGGATATTTTAACGCTGACCGCAACGCCGATTCCACGTACCTTAAGCATGGCGATGGAAGGCTTGCGTGAATTCAGCGTGATTGCTACGCCGCCACAAAAGCGCTTAAGCATCAAAACGTTCCATACTTATTATTCGGATGGCATTATTCGCGAAGCCGTGATGCGCGAATTTAAGCGTGGCGGACAGGTTTACTTTTTGCATAACGAAGTGGATACCATTTTTGTGCAAAAAGAAAAGCTGGAAAAAATACTGCCAGAAGCGCGTATTGCGATTGCCCACGGCCAATTGCGTGAGCGCGAATTGGAATATGTGATGCGCGATTTTTATCAGCAACGCAGTAATATTTTGCTATGCACCACCATTATTGAAACGGGTATTGATGTACCCACTGCTAATACCATTATCATGAATAAAGCCGATATGTTTGGTTTGGCACAACTACATCAACTAAGAGGAAGAGTAGGGCGTTCGCATCATCAAGCCTATGCTTATTTGCTCACAGATGAGCACCGCAAAATTACGCCACAAGCGCAAAAACGTTTAGATGCGATACAGCTATTAGAAGACTTGGGCGCAGGTTTTCACTTGGCCATGCACGATTTAGAGATTCGCGGGGCGGGTGAATTGCTGGGCGATTCACAGAGTGGCGAGATGCAGGAGATTGGTTTTAGCTTATATTCCGATATGCTGAACCACGCTGTTAAGCAACTAAAAGCAGGCAAAGAGCCAGATTTAAATGCGCCATTGGGTGTTACCACAGAAATTAATCTGCATGTACCAGCTTTGTTAACCAATGATTATTGCCCCGATGTGCATGAGCGTTTGGTGATATACAAACGCCTTGCCAACGCCAATAACGATGATGATTTAGATAGTTTGCAAGAAGAACTCATTGACCGTTTTGGCTTACTGCCAGAGCAAGGTGAGGCATTGATGGCTTGCCACCGATTACGCATCGCCGCAAAACCATTAGGCATTAATAAAATTGATGCTTCAGATAGCGCGATTCAACTGCATTTTGCGCAGACAACAGAAGTAGACCCAGTCAAATTAATCGATTTATTGCAGCGCGATCGCCGCTGCCGCATGAATGGCCCAGATAAATTGCGCGTAACGGTGCAATTGGGTAATGTGGCACATAGGGCAGAATTTGTGAAAACGCTGTTAAAAGAATTTGTGTAATAGTTAGTTGATGTTTATTTTTATGTACGTATAATAAATTCAATATGTACATACTGGAGAAACTGATGCAAAAAATAACGTTAACTAAACTACGCAGCGATTTATTTCAAGTGGCCGACCGCGTGTTAGCTAGTGGTGAACCTGTATTAATAGAACGCAATGGCCGAAATTTATTATTAGTGCCACAGGAAATTCCATCAAAATTAGCGCGCTTAAGCAATCGCCCGTTGATTAATGGACATGCCGAAGATTTAGCTGAAATTCAAGTAGGCATATGGCAAGAGCCTGATAATTTAAATTAGACCTAAATATTTAAAATGGTATTTCTGGATACACATATTGTTTGCTGGTTATATGCGGGTGAAACGCAACTTATTTCAGAAAATGCACTAAAAGCCATTGAAAATAATCCACTTTTGGTCTCGCCGATGGTGGATTTAGAGCTGCAATATCTGTTTGAAATAGACAGGATTAGCTTGCCAGCTAGTGAGGTATTAGCTGCGCTGCAAGCCGATATTGGTTTGCAGATTGCAGACGATAGTTTTCAATTTATAGTGCAGCAAAGCAAATCATTAAGCTGGACACGCGACCCATTTGATCGCGTGATTGTGGGCCATGCTTTGTATAAAAAAGCATCTTTAATTACACGCGATAAAACCATTCAACAGTATGTTGAGCAGGTTATTTGGTAAGGTGAGTTTGACTCATTTTTAAAATTGAAACAGTGGAAAGTAGAATATGGTAGAAAAAATCATCGCAGCAGTTGCCACTTGGATTATTGGCGTGATATCCAGCATGGGTTATGGAGGCATTGTACTGTTGATGGCGATTGAATCGGCCTGTATTCCACTGCCTTCTGAAATTATTATGCCGTTTGCAGGATTTTTGGTGAGCAAGGGTGAGATGACATTATTTGGCATTGCTATGGCAGGTGCTATTGGCTGCGTGGTGGGGTCGATTCCTGCTTATTATGCAGGCATGTTTGGTGGCAGGCCGCTGGCAGAAAAGTACGGTAAATACGTATTAATTAGCAAAAAAGATTTAGATATGGCAGACCGCTGGTTTAAAAATCACGGTGAGATTATTATTTTTCTTGCCCGCCTATTGCCTGGCGTGCGCACGTTTATTGCCTTCCCCGCGGGTATGGCGCGTATGAATATGTCGCGTTTTGTGATTTATACTTTTGTTGGCTCGTTTATTTGGTGTTGGGCTTTAGGCTATATCGGTATGAAAGCAGGACAAAACTGGGAGAAATTAAGCGTATATTTCCACCAATCGCATTACGTGATTATTGCGGGTGGTTTGGCTTTTGTGGCTTGGTTCGTTTGGCATCACTTTAAGCAAGACTAAATTCTTTTACAACAAAATTAATTTGCCGTGCGCTAAAAAGAACACCGCTGTTTGAATGGGTAAACCTTCATGCTCGAATAGGGCAGCGTAGCGTGATAATTGAGGGCGGTGTTGTTCGGCTAGCAAAGTTAAATCTGCAATATCATCAGCAAACGTCAGTTTGTAATCGACAATCCAACGTTTTTGTACCTCTTTTTCAATAAAAGTTAAGTCCAGCCGCTGTTCTTGCGCCTCGCCAACCGTGTCAACTGCGGTGATGCTCAGCTCTAATTGGCGGCTAGCTCTGTCACCTAATAGCCATGCACAATCTGCACTCACTACCGTTTTGCTTAAAGCATTTATTACCACAGTCACGTAGGTATCAATATTATCCAATGCATGGCCCTTTTGTTTAAACCAATGCTGCATGGCAGGCGCACAAGCTTGAATGCGGCTGGTAGGCCACATAGATAATCCGCTATTGGCAATCATTTCCATATACAAATGCGTTAGCGTGCCAGTATCAGCAGCGATATTTAATAGCGAATTTGAAGCGGAATTAGCGCTATTGTCTGGCGAAATATAGGCCGATTTTGCATTGGTTTTCTTTAGTAAATCGGGTAAGCAGGGTGTTTTTACACGCTTGAGTTGCGGCGTAAAATCCTGTAAGCGCAATGCGTTTTGCGCTTGTGCATTGATGGCCATTGCTGTTAAAAATTGCGCTTCAACACTTGGCCATAGCAATGATAATAACGATTTAGCCACTGGCTTAATTTCATCTTTTTGGCTTTTTTTGACCACTGCTACTAAATGCAACTTTTTAATGCTGCGCGTGGCGGCAACGTATAAAAGACGTGCGGTTTCGTTATCAATACGTTCCGTTTCTAAATCTTTTAAAAAATCATAAGTGCTAACTTTACCCTTTATTCTTTTGGCTACAGGTGCTGCTAAAAGCGTTCTATGATTGCTGACAGGTACTTCTTCCCACAGCATCATGGGGCTATCAGGATTAGGCGGCTTACGATTTAGGGCAGGCAAAATAACCGTATCAAACTCTAAGCCTTTAGACGCGTGAATGGTTAAAAACTGCAAGTTATCGTTAGCTGTTATATCTGGCTGCGCGTATAGTTTTTTCATAGCAGAATCTAGCTGATTAAAATCTATTACAAAGCCATGCGCAGTTTTTTCCACTAAATCAAAAAATGCTTGAATATCACGATTATCGCCAGTGCTAATTAAGGTATCCGCACCGCCCAATTTAAGCCAAGTGCTTTCCAGCCAGCGCCGCAAGGGCATGCGGCGTTGATGCACAAATGCTTCAGCCAAAATTTCACGAACATGCAACAAACGTTGCTGACCATCCGAGCTTAGTTTTTGCAGACGATTTTCATCCTGCATCAGCTGCCAGATGGTTGCATAGTGATTGTCATGCGCCAATGCATGCAAATCAGCCAGCGTTAAACCGCACCAAGGTGCGCGTAGCATATTCAGCCAATGCACGCGATCAGCGCGGTGCAGCATCGCACGCGTGAGTGAAAGTGCATCCAACACGGTTTGCCTGTCGTTTAAACTTTCAATCTCTACCGCCTGAAAACGGATATGTACATAATCGCGGCGAATCACCGAAACCAAATCATTCAAATGATTACGTGAACGCACCAGAACCACTATCTTATTATCAGGATGGTTTTTTTGTTCAGTAGTGATTAAATCGGCCACATAACGCGCTTCAATCAGCTTGGCTTGTTCGCTTTCTTCATCGCTATCAAGCACCAAAGGATGAACGCTGACACCTTCATCTATAACGCCATCTTTAGTAGCGATAAACGTGCGATAGCTAATGGCAGCTTGCGTGATATTGTCTTGCGCTGGAAAAATCGATTCGAAAGTGTTATTAATCCAATCTACCACCTGCGGATGGCTGCGGTTATTGCGCGTGAGTTTTAGTGGCGTAAGTGGTAATTGCCCAATACCAAATTCGCTGGCCTGCAAAAATAGGCTGACATCGGCTTTGCGGAAGCGATAAATCGATTGCATAGGGTCGCCCACACAGAATAGCGTACGTCCATCATCAGGCTGCCAGCCTAGCGTCAATTGCTCAATCAGGCGCATTTGCGTGGGGCTGGTATCTTGAAACTCATCCACCAATAAGTGCGCAATTTTATAGTCCAGCTTTAAAGCCAAATCGGTTGCGCCGCGTTCATTTTCCAAAGCATAACTGGCCGATTGCGCGATCGCCACAAAATCCACCTCGTTAGCCGCTTGAAAGGTCGTCCATAAATGTGCAGTGGCTAATTGTAGCAATTGCGCAAAGGCTTTGATGATGGCGCAATCTTGGGTGATTAAATCCAAATCTACATTGGGCAAATGGCGCGCTGAATCAAGCGCCCGCGGGTCGGCAATTAATTCGGTGAGCTGTGAAAACTGCTGCTTATACTCATCATATTCGGGATGGCTTTTATCTTTGGCTGGAAAGCCATCTTTTATATTGGGTTTTTTTCTAAAAGTGCCATCATTGGTTAACAAGCCCCCAGCCAAAGCCTGCCAACTACTTAAATCATCCACGCTTGTGCCTAATGGGTTTTTCCAGTCGGCTAGCGCCTGTAAAGCATGGTCTGGCCCTAAATTACTGGCTGCAAAGCGCATCAAAGGCATCAGCTGTGTTTGTATGCTGTTCGGACTCGCTTGTAAAGTCAGTGCTAATTTTTGCTCCACTAATTCTGCCAGCGCGTTCGCGATATTTTCGGCGATTTCATCTGCCGTGATATTGGCATGCTCACCCACCAAAGGCAGCCACTGGTCACGTTTTGCCAGCATATTAGCTAGCAATTCGGTCAGCTTTTCAATATCGTTTTGCATAAAGCGCAACGCCGTGCTGACGATATCATCAAGACTGTTTTCATTGGCAACTTGCGCCAGTGCTTGTGTCGCCGCGGTTTGATAATGCGCATCGGCGTCTAAGCTAATCATTGGCTGACCACCAAAACGGCTTAGCAGAGGCATTTGTCGCGCCAAGCTACTGCAAAGTGCATCCATGGTTTGAATACGCAACCGCGCGGGTTGCGATAGCAATTGCCAGCCACTTTTTTTGGCATGTGCTAGTGCTTTAATCGCTAAATCGCGGGTCACTTGCTTATGCGGTGCATTCACTGGCTCATTGTTTTCCGCCGCTTCAAGCGACATTAAAATACGATTCCGCATTTCAGCAGCGGCCTTATTGGTAAATGTCAGCGCGATGATCTCTTCTGGCGCTTCAACCCTTGCCAGCAATTTTAAATAGCGTTGCGTCAGCAATTCAGTTTTACCAGCACCTGCAGGCGCTTCAACAATAAAATTCTCTAGCTCTAACGCGCGTTGGCGATTGTAGGTGTCTATCTGTATTAAATCGTTATGCATTTTATTGTCGGTTATTATTGGTTTTGTTCAAACTGTAAGGCGCGTTCTGGCAAGCGCAGCAAAGGCTTCACTTCGCAGTAAAGTAAATCGGCCTCTTTTTCAAACTTTACATCAGCGACACCCGCTTTAATTTCTTGCGCAATGGCGGTTAAGCTTTGCTGCCAATGCAAAATCAGCGCCTCAAAACTTTCAAAATCTTTAAAAGAGGAGCTGTTTTTTAAGTCATCAAATGCTGTGATATCTGGCAATACATCGCTTGCCGCAACGCCACTAAATTGCGGCTCTAATAGATCCAACTTGGCAAAACAGGCGGCAACTACTTGCTCATCTTTTAATACCAATGATGCGTAAAGCGGCAGCTGTGGCTTGGTAATACGTACCTCTGCCCAGCTGCTATGGCTGGGTTTACTGCTACCAGTTTTGTAATCGATGATGACAAATCCGCCGTCATCCAAAGCATCTATTCGATCAATCCGTAAGCTAATTTCTAAGCCTTCAATCGCTAAAATATGTTGCGCTTCACAGGCCTGCACGGTGAAATCGGCGCGCTGTTTTTCATGTTGCAGCCATGCATTTATCAAAGGCAGCAAGCGTTGCTGTTCAATCAGCAGAATTTGTTTGGGCACATTTTCAATGGCGCTTAAGGTTTTAATCGCAGCATCAATTGCTTGTTGAATGGCCGTTTTAAGCTGATTGTCCGACATCGCTTTTAGTTTGGCTGCACTTTTGCAATTGAGCCAAAATTGCTGCAAAACTGCATGCACCAAATTGCCACGCGCAAGACTATCTAGCCCGTCAGTTGGGCTTTCTAGCGCTTTTGCACCCAGCCGATACTGATAAAAAGCCCAAGCAGGGCAGATGGCTTGCGCTTCAAATAGCGCACTGCCGCCGCGTAACTTTTCATCCGCACTAATCTCTGGCGCCATTGCATCATCAATCAATTCAATATCGGCTTGTGCCTGCATACTCAGCGTTTCAGCCAGAGTGTGAACAGGCGTAAGCGCATCGGCAAAAGGTAACTCGTTTAACAAAGGTGAGGCGCGTAATTCACGATCGGCTTCTTTATGCGCCCAAGAAAAGATAATCTTACTGCTGCTATTAATTAGGCGTTGCTGCACTTTTTGCGCAAATGCCGCTTGAATATCCGTATCGGCATTTGGCATATGCATATCACGTTGTAGCTTAATCGGTAATAATGGATTTGGCCTTGCAGGTGGCGGCCAATGTTGGTCATTCATACCTAGTACCCATGCGCCATCTAAAGCAATAGCACTGCTTTCTAACATGCCCAATATTTGTATATTTGGCCTACCTTTGGTTTCGGGTAAAAACATACTGGCGGCGCAAATTTGATTCAGCCTTATTGCAGCATCCATAGCCGAAATAGGGCCAGTGAGCGCGTCTAAATCAGCCAGACTTTGTAGCGCTTTTAACCATGCTTGTTGCGCTTGGTATTCGTAGCTGCTCAAAATTCGCGTATTTGCCCAATTGACGCTACTTAATAATTGGCTAAATTGCACCGCCCAATCAGACGTCTTACGTTTGCCACGAAATTGTATTTGCGCGTTTTGCAATATTTCTAAATGCGCTAAAAATGTTATTAGCCCAGTTTCAGTTAACTTCTGCGCTAAAACCAGCAGGCTTTGCAAGCTAACATTGCGCGCTAATTTCTTACGCATTTGCGCATCCAGCAAATGCCGCGCGTCGGTTTCGGCTTCATTGCCCCAATAGCTATCTAGCAACAGCGCACTTAAATCGGCCTGTGCAGCGTTTTGGCTGTTGACCGCTAAGCGCAATAATCGCAAGCCGCTAGCAATCATCGCGTGTTCGCTTAATGGCGCACCAATCGAAAAATCCATGGTGCGTGGCGCTTCATACATGCTGGGCTGCAAGGTTTCTGGGTGGAAAATATCGTCCAATAAATCGGCTAGCTTACTGCGTATATTGCCCAATACCGGCGTGATAATCGCTAAATTGGCTTGTGGATTTTGTGCCAATGATTGTTTTGCCCAAGCTACCGCAGCGCGACATTCGGCGTTAATGTCATCGCAGGCTATTTGCTGAGGATTTTCGCGTTTTTGCTGATGTTGCAAAAAGCTGACTTTAGTATTTTTTGCTTGTAAGTTTGTAATTAATCGCTGCTCTAACGGCGTGAGTCTGTCAAAACCAGCAAGCTCAATCGTGGCGGGTATTGGTAGTTGCGTTTTGCCCAAATAGTCAATTTGCATGGCTAATGCTCTGGCGTATTCCAAAGCATTTTTTTCTGAACATAAAGCTTGAAAAGCCTGACGCCAGCGCAAAAACTGCCGCGCTTCTACCGATTGAAAGTAGTCATTTAATTGCGCATCGCTAATCTGCCATTCAATCAGTAACTGATTAGCCTGCATCGCTGCATCGGCAAGACTGGCAATATCAAATAATTCAGCTAGTCTATGCTTTTCTATACAGCTTTGAATCGCTTGTTGCCACAGCATTTTTTCTGTTACCGCATTCAAAAAAATAGCAGGAAAATGCGCTACATCTACTTCTCCCGCCAGCATAGCCTGCTGCATCAATTGCGTTAACCATTGCTGCAAAGTCATGATTGGCGGCGTTTGCCACTGTGTTTGTTTAAGCGATAATTGCTGTTGTTGATGCAACTGCAAGCCGCGACTTAGGCGGGCAGTGGTACATAATATTAAATGGCTGGATAAATTCGACATGTCGTTATTGTAGGCGAACTTACAGTAAAATAGCGGCATAAACTTTTTGTAATAACCTATTCATTTTCGAGGTCAATCATGCTTGGTAAGCTGACTAAATTTTTCAAAATACTGCTATTAGCTATCGTTATACCAATCGCCCTATTTGCGCTGTACACATGGGCTACTCTTAGCTGGGTATATTCAACGGGTGAGCGTGCTGGTTATGTGCAAAAATTCTCCGAAAAGGGCTATGTTTGTAAAACGTATGAGGGTGAATTGGTGCTGGTTTCTATGCCAGGCACACAAGCCGAAAAGTTTTTGTTTACGGTAAAAGACAAAGCGCTGGTTGAAAAAATTAACAACAGTTTGGGCAAACGCGTGCGCTTAACTTATGAAGAGCACAAAGGCATTCCAAGCACTTGCTTTGGTGAAACGCCATACTATGTACAAAATGTGCAGATTCTTGAAAAAGACGATTTTAATTTGCCTTATCAGTAACAACTAGACGGCGGAATTTTAGTTGGCTAGCACAGACGAAAAAAACTATATTACCCCGCAAGGTTTTGCCGCTTTGCAGGCAGAATTTCATCAGCTTTATAAAGTAGAACGGCCAGAAGTAGTGCGCACCGTTTCTTGGGCGGCCAGTAACGGAGACAGAAGCGAGAATGGTGACTATATCTACGGCAAGCGCCGCTTGCGCCAAATTGATAGCCGTTGCCGTCATTTGATGCGGCGGATGGATTTAGCCGAAATAGTGGATAGCAGTTTGCAACAGCATTTAGAGAAAGTATTTTTTGGCGCTTGGGTGACTTTATTTAACTTGGCAGACGATAGCGAACATACCTATCGCATTGTCGGCAAAGACGAATTAGAGCCAACTAAAGGCTATATCAGCTGGGTTTCGCCATTGGCAAAAGCCATGTTGGGTAAAGGTTTGGGCGATGTGGTAAAAGTGGTGACGCCTAAAAGCGAAGAAATGTATGAGGTAGTGGATATTCGCTACAATCAGCAGGACGATTGAACTAAAACGATTATTGCATTATCCTATTTCTTATGTTGAAACGTTTTTCATATTTTGCGGCTTATTTATTATTGGTATTAATGCCAATGCAAGCCTTGGCGACCGCTAATATGCTGGTGTGCAACAGTATGATGCAATCAAATGTCGCTAAATATGAGACTAAAGGTTTCAACACCGTAGCAAGTGAAATGCCCTGCCATCAACAGATAAACTCAAAAAGCAGTCATCATGGTGACGCTAAAACATCTTGCAAAGCAATCTGCATGAATTTATGCGCACTGACGGCAATGCCTGTACAAATTCAGTCTAATTTCGCGTTAAATTCTACTCAAACGTTTGATTCTAATTATCTACTGTACGTCTCAATTCCTCAGCAAAACCTGCAACGCCCACCCATTACCTTTATTTAACAGCCTAATTGCGCCCTAAATTTGCGGCGTACTTTTCGGTTTGATGGCTGATTATTCAGCCATCCAGATAAAGGAAAAATCATGATTTACCACCGTTTTAAAGCTGTTTTGCCATGGCTGGCAATTACGCTAACTCAATACGCCACTGCTGGCCCTATGGGCTTTGATGAATCGTTTATGGCGATGGGCGATTTCAACAACAACTGGCGCGAATCGTTTATTAATTATGCCATTAGCCCGCGCGATGCATTCGGCGTTAGCGCAACTTATATGCGTGCTGATGATAAAAGCAAATCGCGCACCTTAGAAGAAGTGACCTATACGCGCTTGCTTAAACGCTGGAACGCGCCGCATGCGCAAGCTAATTTATGGTTTCAGGGTGGCATAGGTGCACTACAAGGTGAAGATAAATTAATTGGCAAAAACGATGAGTTTAATAAATTCGTTTATACGCCAGGCGTGCAGTTTGATTATGAAACCACGCGCATTTATTTTCAGGCATCGCATAAGTTGTACCGTGCATCCGATATTAATCACGATTACACCAGTGCGCGTGCGGGGTTCTCGTTTTATGAGAGTGATTACGAAAGCACCCAGCCTTGGCTAATTTTAGAAGCGCGCAATATGAATGGCTTATCAGAAAAAGTTGAGGTCACACCCATGTTGCGTCTGATTAACAAAAGATTTTTTGTAGAAGCAGGCGTGAATAACTCACGCGAACCACGCTTTAACTTTATGTATATTTTTTAGCCCGAAATTCCCTCCCCAAAGAGGGGGAGGGTTAGGGTGGGGGTTGCTAGCCTCAATTAATCGCACCCCCATCCCAACATTCCCCCTCCAAAAAAGGGAAAGGAGTATTAAAAAAATATAACTATCTATTTATAAAGGAAATTATCATGAATAAATTATTGTTAAGCACTTTAGTAGCAGCAACATTATTCAGCCAAGCCGCGTTTGCAACACAAACCATTAAAGCCAATGTAAACGGTATGGTGTGTGCATTTTGTGCGCAAGGCATTGAGAAAAAAATGCGTGCTCTAAGTCAAACCAAAGATGTTTATGTGAATTTAAAGCAGCGTATTGTGGCGGTTGAGCTTAAAGAAGGCCAAGCTTTAAGCAATGACAAGGTAAAAGCCATTATTAAAGATGCGGGCTATGATGTGACTTCTATCGAAATTTCTGAGCATCCAGTAGCGCATATTAAAGCCGAATTAGAATCGAAAGCAGAGGCGAAAAAATGAGTGCTAAATTGCAAGCTGATATTGATTCTGATGTTGATTTAAACGCAGTAAAAACAGCACAAAAAGCCAATATTCTATCCTTGTTTACCAGTGGCTCAACCTTAATTTGTTGCGCCTTGCCAGCCACTTTGGTAGCCATTGGCTCAGCCGCAACGCTTGCCAGCTTAGTTTCTACTTTTCCACAGTTAATCTGGATAAGTGAGCACAAGCCGCTGGTGTTTGGCTTGGCAGGGGCTATGTTGGTAATCGCAGGCTATTTTCAATGGCAAGCGCGCAATGCGCCTTGTCCAGCCGATCCTAAGTTGGCGGCAGTTTGCACCAAAACGCGCAAAAACGCCTTGCTGATTTATTGGCTATCGCTGGTGATTTTTTCGATAGGGGTATTTTTTGCCTTTGTAGCGCCATTAATGATTTAATTATTTAGCCGCTATTTTGTTAAACTTAAAGGCTTGATGCATAAACGGCATTAAGCCTTTTTATATGAATACTTTTGATATTAATAAAAGACATTGGGATATTTTCTGCAAAATTGTCGATAACTTCGGCGATATTGGCGTTGCTTGGCGTCTTGCCAAACAATTGCATGCCGAACATGGATTAGTAATCAGGCTTTGGATAGATGATTTAAGCGTAGCGCAAAAGATTATTCCAAGTTTAGATACCAGTTTAAATCAGCAAATTATTGAAGAAGTGCTGATATTAAAATGGCACGATGGCGCTGACTTCACAAAAGCGGCTGATGTAGTCATTGAAGCATTTGCCTGCGAACTACCAAATGCTTACATAAGCGCGATGGCGCAAAAAAAATCTAAATGGATTAATTTAGAATATTTATCTGCTGAATCATGGGTGGCGGATTTTCATGCTAAGCCATCACCGCAGGCAAATGGATTAACGCGTTATTTTTACTTTCCAGGGTTTACAGATGATACTGGTGGTTTGATTCGCGAATCTCTAGCCTGCGTTCAGGATGAGCGGAGTATTTTAAAAGAAACACAGTTGCCAACCGATCGCCCTGAACTTGTCGAAGAGCATGGCACTTTAAAAATATCACTTTTTTGCTATCCCAATGCACCCGTTCATAATCTACTTACCGTCCTGCAAGCCAATCAAAATAAAGTTATTTTATATATTCCTGCCAGCGGCATTTTGCCAAAAGTGGCTGATTATTTTGGCAAAAAAGCTATTAAAATTGGTGAGAAAATCACTGTAAACAATCTTACCGTGCAGGTGCTGCCATTTTTAAGCCAAACCGATTACGACAGGCTTTTAAGTGAATGCGACCTTAACTTTGTGCGCGGTGAAGATAGCTGGGTAAGGGCGATTTGGGCGGGTAAGCTGTTTATTTGGCAGCCTTATTTTCAAGAAGAAAATACACATATTAAAAAGTTAGATGCATTTTTATCATTGTTTTATGCAAACTTTGATGCGAAAAAGAGCGTCTTTAAGATGCATGCTGACTGGACTGGGGAGCAAATTTCGGATTCCGTTTGGCAGGATTATTTAAACAATTTCGCGCAAATTAGCGATTACACTTTGCAACAATCGCAGCAGTTAGGTAAACAAGCAGACTTGGCTACTAAACTGGTGAGTTTTTGCAATAATATTGCGTAAACATAAAACGCCGAAACTGGTTAAAAAAGAATAGTTTAGGTATAATGCGCGGCTTGATATTCCAAACAGCTCAAGAACTCCGCGCCGGTAACGTGATTATGGCCGATGGCGTACCATTAGTGGTGGTAAAAGCCGAATACAATAAATCTGGCCGCAGTACAGCCGTTGTTAAAATGAAATTTAAAAACTTGTTAACCGATGCACCAAGCGAGACGATTTACGGCGCTGGCGACAAATTTGACGTGATTGTGCTTGAGAAAAAAGAAGCGACATATTCATATTTTGCTGACCCAACCTATGTGTTTATGGATGCAGAATATAACCAATATGATGTAGATGCAGAATTCATGGAAGATGCGCTACCGTTTTTAGAAGACTCAATGCCAGTGGATATTCGCTTTTATGAAGGCAAAGCCATCTCTGTAGAATTGCCAACAACTGTTGTGCGCGAAGTGACTTACACAGAGCCAGCCGTAAAAGGCGATACATCAGGCAAGGTAATGAAACCAGCTAAACTGGCAACAGGCTTTGAAATTCCAGTGCCGCTATTTGTGGCGCAAGGTGACAAGATTGAGATTGATACACGCACAGGTGAATACCGTAACCGCGTATTGAAATAACTTTTAAAGCGTTGATTCATCTTAATTAAAAGGGCGCAGATTGCGCCCTTTTTGTATTGAATACCCAATCGGGCTATTGTGAATAATTTTTGAAGCATATATTTTCATAAGATGTAAACTTGATTATTTAGGGATGCGCCATGAATTCTAATATTAAGCAGTTTTTATTAACTTTAGTAATGAGTATTTTGTCAATTAATGCATTGGCTAATGGCTATTCAAATATATTCTCTTTTGGTGATAGCGTTTCAGATGGTGGTAACTCACCAACTGCAGTAATCAGCTATTACAAGTTGTTTGGGGATTTTCATCCTACTGATCCTGGATATTCAGAATTTAGATTTACAAATGGACCAACTGCTGTTGAAAATTTAGCAACTCGGCTTAATTTGAACGCCACCACATCATTTTTTAACTATGCAGTGGGAGGCGCTACAACATCACAAATATTGGATATAGCGAACAATTTTTCATCCATAAACAACACGGCTTTTGGTAGCTCATCTCCAGTAATAGATAATAATAGCTTATTTTTTATTAATGGCGGAGCTAACGACTTAGCAGCAAATGGCTTTACTAATTCTGCTGCTACTGCGGCTGCGTCAAATTTAGTCAGCGCTGTAAGTAGTTTATATGCGCAAGGAGCAAGAAATTTTTTAATCTCTGATATTGGGTTTTATGGCGATATTCCTAATTTGGCTAATGATACAGCTGAAAATAGACAAGCAGCGAATGATGCCTCTGCTTATTTTAGCGAGCAATTAACCTTACAATTTAGCGCATTATCTTTTGCAAACGATATTAAATTATTTAATCAGATGGATTTTGCTGAACTTTTGCAACAAAACCCTGCTGCAAGTATTTTCACTAATACTGTAGCTGCATGTTTAATTTCTGGTGTGGTATGTAACAATCCAAATGAGTTTGTATTTTGGGATGGTGCGCACACATCAGCAAAATATAATGAGTTTTTAGGAGAAGGATTATTTCATACGTTAAATCCAGTAATCTCAGAAGTACCAATCCCTGCCGCTTGGTCACTATTTTTGAGTGGATTGTTATGGCTGGGTTTTAGTGTGAGATTTAAAAAGTACGCACTGTAATGAACAAAATAACAATTATGCCGCATCATAAGCGGCTTAATTGTTATGTCTAAACCTTGGTAGGCACGAAGTTTTTTGGTGAGCCCTTTATTAGCAGGATAAATTTAAGATGCTGTACCACCCACCGTTAAGCCATCAATCTTAAGCGTTGGCTGACCAACTCCAACTGGCACGCTTTGGCCTTCTTTGCCGCAAGTGCCCACGCCTGAATCAAGCGACATATCATTACCTATCATTGAAACGCGGGTTAACACATCTGGACCGTTGCCAATCAAGGTTGCGCCTTTCACTGGGTAGGTGATTTTGCCATCTTCAATCATATAAGCTTCGGCGGCGCTGAATACAAATTTTCCGCTAGTGATATCGACTTGACCGCCACCAAAATTAGCGGCGTATAAACCTTTTTTAACCGATTTAATGATCTCAGCTGGGTCTTTATCACCATTGTGCATATAAGTGTTAGTCATGCGCGGCATAGGGATGTGTGCATAGCTTTCGCGGCGCGCATTGCCTGTCAGCGGCATATTCATTAAGCGGGCGTTTAGGCTATCTTGAATATAGCCGCGCAATATGCCGTCTTCAATCAAGACGGTTTTGTTGGTTTGATTACCTTCATCATCCATGGTTAATGAGCCGCGCCTGTCGGTTAATGTGCCATCGTCAACAATGGTGATGCCTTTGGCTGCCACTTGTTTGCCCATCATATTGGCAAATGCGCTACTGCCTTTGCGATTGAAATCGCCTTCTAAGCCATGGCCAATCGCTTCATGTAGCAAAATACCAGGCCAGCCAGCGCCAAGTACTACTGTCATGCTACCAGCAGGGGCAGGGCGTGCATCTAAATTAACCAAAGCTTGATGCACGGCTTTTTGTGCGTAATCCTGCAAGACTTCATCCGTAAAATAGCTGTAATCAAAACGCCCACCGCCGCCGCTAGAGCCTTGCTCGCGGCGACCATTTTGCTCGGCATGCACTTGTACCGAAATGCGCACCAATGGCCGTACATCAGCCGCCATTACACCGTCGCTTCTGGCAACCATAATCACTTCATATTCACCCGCAATGCTTGCCATTACTTGCGTTACACGCGGGTCGATTTTTTTAGCGAATTGTTCTAAGCGTTCCAATAATTTTACTTTTGCATCGGCAGATAAGCTGGCGATTGGGTCTTGCGGTAGATACAACTGGTTATTCTGTCTGGTAACAATACTTTTGCCAGTTTGTTCCAAACCCAGTGCGGCGATCGATTTGGTTGCATTTGCCGCTTGTTGCAAAGCGGGTAGGTTAATATCATCAGAATAGGCAAACGCCGTTTTCTCACCATTAACAGCGCGCACGCCCACACCTTGATCAATGCTGAAATTGCCTGATTTAACTTGGCCTTCTTCTAAGCCCCATGACTCGCTGCGGCTATATTGAAAATATAAATCCGCATAATCCACTTGGTGAGACATGATATTGCCAAGCACGCCTTGTATTGCGCTGGTATCAAGCCCAGTCGGCTTCAGCAACACATCGTGTGCGGTATCAAAATGGCTGGCTTTGGTTAAGTTTGGCTGTTCTATTTTCATAATCTTAATGTGGGGGTAGTTTTAATATTTACTATACCTGCAGAATGTAAATACAAGCTAAGTATATTCCGTAAATCATTCTGATGCTTTTACATCTAAAGAAAGAGGTAGAAAGTTAAGTTTATACCCCCATCCCAGCCTTCCCCCTAAAAGTGGGAAGGAGTGCTAGCAACCTCGCGGTTGCTGAAGAATTATTAGATGGCTTTAATCGTTTTGTGTTTTAACGCAGGCAAGCTATTACGCAAGCTGGTTTGGTAATCGCGATTCACGTTTGCCATTACTACACCAGAGCCGCGCGGTAATCTATCCAAAATCACGCCCCACGGGTCAACAATCATGCTGTTGCCATGCGTTTCGCGGCCCGATAAATGGTAACCGCCTTGCGCTGGGGCAATTACGTAACATAAGTTTTCAATAGCGCGAGCGCGGATTAGGCTTTCCCAATGGGCTTTGCCAGTCGTTTCGGTAAAGGCAGAAGGCACTACAATCATGTCTACTTCGCCCATTGCGCGGTATAACTCTGGAAAGCGCAAATCGTAGCAAATAGATAAGCCGATTTTGCCGTAAGGCGTTTCAACCACAACAACTTCATTGCCAGATTCAATCGTGTTTTCTTCATGATAATGCTCAGTGCCTAAATCTAGGCCAAACAAATGAATCTTATCGTAACGTGCCACTTGCACGCCTTTGTCGTTATAGACCAAGCAGCTATTGCGCACTTTGTTGGGGAAGTTGCTAGTTAACGGCACCGTGCCGCCAATAAGCCAGATTTTGTGTTCTTTAGCTATTTTGGCTAAAAATCGCTGAACAACGCCTTCACCTTCATTTTCACGCACACTTACTTTGTCTGTTTCTTTAACGCCCATAATGCAAAAATATTCTGGCAAAACAACAATTTTTGCACCTTGGTTAACAGCAATGGCAATTAAACGTTCCGCCTCAATCAAATTAGACGATACTTGCGGACTGGATGCCATTTGTATGCCTGCCACTTTAACGCTATTGGCTGTGTTTTTTGATTGGGTAGAAGGTTTTTTAACTAAATTGGCCATATATTTTACTATTCGAGATTATTGAAGAGGCGACTGGATAATCGGTTTTTTAGCGTCATCTTTATCAGATTTTATCTCTAATGGGTTATCCCATGTACCTGTAATAACGTACTCTGATGAAGCAATTTTATTAAAAGGGTCTTTCAGTATCTTTTGCGCAACAAATGCGGCTGCACCAGCAATAGGGCCACCAACCAACGCTGCAAGCGATAAGCTATCGCTCACGTGTGGCGTTACCTTTATTTTTAAATTCTGAGTTTCTGTTTTTAAATTAGTTTCACCTTTAATCTTGGCTTCTGCTGCAGGGCCAGTCATAAAAAAGTCGTCGCTGCGCACAATGCCGTTATCAATTTTGGCTGTGGCGCTAATTTTATCAAACGCAAAGCCATCACTGAATAAATCTCTAAAATCTAAACTTAGGCGGCGTGGCAAGCTTTGCAAGGTTAATAGGCCAAATAAACGGCCTACGCCTGGTTGCACTTTCAACACTTGACCACTTTTAGCCTCAAAGGTTAAGTTGCCGTCTAGGCGTGCAATATCAAACTCATGCGGGCTGCCACCCCAGTTTAGCTGGCCAGACATTTGCGCATCGCCACCTTTAACAGTATCGGGTTGACCAAATCGCAACAAAGTTTTGCCAATATTGTTTGAGTTAAGCGAAACAATAATGCTGGTATTAGGGTTGCGTGTCCAATTGTGCCAGTTACCTTGCACCGATAGCGTGCTATCTGGATTATTAATATTGAGTTTTTGAATCACCCAATCTTCACCATTTTCAAACGCATTTAAATTTAAAGTGCCTAATTTTTTGGTGCCAATTTCAAAGCTGTCAGCCACTATATCTAAAGCAGGATAGCCTTGAGCTAGCTTTCTAAACTCTTTCTTTGCTTTTGCTTTTTCTACCGTGCTGGTCGCGCTAGGAATGCTTAAGCGCTTAAGTCTTGCAATAATTTTGCCGTTATCTGCGTTTTGCCATTCAATATCACCCAGTATTTCTTTGGCATCAACTGCCATTTTTAAGCCATTAGCGCTGGGTTGCGCCATCACTTTTAATGCGTTCAAGCTACGCTCACCAAAATAAAGTTTCCGCACGGCAATATCTGCTTTGCTAATCAACGTTAAATCGTTAGCGCTTTTAGTGGCGCTATTAGCCGGTGGCGCAAGCAAAGTTAACCAATCTTCTAAATCCACTTCGTCAAGCTTGCCATTAATACTTAAGCCTGGCTGTGTTGCTGCAATTGCAGGCATATTAATGCCCACAGTACCGCGTTCAAATGCTAATTCGCCTGCTTGATTCGTGCGTAATATTTTTGCCGAAAGCACATTGCCATAACTAAAATCAATATTGTCGCTGTTTGGATCAGTCTGTTTTTTAACAAAATTTAGGTTTAGTTCTTGCTGCGCTAATTTATTAAATGGCGGTGGCAATTGCACACTAAGCCCTACTAAATTAGAACGCAAACTCAGGTCTACCAACGGTTTTTTAATTGTTATGTCACCAGACCAATTTGCATTACCTGCAATGTGGTCAGTCAACATATTTTTGGCCATTTTTTTAATACCAGCATCAGTGATTTTGCCATTAGCATTAATTTTAATCACTTTATCTGCAGCTGTCGCTAAACTAAACTGTGCTGGTCCACCAAAAATATCTGCACCAACATTATTGGCAGATAGCCCGTTTTCACTAAAAGTTAAGCTGCCATTAATTTTACTAATTTCTGGCAAGCCAATATTGGCATCTGCAAAAATAGTGCCGTTACTTACTTTATAAATACCCTTGTATTTTGTTGCCTCTGAATTTTGTAAAGGAATTTTCAAATCTAATAATAATCTGCCGCGTCCTGCGGTTTTTAGATCATCGGTAAAACCTAAAGTCACTTGTTTAACAGGGCTTTCGTTAATGAATTTGATGCCATCAGCAACCAAACCTTCGGCCTCACTTGAAATATGTAAAATCGGCCAATCGGCATCCAATTGTGCGATTTCTGCGCGGCTATTAATAATTTTTTTGCCAGAAATGCGGCCATCTTTTGCAATTAAAAGCATGCGCTTGCCTTCAAAAAGCATCGCTAAATCTAGCTGCTCAATCATTGGCCAGCCTGTGCCGTATTCAAGTAATGCATCGCTAATGTCTGCAGTCACTTTAAAAATACCCAAGTTGCTATCAGGCTGATGTTGGGCGTTTACAAAAGGAAAATCGGCTAAATGGCCTTTGACAGTAAGCAATATATTTTCAGCGCGCCCCGATAAAATGGAAGTATCTAGCCAATGAATCGTGTCTTTGCCCAAAGTAATGGGGTAGTAGAAGGGTGCAAATTTTGCGTCACCCTTGCTGAATTGACCTGTTAAATCCAAATAGCCACCTTTAGTGCCATTCACATCATATTTGGCATTTAGCGTGCCTGTCAGGTGTGGGCTGCTAATAAAAAGCGATTCGGCGGCAATCTTTACAGTGTTGTTTTTAATTGACCAACTAATATCGCCATTTAAGCGATTAGCAGGCACTGGCCAGCGCAATATATCTTTAAAGTGCAGGCTAGCATTTTGGCTATCAAGCCTTATATTACCACCAGCCTCATCTGCATCTATGCTGCCGGTTAAGCCATTAAAACCAGGGGTTTTTTCAAAAGCTTGAATGCCTAATTGATTAAAACGTGTGTTGATTTTGTAAGATTTAGCCGCGCTTTTGCTGCCTTCCCAATGCAAATTAAGTGCTTGCAAAATACCCACAGGCGCAAAACCTTTAAGAGGCGTTAGCACATTGTTAGGCAAATTAAAGTGCACCACCATTTGATTTAATGAAGCTAAATCAAATTCATTCAGCTGAATATTGGCTTTAATGTAAGGCTGATTATCCTTGGTGATTTGTATGTAATTAACGTTGCCATCACGAATATCTATGCCGCTATTGGTAAGCAGCATTATATTTTTTGCGGTATATGTTTGCGTATTATTTTTGTTTTGCCATTGCACATCGCCCGAAAATTTTTGCGCAATTAAAGACTCACTGTCAGATTTGGTAACAATAGACAAATTGTTGATGTTAGCCTGCGTTCTAACGCTATTGATTTTGCTATTAGCAAAAGTCAGCCACACTTTTGCATTACCAATACCGCTTTGAATGTCAATTGGATAATCTAGCCATGGCTTAAATGCCGTTAAATCGGTTTGTTTTAAATCGGCAAAAAAGTTGCCATGCCATGCATTTATTTTAGCCACATCGCGACCTACAAAATGGCCATTTGCGCTAATTCTTTGTAGTGTACCAATTGAAGGTAAAGCGGATAGCGTGAACTCGTGCTGCCCTAGCAAGCTCTTAAATACAGGGTTGTGCAGCGTTAAATTAAATTCGTTTAGCGATAAAACAGGCGATTGGCGTAAATCATCTTGCCAAATCAATTGGGCATTTTCAACTTTTACCATACGTTGATGCAGTAGCCAATTTGTAAAATCTGGCTTAGATTCACCCGCCAAGGCAATGCCCGCTAGGTAAATACTACCATCTGCTTTGCGCCTAACAGTAAGTGCTGGTTGCTGAATAATCAGTGTTGAAAGCCTAAGCTGCAACCTTGGAATGCTCCACCAAGATAAGCTACTCTCTACCGTATTTAAATGAAGTGCAACACGGTTTTCGGCATCGTACACATCAATATTTTGTAAATTAACTTTTGGCGAAACACCATCCCATCCTGTAACAATGTCGCCAATAGTCACTTTTTGACCCATCGATTTTGAAACATAGTGCGCAATGTCGTCTTTGTACTGATCGATATGAGGGAAAATGGCAAAACGCAATGCAAGCGCTGTGATCATAATCACAATAAGCAGCAAACCTAGACCATACATTACCCAGCGGGCTATTTTTTTTAGTGTGATCATTAATTTGTGCGATAAACCTTGAGTGACGTATTGAATAGGTAGGTAACGATTTAACTGCTTATTTTACTTGAAAAAATCACCATCACTTGTAAAAAAACGTAAACAAGCTTATGCCTTTAGCTTTTGCTTGCAATCACTTATAAGTATTGCCTAAGATTGCTTTAGAATAACGCCTTTTGGCTGATATGGCTGACGCATTTTTTGGGTGTGATATACATTGATTCAATTTAGAAATTTAAGTCTTTTCCGTGGTGTAAAAGTATTGCTAGAGCAGGCGGCTTTTCAGCTGCACCCAGGGCATAAAGTAGGGCTAATTGGTGCTAATGGTGCGGGTAAATCATCGCTATTTGCTTTGCTGCGCGGTGAGTTACAGCAAGAGGTGGGCGATTTAGAAATTCCGCCAAACTGGGTGATTGCGCACGTGGCGCAAGAAACGCCTAGCCTAGGTTTGCCAGCTTTGCAATTTACGCTAGAAGGCGACGCCGAATTAACCGAAATCGAAGCCGCTTTGTTGAAAGCCGAAACGCAGCATCAAGGTGCTAATTTTTCAGGTGAAAGCATAGCCGAATTGCATCAGCGTTTGAGCGATATTGAAGGCTATTCTGCCAAAGCACGTGCCTCTAGTTTGTTAGATGGCTTGGGATTTACGCAAGCGGATTTAAGTCGTCCTGTCAGTGATTTTTCTGGCGGTTGGCGTGTGCGGCTGAATTTGGCTAGAGCGTTGATGTGCCGCAGCGATTTATTATTACTAGATGAGCCTACCAACCATTTGGATTTAGATGCAGTGATTTGGCTAGAAACCTGGTTGCGTGATTATCGCGGAACGCTGTTGCTGATTTCACACGATAGAGATTTTTTAGATAATGTCATCGATACTGTGCTGCACATTGAGCAGCAACGCATTACGCTGTATCGCGGCGGCTATAGTGATTTTGAACGGCAACGTGCGGAAAAGCTTGCTTTGCAACAAGCCATGTTTGAAAAGCAACAACGTAAGGTCGCCCATTTACACAGTTATATTGACCGATTTAGAGTGCAGGCTACCAAAGCGCGCCAAGCGCAAAGCCGCATTAAAGCACTAGAGCGCATGGAAATGATTTCAGCCGCGCATGTGGATTCACAATTTAGCTTTGAATTTCGCGCACCAATTGCCGCTCCAGACCCTTTATTAGTGTTAGATGATATTGATGCAGGCTATTCGGATAAAACCATTCTTAAAAAAGTAGTGATGGCGATTCGGCCAGGTGAGCGGATTGGTTTGCTTGGTAAAAATGGCGCGGGTAAATCGACTTTAATCAAACTACTGGCGGCTGAATTAAAGCCATTAGCAGGCAAACGCGTAGAAGGCAAAGAGCTGAATATTGGTTACTTTGCGCAACATCAATTAGAGCAATTGCGCCCACACGAATCGCCCTTGCAACATATGCTGCGACTTGACCCGACCACGCGTGAGCAAGAACATCTGAATTATCTAGGCGGTTTTGATTTTAAAGGCGACATGGCGCGTGCCAGTTGCGAAAATTTTTCAGGTGGCGAAAAATCGCGTTTGGCTTTGGCCTTATTGATTTGGACGCGGCCTAATTTGCTGTTGCTTGATGAGCCGACCAACCATTTGGATTTGGAAATGCGCCATGCTTTAACGCTGGCATTGCAAGATTATCAAGGCGGCGTGATTTTGGTATCGCATGATAGAGCCTTATTGCGCGCCACTTGCGATAATTTTGTGCTGGTTGCCAACGGCGCGGCAGAAGCTTTTGATGGTGATTTGGATGATTATAAAGATTGGCTAGCCAATAATAAAACGCAAACGAATACTGTCAATATTGAAACTGCCGCTAAAAAGAACGATTATGCGCAAAGCAAAGCAGAGCGCCAAGCGCGTATTGTTGCACGCAGGCCGTTAGTAAAAGAAACAGAGCAGATTGAGAAAAGCTTAGAAAAGCTAAATGCTGAAAAAACCACTCTGGATGCACGCGCCAGTGAAAGCGATTTATATGATGCGCACAATAAAGCTGAGTTGCAGCAGCTACTAAAACGCCAAGTGGAATTAAGTGGTGCGATTGATACCGCTGAAATGCGCTGGCTTGATTTGCATGAGCAATTAGAATCTTTACCCGAAATTTAGTTAACCATTTAAAAGTATAGAAAATATGGACTATTCAACACGCTTAACACTTTTACACACTTTATGCTTTGCCGAAACTTTTGATGACGGTGCAAAACCGAATATCAGCTTGGACGACTACAACGCCGTTGATTCTGCGCATTATCTGGCTAGCTTTGTCACATTCAGGGCGATTCAAGAGGCGGGCCGCCAGCCAGCGGATGAGCGGCATAATAATTTTGATATGCTCAGTGTGTATCAAGCTTATGCCATGCTAGTATTTGCATTTTTAACCTTGCCGCTTACGCATCAATTATCAGAAGATGGTAAAGCCGCGCCTAATTTAACGGCTGCGCAAGTGATTATCGCTAAAACCTTATTTGCAGGCATTGCAGATGTAGAGTTGATTGAAATCATAGACTCAGGTTTTCATAAATTTAAACTAATTGGTGACGCAGAGGCAGAGCATTGGGCAGAGTTTAGAGAGAATTTGGATAAAATAACGGTGAGTTTTGTGGTGGCAGGTACCGATGACGACAGCCCGCACAGCAAAGATGAAGTGCTGCCACTTTTTGGCCAATTATTAAGCCAATTATGCGAAGCGTTTGAGCGCGATTAAGGTTAAATTACAATATTTAATGCACAGTAAAAAGCCTACCTATTGAGAGATAGGCAGGCTTTTTTAATCGACCGAAATAAACTTAACTATTAATCTGTTTTGCCGCTGGTGTCGATTTATTTTTAAAACGCACATCGTCATGCATGCCACGTCCGCCGCGGTGTGATGATTTAAATTCACGCGCTTTTTGACGTTGCTCAGGTGTTAATAATGCATTAATTTTTGCCTCTGTTTTAATGCGGTTTAAAGCCTTTTCTTTTTCCAATTTACCTAATTGGTCTGTTAACTGTTGGGCTTTGGCTTCATCAAAAGTATCTGCTTGTGCCAGCGTACGCTGGCGCTTGTTCGTGCATAATCGCAAATACTTTATCTTGTTGATCTTGCGTTAAATTAAGCGCTTTAAAATGATGTGGCATGCCAGCTTGGCCGCCATGTTTGTAACCGTGACCACCTTTGTTATCGTGGTGGTTGCAATGCTTGCCAGATTCAGCATAGCTTGATGCAGAGAATGGTAAAGCAATCGCTAGCGCCGAAATTGCCAATAATTGTTTGATTGATAAATTTTTCATTTCATAATCCTTTATTCGTTAACATTCAAAATGTCTGACTTTAAATCCTTCTTTGAGATCCTATGTTTTGCTGCCTTTTAGGATGTTGCCATTGTGCAATCACTAGTTGTAAAACGCTGTTAAGACAGTGTAAATCTGCGTAAATGTGCAGTATTAAGCTTGTTGATGGATGGTTCAGTCGTTATGATGCATTAACCTTTTTTAATCATGAAGTTAAATAAAGAATCATGGATAAAATCTTACTGATAGACGATGACGTCGAGTTGGTCGAAATGCTTAAAGAGTATATCGACCTTGAAGGCTTTTCTGTTAGCACCGCGCACGATGGTGAGGCTGGTTTAATAGCTTTGCAAGCCGATACTTATGATCTGGTGGTGCTAGATGTGATGATGCCTAAATTAAACGGCATTGACACATTGCGACGTATACGCCAAACCAGCAATATGGCGGTGATTATGCTCACCGCTAAAGGCGATGATGCAGACCGTATCGTAGGCTTAGAGCTGGGCGCAGACGATTATGTGCCAAAACCCTGTACACCGCGCGAGCTAGTGGCGCGTATCAGAGCGATTTTGCGACGCGCTAAGCCGCAAGCCAATCAGGCCAAAACTATTACCCTTAATGAATTAGTATTAATGCCAGAGCAACGACGTGTGGAATGGGATGGCGTGCCTTTGGTGCTCACTAGTACCGAATTTAACCTGTTAGAAGTGTTAGTAGAGCGCGCTGGCAATGTGGTCAGCAAACAAATGCTTTCAGAGTTAGCATTGGGCAGGCCAATGGCCAAGTTTGATCGTAATATTGATGTGCACATGAGTAGCGTGCGCCAAAAGTTAAGCGCTGCGGCAAGTGGTAAGCAATTGATACAGACAGTTTATCGGCTTGGGTATCAGTATTTAAAGTAAATTATGGGCAGACTTTACTGGAAATTTTTTCTATTTTTCTTCTTTGCGCAACTTACTACTGTGCTGGTAGTGAGCTTGGCAATTGGCATGGTGAATGATAAGCGTGATAGAGAAAGGCGTTTGATTGACGCTGCCCCGCCAGCTAGAACAATGGTGCTAGCCGCGGCCAGCACGCTCAAAATGAATGGTATCGAATCGCTAAAATCGTTAATGGATATTTGGAAAAACGAGCCGATGCCGCAGTTATACGTGGTCAATGAGGAGGGTGCTGAGTTATTAAACCGTCCGTTGCCTAAAGGCGTTAATACTACTTCGCTAGCTGCTTTAAGCAGCGATATTGATAATCGCGCTATCCAGCAAGTTCAAGCAGATGATGGCCACGCCTACTGGCTATTTGTAGAGGCACGCAATAAACGGCCGCAACCTACTATTATTAATGGCATCAAAATTAAGCAAAGTTTTAGGTACCTATTTCCCGCTATGCCGCTGATTGTGGGTATTTTTGTGAGTTTGCTTTTTGCCGCCATGTTGGCTTGGTATTTTTCTAAGCCAATCAAACAGTTAAGATTTGCTTTTGAAAGTGCTGCAAATGGAGATTTAGATGCCCGAGTAGGCAAAGTAATGCAAGGCAGACGCGATGAATTGGCTGATTTAGGAACGGCTTTTGACGTGATGGTGAGCCGTGTAGGCCAATTAATTCAAAGCCAAACCCATTTAATGCATCAAGTTTCACACGAATTGCGTTCACCTTTAGCGCGTTTACAAATCGCGATTGGCTTAATTAAACAACAGACTGCGCAATCAAATACAGAGAATCCTGATAGCGCAAAAATGGCTACCTCGCTTAATCGTATCGAAACAGAATCCGTGCGCATGGATCATCTAGTTGGTGAGTTGCTCACACTATCGCGATTAGAATCTGGTATGACAGCCTTGCAAAAAGAGCCGGTCGATTTGAACGAGTTATTACAGGAGTTAGTAGATGATGCTAATTTTGAGGGCGCTACCAATCACGTGAATGTTCAATATGTGGCTAATACCCCAATACAAATACAAGCCCAACCTGATTTATTGCAACGCGCAATTGATAATGTTGTGCGCAATGCCGTTAAGTATAGTCCTGCCAACACAACAGTAGATGTGAACGCAACGATTGATCATGCGGCTAAACAAGTGATTATTCGCGTGATTGATAAAGGTGAGGGCGTAAAACCAGCAGAACTTGAAGCCATATTTAAGCCTTTTTATCGCACAAATACAGATACAGCAACTAATGTAAAAGGTTATGGCTTAGGTTTGGCGATTACCAAACAAATTATAGAAGCACATTCAGGTAAAATATCTGCAAGTGTGAAGCAAAGTGCTGGCTTAGTGATTACAATTAAGCTACCTGTGGTTTAATAAACTGTGGTGGATTATTTAACCGTATTTTTTAAATCTAAAAATTGCTTGTTAGCGTATAACTAGCAACCAACTCAACATTAATGATAATTTAAGTGTTTAAAACTACTCATAAAAAACTTTTATCTGCAAAAACCTTACTAGGAGTTGCAATTGCTTTTGGGCTTGCCGCTTGCAGCCCAGTCAAAATTCTAAATGCCATGGTGCCAGAAAGCACTTTCAAGCTTGAGTCTGGCATTGCTTTTGGAAAACTACAAAGGCAAAAACTCGACATTTATCTACCTAGAAGCAAACAACAGGGCCAAGCAAATGGCCCGCCTAAAGTCGTAATTTTTTATTATGGTGGAAACTGGGATTCTGGCAAGCGTGGCGATTATAAGTTTGTGGGCGAGGCCTTAGCTTCTCTTGGCTACATTGTCGTTATTCCAGATTATCGCGTTTATCCAGAGGTTTTATTTCCAGCTTTTATGGAAGACCCAGTATTAGCCGCACGTTGGGTTAAGGACAACATTCATCGCTATCAAGGCGATGCTAACCAAGTCTTCTTAGCTGGGCATTCGGCTGGCGCGCATATTGCAGTCATGATTGCAGTCAATGCCGAATATCTGGCTAAGCAATCACTTAAACCAACAGATTTTGTAGGCGTGATAGGGCTTGCAGGCCCGTATGATTTCTTACCGCTTAAATCCGAGCGCTTAATAACGATATTTGGCCCTGCTGCCGAACAGCCAAAATCACAACCTATTAACTTTGTGGATGGTAAAAATCCTCCAATGCTACTGGCTGTTGGCTTAAAAGATGGAACTGTATGGCCAAGAAACACGTTTAATTTGGCTGAAAAAATCAAAAAAAACAATGGCTTGGTACAGGTTGTTGAATTTGAAAGCTATGATCACATCGATATGGTGGCTAAATTAGCTAAACCTTTGCGGGGTGATGGGAGTTTCCTTAAAGCGGTAGAAAATTTTATAGAGAACGTTAATCAACAAGATTAATCATATTTAATATTAATACCAGTTTACAAGTACCAACTGCTAACTATCAACCTTTAGCAACTGGTTTGGTTCTAAGGGCAAATAATTTCCAGCCTAAGCCACGATAAAGCCTCAAAAATTTCGCTAAAATTGCTTTGGGTTTAAATGTAATATCATATATCGAATTCAACTCATGTGAAAAAGAAGCATACACATGCGGCAATTCATGCTGAATTCTGCTCAGCATTTTAGATTTATATGGTTCAGACAAAGATTTTGAGTAGTGAATGATGGCGGAATCTTTCATATTTGGAGAGGCGAATGATCCCTCAATCTGAGACTGAAAAGTCATGTGATGCGTCTTATATGCAAGATGTTGCCAACTTAATCCTGACATGATGATTACTGGTGCTAAAGTCACTTGATCTGCAATAAAAAAATCACCTTTATACTGAGCGATTTTACTATCCATCAATTTTATAAAAGCCTTACGATATTCTTTGGCAAAATTGCTTTGTCGTCTCCAAACAAAAACGCCAGAGTTAAAGTACATTTTCATCTGAATGTTTTGATGATCGCACTCTAAGTCTGGAAATTGATAAAAATCAATACCAAATAATTCACATAATGCATGCCAATAAGGTATGTGTTCGGTTTGATTACTGTGAGCAGCAGGTGGTAAAAATTCACATCGCGCAGCAAAATCCACATGACTTTCAAGAATTAACTCACTTGGCTCATTCGCAATAAATAATAGTGTCACTGTCTAGCCAAGCAATTAAATCAGTGGTTGATAGTGATTGCGCAATAGAAACTGTAGCAATCTTATTCGCATAATTAAACCATTTAAAAGGATTGTTTTTGTAATTAATTACCAAATCTACAGAGAGTTCATTTAATTTCTCTAGAGTACTGCTATTTAATTTAGCACCATATCTTGGCTGTACTGCCAGTATTCGCGCATTCCGTAAATTTCCTGCATTTTCTCTAAATGATTTCAGTAATAATAAGGTTTGATTTTCCAGCGCCCCATATTCAATACAACAAACAAAAGTAATCTATTTATGCTTAGTCATCATTTGCTTATTTTATTTAAAAAACTTCTGACTATGTGAATAAACGGTAATTTGTTTATCCAAGTCGAATCGGCAATATCAGAAGCTGAGCTACGTTGAAAGCCTAATGGAGGAGTAGCAATAACAGTGGTGAATTTTACATTATCTTTTCTAAACCAGCTGTAAGCGCCGTCTACATGCATAGGGCCACCTAGTGCATCTCCATCTTTACGAAGAAGCATCGCTTCAAAGTAATGAATAATAGCGTCTACAACTTGGCCGTTAAAACCCATAAAGTCCGTCGTTACAATATTAATTTCTGGATTGACTATCTTCATATGATTAGCATCTGTCAAATCAAAATTATGAATACGATAATCACCGTAAAAAATATCCCAATCGGTTTCAAAAAGTTTAATCAGCACTAAATCTGCTTTTGAGTTGAAATGATTAATTAAATCAAGATCATCTTCTAGCACTAATACACGCTTAAATTTTTTTGATTGAATATCTTTGAGAACGCCGAGATGGCTCATAAAACAACCTCGCGCGCCTATGCTTGGAAATTCGCCTTTATCAGTCGGTTTGACTGCCTTAAATAACGTCAACTTAGGATGATTTAATGATAAGTTAATCTTTTTTAGTTGTGCCGCTACTTCTGTACGGCGGTCGGCCCTTGATTCTAAGTTGATAATATATATTTGGTCAAAATAATCAATGAATTTGGATTCACTCATGCATACATCCCATTTTATTTCTTTAAACTAGCAATTTTTCAAAAGCGCTACAGACAAATAGCATGTAAGCATGCTACCTTTAAAAACATCTGGCATTAACGTATTTAACATATATATAAAAATACTGATAAATTGAAATACTAGTGTAGCTTAATTTATTTAACAAAATAAGTTCGTAATTCAAATAATCGTTTGATAATTGAGTGCTTAACTAATCTCTCTAGTCGCCAAAAATTGAATATCAGGGTAACGCTCTTCCGCCATTTGTAAATTAACTCGGTTAGGCGCTAAGTACACATATTCATCGTTACCATCTAAGCCCACATTAAAGCCGTATTTATCGGCAATCGCGCGTAAGTCAGCGTCACTGCCACGTAGCCATCGCGCAGTGTAGCAATCGTAACTTTCAAACACTACATCCACCCCATATTCATGTTCTAAACGATGCGCCACCACATCAAACTGTAATAAGCCAACTGCGCCTAAAATTAAATCATTCGATAATAAAGGGCGGAATAGTTGCGAAGCGCCTTCTTCAGCCAATTGTTGCAAGCCCTTTTGCAATTGCTTCATTTTAAGCGGATTTTTTAAGCGCGCACGGCGGAAAAACTCAGGCGCAAATGAAGGAATGCCTGTAAATTTAAGTTCTTCGCCTTCACTAAAAGTATCGCCCACTTTAATGGTACCGTGATTAGGAATACCGATAATATCGCCAGAATAGGCTTCGTCCATGGTAGTGCGATCGCGCGCCATAAAGGTAATCGCATTATTCACCGCCATTAATTTGCCTGTAGAAACCTGCTTAATTTTCATGCCACGCTCAAAACGGCCAGAGCAGACGCGTAAAAAGGCAATACGGTCGCGATGTTTTGGGTCCATATTGGCTTGAATTTTAAATACAAAACCTGAGAATTTTGGCTCATCAGGTGGAATTGCACGACTGGCTGTTTGGCGGGTAAGTGGAGCTGGAGATAAGTCTACAACAGCATCTAATAATGATTGCACGCCAAAGTTATTCACTGCAGAGCCAAAAAATACAGGCGTTTGCTTGCCGTTTAAATAACGTTCGGCATTGAATTCATTGGATGCACCACGCACCAACTCTATATCAATGCGTAATTCTTCCGCTTGGCGGCCTATCAATTCATCTAAACGCGGATTATCTAAACCCTGAATCGTCTCAGAAGTACCTTTGTCGGCACGCGGATCAAAAAACAAAATGCTGTCATTCACTAAGTTATACACACCACGAAACGATTTACCCATGCCAATAGGCCAAGTCATTGGCGCACATTCCATGCCTAGTGTGGTTTCAATCTCATCTAACAACTCAATCGGCGCGCGGCTTTCGCGGTCAAGTTTATTAATAAAAGTAATAATCGGCGTATCACGCATACGGCACACGTTCAGCAATTTGATGGTCTGCGCTTCAACGCCATTGACTGAGTCAATTACCATCACGGCCGAATCCACAGCGGTTAATGTGCGATAAGTATCTTCAGAGAAATCATCATGGCCAGGTGTGTCTAGCAAGTTCACCATGTGGTCGCGATACGGAAACTGCATCACAGAGGAAGTCACCGAAATGCCGCGCTGCTTCTCAAGCTCCATCCAGTCTGATGTAGCATGACGTGCAGCTTTGCGACCACGCACTTCACCTGCGACCTGAATCGCACCCCCAAACCACAACAGTTTCTCTGTTAGCGTTGTTTTACCCGCATCGGGATGAGAAATAATGGCAAAAGTGCGACGGCGGGAAATTTCTTGTTGTAATAAACTCATGCAATATACTTAAAAGTCGCAAAAATAGTATTTTACCTTAGCATCACTACGAATGCGATTGACAATTACATTCACCTATTTGTGATTCAGCAAATAATCTTAACTAGTTGTAGATTTAATCTCACTGTCTTTTTTTGACGTAAGTCTTTTGCCCAGGTTGATCCAATACTTTTCGTAATAAAAAGTCGATAGATGTGCCAGTGCAAAGGTTACAGCGAGTAATAATGGACGTTTTAAATATTTTTCCATTGTTTCACCTTCGCCTAACCAAGTATGCGCTAAACCGACATGAATGATGTATACCGCATACGAGACGCTAGCAATATAGAATAAAACGCGACCTTTTAGCCAAGGATGATACCAATATATTTTTGTCGCAAATAAGCTAGAGCCAACGACTAAAAGTGCGATGTAAGGGCGGAAATAGGCTACTAAGCCGCCGTCCGGATGCGCAGAAAGCAGTAATAAAGGGAGTAGGTAAACAGGATTTAATTTAGCGATCCAGTGTTTAATTTTGTCTGTGGGATTGTGATAAATTAATGCCAGTAAGCAACCCGCCAGGATCTCATCCACCCGGTAATAAGTATTGATATTAGCTGGTGCATCATTCAGATAGCGGTAACAAGTGACAGCGATGCAAAGCAGCGGTAATAATTTGAATGCGCGTTGTTTGAGTGTGCCAACCAATAAAGCAATCAGAAAATAAAACTGCATCTCAACACACAAACTCCAGAAATGGGCTGTAGGATTGGTTAGCCACATTGGTGGCCAATTGGCGTAAAACAAAAAGTGTGGCAAATATACACTTGTTGCAGGGGATGTTAATAAAAATGTAACCAGCATGACCAACCATGCGAGAGGCACTATTCTTAATAAGCGGCGTGTTAAAAAGTGACCGATATGCTGGTCTTTTAACAAAATGTTCGTGATTAAAAAACCGGATAGAATGAAAAAAAATACCATGCCGGTAGCAGCAATCGTTGTATTCATTTGCCAAGCTTTTGGTCCTAAAGGAAACCAGTGGCCCAGCAAAACACATAAAAGGCTAAGCCCGCGCCAGCCGTCTAAAACTTGAAATCTATTTTTCATCAAGACCTCTATCTTCATAATTATAATTATTGACGTAATCTTATAAGACTAGCTTTTAATAACTTGATTGCAGGTTTTAGTATATTGAACGTAGTTTGCCAGAGTATTGGCAATTTGGTTAGTGAATCATCTCGTAAAGTGTAATGTTTGTTATGGTTGGAATAGTGGCCCATACCCAAGCCTTTAGATTCATAAATGCTATAAACCAACCCTAAGTTAGAGTTATCACGCTCCAGTCTATGAGGATACAAATTTAATATAGGTGAGATTGCTAAAGTGTAAGCAATTGGACCGGTTGAATTCACCACTGCCCATCCGCCTGTGTCGTGTATAAATGGATTGTAATGATTAATGTTATGACATACATTTTCTATAACTGCCTTTAAAAAAGGATGGCCTTTACTTGCTGCTATATGCCATTGCTGAAATTCGCCAAATGGATTAGCAATACATGCATGAAAGCCTATTTTTTCATGTATTTTCCCTACATCATTTTCCCAGTGACAAAGTAAATATTTATCTGTGGGCAGTAAAACTTCTTTCAAAGGTTTACTCATGCTGCTTTTAATATCTAGATAAATACCACCTTCGTTATACATGACGATATATCTGAAAAAATCCGCTTTTGCGGCGCCATATACAGGATTAATTTTTTTGTAGATAGGTAGTAGTTTTGGATAATAAAGCTTGATGTAGTCTTCGATATCTTGATCATCATAAAGTCTGTGTTCCCAATCAGGGTTCATAGATTTTAATTGATCAATATTCTGTTGAATTTCTGCTGGTAGTTTTGAACTGTAATAAGTTTGGTGGATAACCTTGGGAATGCTACTGCCCATTTCTATTTTTGATATATAGTTGTGATCCCCACCTTTATTTAGGCTGCCCCTGATTTTTAAGGCTAAATTGACTAGTGACTTCATGAAGTTTCTTTAAAGTTTAAGGCTATTTAAATATTAGCATTATCTGTATTGCGATATAACAATATTTAAATAGTGTACTAACTTAACTGGTCAGTATTAAGCGTTTTATTTTCGCATTAAAAAGAAAGCCACCAGAATAAAAACGATTAATATTATTAAGCCTTCCATGATTGATTAATCATCCTATTTAACCACTTCTTTTAATTGCTCCAAAATCGCTGGATTATCCAATGTAGAGATATCAGACGTAATTTCTTCCCCTTTCGCCAAGCTACGTAGCAACCTACGCATGATTTTGCCTGAGCGGGTTTTTGGTAGGTTATCACCAAACCGAATTTCATCTGGCTTAGCGATAGGACCGATTTCTTTTCCTACCCAGCTGCGTAAATTTTCGACAATTTTTTTGGCTTCATCGCCAGATGGTCTGGCGCCCTTTAATACCACGTAAGCCACTACCGATTCACCTTTGATATCGTGTGGTTTGCCCACTACGGCGGCTTCTGCCACTAATGGATTTGATACCAGTGCAGATTCGATTTCCATGGTGCCTAAGCGGTGACCAGACACATTTAGCACATCATCAATGCGGCCCATTATGGTGAAATTGCCTGTTTTGGCATCGCGCACGGCGCCGTCACCAGCTAAGTATAATTTGCCACCCAAATCTACTGGGTAGTAGCTAGTTTTAAAGCGTTCTGGATCATTGTAAATAGTGCGTATCATTGAAGGCCATGGCTTTTTAATCACCAACAGTCCACCAGTTCCCCAAGGCAAGTCCTTGCCCGTTTCATCTACCACGTCAATGGCAATGCCTGGGAATGGCATAGTACAAGACCCTGGCGTGAGTGAATGTACGCCTGGTAATGGCGTAATCACATGGCCGCCTGTTTCCGTTTGCCAGAAGGTATCGGCGATAGGGCAGCGGCCGCCACCCACTTGCTCAAAGTACCACATCCACGCCTCTGGGTTAATCGGCTCGCCCACTGTGCCCAGTAGACGCAAGCTAGTTAAATCATATTGGTTTGGATGTGTATTAGGGTCAGTTTCGCTGGATTTAATCAAAGAGCGAATCGCAGTTGGTGCGGTATAAAAAATGCTCACTTTATGCTTTTCTACCATTTGCCAAAAACGCCCAGCATTGGGGTAAGTTGGAATGCCCTCAAACACCACTTGCGTCGCACCCATCGCTAATGGGCCATAAGTCACGTAGCTGTGGCCGGTAATCCAACCCACATCGGCTGTGCACCAATATACATCATTGGGTTTTACGTCAAAGGTCCAGCGCATGGTGTTCATGGCATGTAGCAAATAACCTGCTGAACTATGCTGTACGCCTTTTGGTTTACCTGTAGAGCCGCTGGTATACAGTAAAAATAGCGGATGTTCCGCATTCACCATTACGGGTTCACAGGTATCAGGTTCGCCTGCGATTAAATCAGTCCACCAAATATCTCTTGTGTTCCAAGCAACGTCTTGGCCTGTTTTTTTCAGCACAATCACTTTTTGAATGCCATCCCAGCCATGCTCACTTTTGGCTTGAGCAATGCCTTCATCTACAGCCGCTTTTAATGGCAATGTTTTGCCGCCGCGATACTGACCGTCCGATGTAATAATTGCCACCGCACCCGCATCAATCATGCGCTCATTCAAACTTTTGGCCGAAAAGCCACCAAACACCACAGAGTGCGTTAAGCCTAAGCGCGCGCAAGCTTGCATGGCGACTATCGCCTCAATGCCCATAGGCAAATAGATAATAACGCGCGCGCCCAGTGGCAAATTCAGCGTTTTTAAACCATTGGCGAACTGGCATACTTGATGATAAAGCTCTTTGTAGCTGACTGTCTTTGTATCGCCGTTATCTGCTTCAAAAATAATCGCGGTTTTGTTGGGAATTGTGGCTAAATGTTTATCCAAACAGTTGACTGAAACGTTCAATTCGCCATCTTCAAACCATTTATAAAATGGCGCTTCTGATTCATTTAATGTCTTTGTAAATGGTTTATGCCAAACCAATAACTCACGCGCTAATTTTGCCCAAAAACCTTCATAATCCGCTTCGGCTTCTGCACAAAGTGCATTGTATGCATCTAAGCCAGAAACATTGGCCTGCGCTTTAAACGCCTCACTTGGATGAAATACGCGATTTTCGGTTAAAACAGATTCAATAGCCATGCAACGCAACTCCCAAATTTGTCATTAATCGTAATGACATAATAATTTTTATAATAATGATTAAGGTAAGATGTAACACAAATGGTCAAACGTCATATTACCTTAAAAATAACATGCTAACACTGGATAAATACTTATCGCAAACCCAAGCGCCAACTCGTTTTGAGGCTGGATTACAACACTTAGTCTATTGCAGTTTGTATGCAGGGCGTTTGCTGGCAAAAGATGCCTCAATACTAGAAGATTTGCTACAAAATCATGAGCAAACTTATACGCTTGAGAGCATGCAACACTTTTTAAGTGCTGCAAAAATAAATGATGAAGTGACGCTAAAAAAAGCCTTAAGGCAGTTGCGCCAGCGCGTTTTGTTAAGAATTATTTATCGCGATTTGAATCAACTGTGCGATTTAAATGAGGTGATGCAAACCACTTCTGACCTAGCCGAAATCACCATTCAAACCGCTGTGGATTTTCACTCAATTTGGCTAGAAGACATATATGGCAAGCCTAGCAGCGATACCGGCTTGCCACAGCAGCTGATAGTGGTGGGCATGGGCAAGTTGGGCGGTGTTGAGCTAAATGTATCGTCCGATGTGGATTTGATTTTTAGTTTTGAAGCGGTGGGTGAAACCTCAAGTGCTTCCAATGTCATCAGCAATCAAGACTTTTTTAATAAACTGGGCAAAAAAGTCATCGCGGCGCTGGATGATGTGACCGAAGATGGCTTTGTGTTCAGGGTGGATATGCGCTTACGGCCGTTTGGCTCTGAAGGCGTGTTGGTGCCCAATTGCGATGCGCTGGAAGAGTATTACCAAAACAATGGCCGTGAATGGGAGCGCTATGCCTGGATAAAAGGCCGTGTAGTGGCGGGACCAAAAGACAAACTGACCAAGCTATTAAGGCCATTTGTATTTAGAAAATATCTGGATTACAACGCCTTAACCAGCCTGCGCGATTTGAAAATGCAAATCCAGCGCGATGTGCTGCAAAAGGGTCTGCAAGACAATATTAAACTAGGCCGTGGCGGCATTCGCGAGATTGAATTTATTGCGCAGGTTTTTCAGTTGATACGCGGCGGAACAGATACCAGCTTGCAGATAAAACCGACTCTACAAGTATTAAAGCTTTTGCAAAACAAGGGCTTGTTGCCAGAAAAAACCGTATCTGAACTAACTACCGCTTACTTTTTTTTAAGAAATTTAGAACATCGCCTAATGTATGTAGACGATCAGCAAACACAGGATTTACCCAAAAATGATGTGGCGCGTGCGCGTATCGCCAAGGCCATGCAGTTTGCCGATTGGGACAGTTTTTTAGTGCAGTTGAATGAGCACAGGCAAATCGTACAGCAGCATTTTGATGCCACTTTTAATGCTGAAGCGCCTAGTGCGAATCCATCTCAAGCGGCGGATGAGTCAGCGATACTTTACCAAGCGCTATGGCAACAAACGCTTGAGCCCAGTGTTGCCATGCAAGCATTATCAGATGCGGGTTATGCCGATGCCAATGAAGCCTTGCAACGCTTAAAAATGCTGCGCACCAGTAGCCGCTATCAGCAATTGCCTGAAAGTAGCCGCCAACGTTTTGATCGCTTGATGCCATTGGTGATTGAAATTGCAGCAGAGGAAGAAAATAGCGATATTGCCTTACTCCGTACGATAAGTTTGCTAGAAAATATCTGCCGCCGCGCTAGTTATTTGGCCTTGCTGGCAGAATATCCGCAGGCTTTAAATTTAGTGATTAGATTATGCGCCGCCAGCCCTTGGTTAGCCCAATATTTATCTACACACCCTATTTTACTGGATGAATTGCTAGATTCGCGCACCTTATATGAAGAGCCAGATTTTGCCTTATTAAAGGCGGAATTAATTGAAAAAATGCAACATTTGCAGGGCGATACCGAAGCGCAGATGGATGCCATGCGCCACTTTAAACATGCCACCATTTTAAAATTTGCCGCGCAAGATGTAGCAGGCGCCTTGCCACTGGAAATCTTATCCGATTATTTAAGTAATTTAGCCGATGTGATTTTGCAAGTAAGCCTGCAAACCATTTGGGACAGCCTGAAATTTAAGCATATTGCTATGCCAAAATTCGCCGTGATTGGTTATGGCAAGCTGGGCAGTCAAGAATTAGGCTATATGTCGGATTTAGATATCATCTTTCTTTATGACGACAACTCATCTGAAGCCAGCGAAATTTATGCCCGTTTTGCGCAACGTATCAATAACTGGTTCAACAGCCTAACCAATGCAGGCTTGCTGTACGAAACCGATTTGCAGTTGCGGCCAGATGGCAATAGCGGCTTGTTGGTCAGCAGCATTACTGCGTTTAAAGAATATCAGCTGACTAAAGCATGGGTGTGGGAGCACCAAGCCTTGACCCGCGCACGCTTGATTGCAGGAGACGCCGATATTGGCAGCGCATTTGAGCAAGTGCGCGTTGAAGTATTAAGCCAGCAGCGCGATAGTGAAACGCTCAAAAAATCGGTAATAGAAATGCGCGAAAAAATGCGCGCCA